>Ga0213865_10000037_pt1 | contig 71496 bp, 67 predicted proteins | sample PICome_6_FD_160100 | JGI IMG/M metagenome (GOLD analysis project Ga0213865, IMG submission 160100) | Coastal seawater microbial communities near Pivers Island, North Carolina, United States - PICO282 | ecosystem: Environmental > Aquatic > Marine > Coastal | place: USA: North Carolina...
ATCACGCATTTGATTTACTGTCATTGGAGTAGATACAATATCTACTGGAAACTTTATTCTTTCTTTAGCATACTGATGACATGTGTTTAATGTATCACTATTTAGTACTGATCCTGCACTACATAACTCTTTATATGTTTTACCGGTTATAGAACTAAATTCTCTAATTGCTGAGGTTCTACCAACCATTTCAAATTGAAACTCTAATACTCTGAATTCATCATTAGGATTTAATATAAATGATTCTCTAATGATTTGATCTTTAATTAAAGTCTTACCTGAACCAGGTCTACCACCAATTACAGTAAGTGTGTTCCACTCAAGCCCATCTGTACATGCATCATTAAACTTTGGCCATGGCGTATATATGGATTTCTCCTCACCAGTTGATCTGGCATACATATATTTAAGTGCATCATTAAAGGCTTGATATTGGCCCACCCATGCTGGTTTTGGTTTACTCATACAACGTTTTCTTTAAAATGTTCTTGTTCTGTGTTGATACCTTCTATCATCATATCACAATAGTCTGCTAATGTAGAGTGTTTAACTCTATGCTTATCTTGCTTACATATAAAATATTGACTGGTTTGCATATACATATACTCCTTATCCCTGTACTCATTTACGTACATTCTAGTAGCATTTATAACATCATCCCATGTATGATCATATGTTTCAAAGAACCATCTGAATGCTTCACCTAATGCTTTTACATTATTTCTTGCAAGTTTACCGCTTGGTAACTTTTTAGCAGGAAATATTTCTCTGTAGTCATTAATTTTATCTACAAAGTCTTTACCCATTAGTTGAATATCAGTTTTCTTTTTAGCTTTTATAAAGTAATTATCCATTCTTGCTATCAGCATTTTTGCATCTGCAGTTAATGTATACTTACCATCTTCAAATTGTAAATATTTTTGCTCTACTAACTTATTCTTATCAGCATCATTATTAATTGCTAATGAAACTCCTTGCTTCATCCCAAATAGAATCAGCAGTTGATTTGGTGTTAGTTTTGCTTTTAAGATTTTTTGGAATAGTTCCCACATGTTCTATTAGTTTATTTAATATATTATTATATGCATCTATAACTACTTTATCTTTTGTAAAGAAACCATTATCAACCATTTTACATGAATTAATAATTGTTGCATGATTACGGTTAAGATATTTACCAATGCTTGTTTTAGAGTGCCCTTCTTTATGTGCTAAATAAGACATTGTTTGAACATAAACCAAATAACTTCTGAATCTAATTTTTTCTTTTAATGATGGTACTTTCTTGTGTTCAGGCACATTTTCATGTAATGCATCTAATGTACAAGTATGAAAGACATCAAGTGGTATCTTATCATTACACTCTTGTGGAGTATAAATAAATATTCTTACACCATACTTTTCATAAAAGTTTTTTTGAAACTCAGAAATATCTTTTTCTTGGCTAAGTTGTTGATTTTTAGACATTTAGGCTATGATTTTGTTTTACAAATATAAAAATAATTACCAAGCTATACAAGACTTTTCTTGTTTAATTAGCTCTTCATTTACTTTATTGAATACATCTTTGCAATCCCATTCTCCCCCTCTATAAGCAGCTGATGCTGGGTGTGCAACTTTAAATATTTTATTATTTGGTATTAACGGTGCCCACTCTTCTGCTTTTCTACCCATAAGTATGAATATAACATTTTTGTTATATTTATTAAGGATATCAAATAGATATTCAGTAAAGCTTTTCCATATACCATAATGTGATCCAATCTTATTGACTTCTACAGTTAGTGCTGTATTTATTAATAATACACCTTGATTAGACCAACGTCTTAAGTCACATTCTTCTGGTGTATACATAACTCTACCTGTGTCAGTGTAATCACCAATGGTTTGTTTTAGTATGTACTGTAATGACTTTTCAGCTTTACCTTTATTACTACAACTGAATGCTATTCCATCAGCAACACCAAGTTGAGGATATGGATCTTGTCCAACAATTACAACTTTAAGTTTATCATACGGACATTCTATAAAAGCATTAAATGTATCTTTAAATTTTGGAGTAAATCTTCTTCCTTCTGATACACTTTTAACCAATGTATTCATAATGTGATCAAAGCTTAATCCATTTATATACGGGGCTAATACATGATCCCAACCACTTTCTTTAAGTTTATTATTTAAATTATCTCTTAAATTATTAATGTCTATTTCCATTTTTCTTATAAATTTATACTATATTTGTTACTTAAACTGATAGTTATGTCTGAATCAAAACGAATACAAACATATGATGTGTATGATCCAAAAGATGTGATCAAAGACATTGAAGTATCTACTATTTATATTACATCTCTTCAAAATATCATATCAGATATGATAATTGCTGGCTCTAAAATAGATACTGTTGGTGAAACTTTTCAAAAATTTGAAAGTATACGTGTAGCCGTTGAAAATAATGATAGAGATGATATAAAAAACATTCAACTGGATAACTGGGAAAAGCAAGTTTATACTTTGTACAGTTTACTACAGTTATTTAAGTTTAAAGCTTTACAACAAGGTTTAAATAAACCTACTGAGACAACTGCTACAGAAGATGATATTAAACAACTTGGTGATATGCTAAAATCCAAAGATAACAATGCTATTGATAAGCTTACTGAAATCACTAATAAGATGAAAATAGTAAAATAACTATCTCAACTGCATACCACTAAAGTCTCCTATTTCTAAAGCTGCTTGTATAGCAAGATTTAATTCTTCTTTATCACACTTTGCAAATGATTTGCAATACTCTTTATTATTTTTCATAAAGCATAAGCCGGCTTTTCTTTTTACCTGAAGCTTTATTTCTTCAAAGGTATAACCAAGTTCATTAGCTATCTCACGTATCATAGCATGAACTCTTGCTAACTGCGGGTTACTACCTTTACCATCTTGCACTCCAATAAATATCTCAACTCTAACGCCATCTTTATGCTCTTTAAAGAAGTTATCATATTTAATCTGAAATGCTTTTATAGGGAAATGTAACTTTCCATCTTTTACTGTGCCCTCTACAAACAATTGATCTCTCATGAGGCAAGCAATATCATTAACCAAAGCATAGCAACTATGCCTAGGATGCTAAAGAATGCCATAATAGAATGGCCTTCAACTTGATCTTTTCTTTTACCCTGCCTGTATTTTATATCTTCTTCAGTCACGGTTGGTTTTTTTAAATACTCTTTACTATTATTCATAAAATGTTTCATAAATTTTTAATTTTTTCTAATAACAGAACTGCAACATCTAGATTACGTTGACTTGTACCTGGGTTTACATCAACATTATCTAGATGTTTTAATGCTGCTTCTGCATGTAACTTAATTAAACTAATCTTTTGATCCATCATCTTTTGTTTTGCAGATCCCAATCCCACCCATAGTCTGGGTCATGCGGATCAAGATCTAGATTGTTAGTGGGTCTTTTAGTAATCCACCTTCCATCTTCAAATATATATGTTTTTCCATTAATTATTTTAGTAGTTTTTTCATTCATGATGATTTTCTAATATTTCTGTTTCAATTTCATCTGCCCAATTACTGGGTATAATATCAACAATATCTACAGCTGTTAATTTGAGCCCTTCATTGGGTAATTCAGCCCATATGTGTAGTATTTCTATAGATGGAGCAGTACCTGGGGTACCCGGATCTCCATTAGAATCATACCACTGATCTGGTTCACCTGGATCATAAGTATACTCTACTTCAACTTCTATATCATTATCAGGTAAATTCATATATACACCAAAAGCACTCATTACAAAAATCTTTTTGTACCTTCAACATATACATATTCAACACCACAAGCCTCACAGATTGCTGTGCTTTCATTACGTACTATAACAGGTGTATCACAATTACTACAATCTTCATGTGGCATATGTGAGAATTCTTCACATGATTGTCTAGCCATATCTTGTAAGTGTGCATCATGATCTCCGTTATATTCATGTTCAACCATTTCCATAAATATTTCTTTCATTTTTCCCATAATTATCTTTTTAGTGGATTATATCTAGTTATTTTATTTTGATCAAAAGTTTTAAGGGCTTTGTCTACCCATTTTTCATCTTGTGTTCCTTTATAACACAATATGTGACATACTGCTGTCTCAGTTGGGTTAAGCCTTAATAGTCTACCTATACGTTGTGCTGTTTTACGTTCATTACCATATGCATGCATAATAATTCCTGCTTTTAATTTTGGAATTGTAACACCTTCTGATAATTGTAACACACATGATAATTTATCTATACGTCCATCAGAAAATAATTCTAAATTTTCATCTGATTTTGGATTTTTTGAGTGATAGCTATGACTACACATTCTATCAGCTTGTTTTTGTGTATTAGCAAATATAATGCACTTGTCATTTATATTCTTTAATAGACTAATTACATAGCTTTCTTTACTTGTATAATCCATTATAGCTCTCATGCGTAATATTCTAGCAAACTGTATTTGCTTTGCTGTTGCTGCATCTGCTACTCTAGACGTTACATAATCATAATCTTTTTTCTCAGAAGTATACCAAAAACCACCTTTCTTATTCTTTTTTTTAAGGCTTGGTAGTTTAGATAATTCTAATTCATGTACTATGATTTTATAATCATTTAAGATGTTTGAGTCAGTAGCCTGATCAACATTAAACCTAAATCTTATAGGACAATATTTTTGTACAAGCATTCCTTTTTCAGAACCTGTGTCTTTTGGTGGCGTACCAGTTAAACCAAGGATCTTTCCTGTAAATCTTGCTAAAAATAATTCATGTACATACTTAAGTGAATGACATTCATCTAAATATACTATATCAAAGTCTTCTGGATTTCTTTTCTTAAGTGATATATATGTAGTAAAGGTTATATGGTCTAATAAATTTAAAAGACCCATCTTTTCTAACTCATCATTCCAAGACTGTGCTACAGAATGTTTTGGTACAACAACTAATACTTGTATAAACTGATTGTAGTGTCTTTGTAGATGCTTTATGGCTATTCTAGTTTTACCAACACCCATTGATATAGCTAAACCACATCTTTTATGTTGTGCGGCTATACTTAATGCATTATGTTGTACTACATCCCTTTTATGTATTTGAATATGTTGATCCATATAGTTAGTGTTATAATTAGTATTATTGTCCAAGTAATAAATTTTATTAAACGGGTCTTTTCAAAATCATTCATAATTAAAATTTTAGTAATGACCATCTACGTTGATATTTTCTTATGAGCAAACAATTATTTTTAATTGCTCTCAGTTCTGATTTGTTGTTAAATTGATTTTCTGATGCTTTTAATGTTTTATTAAGAGTATCATATCTCAGATCTAATAAGTATTTATACATATAATTTAAGTGCCTGCGTTTTCTTTTTGATTTAAACATAATTATTCTTTTATATTATTAGGTGGACCCTACAGGGCTTGAACCTGTGACCTACTGATTATGAGTCAGTTGCTCTAACCATCTGAGCTAAGAGTCCTGGTAGCCGGAGTGGGACTTGAACCCACACGGGTATTACTACCCAACAGATTTTAAGTCTGTCATGTCTACCAATTCCATCATCCGGCCTCTGTGATCCCACAAGGATTTGAACCTTGAACCTACAGCTTAGAAGGCTGTTGCTCTATCCAGTTGAGCTATGGGACCATAAGGTTATGATCTTGAGCCTGAGAAACCTAATTCATAGGATTCGGCTGGATGTTCTTCTATCCACATATGACAGTTTCTGCAAACTGGCATCCATGTAGATACTTCCAAGTGGTATACACCACGGCCATGTTTATGATGGACATCTGTAGCATGCAAAGAACACTTATGGATCTTTGCATGACAGATAGGGTTGTCTTGTAAAAACTTTCTACGCTTTTTAGTATAGTCAGTATTTATCTTAGACATTTTTTTAGAGACTTTTTTGATGCTCATTTGGTTTTAAAGTGAAATAATTTTTTGGTAATAATCCTATTGACATAAACTTTAATATTACATCTTCATAAGATATACCAAGTTCTTTAAATGTAAATGTATTTTTGTAATCATCTAATGTTTCTTCAGCTGGTATACTTACTATATACTGTGCTGTTGGTGAATTTTTAAATGTTTTACTAAAATAAGCATTTATTCTTTTATTACAAAGTGTTTGTTTCCAAGCATTTATCTCTCTTTGCCCACGTTTCCAAACTTTTGTAATGCGCCTTTTCTTATCCCAATGTAGTTTAGTAACTTCTTCAGGTTTATAAACTCTAAGTCCATGTAATACACGTTTAAACAAAAAATGTTGGTATGGATTAAGTTTACTATATTCTATATTATTAACTATAGAAGGCGGATGCAATTGATATTCTTCTAGTATTCCTAGATATTGATAGCGCTCAATACGTTTACTTAATTGAAGTTCTTTCTCATTGAGTCTGATTTTTGATATTTGTTCTATTGATAACATACATGTTTATTTATTTAATTAAGTGGATTTAAATGTCAAAGAGGGAACAAATAGTTTGCACTATAGTCCCCTCTTATCCATTTTCAGAAATTAATCTTATAGTTCAAAAGTTTCTTCTTCTAAAACTTCTTCTTCTACAGAATCTTCTACTGTATCTTCTACTTCATTATCAACTTCTTCTGAATCAGTATCAATTCCAAAAGCTTGTGCTGGTGTAACTTTAGCAGCATTTACTGCATTACTGTTAGTACCATTAGCTTCTCTTATAGCATCTCCATTATCATGGGCTATAAGTACATCCTCTGCTGTTTGATCTTTAGTAAAGAATGTTTTCCTATAAATAGGTTGACCATCTACACAACAAATAATACCTGTATCACCAGCCATTTTGATATCTCTGTCTGGATTACTAGCATTAAAAGGTGTTAATGATTCTTTGATTATGATTTTACCAGAAATTTCACTAACTCCATTGTATATGTACTGTAAATCTTCTAATTTACCTTGAATTAATGTGCTGATACGTTTTACACTTGCCCAACCTGAAGCTGAATATACAACTTTGTTTGACTCTAATCTAACGTGACCAAATTCTGGATTTTGTGATTGACGGACAACATTTCCCATGTCATCTGCCACTACTTGACATTTGTTTTGCATTTTTAATAAAATTTAATTGTGAATAAAATAAGTAAATTGATGATTAAGAATCATCTGAATGAAAATACGGGTCTTCTAATTTTTCAAAAGCGCTAATCTCATCTAACGTTGGTTCATTTTCTTCAATGAACTCCTCCTGGATATCAGGTGGTGTTTTAGCAAAGCTATTGTAAAATGGGTTACCCACTTCCTTTGTATATGCTGAACTAAGGCCATTAAGATCTTTATACTCTTCATCTGTTAATGAAAGGTACTGTTCAAGAGAACACTCTATTATGCGACCATTAGGAAGTTGTATTATCATTATCTTATTAAAAACTATTGTAAAGATAATAATATAATTTCCTTTGAGTCACTTAATATAACCTAATTTGACTATAATTCAAAAATAATAAGCATTAATATAGCTAACGCAATTAGATTACGGTTAACTTATTGCCTATTCTTCTAATATATTTGTTTAATTTGAGCTCTTTAATCCATCTATTAACACTAGATTGACTTGTGTCAAGATGATCTGCTAATGTACTGATTGATGGCCAACATTGTCTTTGTTTATCTGCGTAACAACATAATAAACTATACAATGCTTTAGCTCCTATAGATACTGATGGGTCTGATATTACTTCATGTTTAACTATACCAAACCTATTCTGATTCTTGTACATGATCCCTTAGTAACCTAAGTAATGCTGTATTATCATCAGTTTCAGCAGCTAACTCTTCATCTTGTAAGTTAAAAGTTCTATTCATGAATGCACCAAAAGACTTACCATCTAATGCTTTTTCTCTTTCTTCTTTAACTTTCAGATACTTCTTGAGGTACGATTGAATTGCTTCCGTTGATAGTTTTGCCATTATTATTAATTTTATCTAATGAATTCTTTAGTTTATAATAAGGGATATCAGACTTTCTAGTACGCTTTACATACAAAGGATTTATAGTGTGTTCATAGCGTTTAATTTCTCTATCCCCGTTATGATATAAGATATCAATTTTAATTGAACTATGAAAGGGATTGTATTTTTTATTTGATGACCATGAAGTATCACCCATTACAATTCCATATACATCTCCGCTTGAATGCATTAAACCCATATCATTTAAAATATCAATTTCATACTCACTACCTACATGATAACTTGGTGGTGTAAATCTTACATAATCACCAACGTTTACTTTTTTATAAGGTTCATCAAGTAACATTAGATGAACAGCGCCTTCTAATGCATTATCAGGTATTGAATTAGCCAATAATTCTGTAATATGCTTTACATTAGCTCTTATATTTACATTTTGCGTGTCTATTAATTTCTCAAATAGTACTTTAATTACATCTTTGTGTAATGTTATTGTATCAGACATATTTATTATTTTTTAAAAATTAAAGTCAAGCAGTCCCTATCCTAAACAAGTATGATAAAAGAATAAAGATCTGCTTGACTGTTGGTCCACTTAACCAATAAAACTATAAGTCACAGGACCAATTGTACTAGTGTTATTATATAATATATAATTACTGGTACTGTTAGTGTGTCACCCGTGACACTTTTAATTTATAAATCTATGTAAATCTGATGGTTCAAATACATATTCAGGAGTATTGACATAATTCATGTCATCTAATGAATACCATACATCATTTGTAACCGGATTTAATAAGATGTGTTGTTCTTGAGCTGGCATATAGCTTTGGGCAAGCATAAATATTTTATGACCATTGCTGTTAACTGCCATATCTACTACTGTAATAGCATGACCAGGAAATCCTCCAGTGATAAATACATCACCGGTTTTCATTTCCCAATAGTTAACATCCTTTGTATCATATTTCTCTATTGAGTATGTACCTGCATAACTCCATATTAGATCTAACCAACGTCTGAATGTTTTACAAGTATCTTTACGACTTTTGCCCCATACTGTAGCTATATCACGTCCACCATTGACTGGTGTTGGTGATGCTCCTCTAAGATAATCTAGATAACTTGATTTATATCCGTTTGTAAAACTGAATTTTAATTTATCTAAATTACCTTGAGAATAATTATAAGATGCTCTCAAGTATATAGCAGCATCAGCACAGTGATGTAAATCTCTTTTACCGATATCATATTTAAATACTGCTGCGTATATATAATTATTGTGTTTAACACTACCATTAAAGTATTTTACTTCTGTTTTTTCCTTTAAAGGATGATCAGTTAACCAATCAGCATAATCTGACTCAATGAGTCTTTCATATCCTGATGGTAACTGAAACAAATTTTTGATGCTTAAGTGGTTGTGTTTGTTATACGTTTGTCCTTGACATTGCATAACGAAGCCCAGTGCTATTATAAGCGTTATTAAATAAACTGTGCCTCCATTAAAACGGGTATTATTATTTAGACCCATTTTAATTCAATTGTAAAGAATGGTAGTACAACTAATACAGCCATACCTTTTCCATATCCTTTAGTATCTACGGCTAACGCTAAGCCAAATACTGGTGCAAATTCAAATTTAAACTTTGGTAACATATCTGTTTTACTCATAAATGATGCAAAAAATATACAATTTATATATGTTCCAATAAGAATTGTTAATAACCCTAATCCTAAGAGATAATGATCACCTGTGATCATGCTATCACTTCTATCAAGGGTTAAATTTCCCAAAGTTATTGTAACTATAATTGGTAGTAGTACTACGAAGAATAGTTTTACGAATGATTTCAACATTATTTTCATTTCTATTAATTATTTAATTAGTTACTTGATTAATTTTCTGTTACTGTATCTCCATTGTTATAAAACGTGTCTATATCAAATGGCACAAGAAATCTATTCCATTGATTACCGACTTGATAATCTATTTTATCTTGTTGATTTATGTAATCTATATTAGTTATTACTATAACATCTATATCAATTACAAATGTATCAACTAAATTTCCTGATGCCCATTGCATAAATTGTTCTGCGTCACTGGATATATTAGTATTTTGTGCATAGTCTAACCATTGATTCCAAACAAATTCATATTTGGTTTCTGCGGTTATACCATTGCTATCTATACTATAGAAGCCTAGTAATATATACATGGTTTCATTATTCTGAGCAAAACTATATGCTTCAGAGAATACTTTGACTGTGTCTGTATTCATTTGATTTACCTCTGGTGTAAACAAAGGCTCTTGCTCACAGCTAGTAATCATAACTGCAAGCAAGAATATTTGCATTATCTTCCCCATTTGGATCTCTTATGTTTTTTAGGTTTCCAATAGTTCTTCTTAGCGAACTTTTTCTTTTGGTTTACAGCTCCACATGATCTTGACGATCCACAGGATTGTAATACTGGTGCAGCTATAAATAAGAATGCACATAAATAAAGAATCTTTCTCATAATACTTGTTTTTTAGTTGTAACTATTAGCATACTCTAGAAAGTCTAATGTATGTTGATATGTTACAGTGATTAATTGATTTTGTTTAGCTAGGTATCTCAACGATTCATTATGCTCAAGTTCTAACTCAAGCTCTACTAATGATGGAGAACCTATTTCTTTACGGTTTACACGACTATGTTCCATATCTCCTGTAAAGAGATTAACGAACTCATCTTGTTCACGGCTATATAAGATAATACCTATGGCATTACCCCATGTAGCAAATTTTTCTGGATAATTGATTTTTACTTTCATACTTGTTTTTATTAATGATTATTAGTATTTCTTACGGTTAATAGTTCTATGTGAGTTCAACTTCTGTTGTTTCACTTGCCTTTTTACTTTTATACTTCTAAATGTTGACATACGATTTGGGTATTAGTGGTTACTTGCAATATTGCGGGTACTATGTCTATTATCCTATAGAGGAATAGACAAACTAACATATAACTAGAGTGCTTATCCTTCAATTCCACACAAGTCAAAGAAGGCTGATACTATTTCAGAATAATCAGTGGTATTGCTTGACTCATTGCTCTAGTTATTGTTATGTTAGCTATATATATATTATACGTTGCTTTAGTTTTTTTCAAGTGGTAATAAGTGGGTTTTTGTGGGGTTATTGACCACACATTCTCTGTGCAATGCACACAATTAATTAAATATTAGTTGAGAAAAATGCTAGATAGTAACGTTTATTACAAAAACAAGGGTTTTACCCCTTGCTTTTTGTGAATTAGATTGGTTCAGCCCAAAACATTCCTGTTTCTTCACCGGTTTGTGTGTCAAGAACAGGATTACTGCTAAGCTTCCACTCCGGTAGCAAATCATCCTTATTTAGCGTGGACATAAAGTCCCGTGCTAAAGGATGGTCAGCTGTGACCTTATTGCCATCACTATCCTTAACAGATAGCAACCCAAACACACGGTTAGGCTTTGATGCAATCACAGTCTTACCGGCTAATGTGGTCTTAATAGGAGCACCACTCTCCACAACACTTATGCAATAAGTGTTATTCACTTTGTTTACGCAATGCATATGCACACGCAATTCTTTTGCTTTTTCTTCCATAATGTATAAATTTTAAGATTCAATGCATAGATGGGGAGCCGAAGGCATAAGAATATGAGCAGATGGAAGTAACAATAGAAGAACACCGAGCAGATAGTAACAAAGAGGATGTTACTCCTCTGATAAATCAAACTCCTGTTTGTTTAGTTTTTTCATCAACCCGTAGAAGTGGTAATCATCCATTAGTTGATGTACTGTGCATCCAAATTTTTCTACACAGATTTGGTTTAGTGTTTCCACTTTTTGTTTTAAACCATCCATAGTTTTATTTTTTTAAAGTTACACTGTTAAGGTTGGGAGTAGTTAAAAAGAGGTCACACGCTCCAGTGCAGCAGCATACTACACTCAGCGTGTTATCCAATTTAATGTTTATCCCTCTTAAAAAAAAGAGGTGTGCTGTTACACACACCCCTGTTCTTGGATTAGGCTTGTTCAACCCAACGCAAGTTAGTTTCTTCCCCTGTGTTCAAGTCCACTACGGCATTGTCACTTAGTTGGAAACCCGGCATTTCATCCCCTTGGTTTAATTTAGTTTGCAAGGCTTTAATTGTTGGATGGTTAGCACGCATTACCTGATTAGTTTCAGGGTCAATGAGGCTTAATACACCAAAAGTGATGTTACCATTAGTTCTTGTTCCAACTTTCATTCCTGCAAGTTCTCCTACTTTGTTTGAGATAGGTTTGTCTGTTACGATGATTGTAGCAGTCCCTGTGTTCTCATTTACTCTTAATTTTCTGAAAAATACTGACATTTTTTTAATTATTTAGATTAATATTATTTTTATGTGCATACACGTGGGGGGTACCCACCGCACATTTTTTAGCTGGGGAGCAGATTGGTAGAACCTTCTTAGAACTTAAAACACATAACTTTTGGGGGGCCGTGGGCAGAGTTTTATAGAGTAGGGGGACATGTTATGACTTAAAAATTTTTATAGGATTTAGAAATTTAGTATATTGTCTTTATAGAAGAGTTACTAATTAAATTTTAATGGTATGCCACAGGACAAGGAAAAGGATGATATATTAGATCAGATAGAACAAATGCAGTTAGATGCAATAATACTTGAGCAGGCATATGAGAATGCTTGGTTAGTACTTTCGGGGCAGATAACATTTGATGAACTTATGGGGAATCAGTTTGAGGTGGGCCGAGAACTAATAATGCCATATGATCCTGAAAGTGGGCCGAGTGAAGATGACATTCAAAACATGATTAGTTTTTTTATAGACACTGAAGAATACGAGAGGTGTGCTAAATTACAGACAATATTAGCATCCTTTCCTCAAATATCGGAATAAAATGGCACTTAAGAAGACAAGTAAAAAGAAGAGCACCGTAAATAGTAGTGGTAATTATACTAAACCAACGCTTCGTAAAAGATTATTTAATTCAATTAAAGCTGGAAGCAAAGGTGGGAGACCGGGACAATGGTCAGCACGTAAAGCACAAATGTTAGCTAAAAAGTATAAAGCTGCTGGTGGAGGTTATAAAAGTAAAAAGTAATGAAGAAAAAGGTACTTACAATATTGTTTTTATTTGTGATGAGCTGTGGTCCAGCAAAACCATCATGGGAATATAAGAAAGCACCTGATACTTTATTTGAAGTGGTTAACGTAAAAGATAATCCAAACGTGACTAAGAATGATAAAACTATACTAGGACTTTTATTTTCAGGCATGGTTTTATTTGTATTGCATACATTTACAACAAGATAATGGCAAAGACAAAGCAACAAAAGAGTTTAGATAGATGGACTAAACAGAAGTGGAGAACTCCTTCAGGCAAGAAAAGCTCTGAGACAGGGGAAGTATATGCACCATCTAAAACTATATCTAAACTTAAGAGTACCAAAGGAGGTAGAAAAAAATTAGCTTCGGCAAACGCAAAGAAAAGAGCTGCTACCAAAGCAGGTAAACAACATGCTAGTCATGGATTGCATAAGGGTAAGAATAGAACTGGAGCAAAAAAAACTACTCGTAAAAGAACAACTAAAAGAAAAAAGAAATAAAATGGGAAATATATTACAGGATATGATGGGTTTACTATCTAGAAAAAAGGTAGTAAAAAAAGTAGACGAAACCGATCTATTAGTTTTAGGTAGACAGCCTAATCCAGAAGACAGCATGTTTGTTACACCAAAGATGACAAATGAACTTATATCTATAAAAGATCTAAGAGCATCATTTGATGAAGGAGAAGTAACAGGTGAAGGTACAACAGATTTTGTACTTAAATTTACTGACGGACCTAACGCAGTAGTAGGTGATTCATTTATAAAATCTTATGTATATGCACCAGGAACAGGTAATGAAGAAAATAGAGTAGAAATAGAACCTCCGGCAGGACCAAACCCAAACGTATTAATAGTAAGTAGAATTAGAACTACTACTGTTGTAACAGATAATATAGTAGCGTCAGACGGTGGCTCTGTTAGTCTATTAGGTAATGTTTCAATAGGTAATGCAAGTACAGATGAATTAAAAATACAATCTACTATAAATATATTTGATGCACCAGTAAAAGCTGGTCCTACAGCTTTTGGTGATTTAGCGCCAGGAGCTGACTATCTTTTAGTTTCAAATGCTAGTAGTGGTCTAGAATGGAGAGCTCAAGTAGATATAGGTGGTACAGTTCAAACAACTGGTACTATTTTACCACAGGTATCTGCAGGAATATCAGGTTTTACTTATAATAGTCAGGGTGGGTTTTGGACAAGAATAGGTGATATTGTTCATGTATATTTACGTATAAGTATTGGTACTTTTACAAAGACAGACCCATTACAAGTTTTAGCTATTCAAGATGCATTTCCTTATGACATGGATGGTAGTAGATATTTTTTTAATGGTGATTTAATGGAATATGTAAATATTAGTGATGCAGGAACTGCTATTCCAGCATTATATATTGATAGACCTGCTACAACAGGTTCTAATTCACATTTAATTAAGTTTATACGTTCTGTAAATTATTCACTTACATCATCAAATGAAATTACAACAAATGAAATGTCTACTGGTAGTTTTGTAGTTGCCTTAAGTTTTACATATAAGGCTTCAGGAGATACTTTAAGACAAGGAGCAGCAATTGATTAATAATTATGGCAAAGAAGAAAGATCCAAGATTAGCAAGAGCAGGTGTATCAGGTTATAATAAACCTAAGCGTACCCCAAATCATAAAACTAAGTCTCATGTAGTTGTAGCTAAAGTAGGAGATAAAGTAAAGACCATACGTTTTGGTCAGCAAGGTGTAAAGGGTGCAGGTAAAAATCCTAAGTCAGCTAAAGATAAAGCTAGAAAAAAGTCATACTATGCAAGGCATAATGCACAAGATTCTAAACCGTCTAAGCTATCAGCAAGATATTGGTCTCACAAAGTTAAGTGGTAAGATATGACAGAGTCAAGCATTAAAAAGTTAGGTTTTAAAAAGGTAAATGTAACAGCAGAAGAATCTGGTGATACACCTTTTTATTTTTATGCATATAAAATTGGCAACATAGAACTTATTTCTAATAGCCATGATAATCTACAAGATGGGTCATGGATAGTTGAAATACTTGAAGGAGATATACAATTTAACAATATAGGAGACGTAAAAGAACTTATAAATATACTTCAACGTAATAAATTATAATAAACTTTTTTTATTTAAACATTTTTTATATATATTTGTCATTATTAACTTAAATTTATTAAAATGGCAGATTTAAAAACCAATTCAGAACTATCTGATAAGAATCCTGAACTTTCAAAGGAAGAGTTAGCACAACGCAGAGAAGAAATCACTGCATTTTACAAGGATAATATTCCACATTTAACTGTTCAAGCTGAATATGAGGCATTACTTGCTGATATTGAGAAGTCAAGAGCAGAGCGCATGCAAGCACAAATGTTTATGGCACAACAATATGCTGCACAAAAACAGGCTGAACAACCATCAACACCTGAAGCTGAGGCCTTTAAAGAGGCAATGAATGAAGCAGTAAAAGCAGAATAAGATGAGACTGTTAAAAAAAGGCACAACTGGTGCTGATGTTAGAACTCTTCAACAAAAACTTGGTATCAATGCTGATGGTATATTTGGACCAAATACAGAAAAACACGTTGAACGGTTTCAACTTGCACACAATCTACCAGTAAATGGAATGGTAGATAATAATATGTGGTCTCTAATTTTAAATTTAGAGAATGTTGTAATAGAAGAAATAGATGAAGACACAGACATACAACTTCAGTATTTTAAAACTAATTTTGATCAAGTAATACACAAACATTATTTACCAAAAGGTGAATATATTACAGGACCTATTAAAAATGAGTATGTGTTTTTACATCATACAGCAGGTCATGCAAATCCATATAGATGTATTGATCATTGGGGAAGAGATAGTAGAGGAAGAGTTGCTACAGAGTTTGTATTAGGTGGTATTGATCACAGAAATGGTAATGATGAACATGATGGGGTGATGGTTCAAGCTTTTCCTGAAGGTGCACAAGGTTGGCATTTGGGTAAAACTGGTTCCGGGTGGATGAACCGTCATTCTGTAGGAATAGAAATATGTTCTATGGGTTACTTAGATAATGATCACAGAACATACGTAAACTCAAAATGCCAGTCAGAACAAGTAATTCAATTAGAAGAACCTTTTAGAGGTAAAACTTATTGGCATAATTATTCTGAACAGCAACTTAAAGCTCTTTACAAGTGGTTATTATTTATTGCTGAAAGAGATAATATTGATATACGTATTGGTTTAAAGCAATACATTCAAAAGTATGGACCAACAAAAGGTTTTGGCTTTCAAGAAGACGCATATCTAGGTAAAGTAAAAGGTTTATTAACACATACTAATGTAAGAAAAGGAAAAACGGATTGTTATCCTCATCCTGACTTAGTTGATATGATAATGAGTTTATGATATGGCAATAGTTAATAAAGTAGATTTGAAGATGCAAGTTGATATAGATGTATCAATAAAATATCAAATACTTACATATTGTTTTTTTAATGATATACTAATAAGTAATTCAGATTTAAAATTTTTAGCTGAGCTGTCAAAAAATTCTGGAATTGAGTTAACTAAATTTTGTTTAGCTATAGTTGAAAAAGGAATATTTAAAAGTCCTCAATCAGCTAGAAATGCTATAACAAAAGCAGAAAAAAAGAATTTATTAAGTAAAAAAGGAAATAATAAAAAAACAATATCACTTAATAATGACCTCAATGTACAGATAAATGGATTTGTATTACTTGATTATAAAATTTTAGGTAGTGAATCCAAAGAGTCATAAAGATTTTAAAGAAGGTATTGCTGATGAAGTAGGTGTACATCCATCAGTAGTTGAGGATTTTATAACTTTTTATTATGGTAAGTTAAGAAAAAAGTTATCAGCTTTAGAGTTTCCCAGAATAAATGTTGATGGGCTTGGTACATTTTATTTAAGAAAAAATAAACTAGAAAAGTCAATTAAAAAAAATAAAAGTGTTTTGGGTAATTTGGCAAAACGTACATACGTGGGTTTTGCAAAAAGTGAAGAGATCCAAAAAAATGTAACTATGATGGAAAATGCATTAAAACAAATGGAGCAAGATATATTAAATAAAAAGAAGTTTAGGAATGAAAAGTAAATGGAAAAAATATTTAGATATATTTAAAAATGCAGATAAGATTGCTGATGGAATTGCAAATTCAATGTTTAAAAAAGAACATGTTGAAGCTGCAGCAACAGAAAGATTTCAAATCTGTATAAATTGTAGTTTGTTTGATGCAAAAGGAACATCTTGTGTTGCACCTGGTACACAGCCTTGTTGTGGAGATTGTGGTTGTAGTTTATCTTTTAAGGTAAGATCACTATCATCAGAATGTCCAAAAGGCTATTGGGATGCTTTTACAAGCGAAGAGCAAGAAGATTTAATTAACAATCAAATAAATAAAAATGACAATTAATTATTATTGTAATGATACTATAACAACAGTAGAAACTAATACAGCAGATAGCTGGTGGTATACTACTACAACACTATAACTATGGCACTAAAATTTATAGAAGAAGGGCATGTATATGAAAGCACTGATCAAGATAATATCAAATGGACTGGTGTAACATCCTTTATTGGTAAATTTAAACCTAAGTTTGATAGGGAAGGACAAGCTAAAAAGTCATCAAAGAATAAAAGATCTAAATGGTATGGGATGACACCTAAAGAAATATTAGCGGCTTGGGATGGTGAAACAGAAAGAGCTATTAAGCTTGGTAATTTTTATCATAATCAAAGAGAAGCTGACATGCTAGACCTTGAAACAATTGGTAGACATGGTGTGGAAGTTCCCATCATTAAACCAGTTACTAATGAAGAAGGAATTAAAATTGCACCAAATCAAAAATTAGAAGAAGGTGTTTATCCAGAACACTTGGTGTATTTAAAATCAGTTGGTTTATGTGGTCAAGCAGATTTGGTTGAAGTAGTTAATGGTTATATAAACATCAATGATTATAAAACTAATAAAGAAATAAAAGATAAAGGATTTACTAATTGGGAAGGCATTACTAAGAAAATGTATAAACCTATAAGTCATTTAGATGATTGTAATCTTAATCACTACAACTTACAGTTGAGTATTTATGCGTATATTATTAAAAAGCACAACCCTAAACTTAAGATAGGAAAGCTTACCATACAACATGTAAAATTTAAACAAGTTGGTGAAGATTCTAATGGTTATCCAATAAATGAACATGTAAATGGAGAACCAGTTTTAGATGAGATAAAAATTTATGAACTACCATATTTAAAAGATGAAGTAATATCTTTAATGATGTGGATTAAAGAAAATCAATAAAATATGATAGTAAGATTATTTGATGTACAAAATAGTGAATTAATAGTAACTGAGCATTGTTATTCATTACCATTCTTAAAAAAGATAATGGATGAATATCCGGATACTCATATGTCTGTGTACAAATATTTATTTTATATGACATGTCCTAATCCTGATTTAAATCCTTTTTTTAATTTACCTGAGCATGAAAAAGAAGATATAATAATAGAAGAGATTCAACTAGAAGAATCTACTGAAGATCCACCTATTAGATATGCTCTTGACATGTGCAAAAAATTATTTGAAACACCAACATATAGAGCATATGTAGGTATTAAATCTATGTTAGATAGATTAGCAAAATATATGGAAACAACCGCTATTGAGCATGGAAGAGATGGTAATATCAATTCTATGGTAAATGCAGCAGCTAAGTTTGAACAAATACGTCAATCATATAAAGGCGCATTTACAGACATGAGGCAAGAACAAGACAGTTCAGTACGTGGTGGAGCAGGACTAGCCTATGATCAACTCTAAAAAAGAAACCCAATACATCTTTTGTTATTGGGATGAACCAATTAATAATTTAAAAAAAATCAACAATGAAGAAACAAGTAGTAATACCAGTAGGAAAAAGATTACTGATAAAAAGAAAAGCAGCAGAGACTAAAACAGCATCAGGAATTATTATTCCTGAAATAGCTCAAAAAAAAGAATTTAAAGGATTAGTAGTTGGTGTAGGTGCTGAAGTTGAAGAAATTAATGTAGGTGATGAAGTTCAGTATGCAGAACATGCTATGCCAACTCCAATGAAACATGAGGGTGAAGAGCATTTACTTCTTCAAGCTGGTGATGTATTTGCCATCATAAGATATGAGTAGAGTAATACCTACATATGAAAATAATAAGTGGACAACAACTGAGTTTACCTCGGATAATGAATTCCGTGATTTTTTAGAGGGTATATTTAAAGAACCAGGTAAGTATGAATTTGATACAGTAGCTTGGTCATTTAATGATCAGGCTAAACAATTTACTAAAGAAGGTTATTATTGTAACAAACCCTTTAGGTCAAAAGATTTTACAACATATTGGGAAGATCAAAAGAATAAATGCCGTCAAGGAGTAATATATAAAAGTAAAAACAAAACTTGGTATTTAACTAGAGATTATTACATGTGGTTAAACTTCTTGCCAATATTTGACAAAGAAGAAAAAAAATATGGTTTTGCTAAAGTTAGAGATGCTCAATATCACATGGCATTATATGAATTGATTGCAGAATTAAATAATCAACATTCAGCTATACTTAAAAAAAGACAGATTGCTTCCTCATATTTTCATATGGGTAAAATAATAAACCAGTATTGGTTTGAAGAAGGATCAATATGTAAGATAGGGGCATCATTAAAAGATTATATTAATGATAAAGGATCTTGGAAATTTCTTGAAGAATATAAAACATTTTTAAATGAGCATACTGCATGGTATAGACCTAGTAATCCAGAAAAGGTTTTGTTATGGCAACAACAGATAGAAGTTAAAATAAACAACCGTAAAACATCAAGAGGATTAAAATCTAAAATACAAGGTGCATCTTTTGAAAAAAATGCAACAACAGGTGTTGGTGGTCCGTGTACGTACTTTTTTCATGAAGAAGCAGGTATAGCACCAAAGATGATGCAGACTTATGAATATCTGCGTCCTGCTATGTCTTCAGGTATGGTAACTACTGGTATGTTTATAGCGGCAGGTTCTGTGGGTGATTTAGAGCAATGTAATCCTTTAAAGGATATGATTTTAAATCCAGGTGCAAATGATATATATGCCGTAGAAACAAATTTAATGGACGCTGATGGCACTATTGGTATGGCAGGCCTATTTATTCCTGAACAGTGGTCTATGCCACCTTATATTGACAAATTTGGTAACTCAGAAATAGAAGAAGCTGTTAAAGCAATAAACTTAGAGAGAGCACGTTGGAAATCTGAATTAACAGGTGAACAATACCAATTAAGAATATCTCAGAAACCATTAAATATTGCAGAGGCATTTGCATATAGAAAAGAATCAATATTTCCACAAGGTATTCTTAGCAAGCAATTGAAAAAAATTGAAGAAAAAAGTTATCCTTATGAGTTAATAGAATTAGATAGAGATCAAACAGGTATAGTTGCAAAAAGAACAAGCAAGCTACCTATTAGTGAATTTCCTGTAAATAAAAAACAACAAGACAAAACAGGAAGTATTGTTGTTTGGGAAAGACCTGTAGATAATCCTCAGTTTGGTGCTTACTATGGATCTATTGACCCTGTATCAGAAGGTAAAACTACAACATCAGATTCTTTATGTAGTATATACATTTATAAAAATGCAACAGAAGTTACAAGAGATTTGGGTGCGGGTGATGTTGAACAATTTATTGAGAGAGATAAAATAGTAGCAGCATGGTGTGGTAGATTTGATGATATAAACAAGACTCATGAGAGATTAGAAATGATCATTGAATGGTATAATGCTTGGACTATTGTAGAGAATAATATATCTCTTTTTATTCAGCATATGATAGCAAGAAAGAAACAAAGATATCTTGTACCAAAACAACAAATATTATTCTTAAAAGATCTTGGTTCAAATAGAACAGTATATCAAGAATATGGTTGGAAGAATACAGGTACATTATTTAAAAGTCATTTGATATCATATGCAATAGAATTTTTAAGAGAAGTTATAGACGAAGAGACAGATGAAAAAGGTGATGTAATGTCACAAACATTAGGTGTTGAAAGAATTCCTGATCAAATGCTTATAAAAGAAATGATGGCATATTATCCGGGATTAAACGTGGATAGGCTTGTGACATTTGGTGCATTAGTTGCATTTGCTAAAATCCAACAATCAAATAGAGGGTATTCTAAAAGACGTGAATCAGAGGGTGATTCTTTGGTTAATTCAGAAAAAATAAGTAAATTAAAGTATAGCAGTCCATTTAAAAATATAGGGCGTAATAGAAGACTGGGTGGTTCTAAAATAAGAAGATCAGGGTTTAAAAATATTAAATAGATAAAAATAGTATGAGAGTATTAAATGCAATGCAAATGAAAAATGGTGCTACTGCTGAAAGTGGACCAACTTTTTCTAGCTTAACACAGCCGGTACAATTTTTACCTTATTCTAAAAAAACTGATGATTGGGCTGCATGGAATCTTGATTGGTTAGAACTACAAGGAATAGAGTTCTTACGTATGAATTCTAGAAGACTTCTTAAAAATTATAAATTAGCAAAAGGTATAATTGATAAAACAGATTATATTGTTGAACCAGATAATGAATATAAAGAGTTGATGGATGTATTAACTCAAGAAAATGATTCAGCTTTGGAATTAAAATTTTATCCAATTGTCCCTAATGTAATTAATGTTCTTACTGGTGAATTTGCTAAAAGATATACTAAAGTACAATTTAGAGCCGTAGATGATACATCTTATAATGAGATGTTAGAACAAAAAAGAATTCAAGTTGAAGAAGCATTGTTAGCAGATGCAGAATCAAAGTTAGTTCAGAAAATGGTGATGATGGGAATGGATCCTTCATCAGAAGAAGCAAAACAAAGTTTATCTCCACAGGGTCTTAAGTCATTACCAGAAATAGAAGACTTTTTTAGCAAGTCTTACAGAAGCATGGTTGAAGAATGGGCATCTCATCAACTAAATGTAGATGAAGAAAGATTCAAAATGCAAGAGCTTGAAGAGAGAGGCTTTAGAGATATGTTAATTGCAGATAGAGAATTTTGGCATTTCCGTATGTTAGAAGATGACTATGATGTAGAATTATGGAATCCAATTTTAACTTTCTATCAAAAATCTCCTGATCAAAGATATATTGCTGATTCAAATTATTGTGGTAAGGTTGATTTAATGACTGTTGCAGATGTTGTTGATAGATATGGATATTTAATGGATGAGAAACAACTTAAATCATTACAAAAAATATATCCTGCACGTTCTGCACAATATCAAGTAAATGGTTATCAAAATGATGGTGCATATTATGATGCTACCAGATCTCATGAATGGAATACTCAGATGCCAGGTTTAGCATATAGACAATTCACATCTAATTATTGGGATGACCCAGCAAGAGGTGGAGATATATTAAGTCAGATATTAGACGAAGGTGAAGATGTACAGATGTGGGGAGAAGGAAATCTTATGCGTGTATCTACAATATATTGGAAGACACAAAGAAGAATAGGTCACCTAACTAAAATAGAAAAAGACGGTGATATTACACAAGAAATAGTAGATGAAACATTTAAACTTACTAAGAAAGGTGTATATGATACTTCTATATTTAAACAAAAAAGAAAAGATAATTTAATAGAAGGTGAACATATAGATTGGATATGGATTAATGAAGTTTGGGGTGGTGTTAAAATTGGTCCAAATTTACCAGCTATGTGGAGATCTACTATGGGTGATAATATTAATCCAATATATTTAGGTATTAATAGAACTAAACCTGGTAGACTTCCTTTCCAATTTAAAGGTAATAATTCACTTTATGGGTGTAAGCTACCAGTTGAAGGTAGAGTTTTTTCAGATAGAAATACTAGATCTACATCTTTAGTAGATTTGATGAAAGCGTATCAAGTTGGATACAATATGGTTAATAACCAAATTGCTGACATTCTAATAGATGAATTAGGAACAGTAATAATGTTTGATCAAAATGCTTTACCACGTCACTCAATGGGTGAGGATTGGGGTAAGAATAATTATGCAAAAGCATACGTAGCAATGAAGGATTTTCAAATGCTACCACTTGATACATCTATTACAAATACTGAGAATGCCACTAACTTTAATCATTATCAAACTCTTAACATGGAGCAGACTAATAGATTAATGTCTAGGATTCAACTTGCTAATTATTTTAAACAACAGTGTTTTGATGCAATTGGTATCAATCCACAACGTTTAGGAGGTGCTGTTTCAGCTCAAACAGCTACGGGTGTTGTTCAAGCTATGCAACAATCATATGCACAAACAGAAATGTATTTTGTACAACATTCGGATCATTTAATGCCACGTGTACATCAGATGAGAACAGACTTAGCTCAATATTATTATAGTACAAATCCAAGTTTAAGGTTATCTTATATATCTACAGAAGCAGAAAAAGTAAACTTTACAATTAATGGTACTGATTTATTGTTACGTGATTTTAATGTATTTGCAACAACCAAAACAAATCATAGAGCTATATTAGAGAATCTAAAACAAATGGCTTTAACAAATAATACTACAGGAGCAAGTATTTATGAATTAGGAAATATAGTTAAAGCAGATTCTATTGCAGAAGTAACAGATATATTAAAAGATTCTGAGAAAAGACAGCAGGCAATGCGTGAGCAAGAAATGCAACAACAACGTCAGCTACAAGAACAGCAGATACAAGCTAAGGCTCAAGAAGAACAACAAAAACTTCAAGTGGAGATTTCTGAAAATGAAAAAGATAGACAGAATAATATTACACTAGCAGAAATTAGATCTGCTGGATATGGGTCTATGGTTGATTTAAATCAAAATCAAGTGTCTGATTACCAAGATGCTATGAAAGATATTAGAGAAACAACTCAGTATCAACAGCAAATGGATATGAAGCGTCAAGAAAGCACTATGAAACAAAGTATGGAATCTGAAAGATTAAATGTTGAAAGAGAAAAGATAAATGCCCAAAAAGAGATAGCTAATACAAAACTTCAAATAGCTAGAGAAAACAAAAATAAGTATGATCAAAAGGATTCTGAGAAAGAATAACTGGTGTTAGCTATATACTGCAATTTATTTTTAATTTTCATCAAATATTATAAGTTTATAATATAAAGTTTACGTATATTATATATGTAACAAGTATTAATTATTTAAAACCAACATAATTATGGCAACTGAAACACAAACTGTGAATAGTAAAGTAGAACAAGTAGATATTAATTTAGATGAAATATTTAACGCTGCACCTAGTGGCGCTGATATGATTCAAGATGATAAGAAGCAGAAAAATATTTTTTCTGGAAGTTCTGCTAAAGCAGACTTTAGTTTTGCAGATCCTGATAAAGATGAAAAGGATGACCTAAATGCTAAAGTTGAAGCTAAAGAAGAAAATACTGAAAATGAAACAGAGGTAACAGATACCCCTGAAAATGAAACAGAGGTAAAAGAAACTGAAACAAAGGTAGATGATATTATTGATTCTTTAAATGAAGTTGAAGAGGAAGATGATAAAACAGATGCACCAAAAAGAGGTAGAAAATCTATTTCTGGTATATCAGATGTTTTTAACAAATTAATTAAAGATGATAAAATTGTTCCTTTTGATGATGATAAAGCATTAGAAGATTATACTGCTAAAGATTGGGAAGAATTAATTCAAGCTAATTTAGAAGAAAAAGCTAATCAAGTTAGAAGAGAAACGCCTAAACAGTTTTTTCAGTCTTTACCAGAAGAATTACAAATTGCTGCAAAGTATGTAGCGGATGGTGGTAAAGATTTAAAAGGTTTATTTTCTACATTATCACAGGTAGAAACCCATAAAAGTTTAGATGTAAAGAATGCTTCTGATCAAGAAAGAATCATTACAGAATATTTATCTGCAACTGGCTATGGTACTACAGAAGAAATTGCTGAAGAAATAGAAATTTGGAAAGACTTAGGAAAGTTAGAACAACAAGCAAACAAGTTCAAACATAAGTTAGATAAGATGCAGGAAAAAGTTGTTGCTCAAAAATTAAAAGAACAAGAGTTAAAGAAAGCACAACAAGAGCAAGCATCAAAGGCATATATGAAAAATGTATATGATACATTAAAAGAAGGAAAATTAGGAGATATCAAAGTTGATAGAAAGACACAAGCTATGTTATATAATGGGTTAGTACAACCTAATTATCCTTCAGTAAGTGGACGTAACACAAATTTACTAGGTCACTTACTAGAAAAATATCAATTTGTTGAACCAAACTACGGATTAATATCTGAGGCATTATGGTTATTGCAAGATCCAGAAGGATATAAAGCAAAAATTATGGATAAAGGTGCACAGAAAAGTGTAGAAAAAACAGTTAGAAAATTGAAGACTGAGCAATCAAATGCAGGAGGAGCATCATTGGGTGTTAATAGAGCGGAAGCAGAAAGTAAAAGATCTTCAAAAAGAAAACTAAGTAGACCAACAAATATTTTTAAACGAATTTAATTAAGTAAATTAAATATATAGTAACTAAAAACAATTATTAACAATTAAAACAATCAAAAATTATGGCAACTCCAGTTTTAAATAATGGGATTTTCCTAAGAGATACAAGCTATAAAGCTAGTTCTCATGTTGATTCGTATCACCTTACCCAAATGCTTGGTAATCCTGAGCCTATGGATATGGGACCAATTGATCTTTGGGCTATGACCCAAAAGGTAGAAATGCCTTTGTATCAAATGGCTTCTTTTGGTGGTAAGAATACTATCATGGTGGACAATGCTAGAGGTGAGTATAAATGGCAAACTCCTATTGCACAAGACCTTCCTTACATTGTAGCTGACATTGAACCTGCTAACGCTAGCAAAGGTATTGATGGAACTACTTTTAAGATTAAGGTTAACAAGAGATCATTTGGTCATGGTGATATTATCACATATGACAAGTATAATGGTCTTGAATTATACATTACTGCGGATGATATTATCCCTGCAGGTGATGGTTTTGTTTATACAGTACAGTTGGTAAACAACAATAATAGTGCTGTATTAGACAACAAGTATCTTGCAAAAGGAACTAAATTCTTTAGAAAAGGTTCTGCAAGAGGTGAGTATGGTGAAAGATTTTCTGACATTGAAACAGGATCTGGATTCCGTGAATTCTACAACTTTGTAGGAGGAGCTGAAGCACACGTACACTATTCTATTTCTAGCCGTGCTGATCTTATGATCAAAGGTGGTTTGAATGCTGATGGTACTGTACCAGTAACTGAGATTTGGAGAAACTTTGACACTGACCCAAATAATCCATCTGTACCTAGTATTGAAGGATTAGTAGCATCTATGGGTAAAGCTGGTGCAAGAGAAGCATTTGAAAATGGAACTCTTACACGTACTTTCATTACAAATATGGAAGCAGCACATTTATCTAAAATTGCTACAGATATTGAAACTTACCTCATGTGGGGGAAAGGTGGTAGAATTAAGCAAGACGGTCCAGATGATATTAGATTATCTGTTGGTTTATGGTCTCAGTTGGATAACTCATTTAAAAGAGTATACAACAAGTCATCATTTACACTTGACATGTTTAAATCTGAGCTTTACAACTTCTACCAAGGAAAAGTTGAATTTAAAGGACCAGACCCACAAAGATCACTTGTTGTACAAACAGGTATTGGTGGTATGCAATTAATCAACAAGGCAATTGCTGATGAAGTGTATGGTTCTGGTTTAGTTCAAAATGCTACTGATGTTGGAGCTGTAACAGGTAAAGGCATGGATTTAGATTATGGTTTTGCTTACACAAGCTTTACTATTCCTTTCTTAGCTAACGTTAAGTTTGTATTGAATCCGGCATTTGATAACTTAAATACTAATGACATTGAGAATCCATTAATTGATGGAAGACCTCTAAGTTCATTTAGTTTTATCATCTTTGATGTAACTGATGAAGGTAATGACAACATTCACTTGTTGAAGCTTTCTTGGGATAATCAACTTAAGTGGTTCTACCAAAATGGTACTATGGACTACATGGGAAGAACTCAAGGATTTGCATCTACTGGACAGTTCAATGGATATAGAGTTTATATGACTCAAACCATGCCAGCTATATGGGTTAAAGATCCGACTAAAGTTCTAAAAATTGTAATGAGAAACCCTGTAACAGGAGGATCATTCTAAGAACAATAATTAAAGGGGAGGTGGGTTAAACCTCCTCCCTTTTTATTTTTAACCTTTTAAAATATACTATCATGGCACTAGATATTAAAAGACAAAACAAAACATATGAATTTTCAAATTCAAGTGTTTCTAAAATACTTGCTTCTAAAGCAGTTGGTACGGATATCTTAGCAAGAGACCATGCAGATGATGCAGCAGCAAAAGCTGCAGGTTTAGCAAAAGGTGATTTATATCACACAGCTGGAGCTTTGAAGATAGTTGTTAGTTAAAGTCAAAAACTATAGCAAGGGTAATACCTTGCTTAAGAAATATTAGTAATAATAGAATGTACACTATGGTGTATTATTTGACGCAAGTAATAATTATTAATTTTTAAAAACCACAAAATGGAAGATTACACAATTGTTGAAAAGTATCAACACACAAAAAAGAATAGCACAATTGCTATTCGTCCTTATTTTAATCCAAGCAAAGAAAATATGGGTTTAGAAGCATATGGGCTATCATTACATGATGGTGTATGGCATCAAGAAAGTTTAGCTTGTTTAGAAATGAATGGAGTCAAGAGATACGTTACAGGTCTTAATGAGTTTGCTCCTGAAGTTAAAATGCTTGATCCTAAAAAGAAAAAAGAAAAAATTGCAGAAATTAGAAAAGTAGTTTCTGAGTTAGAAGCAGAGTTAGCTGCTAATGTAGTTGATCCTGAAGATAAAGATTTTTGGAACAAACTTACAGTTATGAAACCTGATAACTCAAAGTTTTGGGATAAGATTGAAATTAGATGTGGTAATGATCCAGTGTTTTTAGAACCTGATACTGATCCGTATGACAAAATAAAATTATATGCTATTAAAGCTGGGGGTTTTTCTATTGTTGCTAAATCATTAGCTGAAGCTAAAAGATCTCAGAAAGAACCTAAATTTTATTTAGATACAGTTAAAGAAACTCTTACAACAAGAACAGAGTTAACTAAAATTAAAAATAAAGCATTATCTAATTTGCAAAAACTTTATGATGGTAATGCAACTAAATTGATGTATGTTTCAAAAGTAGTTGATGTAGATAGTGTACAATATACTAAGAACACACCTAATGATATCATGTATGAAAATATGGATACATATATAACAGGTAATGGTGCAGAGAGCAACAAGAAAAGAGCAGCATCACAGTTTTTAGAAGTATCTGAATTAGATATGGAAGAATTAAAATTAAGAGCATTAATAAAAGATGCCTTATATTATAGATTTCTATTAACTAAAGCAGGTGGTTGGATAGAGCCAATGGATAGTGGTGTTAGGTTAGGTAAAAGACCGCATGAATGTTTGGAATTTTTAAAAGATCCAAATAATGAAGAAACGTTATTATCATTATTGGATAAAGTAGAACCATACTGGAATTCATAATATATAAAAAATGGAAAATAGTACACTCTTAATTAAAATAAAACAAAGGCTCAATAAGCTTGATAGCAATGACTATGATAACATTGAGTGTTGGCAATTTATAGAAGCCTTTAATAAAGCACAAATTGAGTGGTGTAGAAGAAATCTTCATGGTGGAAATATGTATAAGGAAGGGGATGAGCTATCTAAAAAAAGGATAGATGATCTCCAACCTTTACTTATTGAATTATCATTAACAGGAACTGTTACAGAAACTTATTTTGAAACTAATAATTTTCCAGTAGATGAATATTTAGAATATAAACGTGTAACAACACAGGCAAAAGATGATTGTTGTACACCTAGATCTATGACTGTTTATTTAGCTGAGGAAGCTAATGTACCTCTTTTATTAAGAGATCCATTAAAAAATCCAAGTTTTGAATGGGGTGAAACTTTTTGTACTATGTTAAATAATACAATAAGAATATATAAAAATGAAAATTTTGATATTGTAAATCCAATATTAACATATTATAGAAAACCAACTTTAATACAAATACCAGATTGTGTAGATCCATATACTGGGCAAGTAAGTACAGTAAATGTAAATTGTGAATTCAAAGATGATTTAGTAGAAGTTATACTTGATGATACAGCAGCATTAATAGCTGGTGATATAGAAAATATGTATCAGCAGCAAAGAGGTACACAATCTGCAGAAAGGAATAATTAATGTATTGTTTTTTTAACTAAAAATGATTATATTATTATAGTAACAATGAAGTTACGAACAGAGTAAACTGTTAAAATCTTTATTTATAACCAGTGAGGGTAATGGTCCTCACACAAATTTTATTTATTATGGCTTATTTTAATAATGCGTTTAACAAGACGTTTGTTGTGTCTTCAGTAGATACTGCTGGTGGAACAGCAACAAGCGCACTTACCGCAGGACAATTAGGTTTAGTAGATGGAGCTGACTGGCAAACTGTAGCAGTTGCTGGTGGTGGTGCCGTTCCGGCTATCACTGCTGGAGAGCTTGCTTATGTTGTTGAAGGAGCTTTTTATTCTAAAGACACAATTGGTAACAATCCTGGACACGGTGGGTACAAAGAGTCTGTAAAATCTAAAGGAATTAATCCAAGATATATTACAAGATTATGGGCTGCTAACTGTCTTAGTGCATCTCAAGCAACAGCAAGCTTATCATTAGGTTCTGACTGTGCTCCATGTGGTAAAACACAATTTATGAGAATTGATGTAAAAGGTTCTCCAGCACTAAGATTTTTAAATCACAATGCATATGCTATTGGTGATTCTGCAAATGTATGTTGTGTAGAAGGTCAAGAATACATTGATCCTACATTAATTGTTGGTGCAATGGCACAAATGGTTTTAGCTGACCCGCTAATCAAGCCGTTTGTAGCAGAAGCTGATTTAGATGGTGTAGCAACTGCAACATTATCTGCTGGTGGAACAGGTTATGCTGTTGCTTCAGGTGTTGCAACTACTGGTGGATCAGGATCAGGAGCTAAGGTGAACATTGATTCTCTTGGTACTTCTGATGCTGTAGCAACATTTTCAATTGCTGATGTAGGTAGTGGTTATGCTGCTGCAGATGTATTAACTATTACTGGTGGTAACGCTGATGCAACATTTATTGTTGATACAGTTACTGAAGGTGGTGTTATTGTAAGTGTTACTGACGCAGCTGGTGAAGTTGTACAATCAGTTTATTCAATTGCACAAACACAAGATGGTACATACACTCCTTCTACAACTCCAAACACATCAGGAGCTAAAGTTTCTGCTGAAGTTAAATTTGTAGGTGCATATGTTGATACTGTTTTTGGTAATTGTTCATTTAGAACTACTGATCACTTTAATGCAGAGCCTGTTGAAATCATTGTATCTTTACTTGATGAGACTGGTAATCCTTGTAATGATTGTGGTGTAGCTTCATCTACTCCAGGTTCAATGCAACAAACTCAAGGTGAAGAAGTACTTAGAGAATTAATTTTATCTGAAAGATACCGTCAGAGTCCTTTTAATCAAGGTAATGCTGATAGTTCAAGAATCAGAGAAATTGAAATGTCTTCTGAAATCCTTGCTGCTGTAGATAGATCAGCTACATATAGAGCATATTACATTCAACATTCTGTACCAAGATTCAACAATCCTTCTGGAGTGTTTGATAATGATCAGTATGTTTACAAAATTTATGTAAAATGTGATGATGCTGCTGGACAAGCTGCAGTTGTTGACCTTATGGAAGGGTTAGAAGCTTGGGCAGGTGATAACGGAAACAAAATTGTATTTGAAGATACTAACGTATACTGGTAATACATATTAATGTTTAAATTAATTAGAGCAGGGGGAAATCTCCTGCTCTTTTTATTTTATATATTCTTGTTTTTTTTGTATATTATCTATATAGTGTATTAAAGTAACAAAAAATGGCAAGCAGACATATATTAAGTTTAGAAATTCCCACAGTATCTAACTGTGATTTATTGTGTATAAAAGACACTAGTCAATATTCTAAAGAATTGGCTGTTGATTGTGAAGAATTATTAATAACCTTACCTGGTTATTCGGTACCTGTTTTAATAAAAGTTGATAAAGATTTTGATATGTGCCTAACTGCATGTACTCTTTCTTTACAAAAAGAAGATTGTGGAACTAAACAATCACAAATTCCTGATGGTATTTACATTATAAAATATAGTGTATCACCTAACTCTAAAGTGTATGTTGAATATAATCATTTAAGAGTAACTAAATTACTAACTACTTATTATGAAGTATTGTGTGATTTAGATGTGCAAGCATGTCAGCCAGATTCTGATAAACAGGAATTATTATCAGAAATGTATTATATAAGAACAATAATTGATGCGGCAGTATCTAATGTAGAATATTGTCAATCATCTGCACAAGGTATGCAGTTATATAATTATGCAAAACAAATGTTAAACAAGATATCTTGTCCATCAGGTAATTGTGGATCAAGTTCAAAATATTTAATATAAACCAACAATAGAATGGCAAATTGTACCAAATGTAATAAAGTATTTACTTGTGGATGTCAAAAAGCTAGATCAAGTACAGGTGAACTTGTATGTAAACCATGCGCAGCTAAAGAAAGAGCTGAAATGGATTTATCATCAAGAGATTTATCTTTAGAATTAGCAAAACAACAGATACAAGATTTAAGAAATAAGTAAAAAAAATATGGCATCATCTATAGTAGCAACATCTAATACTGCTCAAGAAAAAGAATTGAGTCTTTTAAAGAGAATCAAGACTGAGCAGAATTTTGCAAAACAAGCTTATGCTAAGTTTCAATCTGCAAGGTTTGGAATTGCATCATGTTGTTATACAGATTTTCAATCTGCCAATGTAAAAAAAGAATTATGTGATTGGCAAAATGCTGCATCATCAAAAGTTGTTGTAGCATCAGGTGTATCAGGAGTATTTGTTGAACCATTAGCTTCAATAAATATTAAAGCTAGCCAATCTTGTCCTCCTACACCAACTAATGTTTGTACAGTATTAGATTTAGCAGAAATAATTGCTGATACTGGAACTTATGTTTTCTGTCAAGATGCACCATTAGCTGTTTGGACTATTACTCATAACATGGGTAAATTTCCATCAGTTACAGTTGTAGATAGTGGAAATAGTGTGGTTGTGGGAGATATAGATTATACTAATTCAAATGTATTAGTTATAACATTTGCAAGTCCATTTAATGGGTGTGCATATTTAAATTAAAAAAAAGTAAAACAATAACAATAAATTAAATAATTATGGCAAGTATCAAATTTTTAAACAATATTACCTTAGTGGGTAATCAGCTAGAATTAGCTAGGATTCAAAATTTAGGTAGTGCTCCCACAGTTTATGGTGATGGTCAATTATATTATGATACTGCCACCAACAAACTTACATTACGTGAAAACGGAAATTGGGTGCCTATCCAAACAGGGACAGAAGTATCTTATGATTTAACTGTACCAAGTGGAACAACAGCAATTAGATTAACTGATGGAACTACAAATGATGATATCACTATTACAGGTGGTACAAATGTAACAGTTGTAAGAACAAGCGCAACAGAACTTACTATTAATGCAACAGATTCTGCTGCAGGTACAGTAACTAGTGTAGGTGGAGGAACTGGTATTACAATAAGTGGTACACCTACAGTTACACCAACTGTTAATATAGATTATTTAGGTTCAGACAACGCAATTTTAGCCACACCATCAACTGGCACTCCGGTTGGTGCTGATACAATATGGTTCTCAGACGCTGATGATAGTAACATCAAAAAGGCTACTATTTCAGCATTTCCAGGTTTTGGTAAAGATGGTACAGTAACAAGCGTTGGTACTGGAAACTCAACATTTATATCTGGATCAGGTGGACCAATTACAGGCGCAGGAAATTTAACATATAGTTTAAGTGCAACAGGAACACCAAGTGCAACTACATTCCTTAGAGGTGATAATGCTTGGGCTACTCCTGCTGGTGCATATACAGACTGGAAATTAATTGGTGATGGCGGTACACCAGTAGATATTGGTGATGGTGAATCAGTAAACTTTATAGGTGGTGCAGGTATTGATGCTACAGCTGCAAGTGGAACACCAAATACTTTAACATTAGCTTTAGATCTTAATGAATTACAAGCTGTATCTGCAGCTTCATCTGATTATATTGCTATTGTAGATTCAACAGATAACTCTACTAAAAAAGCATTAGTTAGTAGTTTACCATTTACTAACAATAGTGGTGTAACTTCAATTGACTTAGCTGGTGATAGTGGTACAACAAGTGCCATTACCTCAACAGGTACCTTTACTATTGCAGGCGGGACAAACGTTACAACATCTGCTTCAGGTACTACAGTAACAATTAATTCTACAGATCAATTCCAAGGTACAGTAACAAGTGTAACTGCTGGACTTGGTTTAACTCAGACAGGTACAAGCACTGTTAATCCTACAATATTAGTGGATTATACTAATGCAGGTATTATTGCTGATGCAACCGGTATGTCTGGTAGTGCAGAAGCTGATGATATTATTTTATTAGCTGATGACAGTTTAAGTGGTGCAGTTAGAAGTGCTTCTTTAGTTGATATTCCATTAAACGTACTTGGATTACCTAATGCTGATTTAAATATAAATTCTCAAAAACTTACTTCAGTTGCAAATGGTACAGCTGGTACAGATGGTGTTAACTTAGGGCAAGTTCAAGGATTGATTGCTGGTGTAGGTTTATTCAAAGGTGGATATAATGCAAATACAGGTTTAACTACAGATTTAGGTGCAGGAAATGGTTCATTAGATGGAGCAAGTAACATTGCTTTAGACTTAGGTGACTTCTTTGCTGTAACAGTTGCAGGTACTGCATTCTTTACAGAATCATTAGAGCCTGGTGATATGATCTATGCTAATACTGATATTGCAGCTAATTCAAGTCCTTCAATTAGTGATTATACTGTAGTAATACAAGATGCAAACGTTGCTGGTGTAGGTGCTACAGATGGTGGAACAGATAAAGGTGTTGCTGGATTTAGCAGTGCATCTTTTGCTGGTACAACAAACGGATTTATTACAATTAAAGCTGGTGGTATTAGTGATGCTCAGTTAGCAAGTACATTTAATAAGATTATTGGTACTGACTCAGATATTAATACTTCAGGTGTTGATGTAATTGATCAGTTAAATATGACTGATGGTGTTATTCAATCACACTCTACAAGAACATTACCTGATTCAACAGAAAGTGCACGTGGTGTAACTGAAATTGCTACACAAGCAGAAGTAGATGCAGGAACAGATGACTTCAGATATGTTACTCCTGAGAAGTTGGCAAATTATGCAAGTATTAAAACTTTTGTAGGTACATATCCTGCTACAAATACTAATAGTTGGACAGTAGCTCATGGTTTAGGAACAGCTGATGTAATCGTACAAATTTATGAGTTATCATCAGGAGCAACTGTATATGCAGATGTACAAAGAGATACGTCATCTCCATATAGTTTAACTATTAACACAGGCTCAACTACTACAGCAAGTACGCTTAGAGTTATGGTTACTAGAGTGGGATAATAAATATTCAGAGAGGATAATTAATTTTATCCTCTCTAAATTATTTTGTATTTTTGGTAAAAATTATATAGATGGCAATAAAATTCTTAAATAGTCAATCCATAACGGGTTCCCTTACAGTTAGTTCAATATCTAATGCGTCATCTGATACAGATAAGTTTTTAGTAAGTGATAATGGTATTATTAAATATAGAACCGGTGCTCAAGTTAGATCTGATATAGGTGCTGGTACAGGTGATGGTTCTGTAACTTCTGTAGGTTTAGGATCATTAGATGGAATATCTGGTTCTATTGCTAATCAAACAACAACACCATCAATAAGTCTTACAAATACTGATAAAGGATCAGCACAAAATATATTTAAAAATGTTGCGGTTTCAGGACAAGGAACAATTGTAGCTGATTCAAATAATGATACTATAACGTTAGTAGGTACAGGAGTATCAATAACTACTAATGCTACAACTGATACAATTACATTTACAGCATCTAATAATTATTTAACAAGTGCAACATTTAATACTTCAGACGGTGTATTAACACTTAATAGACAAGGTCTTTCTGCAGTGACTGTTGATCTTGATGGTAGATATGTAACAAGTTCAGGTGTAACATCAATAGCTACACAAAATGGTATTACTGGCGGTACAATAACTTCAATAGGAACACTTGAAGTAGATGCCACAGTAGTAAGAACATCAGGTGCTCAAACTATAGCAGGTGAAAAAACTTTTACAAATCAATTAGCTGTAGATACAGCTGGTGGTAGTGAAAGAATGAGATTATTTAATGAAAATAATACAGCACCCATAGCAGATAGTTTTTCAGGTAATACATCAAAATCATATATATATTTTGATACAGTATCTGGATCAAATGATCCTGGATACATTATGCATGAAAGTAGTGCAACAGAAACAAATGAAGGTGTATTACATTTAGTTCCTACAGATGATAATGCTACAGGTGACTATGTAAGTATACATGGAACAAATGATCAAGATGTTTTAAAGTTACACACAAATGGTTTAATTGAATCTGTTAACTTACAATTAGAAATTAAATCAGGTTCTGGAGCTGTATATGTCAATGATGATTTAACTGTACAGACTGATTTAACAGTATCAGGTGGAGATATTACTTTAGGAGGAACAGGAAGAATACAAGGAGTAGATACAGTAAGTGCAGGAACTGATGCTGTAAATAAAAACTATGTAGATAATGCAGTTAGTGGATTTGTTGATGGCTCTGGTACAGCTAATGATGTAGCAATGTGGTCAGATAGTGATACATTAACAGATGCACCAATAGCTATTTCTGGTAATAATGCAACTTTTGCAGGTGATATTTCTATTGCAGGCGGTGATATTACTTCTAATGGCATAGAAATTATAAGTAATTCAGCTTCATCAAATATTTTAAAAATAGGTGATATTTCTGTTGATGATTCTATACAACAAATCCATTTAGATACATGGGGTGCTACACAAATATATTTAGATGATAATGAAACTGATATTAAAAGTGGTACAGTAAAATTTTCTGGTGGAATACAAACATCAGCACCAACAACTTATTTAGGTTTAACATCAACTAATTTATTAACAGAAAGAACTGTAGCACAAACTAAAACAGATTTAGGTATTATTACCACTGTTCAAACTGCAAATCAAAATAGGATAGCAGTTAGTAACATTAATGGGCCGATTGTATCAATAGATGCAAATACGTCAGCAGTAAGCAGTAGCTCATCAAATTTAGCTACAGGTGCACAAATACAAACAGCTATAGATACAGCCATAACAGGAGTATTAAAATATCAAGGAACATGGAATGCAAATACTAATACACCAACGCTTACAAGTGGATCAGGTACACCAGGTTATTATTACATTGTATCAACAGCAGGGTCTACTAACTTAGATGGCATAACAGATTGGGCTGTAGGAGATTGGGCAGTATTTTCTGATCAAGCAACAGATGCGTGGCAAAAAATAGACAACACTCAAGTTGGTAATGTAACAGGTTCAGGTGCTAACACAAGAATACCAATATGGAATAGTTCTTCAAACTTAACTTCTGATAGTGGTCTCACATTTAATACATCAACAAATGCTTTAGCTGTTAGTGGTGCTGTTACTTGGAGTGGTGGTGGATCTTCAGAATCTAATAGTGCATATGACAATATGATTACTGGTTTTAGTGATAGTGGTTCATCTACAGTCACCTTAACTTTAACACAGCAAGATGGTGGTACACTATCAACTTCATTTGCTGTACCACAAGGAACTGTAACAGGTACTGGGTCTAGTGGAAGAGTAGCATATTGGAATTCTTCATCAGGTATAACAAGTGATTCAGCTTTTACATTTACAACTAATAATGGTGGTAGATTACAAGCAAATAATGTAATTCTTCCAAATGATGGAAATTATTTAGGTTTTGATACAAGTGGTAATGCCAGAACTGTAGCAACACTTGATGCTAATAATAATATTGAAATATCAAACTCTGCTTTACAAAGCGGATCTAATACAAATATATATGGTGGTGATAATACTATATTTTATGTAGGAGGTTCAGAAGAATTGAGAATAAATAATGTTGGGGCTATTGGTATTGCTGGAACAAATTATGGTACATCAGGACAAGTTTTAACCTCTTCTGGTTCAGGATCAAATCCAACATGGTCAAATCCAAATACAGGTAGCAACAATTATGTAAGCTCTGTTAGTTTTAATACTGGTGATGGTATACTTACTCTTAATAGAAATGGATTAAGTGCTCTAACTGTTGATTTAGATGGTAGATATAATCCTACTATAGGTACAGATACTGATATCAATACATCAGGATATAGTATTATTGATCAGATTAACATGACCGATGGGGTCATAACATCTACTGGTGCAAGAGACTTATTAAATGTACATGTAGAGGATACTAGAGCAGCAGAAAAAACACCTAATGATTATCTAGACAAAGCATTATCACTTGACTTTACAGATGAATTTGGTTCACTAGGATCATGGTGGAGTGGTATTACTATGAAAGGTTGGGCTGATAATTATCAAGCATGGCAACTTATTAGTGGTTCTGATACAAGTGCTGATAACGTATTATATTTTAGAACAGGCATTGGTACAACATGGGGAGACATGCATGAAATATGGGGCTCTATGAGTTCTAAAGGAGAATTTGGTGATAATCATAGTATTACAGGTGATAGATCTTTTGCATTAGGTGACGGTAATACTGCATCTGGTGTTAATTCAGTTGCTTCAGGTAATATAACTACTGCATCAAATTTTGCATCAGTTGCATTTGGATATGATACTACAGCCAGTGGGGCAACTGCTATGGCTATAGGAGCATTAACAACAGCTTCTGGATCTAATTCATTTGCAGCTAATGGTAATACAAGAGCAACTAATAATGATTCTTCATCTTTTGGTCAAGAAACTTTATCATCTGGTGCTCAGTCTTTTGCTATAGGATATAAGACAACAGCAAGTGGTGATTCTTCATTTTGTGGAGGTGGTGAAGGTTCTTCTGCTACTAATACAAACTCTTTTGCTTTTGGTGCAGATGTAGATGTTACGGCTGCACACAGTGCTGGTTTTGGTAGAACACATGATATTTCTGGTTTAGAACATTTAGTAGGTGGTTTATCTAATACTATTAGCGGGGGTGCCAATTTAGTTGGTGGATCAATAAATACATTGGCAGGTGCACCTGAAGGTTTACTTATGTGTGGTGCTAGTAATTCTAATTTAAGTGGTGCTGGTGATTATAGTTTAATAGTAGGTCAATCTAATCAATGTCAATTTGGTGATTGGAGTTTTACTGGTGGTAAAGATTCAGACAACTTTAGTAATTTTGGTATTGCATATGGTTCTGGTGCTACTGCAAGTAAAGCAAATACAAACTTTGCTTTTGGGGAAGGTGTTACAACACCAACTAATGCAACAGCAGCAAATGATGCTAATCAATTTGTTGTTGGTAAATATAATAGTTATAGTGATGGTAGAATACATAGATTTTCAGTAGGTAATGGTAGTAGTGATGCTTCAAGATTTACTGCATTTTGTGTAGATAATTCAAGTAGAGTTGGTATCAAAGATCCTACGCCATCATATGAATTAGATGTAACAGGAACAATTAGAGCAACCGGTAACGTTATAGCATTTTCTGATGAAAGAGTTAAAGAAAATATTAAAACAATTGACTCAGCATTAGATAAAGTAAATAATTTAAGAGGTGTTGAGTTTAATAAAATAGGTGAAGAAAAAAAATCTATTGGTGTTATAGCCCAAGAAATAGAAAAGATACTTCCAGAAGTAGTTGAAACAGATGATAAAGGAATGAAATCAGTTGCTTATGGAAATATTGTGGGTGTCCTTATAGAAGCTGTTAAAGAACAACAAGCACAAATAAATCAACTTACAGATATAGTAGAAGAATTAACTAAAAGAGTTTAATAATGGCAATAGTTGATTCAGGTGTATTATTTTTAGGTAATAGTGAAGAAATAGTAGATGGAAGATCTATTGCCCGTGAATTAGGAAGGGAAAACGGAGGTGAAGTTTCCTTGGGAGAATCATCCGCAAGAGCTTTAGCACAAAGAGAAGGAACTATAGAAATATCAATGCAGGACTTTTATGGTAAATCTCAAGCACAGTGTTTTCCACATTTATTTGGTTTTGATTCTAAAGATCCGTCACTTGCATGTAACAATTATGGTACTGGATCTTTAACAATATATTCTACACAATTTATTGATTGTGATAGTTTCCAACAATGGAATGAAACAGGAGGTTCTACCCCTTTCTTTACAGATGCAGCATGTACACAATCATGGATAAGAATATTATGGGGATGGTACAGTTTTCAAGATTCACTAGGAGGGATATGGACTATTAATTTTGGATCTGGTGGTTGGGGAAAATGTGCGCCATGTAGTTAAAGAAAATAATTTTTATTATATTTACATAAAATTTTAAAATTTTTATAATGGCAAAAAGAAAAACAAGAAAAAAAACAGTTAAAAAATCTGTTGAAAAACAAACAAAAGAATTAGGACCTGATGATATTAAATATACTTGGGAAATTGTTTCAATAGTTACATCTGCACAATCAACTATTGAACAAATTATATACGAACTTCACGGTACTGTTGGTAAATATTCTACAAAGAAAATGGCAGCAGCAACTGGAGCACTAGCTCTTTCATTTGATCCAAAAGATAAATATACTACTACAGATTACAATCAGTTTAAAAAAAATGATTTAATAAAATATGTAAAAAGTAAATTGAGTGATAAATACTTAAATAGTTTAAAAAATATTATTACTCAAGAATTATTTGGAAATAAAAAAATAATTTCTGGATCTGATTTAAAATAATTTACTATATTTGTTAATATAAAAACCAAATAAGATGGCTAAAGCAAAAACAAAAAAGGCAGCTAAATCAATTACAGCTGCAGAGTTAAAAGAAGTCCAAGATGTTCAGACAACACTTAATCAAGTTATTTATAACATAGGTGCTGCTGAAATAGCAACTCAGAAATTGCATGAAGCTCATGCATCTGCAAATGCAAAATTTCAAGAAGTTACTGCAAAACTACAAAAAAAATATGGTGAGGTTAATGTAGATTTATCTACAGGTAATATTACACCAATAGAGGCATAATACTTCACTTCTCATAATATTCTTACAAAAGTTTTTAAGATCAGACTTTTCTGGTTTTAAAAATTTTTGTATATTATAATTGTATAGTTTGTAAGTCAGAAGTACATTATAATAAAAAAGAATATTTATGATCCCAACAAATTCAAGTATAACCACAAACGGTTGTGATAATATATCATCCAATTGTGTAATTTGGCAAGGGCCAGATATTGCATGTATAGATTTATGTACTGGTGATACTATAAGCATAGTTACAAAAAAAATTGCAGATAAGGTTTGTCAAATTATAACTGATGGTGTAACTGCTAATCCGGACTTAACAGGATTAGATTTAAGTTGTCTTAATATTCAAGGTGTAACACCAACAGAATTGGTTCCTGTTCTTCAGGCAATGGTTACTCAAATATGTGCTAACACAAATAGTAGTGGAGGCGGAGGTATGAGTCCTTTACCAACTATGACATTACCTGCTTGTTTAGTGTATGATGATCCAAGTGGAAACCCAGTAACACAATTACCACTAGATCAATTTGCTACATTAATTGCAAATCAGGTATGTACTAATTTAGCAAGTATTACTACTATAAATGCTACTTTAACAAGTTACAATACTAGAATTACAACTTTAGAAAATTGTGTTTTACCTTGTGGTGGTTCAGTGGCAGAAGTTCAAATAGTACCTACTTGTGTAAGTAATGTAGGTCAATTAACTAATGTATCGGTAGTAGTATTAGCACTTGAAAGTGCGTTTTGTGCATTACAAACGGCTGTTGGTTTACCTGGAGCTATATCTTCTGCAATATCTCAAACAGTAATTACAGGATCTTATAATACACTAACAGATAATAGTGTTTCCTATGGAAGTATTGTTGGTTGGAATAATAGTCCAAGTACATTGGCAGAAAGCGTTCAAAATGCATGGGTTGTAATTGATGATTTATATAGTGCAGTAGCAGCTATACAAACAAATTGTTGTCCTAGTGGATGTGACGGTGTTGTTTTTGCATACTCTACATCTACTCAAATTAATACATCAGGTGTAATAACAGGTATTAATTTTGATTTTACAGGATCTACTATACCTGCTTCATTTAATGATACATCAGGTTATTCTATTATTACTTTAACAGATGCAAATGGAGCTTCAACAAATACAGTATTTAGTGTAGCAAGTTTACAAAATAATCCAACAGGATTATTAGTGTCAACTGGAACTTTAAATACTTTTCAAAATATTCAAGTTGCTATAAGTTTCTCAGTTACTGATGGTAGTGATACATGTGAAGCAGCTCAAAATTCTGTGGTTAATGGCGTAATACCTTGTCCAACTATGTTATCATCAGCAATTACTACAACAGAAGCAACAATATCATTTGGTAATTTATTAGGTACTAGTGCTGTATATACATTAGACTTGTTAGATGTTAGCAATAATGTGGTTGCTACACAAGTATTTAATAATCCAGGTGTATCATTAACACATACATTTACAGGATTAACTCCAGGCAGTAATTATACAGCTAGGCTTACTATAGGTATTGGTGGAGCAACTGAGGTGTGTGCTAATACAATTAATTTTACAACAGTTAATGGTGCAGCACCATGTACAGATGGTATGGATGTAGCATTTGTTATTGATTACACTGCCTCTATGGGTACTGAAATAAATTCAATTAAAACTGGATTTGCTTCATTAGTAAACACTATTCAAACAAGCTCAGGAGCTAATAATTATAGAATAGGTGTTACTACTGCTGATGAATATACAGATCCTACTACTCAACCTACTTATAGTGCATGTGCTGATTATCAAGCATTACCAGCTTCACAAAGAATTATAAATACAGGAATAGGACATACACAAGTTATTACAGCTTGGGAAATGTTCTCAGATAATAATGGTGCAAGTGCTACAACACAAGTTAATTTACTTAATGATGGTGTGGGTGATGGTACAGGATGTATTCAATTAGGTAATGGTGGTGGTGCTCCTGAACCAACAGATATGGCCATAAATCAAATATTAAATAATAATTTCTTAGGCGCTTGGAGACCAAACGTTGCTAAGTATATTATTGTTATAACAGATGAATTGTCAGGTGGTCCAGACGATAGCTTTACTGCAGTAGATTATGCACAAATACAAACGTTTATTAATCAAGCATTAGCACAAGGAGTTACAATATTTGTTCTAGGTGAAGGGGTTGATAAAACATTTAATAATGGTGGTACTTTAGTATACCCATGGAGAGAGTTAGCAGATCAAACAGGAGGTAGTTGGAATATAAATGAAGATCCATCTACAATAAATGCAGAAATAGTAGCTGGTTGTTCATAAAATAAAAAAGAATTAAAATGGCATGTAATTGTACAAAATGTAGTCAAAAGTGTAGCTGTGCTGATACAGCATTAACAAACCCGTGTACTTATACAGATTGTAGTGTAGGTAGCGAAAGATGTGATGATATACAGTGTGCTGCATGTGTAAGCTATTGTGGTACATCTTTTAAGATAGGTGATACTGGTAGTGAAATAGTTATAACTTCTGGTGAAAGATTAGATTCTATTATTCAAAAGTTTGCTATGATATTGGCAAATGGTTTAGGTGCTTGTACATCAAGTGATTTACAACATGATCCATATAATGTTTATGCTGGTGTTATTACAAGTAGTACAGCAGAAGTAATATGGGATGGATTATGGAGTTCAAGCACTGGAGTAAATATATATTTAGATACTCAAATAGCTCCAGGAGGTTGGGTATTACAAAACTCATCACCTATTGCAACTACAATAAATAATTTTCAATTGACTAATTTAACAGCAAGTACTGCATATAAAGTAAAAGTTGTTGATAATGGAAACAGTGCAGCATGTAAACCAATAGAGATTTTATTCTCAACATTAGCGGCATCATAAAAAAAACAACAAGTGGTGGTTTGTTGGTTTTTCTACTACAAACGTTGGGAGAGACTGGGGTGACTCAGTCTCTTTTTTTTACAATTAAATAAAAATGCTTATTTTTACATAAATCCTAATTAAAACTTTTATGTCAAATTATCTCAAACAAAGAATTATTGAAAGCCTCAAATGGAAAAAACATCCTTCATATTGTGCAGATAAATTAAATATTACTGAATCACAATATACTAAATTAAAGAAGCAAATATTACAAGAAAGAAAAAAGGATAAAAAGAAAGATAAATTTTTTAGTAAAGCTGCAGATAATGCTCAACTAGTTGAATCAATAGATTTAGAAAAAGGGGAAGGTAAAATATCTGGTACATTTGATCATGAACCTAAAAGCGCTGAAGAAATTATTAAACTACTTAAGATAGATACAAACAAATGGAAACTATCACAATATTGGAATAAACAAATGGGTGATCACTGGAGAGTTTCTGCATTAATTAGTCAGATAAAAAATCCAGATGAAAAACATTTTGAAGAGCTTCTTAAAAATTGGAAACCTCAGCAATATAAATTACCAAAAACTAAACTAAATAAAAAAGGAGAAAAAGTTTGTGGTGTTATGTCATTACAAGATATTCATTTTGGTAAACAAGGAAATGAAACTATTGATAAAGATTTTGAGGAAACCATTATTAATTTATTAGAAAGAGCTACACCAGCACATAATATTGAAAAGATGTATTTTGTTGTAGGAGGTGATCTAATCAACATGGATACATTTGAGGGTACAACTACAAGTGGGACAGGATTAGATAATTGTATGACAGCTACAGATGCATATATACAAGCATTTAATGCTATGCATTGGGCTATTGGTTATATAAAAGCTTTCTGTAAAGAACTAGTTATAGTTTATGTACCTGGTAATCATGATAGACTTTCTTCATTTCATTTAGTTCATGCTCTATCACAATCTATAGATAGTAATGAAATTACTTGGGATATTAAATATGAAGAAAGAAAAGTTCATGTGTGGTATAATAATTTTAATGCATTTGAACATGGTGATAAAAGAAGTAAAAATAACCCATTAATATATGCATCTGAATATCCTAAAGAATGGGGTCAAACAGTTAATAGAACTTTATTTAAAGGTCATATTCATACAGATAGAAAAGTAGAATACATGACATCTAATGAGACAGCAGGTTTTATAGAAAAGACATTACCCAGTCTAGGTAAAACAGATTATTACCACTATTCTAATAAGTATGTAGGTAACAGAAGAACAGGTAAATTAGAATTACAGCATCCAACTTTGGGTAATATAGCTGAATTTGCACATCAAGTATTATAAAGACTCCTGTTAAATTTCATTTAATGGGGTTTTTTTTGTAAATTATAAATGTAACCATATGATTAATAATTTTAGAAAGCCTGATCTAAAAGCACCTAGATATAGAGAAAAGAGATTGGGGTTATTAAACGAGGAAACAATAAGAGAGTTCAAAGATAAAAAACCTATGTACTCTCAAATAGATAATGTTAAATTAAAAAAGATTATAAAACTATATAATGTAAAACTTTGGAATGCAGTTATAAACAATAGAGATGGTGTAGAATTACCTGATTCATTAGGTTTTTTATTTATTGGAACGTGTAAGCCTTCTAAAACAGTTAATACTAATTATGCTTTATCTAAACAATATGGCAAGGTTTTACAAAATAAAAACTGGGAAACTGATGGTAATTTGGGTAAGATATTTTATACAAATTATTCAACTAAATATAGATTTAAAAATAGAGAGTTGTGGAGGTTTGTTGCATGTAGAGAGTTTAAAAGAGCTGTAGCTAAAAGCTATCCTAATAATTGGACCAGATATGTAGTTATGAAGAATAAATATAGAGTAGCTCATTTATATGATGAGAACTCAGATGAAACCAACAAAGCATTAAAGTATTATAATGAATTTGAAAAATAAAAAGAATGGCAACAATAGCAGAAACAATATCTAGAATTAGGGGTCAAGTCAAAGCTGAAGTTCAAGATGCTTTTGTTACTGATAGATATATTTATAGTCTTATTGAAAAATATGCTCAGTTCTTAATGAGAAGGCAAGACTATGCAAACAAACTTATAAAATTTAATTCAGTTTGGAAAACATTACCATATGTAGAATTGATTGAGGTAGATAAAGTAGAAGCACATTGTGCTGGAATACAAAGTGGTTGTACAATAAAACGTACAAAAAATAAACTTCCATCAATGTTTGAAGGATATTGGGGACCTCTTATACGAACCATAAGTTCTATTGATGGATCACAAGAGTTACAAGCAACTCAACCAGGAACTTACACCTCTATGACTAAAACTACTACTTTTAAATATAATAGATCATTATATTTTTGGTGGCTTGATGGTTATATATATTGCCCAAACATAGAATGGGATGCTATTAAAGTTGAAGGTGTATTTGATTCTGATATTACTAAATGGGATTGTGATATAGAAAATGACTGCACACCTAGATATGATCAACAAATATTTATACCAGAGGCTTTGTTTGCAGAAATAGAAAGTCAAGTTGTTGCAGCAATGACAAATACAATGCAAATCCCTTCAGAAGATTCTGATAACAAAAGAAACATAAATAGATAATAATGGGAGTATCACATAAATATAGAACGTTTAGTCAATTAATGGAAGATGTATCTATTGATTTTTCTACATATGCATTAGAAGGTATGATAGAACCTCAACAGCTAATAAAAGTTGCACAAAGGGTAAACTATGATTTAGGTTTAAAAATACATAGAACTAAGCAAGTAATAATTGATATTGAACATGGTAAAGGACAATTGCCTGTAGATTTTAAATATATTAATTATGCATTTAGATGTGGTAATTATAAAATAAACACAACAATGCCGTCAGGTACACACGTTGAAACATTTAATGATGTTCCATATGTACCTGCACCAGGTGAGAAAGCTCCGTGCAATACAGATCCTACATGTAAAGATGTATGTGTAATTAAAACATGTGATGATGAAAAAAGTTATCAATTAGTTCAAAGAGTTGGGCCAGATCAGTATAGATGTTTTGATACTTGGACACAACTTAGAATTCAAGATGTTAATGATGCTGTATGTTATTGTCCAACATTAGGAGCACAAGCATTAGATATTGCTGAAGTAAAAGATGGATGGCTTATTACAACTTTTAAAACAGGTAAAGTTTATTTGAGTTATCAAGGAGCTATGGAAGATACTTTTGGTGATTTACTGGTATTAGATCATCCATACTGTAATGAATATTATGAGTATGCCATAAAACAAAGAATACTTGAGAATATGGTTTGGCAAGGAGAAAATGTATCTAATCAATTAGGATTAGTAGAACAAAGGTTAAGAGCTGCAAGAAATAATGCATTAGGTTTTGTTAATACTCCTGATTTTAAAGATATGTGGAAAGTCTTTACAATGAATAGAAGAGCACAGTATCATAATTATTATAATATGTTTTTGAGTTATGCTCCTATAAACCCAAGAGTTGTTTCTGCACCAAATGTTTCATCAAGCGGTAGCACAACAGTTTGAAAATAGAAGTAATATATTATGGCAAAAAAAAGATCATCTTCTTCAAATAACAGGCAGAGGCAATCTAGAACAAGTTCATCTGTGCAAACAAATTCATTCACTAAAGGAATGAACAAAGACATTGCACCTTCTTTGGAAAATAACCAAAGTTGGTGGCATGCACGTAATGCTGCAAATAATTCAGAAGATGGTGATGTGGGTGTTATTGGTAATGAGCCAGCTAATTTAGCTTGTGGTGTTATACCATATACAATCATTGGTGCTGTTCATAGATATGGGGATGAGTGGATAGTATATTCTACAGATGATATTAATTCTGAAATAGGACGTTTTGATGACAGTGAATGTAAATATGAAACACTTGTTAATGATCCTTGTTTAAACTTTAATAGAAAATATTTAATTACAGGTGCAGCAAAAGAAAATTTTGATTGTACATGGCAAGTCTATTGGGATGATGGTAATAATCCATCAAGAACATTAAATATTGATGACATACCTTGGAAAAAAGTTCAAGTCACAGGTCCAGATATAGATGGTAGTGATTGTGTTACTTATGAAATTATTGAGCCAAAAAGATTAGACTGTGAACAAATAAGATTAGCCCCTTTAGTTGATACACCTTGTATTGTTTTAAGCAATTCAACTGACTCAGGTATGATACGCAATGGTGCTTATCAAGTGTTTGTTGCATATGTAGAAAATGAAGTAAGAGTAACTGATTATATTGGTATTTCAAATATTCAGACTATATGGAGTCATGAAGGAAGTAATGGTTCTTTAAATATAAGTTTATCTAATTTAGATAAAGATTATGAATATTATGAAGTAGTACTGCTTAGAAGAAACCAAGGTCAAACTTCTGCTAAAAGAATTGGTTTTTATAGTGTCCAGCAAAGTGATATAAATATAGATTATATAGATGAATCATTACCAGCAGTATCTTTAGAAACAATTCCTTTGCGTAGTCCAGCTTATGAAAAGTCTGAGTCAATGTTTGTTGTAAATGATTGGCTTATAAGACAAGGCCCAACAGAACAATTTGATTTTAATTATCAACCAGATGCAAACAACATTCAAGTAGAATGGGTTGCTAATGCAGAAAATACTAACTTTTACTATAAAGGCGGTAATAAATATAATTTTTTAAGAGATGAGCAATATGCTTTCTTTATAAGATGGATATATAATACAGGAGAAAGATCTTCTTCATATCATATACCTGGTAGAGCACCAGAATCTTATACTACTCCTAGCGGTTCAGTATATCAAGAAGATGAGATAATTTATGGAGATAATGTTTTGGATACTGTAAGTGGAGATAAACTATTTAAAGTATATAATACAGCTTCAGTTACTTCATTAGTTACTGAAGAGTTAGATGATGGTACTGTTGTTTATGCAAGAGGAAAAATGGGATACTGGGAATCTACAGAAAGATATCCTATGAAGCCTGATATTTGGGGTGACTTATGTGGTAAGCCCATAAGACATCACAAAATGCCATCAGAAGAAACATCTAATGCATTAGCATTAACAAACACAACTGGTGATTTAATAAATATATTGGGTGTTCAATTTTCTAATATTGCAAGACCCAAATACAATGATGGTACATTTATACCAAATGTAGTAGGATATGAGATACTAAGAGGTTCTAGATTAGGTGCAAAATCTATACTTGCAAAAGGATTATTTAGAAACATGCGTAAGTATACTGTTCCTAATCCGGAAGATTTAATTGGAAATAATGTTCAAGGCTTATATGTAAATTATCCTTATAATGACCTTAGACCAGATATTTATTTTCACACAGGTGGATCAGGTAGTTTAAAAAGAACAGATGGTTGTGATTCATTTGATAGTTCTATGACATCTTATCAAGCATTAGGTGATGAACCTGATATAGGCGGTGAGCCTGCAGGTTATTCAAGAAAAGTTTTTAGTTTTTCTTCTCCTGATTTAATGTTTACAAAACCATTTTTAAATGCTTACGAAACTCGGATATATGGACAGCTAAGTGGTAATGCAACTGGTAGATTTAAACAATCAGAAGATCATCCTCAGTTTAAGTTATTAAGAGGTGGTGCTGCATTAGTGGCATCTATTATAGGTTTTGGATATGCAATTCATCAGATTAGAGGTACGGAAGGTAGAAGAATGAATTCTACTGGAGGTAATATGACAAGTATCTCAGGTAAAGGAGAAGAAATAGTAGGTACAGAGCAAAGGGGTAACAATGGATTTGTTACGTTAACTGTACCACCTGGTGTTGCTACGGTAAACTGGAGTCCAAGAAGTGGAGGAAAAATTTCTGGTGGTGATTGGGAAATACAAGATCCTAATAAGCTAACTACATATAAAGCAGCTGCTACTGCAGCAGTTGGTGCTTCTTCAGGCTCATCATTAGCATTATCTTTATTAATGGAAAGTTTAGCTGGTATAGGAGATTTATATACTGGTGGATTAGTTACTGAGATTCAAGAAGGTGCTCAAATCACACAAAATGCTAGTCATGCAAATGTGTTGGGTGTCAATTCAGGAATACAAACAAACACAAGAACAAAAGATACAAGTACATCTAATATTCCACAAATATTTAGAACAATTACTGGTTTATTAAGTACTCAAACAAATCTTGCTATAGGAGGTAATGAAATCATTGAACTTCTATATAATTTAGCAGATGAATCTTCTTTTGCATACAAGTACAATTCAGAAGGTTTTTTCTTTGATTTCTCAAATCAAACAAATGGTTTATGGAGAATAAAAAATACTGATTCAAATTATATTGGTCAATCATTTCAAACATTTAATCAAGGTGAATATAAAATAAATAATTTATATAGACCTAGTACAGTTGCTGTAGCTTTAGATAAAGAATTAACTGATCCAGCTACAGTTGATACATCTAGATTTTCTATAGGTGGTGAACTGAATTTAACTTTAAATGCCGCAGGAGAATATGTAAGTTCTACTCCAATAGAGTTTAGTGATAGTTATTTGCTAGAACCTACTACTGAAAGAGGATCAACAATATCAGCATATTATGGTGCATTAAAATTTAATTTTGATAATCAATATGGTCAATTATCTGGTATCAAACAAGTTCAAATGCGTGGTTGTGTTGAGCTGCTTGATCCTAATAAACCAGATGAATATTTATACAGCAGTAAACCTATTTTTGCAGGAGATACATTTGTAGGTAGGTATACTGAAAAAGTTATAATGCCAATATTTAGTAATTATTTATTAGGCCAACCTGATAATTATACTTTTGATTATTCTTTATATGTAAACATACCTTACCCAAGATGGTGGTTGAATTCTCAAAGATATGATATTACACCATTAGCAAGAGAAATAGCTACTTTAGGTCTGGTTAGTACTGGCTCTTTAGAAGCTCTTTATCCAAATGATTTATTTTATTTGGATAGAGGTAATGATTCTTGTGCTTCAGGTTTTAATGCATTATTTAATGAAGATGATCCTAATCCAACGTTTGAAATGCTATATGCATATATGTATACACATATTAATGGTATGTTAGATTTTTATGTGGAGTCTGAAATTAATTTAGATCAAAGAGATTGGGAAGATGAACCAGCAAAAAGAATATACAGTGTTTATGATTATAATGATACTGATGAATTATTCCATGCAGCTATAGAAAAAGAAGACAACTTTTATAAATATGATGAATCATTAAGTGTTGGAAAGTTTCCTACACAAATGGCATCTTTTGCTGAAGTACAGCGTTTAGATTATGATCCTTACATTGCTGAGACTTGTTATGTAAATTATCCTAAAAGGTTAATATATTCTTTACAGGCACAAGAAGAATCAAGAAAAGATTATTGGAGAGTATTTTTAAATAACAACTATAGAGATTTTAAAAATGATGTTAGTGTTATAAAACCAATTAATAAAAGCGGTGCATTAATATTCTTTCCACATTTGTCACCTCAAATGTTTCAGGGACTTGATACATTGAAGACTCAGCTTGATACTAAATTAACAATAGGTGATGGCGGTTTGTTTAGTCAACCCTTCCAAAATGTTGCAAATGCAGATATATCTAATGAGTATGGTTCATGTGAAAGTTTAAGAGGTGTTATTAATACACCTGTTGGTTTATTTTTTATATCACAAGCACAAGGTAAGATATTTCAATATGCTGGTAAAGGTCTTCAGCCAATATCAAATCAAGGTATGAAATGGTGGTTTGCAAAATATTTACCATCTAAATTTATAAAACAATTTCCAAATTCAGAGACATCAGTATGGACAGATAATCCAGTTCAAGGTGTGGGTTGTCAAGTTATATATGATTCAGTAGATGATGTAGTTTATTTTATGAAAAAAGATTATAAACTTAAATCTCAATATATTGCAACAGCAGAATTTGTTGACACTGATTATAAGCCGGTTATTGTAGAAACTGTACCTGGTGTAAAAGTTAATGTAGACATAGGTGATCCAATTTATTTTGATGATTGTTCATGGACTATTAGTTATGATCCTAAAGTCAAAGCTTGGATTTCATTTCATGATTGGCACCCTGAATTAGCATTACCAAGTATAAATCATTTCTTTACTACAAAAACAACAACTACTACTATACCTCAATGTCCTCCAGGATATTCTTATAATCCTTCAAATGGTTTGTGTGAAATAGCAATTAATCAAACTGTAGATGCAACTATTACTGTTGATGAAATAACTGAAAATATTGTATCAGGTGGACCAGTTAATTGTTTGGTAGATGTTGTAATTGCAATGGACACTTCTGGTAGTACAAATAATAATAATAGAAGACAAGCACAACTTGCCCTTGTTGCTGCTTTCTTAGCGGATCCTCAAATAGTAACTTTGATGAATAATGCACAGATGCAGATTGGATTTACAGAATGGGATACTGCATCTACAGCTTTTGATATTCCTAATCCTGCAGGTGGTACTTGGTCTATGAGTAATACAGTTACTAATGCAACGGTACAAAACTGGTATAACTCAATATGGGGTGGTGGTGGCACAAGTGAAATTGTAGGTTTGAATGGTGCACAAGCATTAATAAATAATAAGGCTGGTTCTCAACTAGGAGATAGAAGTGCTCAACCAAATTTTAGAAATGTTATTTTATTTATAACAGATACAACAGGTAATCCTGGTGCACAAACTGGACAACCTTTTCAAAGTAGCACTGTAGGTACTGGTACTGGACCAGCTAACCAATTTTTGTATGGTATATATTGTGGTGCTACAAGTGCAGTTCCACCAAGTACAGCAACATTAAATTCAATAACACAAACTACTGGACCAGTTAACGTTGATCCATATCAATTTGGTATAAATGCTGCTAACCCAGCAACTTTTCAACCTGTTGCAAATGCTATTGCTGGTGCAGTTTGTGGAACAGATTATGAGTGTGAATGTCCTACAGGCTATACATTAGTTTATCCAGACCCTGTTACTTCATCATATAGTTCTGCTACTGGTACTTGTACAGATGTTCCTGGAGAAGCTCCAATATGTAGAAGAGTTACTTGTGAGTGTCCACCTGTTGTTGTACCTGGAACAGTAGTTACCGAATTGGGAACTTGTCCAGATAGTGCTCCTGGAATATATGATATTGGTGATCCTAATTGGGTTGACCCAGATCCAAGACGTTGTAATTTTTATTTTTATGAAAGTACAACAGCTAATTTTGAAGTAGGATCATTTTGGAGACATAATGTAAGATGTGATTTATTTGCAAATTACTATAATGAAGATTACCCATGGGAAATAGATTTAATATCTAATACCGGTCAGGCGGTAAACACAGTCCGTAGTTTTGAATATCAATTAGAAACTTATGTTTATAAAGGAGATCCTCAATATAATATGTGTGGTGGAGATAAATGGGAAGATTTAGATTTTAATTTTGATAGAGCAATTGTATATAACAATGATCAGACTTCTGGATTATTAAATATTAATCAGCAATCTGTAAATGATCCTTGGGGTAACCTAACATATCCAATAATAAATTTTAATAGTATAGATATTTTAGCATCTAAAGTTGAACACAAATTTAGATTTAATCAATTTTGGGATATAACAAATGATAGAGGAGAATTTACAAATGTTGAGCAGTCTATATTTGATACGGAATGTAATGGATATATAAGACCTTTGAATAGTATAAATTTAAATTATAATAAACCTCCAACACAAAGAAAGAAGTTTAGACATTATTCAAATCAAGTTATATTAAGAAGACAGCTTTCAGGAAATAGAAAAATGTTATTAAGATTAAATAATACTAAGTTATTACTATCACAAAGATAATGAAAGAATCATTTGAATATAGCACAGTCAGAGGTTTGCCGGGTGGGCCTAATGAAGAAATTACTTATGTAACAGGTGTTTTTTCTATAGAGGGTTATAAAAGAAACTCACCTGATGTAAACAATCCTTATAATATTATACCATCAGCAGATATTACTATGAAGGGTGTAGATTTTCCAGTTAGAGGATATGGTAATAATGGCATTGTTCAAGATATGATACCTGGAAAAGAAAATTATAACTATGGAGATGCAGATTATGTTGTTGAAGTTCCAATGGCTAAAAAAGCACAGGATGGTACAGAAACACAACCTATAGAGCTTGATGAAGTTGTTGTTAAAGCATATAATTTAAATAATCTAACTGAAGATGAAAGAAAGCTTTATAACATCTTTAGAACAGGTGTAGGAAGATTGCAAATGATAGATAACCCTGATTATAATCCAAACTGGAAAGATAACCCATCAGAAAACAGAGGTATGGTAAGAAGAGAAAAAATACCAATGAAAGATGAAGAAGGTAGATCAGTGAAAGTAAAAGATTTTGTGCCTAATTTAAAAGTATATAAAAACATTGATGGAGATAATGTTGAATTTGATGTTTCTTTTGAAGATGCTTTACGTTTATATAGAGAAGCTGGATCACCAACTATATCTAATAAACCAGGTTTGCTGGCAAGATTTATGCCTGAAAAATTTAATATTAATAAAAAAACTGGGGATTTCAGAGCTCATGCTAATCCTCTTTTAAATAAAATTTATATACCAGAAGGATCAGGTCCAAATTATTTTAAACCTTTTCTTGCTGAAATAGCTCACATACATCCAGATTATAATTTTTTACCAACATTATCGGGTACACTAGACAGAATAAAAAGGTCATATCAAGAAAGTGATTTTATAATACCTGGCCCTGGTTTTATACCTTTACCTACTAAAATAGCAGATGATAGTAATTATAAAAGCAAAAAAGATTTTGAATATAAAACTCATCAGATAGCAGAAAAAAATATTGCAAATGCTTATTTTAAAAGAAAGGAAAAAGGTGGGCAAGTAAAAGAAATGTTTAGTACATATGCAAATTACATTAATGGAAAAGATAAAAGTCAAAATGCTAAAAAAGCATTTGATAAACTAAATAGAATCTATTATAAAGATGCTAAAAAAAGTGGGATGGGCGTAGCTAATTTTATTGCTACATATATTATTCCAAATTCTTAAACCCTAAAGATTAGTGAATCTCCTTAATTATTTGTATATTAATAATATAATATTAGCAAAATGGATCTAAATAAAATAAGTTTAAAACAACAAGGTGGGGATGCTATGATTCCAAATGAACCGGGTATGAGAAATGAACCCAAAGTAGATCCTGCTATTCAACAAATTACTGAGTTTTTTGCACAAGCAATTGAGTCAGGTCAAAGACCTGAAGATGTTGTTATTTCTTTAATGGATAAACAAGTAGATCAAGAAACTATCATTCAAGTTCTTACAGGTATAGGTTATGAACAAAATGACTTAGAAGTTTTGTTTCAAAACATTCAAGAAAGAACTAACCCTGCACCTCCAACAGATCAACAGATAAATCAAAATCCTGAACAGTTAGCAAGACAACAAAAGATACAAGAAGGGCAAGAAGGTTTAAACGTTAATATAGATCCTATTGAAATGGCTAAATCTGGTATTGAAATCAAACCAGAAAATAGAGGTAAGTTTACTAAGTGGGCTAAAGCACGTGGTATGACTGTTAAGGAAGCATATGCAAAGGTTTTAAAAAATAAAGATAGATACCCCGCATCAGTTGTAAAGATGGCTAATTTTGCACGTAATGCAGCTGGTTGGAAAAAAGGACAAGAAGGTATTGAAATACCAAGTGAAGCTTTACCTGTACAAGATCCATCTGCTTTGCAAAGAATGCAAATTAAACTTCGTGACTTAATAAAAGGAAATGAAAGGGGTGAGGCATCATCTATAACCCCAGAAACTCTATTCTATGGCACAGAAGCAATGGGTGGTATTCCTGAAGGATATGTAGTAAATCCATTCCAAACAATGGAGTTTAGAGATGTAAATCAAAATGGTATTGAAGATAGGGAGGAAGGCCTATATATAAAAAGAGATTTAATACGTGAAGAAGATTTACCTAAAAGTAGAGGTCTAAAAAAAGGCGGGGAGTTTAAACCACATTTAATGTATGATCCAAAGACTGGTAAAGCTTATGAGGCTAAAGTACCTGCTGACCATGAAAGAATGGCTAAGATGGGATACTTGCATAAAGATGAAATGCAAGGTGGTAAAGCTCAGATGGGTTTTGAAATGTCTGATTTAGCAGATTTTCTAAAAAGCGTAGAAGGTGATGATCTAAGCCAGTATAAACAAAATTATCAAAATAGTTTTATGGCTGAAGGATATAAACCTAGCCAAGAGGAGTTTGATAGAATGGATCAATCTACAAAACAAATGTATGCTGAATCTTTTCCTGGTCATTATAAGATATCAGCTGATACACCAACGGCTTTAGATTTATACAAGTTAAGATATCAAAATAGTTTTATGATGCCTACACAAACTGATGGGCCTCAATACAAATATGGTGGACCAAAAGGTGAAGAAGCTTATTTAGCAAGAAGAGATGCTGCAATAAAAGCATCTATGGATAAAGCATATACAGGTAAAGAATTAAATGATGCTATTCAAAAATATGCTAAAAGAGATAATATTTATATTACAGGTAAGGAGGGTAATGTGATATATGATGGTAGAAGTAATGAATCTCCTGCTGCTAATGGAGTAGTTACAAATCCATTTTATGTAAACCCTTTAATATTTAGTTCAGGTAAAAGTTTTCAGCCGGGTAGACTTGTAAATGATATTGCTGATTTATATATGGGTGTTATTGGAACAGAAGATAGTCCTGGTATAATAGGTTATGGAGGAGCAGAAGCTAACTATTTACAAAATCAAAAAGATAAATATGAAAATGCAACATTTGAATATAAAGCAGATGATTCACCAGAAAATATAGAAGCTATAAAAGCTTACATGAAACAATATGCTTTAGAGAATCCTAATGTAGAAGATGCAATTGCTAATTTACCAAATATTAAAACTAGTGAAAGAAAAGTAGATAAAGCATTAAACTCATTTACAGATTGGTTTAAAAATGCAGGACAAAATGTAAAACAAGGTGGTCAAGAAACATATGATGCTATTATAGATATGATACAAGGTACTAAAGGTACTAGCACAAAAACACCGGGTATAATTCCTGATGGTCAATTTGGTAATGGTGAATTTGGTGATTTTGATGTTATGACAGAAGATAACCCATATGGTTTACCAAATTGGATGTTTGATTCAAATGTAGATCCTGGTCAAACTAATTATATGGAAGACACAAGGATTGTAGCAGATGCTCAGTTAGCAAAAAAGTTTCCTGGTTTAGGTGATACACCTTTAGAAGAAGAACAAAATAAACAACGTGAAAATCAACAAAAAGATGCACAATTAACTGCAGATGAATTATTTAAAAAAATAGAACCTGGTACTATGGATATAGATACCAATGAAGGATTCTTTGAAAAAGCAGAAAGATTTGGTAATAGCACAGCTCTTAGGCTGGCTGATCAACTTGCAGATAGTACAGTTAAAATTGTTAGTAACATAACTGACTTTCAAGCTGATGAAGCTGTTGATGATGCACGAGTAGATTTTTATAATACTAGAGGTGCAGATTTTGTAGCTCCAGTTGTTACTGATGCTTTATTTAAAAGAGGAAAAGGACCAGATATAAATTCAGGTATTTTTGGTTCTGAGGGAGATGCAACTACAGGTTTATATATAACCAAGAAAGGTGGTGAACCTAGTAATGCAGGTTTTCAAGCTTTACCAGATTATGTTCAAGATAAGATAATGAAAAGACAAAATGGTGGAGAAGAAATATATAACAATCCTTTTGGTGATCTAAGATCTTTTACAGATGATTTGAATCAATATCAAGATGGAAATGGTGAGATGACACGAGATGAATTAATGAGTCAAATAATGGATCTTAGAAGTCAAGTAGAACAAGAAGACTCAAGGATTCAAAATTTCCAAAGTAATATTGACAAGTTATATAGAGGCTTTTTAACATCTAAAGAAGTGGATGATGAGGAACTAAGAAAAGCCCAACTAGCAGAGATATTAGGTGCTGATTCTTCCATTAATCCTGCTTTATTTAATACTGTTGAAGGTGATTATGGGCGTGTTGTAGGATTAGATAGTATTCCAGCAGCAACTTTAAATTGGGGATCTAAATTATATGATAGTGGTGAAGGTTATGGGTGTACAAGCTATGGTTGTGGTATATTAAGACAAGCAGGTGCAACAACTGCAGAAGGGAAACCTTTTCCAATTATATCAGGTAATAGTCAACTTAATGGTATGATTGAACGCAATCAAGGAGGTTTAGGAATGCAATTAATGGAACCTGGTTTTACTGATTTATTACCAGGTGATAGAGTTGTATCTAATTATAGTACTTCAGGTGGATCAGGCGCAGCACATACAATGATATTTACTGGGGATTATGATGAAAATGGCTCTCCAATAATGATGGAAAATTCTGGAGGTAATTGGAAAACTGGTGTAGACTATAGACCTTTAAGTGAGATTAAACGTAATCTAGATCTTAGTGATCCTGATTCAGGATTAAGAGTAACAAGATATGTAGGTCAAGCACCTGAATTACGGACTAAACTAAGAGATTTACAAAAAGAATTAGACAGTAGAAATGTGGCTGATATACCTATTAAAAGTAGACCTATAGCACAGCTTTCAACTTTACCTATGGGTGTTGATAATTTAAAAGTTATGCAACCACCTACTTTTCAAAAAAGCGGTGGTGAAACAATAAATGTTGATGCTACAATGTTAGCTAAATTAATTGCAGCAGGAGCTGATATAGAAATGTTATAATTATGGCAAAAATTAAAATAAATAAATTACCAAAAGGATTTAAACTTGTTGATGGTAAAGTTGTAGAAGAAAAAGTCATGCGAAATGGTGGAGACATTTATTCTACAGGTGATCAAGCTGATTATGGTTTAGTTACAACACCTCAAGAGTATTATGGACAAACAATGTTTAATAATACAGATGACCAATCCACAAGATATAGTTTATCTGGAGTACCACGTGAAGATGCAAACATTGAAGCAGAAGGTGGTGAGACAGTTCTTACTGATTTAAATGATGATGGTAATTTTGGTTTATATAGTATTACTGGTCCAAGACATTCACAAGGCGGTGTGCCGATGTTTTTACCAGAACAATCTTTTATTTTTTCAGATACACCTAAATTAAAATTTACAAAAGATGAGATGTCAGAATTTGGAATGGGTGGTTCTAAGAAAACACCCGCTAAAATTTCTAAGAATTTTGGTTTAAATAATTATTATGCTGAATTAGACTCACAATATGCTGATGAAATATCAGCTGTTAGTGCAGAACTTATGTTAAAAAAGAACATGGAAGACCTTTCAAAATTAGCTTACATGCAAGAAGCAAAAAAGAATTTTGAAGATGGTGTACCATTAGCAGCACATCCATTTTTATTATCTGAAAATATTGATCCATTACAGTTTACAGCTCAAGTAGAAGATATATCACAGCAACAAGCAAGACAAAATGCTATTGCTCAATTATCTCCAGGTCAACAAGAACAACTATTTTTAGTTCAACAAATGTTGCAACAACAACAAAATCAAGTTAATGCAGCTCAGGCTCCTGATCCTTCACAATTTGCAAACCAAATGCAAATGGCTAATGCAGATAACGATATGTTAAGCATGGCTGAATATGGTTATGAAATGAGAGAGTTTTTAGATAAAGCTCAAAGAGGTACTGAAATTGTATATAATAGAATGGAGGATGGAGACTATGGTATACCTAGAAAGGCTGAAGCAACTGAAGGTATGTATTATGTAAATGCTATACCGGGCAATGAAGATTTTGGTAAGGGTTATATATTTAAAGATGGTGATTATGTACATGTTGAAACAGTTGCATTTGATGAAGACTTTAATATAATAAATAGAGTACCTGCTGAAGAAACTGTTACTGATACTGAATCTATTGACATTATTGGTTCAGGAAATACTGAAGTTGTAGAAACAGAAGAAGAAACTACAAATACTAATTCAGAATTTAATCCTTTCCCAATAGGATCTGAAAACTATATAGAAATTGAAAATCTTAAAAAAGAAGGTTATACATTTTCTATTGTAAAAGATGGACCTGAAAAAGGAAAACTTAGAGCATATAGACCAAGAAAGTCTAGATTTGATGCGCAGGGTGACAGAGAAATAGCTCAATATGAAACAACAGGTAGTGGAGGTAATATAAATGTATATGATGACAATGTAAGTTCACAAGGGGATGTATTAAGAAATTCTTCTATAGCAAATGAAAGATATGGTAGATTAGCTGGTGTAAGACCTGAGACACAAGGTTTTGCTGGTGGTGATTTTGCATTTGGTACTAAAGAAATTGAATCACAAGAATCACAAGAAGCATTTGAAAGAATGTGGAGTGATGTTTTAGATGATATAGAAGGTTGGGATTATAGAAGACCAGCATTTAAAAATGAAGAAGATAAACAAAAGTATTTAAGAACAAAAGACAAGAGTCTTTTTGATCCTGAGTGGTTAGCACAATGGAAACAATTTCAAATAAAATCTGAAGAATTAAGAAAAGCAGATGCTGAAAGATTAGATATTCCATATGTACCATATTACAAAAATCCAGGTGATGAAGGATACAGAACAGGAGATGGTCCTGATGGTATTCCTGGTTTAAATACATATAATACACCAAGGTTTGACGTAGATGTACAAACAGAAGATGAAAGATTTTTTGATTTACCAAAAAAGAAAGAAACAATTGAAATACCTGATATAGAAGAAGCAGAAGGACCGGTTAAAAGATATTGGGCACAGGATATGAATAATATGACTGCTCTTGGTCTAATGAAAGATGAGTTGTTTTTGCCTTGGTCACCTAAGTTAGAAGAACAAAAAATTGATTATGTTTTAGATGATTATACAGGAAGAGTAAATGCAATAATGGGAGCACAGAATGTTATGTCTGGAGCTTTAGGGGCATATGGTCCACAGGCTATTGCAAGAAGTAATATTCAAGGTAAGACACTAAATGAAATAGGTAAAGCTATACAAACAACAAACACTAATAATGTTAATACAATGAACCGTGTTGCTGCAGCTCAAGCTTCTATGGATAATAGAATTGATGCGGGTAATGTAGGTATAGAAAGACAGCTTTATGATGATACACAAGCATCATTACAACAAAAACAAAATTTTGATAATGCAAAAATTGCTAAGGCTAATGAGTTGTGGAATACAGCAATAACAAATGCATCTAATACATATAATATAAATACTATGTATGATGAGTATAACATTCGTCCTGATTTTGGTGGAGATGTTTTATTTACTGGTATTGGAAGAAAACCATATAAGGATACTTCACAAAATAAACAAGAAGCTTTCTTAGATGCATATACTAAGCTTAGAAAAAATTTACCAGCAGATCAAAAAATAACACCTGAGTTATTAAATATGTACATGCAATTAGGAAATAATGGTGGTTATACACCTAGTACACAAGGAAAAGCTGCATTACAACAAAGAGGTATAACAGGTTATTCAGGCAGTAATATACCCGTTGGAGAAAAAGGAACAGAAATAAAAAATTTACCAAAGGCATTTCCCAATTTTACAGTAGGTAAGATGGGTGTATAAACTTAAACAGTTTATGCTCAATGCTTTGTAAACTTATTAAATTATATTAATTTTGAATTATGGCAACATATATTAAAGGATCAGAATCTTTCTTACCGGATATTAAACCATTTACACCGGATTATAAATTTTTGTCTGCTGTTTTGCAAACAAGAACGGATAAGTATGATGCTAACTTTAAAGCAACTAATGATCTATATAATAAAGTTGTTTATGCAGATTTATCAAGAGAAGATACAAAAGAAAGAAGAGATCAATACGCAGACTTAATAAGTCCTCAGATAGAAAAAATATCTGGAATGGATTTATCTTTGGCACAAAATGCTGATGCAGCACGTAGTGTTTTTGCACCATTTTATGATGATGACTTAACTGTAAAAGATATTGTTTTTACATCTCAATATAGAGAAGAAATGGCTTATGCGGATAGGTTAGCTGAGAGTTCAAATAAAGAAATGAATGAAAGATATTGGGAAACTGGTAGAAGAGGTTTACAATATAGAATGGATGACTTTATTAATGGAACTGCAGATCAAGCACTCCAAGCTAGTTTGCCTAAATACATAGAAGACGCTGATTTATATCAATTAGCTACAGATTATTTAGAATCTATGGAACCACCTTTGAGTGTTAAGATAGATCATTATGGAGAAAACGCTGATGGTACAGCAAACACTGATTGGATTATTACTGAAAAAAATGGAAGATTGGTAACTGGTCAAGCACTACAAGCTGTACAAAATGCATTACTAACTAATCCTAAAGTACAAGCTGCATACCGAGAAGATGCATTTGTAAAAAGTAGAGATTTTGCTTCTCAAGGTATGCAAGCAGGACAATTTTCTTCTGTAGAACAAGGTCAAAATGCTTGGGCAACTGAACAGATAAATATCATAAATAAACTTAATGATTCAGAAATAGAAGAAGCATCACAAAAGAATGATCAAGCTCAAAGAGTAAATTTATATTGGCAAGACTATAAAAGCAAAAATGGTATTATACCTGGTTCTGATATGGATGAAGCAATGAAAGAGCACGAAAGCATTGCAGAAGCTACACAGAAAGCATTAGATGCTAAATTAAATATTAAACGTATAGGTGCAGCTCCTAAAAAAAGTACACAGGGTAATTTAAATAAAGCATACAATATGCTTATGAATTACAATATTGCTAGAGATATGAAAGCAGCTGCTGTAAATTATGGAGCTAGAGACCAAGAATACACAATGCGTGTTAATGAGATTGCTTTATTTGAAAAGAAGAAAAAGTGGGATTTAGTAATGGAAAGAACTAGAGCTTCTAATAAAATTGCTTTACAAAATCTTAAAAATAAACAAGCTAGAGACTTAGCAATTGAGAAAGGAGAAATAGTTGGTGATTCTGGTGATCCAAATTCATTAAAAAATAAATTAAAAAGAAGAGGTATAACTTTTAATGACCCTAATACATTTACAGCAAAAACTGATAAAGATGGGGATATTACTAGTAATGTAAATGTACCAGCTATGAATAGCCAAAGGTTTATTGAACTTGATAATAAAGTTTTTGAGCGTCAAGTAGATGCAATCTTAGATATGAAAAAAACTTTATATCCTGATGGTAATACACCAGCAAGAAATCAGACTTATAAGTTTGAGTACGAAGGTGCTATAATAGAAGGGACTGTAGAATCAATAAAGAAAAAGTTATTAGAAACAGTAAAAACTGAAGGAGATGAAGGTGGGCCTACTGAATATGTTAATAGAGGTCTTGTAGCTTCTTTGTATGAAAAAGAAAGTGAATTATTTTTAAACAACCCCGAAGTAACAAAAAATATCAATCCTAATGCAACTGCTGATCCTAATATACGTGGTCAATATGATGATCTTTATGATAGAATAGCGGGGCCTAACAATAGCATTAATACTCAAATTGCTGGTTTACAAGCTGCTTATGATAAAGTAAATGAATTAACTTTTAATGCTGGAGAACTTACTTATAAAGCATTACATGATAAAGGTAATAATTATGCTGGTGGATACAGCAAAGATGCATCAGATTTACAAAAGGCAGGATGGCCATCAATTTTTGATGAGAATGGTGTATTGTTAAATAAAGATGAATATAGAAAACTAGTTGTAGCTGGCATTGAGAAAGGTGAGATAACAAACCCAAATATATCTGGCTGGGATAGTGGTACTAACAACAAAGATTATAAAGCATTCCGTACTTATAGCAGAAGTGAAATGGATAATTTATATGGTTATGATCGTAATAATGCTTATGCTCAAGAAGTAAGAAAAAAGAATAGGTATTTGATAAATGGTGTTAATGAAGTACAAATGGCGGCTGTTAACAATGATTTAAATACTTATTATGACCTGCAGTACAATGCATTAAATAATGCTTTAACAGGTAAAAAAGGAGACATACCAACAGCATCTTTAAATACTGTGTTAGAAGGTGGTGCTTATAATGTTGGAGATTTAATGATGAATCCAAGTTATAAATATTCTGTTAATCCATTAACTCCTAATATTGAAGCTGAAACAGAAGTTGGTAACTTTTTGGATCAAATGGATCATTTAAATACTACAGGTAAAGGTTATGGTATTGTAGCAGGTGATATAGACGGATTAGATTCTGATGAATTATTATCTCAACAAGCTGTTGCACAAAAAGTGCATAATTTATATATGGAAGATTTACAAAGTTGGTACAATAATCCAAAAAGATCTAATGCTGACAAGACTGCTCCAATAGCAACATATACCTATAATCCTGTTTATGGTAGGTCAGAAGATGGTAGAAAAACTACAGCGGCAGCTCAATGGTTATATAGCCCAGAGTGGTTAGCTTCTAAAGTTGTAGGTGGTGCTGATGTTAGCAACCAATATGGAGCATTAACAACAGATGATATTAAATTATTAAGTAATGCAGGTCAAAATGGAGAATCAGGAATTACTATAATTTATGATCAAAAAGATGATATAAATCCAAATTCAAATGAGAATTTTTATGTTTCTAAAATAAATAGTGCAATTCTTCAAAATGGTAAAGGTTATGCAGAATATTCATTACCAGATGGTATTGGTAGTACTGTAGATTTTAGAGTAGTTAAAGATGGATCATTAGATTATAGATTAAATTATACTTTACAGACTTATGTCCCATACAATCCTACTACAGAAAGTGGTGGTAGTTATATAACAGAAACTCAAACTCAACCTATTGATATGTCTTTTGGTATAAGAAAGCTTGATGAACAAGTATTTAATTTTTATGATTGGGCTAAGTCAAGAAGAGAAGAAAATAGATTGGCTCACAAAAGAGATCAAGAACAGTACGGAATAAAATAAAATATAAATGGAGGATCAGTCTAACAAACCTTTAGCAAACACTATAGCTAATAATCAAAGAACTTCTAGTGTTATTCCACCAGGAGAATTTAATTTTATACCTATAGAGGAAATGTTTGAAACACCAGAAACAGATCTGGCAAACGTTATTGCAACAGATCCTGGTGCTATAGCTCAAGTAGATAGGTATAAAGCAGACATAGATAAATATGGTATACCTGCAATGGCAAGTTTAGGTACCGTTAGTCCATCTTTAGCAACAGGTAAATATAATCCAGTTGCTCAACAAAACCCCTCACAAGCTGCTTATCAAGAAGTTAAAAATATATTAACTGCTAAAAAAGACGGTCCCGGAGGTCAACGTGTTGCACCCAGATATGCAAGTATTAGACAAAGCAATTTTTTAAGATATTATGAACATCCAGAATTTGCTGATTTAGGTTTTACACCATATGCAAATATGGAAGAGTTCTATAATGCTAATTCTACAATATGGGATGATATGAGTAGAATGAGTGGTCAATTTGCAAGTCTTGCTGGATCAGGTTTTAATAGTGTATATAGATCTTATGGTGATATGTTTGGTGACGGAAGTTATTTATCACAACCAGATTTAGAATCAGCTTTTGAATTTGAAGATGCAATGGCCATTGGTAATTCTAGTAGAGGTGGTGCATTAGGTTTTACAAATAATCTTTTATTAAATAGTGCATATACATTTGGTATTATTGGATCTATTGCAGTAGAAGAATTAATATTAGCAGGTGCTGCAGCAGCACAAGGTTTTCTTAATCCAGCATCTGATGCATTATTAGCAAGTAGATCAGTTGCAAACGTCAAACGTGCAGGTGATGCTATTAGTGGTTTATTTGATATGAAAAAAATGGCAGATGCTACACGTAATGCAATGAAAACATTAAGTGAGATAGATACTGCTAGAGATTTTTGGGCTGCAACACAAGGTACAAGAAAAGTTTTAGGTCAAGCTTTTACACCTAATACAATGTATGCTTTAAAGAATTTTAAGAGTACAAAAAATGCAACTCAAAATGCTGTTAACTTAGCAAAAATGAAAGCTGGTTTTGGTGGCTTTTATAGAGATTTTAGAGCTGTCAATTTAGCTTTAGCTGAAAGTAAACTAGAAGGTGGTATGGTTTACAATGAGCTTATAAGAGAAGGTGTGAATATGGCACAAGCCAAAAGTGGTGTAACTGTAACTCCTGAAGAATTTGCTAGTATACAATCAAAAGCATCAGAGGGTGCGTTTTATACAACTATGGCAAATGCACCTATTATATATGCCAGTAACTGGTTTGTTTTAGGAAATGCCTTGGGTGGATTCAATAGAAGCCTGGGTAGAGTTTTTGGAGAAACTTTTGAAAAAGGATTGAACGGTAGACTTTTTAAAGGTAAAGGAGTAAAAGATGCAGCAACAGGAAAAGTAAAAGATGTTTTTAAAGATGCTGGTACAGGTCTAGGAGGCTGGTGGACAAAAGTCAGAGCGGGTGGAGTAAAGGGTAATACCGGCAGGGCATTAGCAGCTAGTGCTAGATATTTTGCTGCAAACATTGCAGAAGGTATACAAGAAGTTGCACAAGAAGCTGTTTCAGCAGGAACTAAAGGTTACTATACTGCCCTATTAGATGATCCGTTGGCAGGTGGTGTAGCATTAAGAAATCAATATATTGCTTCTGGAATGTCCAGTCAGTTTAGTGGTCAAGGAGCAGAAACTTTTTTATCTGGTTTTTTAATGGGTGGTATTGTACAAGGACCACAGAAATTATTTTTTCAAGGTATACCCGCTTTATATCAAAGAATAAATGATCCTAAAGCTTATAAAGAGTATCAAGAAATTAAAGATAAATATGTTAAAGATTTAGTTACTGTACATAATAAAGCATGGAATGCACAGGCTGATGATCCAGGATCAGTGTTTGATCCTCAAAAATTAAATTTCTTTTTTCAAAAACAGGCTGCTGCTGAAATGAAAAAGAATGTATTTAGTCAAGATAGATTTGGATTTCAAGATGAAAAAGATGCAGCTAAGTTTCATCAGATGTATACTATTTTTAAAACTGGCACATCAGAACTGTTTAAAAATCAATTGAGAGATTATTTAAAAATGACTGATGCAGAATTAGCACAGGCGTTTCCATCTAGCAAAGCTGATGTAAAAAGCGGAAAGATAAGATCAAGATTAGAAAAATTTATTACACAAATAGATAAGACAGAAGCTGATTACAATAGAAAAAAAGATGATAATAAAAATCCTTTTGATCCAAGCCAGTTTAATAAAGAGACAGAAAAAAGACAGTATATACAAGAAGTTTTAAAAAGTCAAGCATGGGAGCATGCTAATTACTTGTATATGTTTACTGAGAATGGATTTCAACGTGCTCTAGAAAGAGCTAATAGTATATATACTGAATTAGCTAATGATCCTTTGTTTGATGGTATGGCTGCTAGTGATGTGACTGTATTATTAGATCCTGATTCTATAAGTAATGAATTATTTTTACTATCAAAAGATATATTAGTTTTAGATGATTCAACAGAACAAGGTAAGAAAGATAAAAAAAGATTAGAAGGTAAATTAGAAAGACTAAGAGAGATTCAAAAAGTTTTATCTGATAAAAATCTACTTAACAATGATGGTACTTTTGATAAAAGAAAACTGGGTAGCAAACTTTTACCTGTGTTTGAAAAGTACATAAAGTATTTAGCAAATAGCAAAAATACATTTGCTGATAAGTCTAAAATAAAGGAAGCACTAAAAAAAATGATAGATTATGGTGCACTTAAAGGTAGAGCAAGAGTATATGATAAAGCCATTGAGTACTTAGCTAATCCAGAAAGATTTAATGAGATTGTTAATAGACAAATAGAAGTTAATAAAAATATATATAGAAGTCTATCTTCTGATTTTGAAAAACAAATAAAAAAATATTTAAATGTTGCAGAGGCCAATGAGCTAATGAATCAACTTTTTAAGAGAGGTTATGTTGGTGATCCAGAAAATGTAAAAGGTTTTTTACAAACTGGAGATGTAAGATATTTAAATGCAATGACTTTTTTCAACGAGCAAGGTCAAATTGATAAAAAGGTTGATAAAGTTAAGTATGATGAAATACAAAGATTACTTGATGTCTATAGGAACAATCAAGAAAAAACTGAAGAATCAGAACAATCTCCTAAAGAAGAAAATCAAAAGGAGGATATTACACAGGCAAAAACAGCACAAGATCAAGTTTTAGATAATGCATCTATAGATGTTATATTACCTGAAACAAATAATACAAGAATGCTAAATGAGCTTTTAAAAAGACAGTATTCTAAGTATTCTGCTACACAAACAGTTTTAGGAGAAAACGTATTGACCTTTGAAGAGTGGAGAAATAGTGAGGGTGCAATATGGCAAAACACATTTAATGCTTTAAAAAAATTATGGGCATCTGGTAAACTACCAGTTTTAGATGCACAAGGTAATGCAGCTTACGTAAATGTAACAGAAGATCAATTGCTAAATGAACTAGGTTTTGATGCATGGTTAAAGTCTAGAGAAGTAAGAGAAAATGATTTAGTAAGTGAAATTTTACAATCAGCTAATGTTTCTTTGGATGAAATAATTGCACCTACACAGAAACAAACAAGTAAAGAAGATATAACTAAAGGAAAAAATAATGTTGATATATATAAAGAAGGTGCACGTGTTAACGTTATTAAAGTTACAACTATAGATGAAAATGGAAAACCTATTGCATTTTTTAAACTAGTAGATCCAAAGGGTAATGATTTATCAGCAGACTTGCTTAGTTTGATAGATAGCAAATATGAAGGTACATATCCTACATCAAAAGAAGCTGTACAAGCACAAGAAGCTTTAGAAAAACAAGCACCCGATAATGCACCTTTTAAATTTGATAATGAAGAGTTAAATCAAGGAATGCTTGTTTATAGAAATGGTAAAGAGTATGTTGTAGTAAGTACACCTAGATCTATTTCAGGTGGTAAGTTGCGTTTAAGAATTAATGATGGAAGTAATAAGGTAACGGTTGTAAATAGAGGAGAGTTTGCCGGAAGATTTACTAAACAAGAAATTAAATATGATTTTGATCCTACTAATGCAAGAGTAAATATTGAAAAAATAAATCAAATATATCCTCATGCTAATACTGTTGATGGTCAAAGAAATTATACTGAGGCTTCTAAAAGATTAGATTTGATATTACAAATCTTAGATGAAACAGATTTAAAAAATTTAAATTTAGTTATAGAAGCAGATCCGAATGGTGGGGTAGATCAGGGTCAGTTTACTATGGAAGGTAAAAACCCAAATAAATATGTTAAAGTAAAAACATCTGCATATAGAATAGGTTTAGCAGCAGGAAGCCAAGACACACAGAAAAGAATAAATGATGCATTGCTTAAGAATGGTATAAAACTTTCAGATAACTCAAATGGTATTTTTGCTTATATACCAAATGATGTATTTGAAATGATAGATGCAGAAGGAAATCCTGTAAAAAATCTTAGCACAATAACTCCGGATCTTGCTAATAGTACATTGTTTGTTAGCAAGACACTTAGAGAAAGTTTAACAAAAGAAGAAATATTAAATTTAGCAAGAAGCAACTTTGCTCTTAATAAGTTAATTACTAATGAAGCAACAAATGCACTTGCTGAATCTAAAGGTGCAATAGCTTTTGTACCTGTAGATAAATTAGATTTTGACTTTTCACTTTTAGTTTCTGGAGGTAATGTTGTTTATGATAACAGTTCAGTTAGATCTTTATCTTCATTAAAATATCAACATGCTGATGAAAATGGTAACTATTTAATATATGATCTTAAAAAACTAAAAGGTGGTAAGGTAGCAGAGACTACTATTACTAATTTGGAAGGTAAAGAAGCTAGAGAACTTGAAGCTAAGGTTGAAGCTGGTCTTGAAGCGTCTGGACAAAGTGGAATATTAGAAGCAGCTAGAGATAGATATATGGCTGCAGTTTTGTTACCTAATGGAGCATATAGATTAGTTCCTTTGAAAGCAGGTACTATGACAGCAGAAATGCGTGCTGAGTTAGCTGTAAAACTTATTGAGCGTGCAGAGTTAACAAAAATAGAAAATTTAGACAAGAAGGGTAAAGAAAAAAGTTTATCATACAACTATAAATATAATGATAATCTAAGTGAAGGATTGTTTATTTCTACTAAGCCGGGTTATAGAATATCATTACAAGTAGATCCATGGGGAAAGATACAAATGCAGCTTTATGATAAAAATCTAGGTAAGCAAGTAGGTAAAACAATTAGCGTTCAAGTTAAAGATATAGACTTGCTTAAACTTCAAGATGATCCTTCTCAAGCTGTAACGCTAATGCAAGAGTTAGTTACTAAATTTAATAGTGATGAAGATATTCAAGCAGCCGAAATAAAACTAACAAATAAAAATTTCAGAACAAGTTTTCCTGATGCAGCAACTGTTAATGATATAATTAATAAAACAACCACTAATGTAATAGGACAAGTCATAGATACTTTTCAAGCCCAAGTATTTTCTTCTTCGGATGTTATACAAGCAATGGTTGATTTAGAAATGACAACAGTAGCTTCTGAAAGTCAAACTGATCCTATACTACAAGAGCAAGAAGAAATACAAGATGTTTTATCTTTAGAATCTTATAGTGAAGAAGAGTTTAAAGATTTAGAAAATAATGGTTTTGAAGATATATCAAGAAAACAATTAGAAGTAATAGTAGATAAACTTACACAACCTGTACCAGCAGCATTAACTGAAAGAGAGAAAGAAGTCTATTCTTATAGGTCTGATATGATTGATTCAATGGAAGCAATCAAAAGAGAAAAAGAAAATCTTAATCAAGATAGCTCAGACCAGCTTATTAAATCTAGCACGGATGGAAGAAGTGCTGGTGTAAAAGAATTAATATCTATTTATGTTGGAGGGAATTTATTCTTTCCTATAAATGCCACAGGATTTGAAGTTGCAGAATCTTTTAGTGCTAATGGGGTAACGTTAGAGGAAGCTAAAGCTGCAATACCTGGTTTAGATGGAAAATTAAAAGCTTGGTTTCAAAGAGGTATTGATTACTTAGAACCAAAACAACAACAAACTAGTAAGCTTGAAAGTTTAAAACAAAAACTTGAAGTACTAAAATCTGAATTAGTAAAAGATATATCTCCAAAAGATAGACGTAAAGTTCTTAGAGAAAATGAAGAATATCAAAAACTTTTAAAACAAGTTAAAGATATTGAACAGAAAGGTGCTAACAAGATACTTTCACCAGAGCAGTTATCTCAATCTGATGTAACAGATATTAATGCATTTACTAAATGGGCAGAAGAAAATCTACCAAGTTATATCAATATAGCTGACATAAATACTCTTGGTAACAATATGAAAGCTGGTGGTGTACGTGTTGGTGCTTTTGTTTTAGCACTAGATCAATTAGCATCTGGACTAAACCTACAAGGTACAATATATACATCAGCTACTAGTCCTTATAAATATCATGAGGCTTTTCATGGTGTGTTTAGAATGCTATTAACTGATGTAGAAATTAATGAGTATATAAATATTGCTAGAAAAGAGGTACGTGCAAAACTTAGATCTGAGGGTAAAAGTTTTGAAGCTGAACTAAAGAAATTTAGAAATTCTGCTAATACATATACCAATATGTCAGAATCAGAATTAATAAGAGAATATTATGAAGAGTATTTAGCTGATGAGTTTGAAAAATTTAAAACAGATCCAACTAATACTAAAACAGATTCTTCAGTTAAGTCTTTATTTACTAGAATATTGGACTGGATTAAATCTGTATTTAGTGTTAAATCACAGAATGAACTTCAAACATTATTTC
>Ga0213865_10000038_pt1 | contig 70866 bp, 66 predicted proteins | sample PICome_6_FD_160100 | JGI IMG/M metagenome (GOLD analysis project Ga0213865, IMG submission 160100) | Coastal seawater microbial communities near Pivers Island, North Carolina, United States - PICO282 | ecosystem: Environmental > Aquatic > Marine > Coastal | place: USA: North Carolina...
CAGCACATAGTTAAGTTTGTTATATAGTATTGAAAGCAATTTACATGCCAAAATAACATGATAAAAATACAAGCAATTAAAGTAATTCTGCATTATAGATTGTAGAATAATTAAGTAAATTATTATTTAATAAAAACATGAAAAATTTCCTAGAAAAAACCTTTCAGCTTGAATTAAATAACACTTCAATTAAACAAGAATTTATAGCCGGTTTCACTACTTTTATAACAATGGCTTACATTATTTTTGTGAATCCGCAGATGATGGCTGCCAGTGGAATGGATCTTGGAGCAAGTTTTGTTGGAACATGTATAGCAGCAGCTATTGCATGCTTTGCCATGGGTTTTTACTCTAATTGGCCAGTTGGACTAGCTCCTGGAATGGGTCTAAATGCTTTTTTTACATATACAGTTGTTGGTGAAATGGGATACAGCTGGGAAGTCGCACTAGGTGCTGTTTTTTTAGCAGGTATTTTATTTGTAATAATTAGTGTAACCCCCCTAAGGCAGTGGATGTTAAATAGTATTCCAATGAATCTCAGAATTGCTATGGGTGCTGGAGTTGGATTGTTTGTTGGATTTATTGGCTTAAAAACTGGAGGAATTATTGTACAAAATGAAGCAACGTTTTTAAGCTTGGGCAATTTTAAAAATATTGAAACCCTTTTAGCCGCCTTGGGATTCCTTTTAATCTTAGTGTTAGCTGTTAGAAGGGTTATTGGAGCAATAATAATTGGAGTTCTGGCAGTAACTGTCTCAGGCTTGTTGCTTGGCTTAATTCAATTCAATGGAATTATTTCTTCACCACCTGATTTAAAACCAATCCTACTTAAATTAGATATTTTAGGTGCGATTGACGTTGCTATGATTAGCGTAATTATATCTTTTCTATTTGTAAATCTTTTTGATACAGCTGGTACTTTATTGGGCGTTGCATCTAGAGCAAATTTAATAGGAGATTCTGGAAAGATTGTAAATCTTGATAAGGCATTAAAAGCTGACAGTACTGCTAGCGTTGCTGGATCATTCCTTGGTTGCTCTCCAGTGACAAGCTATGTTGAGAGTTCAGCTGGTGTTGAGGCCGGAGGAAGAACTGGTTTAACTGCAGTGATAATAGGAACGTTTTTTTTAATTGCAATCTTCTTTTCGCCAATTGCATCTATGGTACCAAGTTATGCTACTGCTGGTGCTTTAGTATATGTAGCAATACTGATGCTTGGTGGAATGGAGAGACTTGATTGGTCTGATAATACTGAGTTATTACCAGCACTTATTATGATAATCATGATTCCCCTCACCTTTTCAATTGCAAATGGAATTGCTGTAGGTTTTATTTCTTATATTGTTTTAAAAGTATCAGCTAATAAAAAATCAGATATAAGTATTGGCGCTTGGTTTCTATTTGCAATATTTATTATTAAGTTTATTTATTTGGATTGATAATTAAAATGAAAGGAATACTTAATACATTTAATTTTGAAAATCTGCTAATTAAAGATTATCAAAATTGGTACCTTCTATTAAGAGACAGCCAAATAACTTTGGGTTCATTGGTTTTAATCGAGAAACATTTTCATACAAAACTTTCTGATATCTCCGATGAAAGCTTCGAAGAATTTGGGGAAATTGTTAGAGAAATTGAGTTAATAATTGAAGAGCTATTTGGATATGAAAAAATAAACTACCTGATGTTAATGATGAAAGATAATGAAGTTCACTATCATATAATTCCCCGATATTCATCAAATAGAACATTCGACTCATTAATGTTTAATGATTTTGGTTGGCCTGGACTTCCTGATCTTAAAAATTGTAACGATATTGAGATGGATACAAAACTAAAAATTAAAGATTTGATTAAAAATAGAATAAATAATCTATGAAGAATTCTTCTAATATGAAATCAGAGTAGAAATATTATAACCTTCTTTCTTTATTAATTTGCTTCCTCCAAGGCTAGTTAAGTCAATAATACATAGAATTAAGATATCAGATTTTTCAACATCAAAATTCTCTGTTAAAAGTTCAGCACAGGCTATTGCGGTGCCTCCGGTTGCAACTAAATCATCAATGATTACAACACGTTGGCCTTTAGTAATTTTGGTATTCTTTTGAATCTCAATTGATGTGCTACCGTATTCAAGATCAAAGTTTTTAATATAAGTCTCATTAGGCAGTTTGCCAGGTTTTCGAGCTAAGACAAACGGGAGAAGAAGATCGGTTGAAACAGACCCAGCAAAAATAAATCCTCTACTCTCAATGCTTACAACCAAGTCTGCTGAAAATTCTTTAGTTATCTTAGTTAGCTCTTTGCAAGTTTTTCTGAAAGGCTCCGGTGTTTCAATTAGGCTGGTGATGTCTCTAAATTTGATTCCTGGTATTGGAAAATCATTAACATTTCTAATATGTTTTTTTAAGTCTAATTTATCACTCATAATTTTACTCCCACTCAATGATTAATACCCTCTGAAATCCTTTATTTAAAGGGGTTTCAAAAAAGTTTGTATCAACTTTGTATCTGTAGGATCCTTATTTTATAGGGGATTCAGAGTTACCCTTCATTCCCACTCAATAGTTGCTGGTGGTTTGCTTGATATGTCATAAACCACTCTACTAACTTCTTCTATCTCATTTACTATTCTGTTGGAGACATGCTCTAAAAATTCATAAGGCAAATGTGCCCATCTTGCTGTCATAAAATCAACAGTCTCTACTGCCCTTAGACCAATAACTTCAGCATATCTTCTCTCATCTCCAACAACACCTACTGATTTAATTGGTAAATAAACTGCAAAAGCTTGGCTTACAGTCTTATAAAGGTCAGCTTTGATTAATTCTTCTATAAAAATATGGTCAGCTTCTTTTAAAACAGTTGTTTTTTCTTTAGTAATATCACCAAGGATTCTTACTCCAAGACCAGGACCAGGAAATGGATGCCTATTAAGCATTTCAGGAGCAAGGCCAAGTTCAACACCCATTCTTCTTACCTCATCTTTAAAAAGATCTCTCAAGGGTTCAACAAGGTCCATTTTCATTTCCTCAGGGAGACCGCCAACATTATGATGAGATTTTATAACTCTAGCCTCTTTTGATTCAGACCCAGAGGATTCAATAACATCAGGATATATTGTGCCTTGTGCTAAAAAATGTACGTCTTTTAATTTTGTTGCCTCGGCATCAAAAACATCAATAAAAGTTCTGCCTATGATTTTTCTTTTTTGTTCAGGGTCTTCAACACCTTTTAGGTGTCTCAAAAATACTTGTTCACTGTCAGATTTAATAACATTTAAGTTCATATTTTCTTTAAAAGTATTCATAACTTCTTCTGCTTCGCCTTTTCTAAGAAGACCGTTATCAACAAAAACACATACTAATTTATTGCCAATTGCTTTATTTAAAAGAGCTGCTGTCACTGAAGAATCTACTCCACCAGAAAGACCTAGAAGAACTTTGCTGTTTTGAACCTGATCTTTAATTTCTTTTATTCTTTGTCCAATCAAATCATCCATCTTCCAATCTTTTTTTGCACTACATGCTTTAAAAATAAAATTATCTAAAACAGTTTTTCCATCTTCTGTATGAGTTACTTCTGGATGAAATTGAAGCGCATATATTGGTTTAGTTGTATGTTGCATGGCAGCAATTGGGGCAGTCGCAGTAGCCGCAACTAAATCAAAATTATCAGGCAGATCTTGGACTTGATCGCCATGACTCATCCATACATTAAGAGTTTTTCCTAAATCAGAAAATAAAACACAGTCTGCTTTAACTTGAAGTTCTGAATATCCAAATTCTTTTTGGTCTGACGATATCACTTGTCCTCCTAGTTGTTCAGCAAGAGTCTGCATTCCATAACATATTCCTAAAATAGGTATATTTAGATCAAAGACTATTTGAGGAACTCTAGGGGTGAAGCTATTAGTAACTGAATCAGGGCCTCCAGATAAAATAATACCTTTAGGATTAATTAATTTAATTTTTTCTTCATCTATATCCCATGGAAGGATTTCTGAATAAACATCACTCTCTCGCACCCTTCGCGCAATTAATTGCGTGTATTGAGAACCAAAATCTAGAACCAAGATAGTGTCTATATGTTTATTGGAAGATGATAAATTAACAGTCATTTTTATTATTAACTTCTTTGATAGTTAGGTGCTTCCTTTGTGATCATGACATCATGAACATGACTTTCTGTCATACCAGCATTTGTGATTTCAACAAATTCACTATTCTGATGAACCTCTTCTATGGTTTTGCAGCCTATATAGCCCATAGACTGTCTAAGTCCACCAATCAATTGCTTAATAACATTTATTACTAGTCCTTTGTATGGAACTCTACCTTCAATACCCTCAGGTACTAATTTATCTGCATCCGTATCTTCTTGCATATATCTGTTTGCATCCTGCCTCTCAGTCATAGCACCAATAGATCCCATACCACGATAAGTTTTAAAACTTCTTCCTTGAAAAAGCTCGACTTTACCAGGTGCTTCTTCAGTTCCTGCAAATAAACCACCAAGCATTACTGAATCGGCACCTGCAGCAATAGCCTTAGCTATATCTCCTGAAAATCTTATTCCTCCGTCAGCAATAATGCCTACATCCATTTTTTTAAGAGATTCTTTTATATCTAAAATTGCAGATATTTGAGGCACCCCAATACCAGCAATAATTCTTGTTGTGCAAATGGAACCCGGGCCCATTCCTACTTTAACAGCGTCAGCACCAGCTTTAACAAGTTCCAGAGCTCCTTCAGGAGTAGCAACATTTCCACCAATTACATCAATAGAGGGGAATTCTTTTTTTATCATTTTAATAGTTTCAATAACATTCTTTGAATGTCCATGAGCACTATCAATGACAAATAAGTCAACCCCAGCTTCATGAAGGGCTTTTGCTCTTTCAAGGGTATCTGAACTAGTTCCTAAAGCAGCTCCAACCATTAAGCTACCAGAATTATCTTTAGTTGCATCCGGATGCTCTGCAGACTTTTCAATGTCTTTCATAGTTACTAATCCACCTAATGCTCCTGAATGATCAATAACTAAAACTTTTTCTATCCTGTTCTCATGCATTAGTTTTTTTACTGTTTCTTGAGGTGTGCCCTCTTCTACAGTTATCAAATGATCATGCGGAGTCATAATTGATGACACTTGTGCATCCATATTATCTGCATATCTAAAGTCTCTACTAGTTACTATTCCCTTTAGCTCTTCATTATCTACAACAGGCATACCAGAAATGTTTAATTCTGTAGTTAGTTGAATCAATTCGCCAATTGACTTGTCAGATTGAATTGTTAATGGATCTCTAACAACTCCACTTTCATATTTTTTTACAGTCTTAACTTCAGAAACCTGCTCATCGATAGAGTTATTTTTATGAATAATGCCAATTCCTCCAACTTCAGCTAAAGCAATAGCCATTCGTGATTCTGTCACAGTGTCCATAGCAGCTGAAATCAAAGGAACTTTGATATTTATGTTTTTTGTGAGTTTAGTTTGAGTTGATGCTTCGCCAGGTATAAAGTCGCTATACCTCGGTAAAAGAAGAACGTCGTCAAATGTTAGTGCCTTTTGTTTTACTTTTTCCATGTCGGATTATAGCAAAACTGAATTTAAAAAAAAATAATTCTTAGAATATTAGTCCTAAAATGTATATTAGTGTTAATCCAGCATTAAGAACCACTAATGATTGCTCTTTCCAAAGCCATCCAACATAGACCCACAAAGTATTAGCAGATATAAAAGCCCAATGGTGATACTCGAGTTCAGGAACAAAGCTTGCTAATGCTGCAGCAATGATAAGAATCCCAGTAGCTAACCAGGCCAATGATTGATAAGGTTTTTCGTTTTGTTTCATATTAATTTTTACTTAAATTGTTAGTCTTTGCTGCGCAAATAAAGTCATTTTTGTGCAAACCTTTAATTTTATGAGACCACCAAAAAACTGTAACTTTGCCCCACTCCAGAATAATTTGTGGATGATGATCTTCTTGATCAGCCATATCAGCAACTTTGTATGAAAAATCTACTGAATCGCTATAATTTGAAAAACTAAATTCTTTTTTTAGCTTTTTTATTCCGTCATTAATTAAATCCCATCCCTCTATTTCCTTTAAGAGCATAGAGGCTTCATTATCTGAAACTATTGGAGCATCAATTCTGCAAGCCTCGCATGTACTTGAAGCCAAATTACTCATTAATGCCACCTTTTGTAAGCTTTGATGGGTCTAAAAGTTTTTTTAATTCAGACTTATTTATGCCTGTTTCTTCATGTGCAACATCGATAATTGATTTATTCTCTTTATAAGCTTTCTTAGCAATGGCAGCAGCCTTACTATAACCAATTACTCTATTTAAGGCAGTTACAAGAATCGGATTTTTTGACAAAGATTCGTTAATATTTTTTGAATTTACTTTGAATGTTTTGATAGCTTTATTTGCAAGAAGTGGCATCGCATTTCCTAACAAATTAATACTTTTTAGTAAGTTATATGCCACAACAGGTAACATAACATTTAATTGGAAGTTGCCGCTTTGCCCTGCAAGAGTTACTGTTACATCATTTCCAATAACATCAGCACAAGCCATTGCTACTGCTTCTGGAATCACTGGATTGACTTTTCCAGGCATAATACTGCTTCCGGGCTGTAAAGCCTGAAGCTCTATATCACCTAAACCAGTCAATGGTCCACTATTCATCCATCTAAGATCATTAGATATTTTCATTAATATAACACTTAAATTTTTTAAAGTTGAAGAAAGCTCAACAGCATTATCAACAGAACTTAATCCTTGATAAAAATTCTTAGTCGGCTTGGTTTTAAATTTAGAAATCTTATTTAATTCAGAACAAAAATGTTTTGAAAAATCTTTATGTGCATTTATTCCGGTTCCAATTGCTGTTCCGCCTTGGGGAAGTTCATTCATCCTATTGGTTGCATGAATAATGGTTTTCTTATTTGCCTCTAATTGAGCTTTCCATCCAGATAACTCTTGTGAGAAATCAATTGGCATAGCATCCATTAAATGAGTTCTACCTGTTTTAATATTACCTTTGACTTGCTTCATTTTTAAATCGATTGAACTTATTAATTTATCAAGATTCGGCAATAGTAATCTGTTCATGTCAATCAGAGCACTAACGCATATAGCTGTTGGAATAACGTCATTAGAGCTTTGACTCATATTTACATCATCATTTGCATTAATTTTTAATTTTGATTTTTTTGAGGCTAAATTTGCAATAACCTCGTTAGCATTCATATTAGTACTAGTTCCTGATCCAGTTTGGAAAACATCAAGAGGAAAAGAATCATCATGCAATCCATTAAGAACATCTTTGGATGCTGATTTTATTGCTGCTGCTTTGTTAGCTGGCAATAGCTTTAACTTATTATTAGCAGCTGCAGATGAAAATTTAATCATACCCAAAGCTTCAATAAAAGATCTTCCAAAAGGAAAAGCAAATTTAATTCCACTTATTGTGAAATTATCTAGCGCTCTTTGTGTTTGAGCTCCCCACAATGCTTTTGCAGGTACCTTTACATCGCCTAAGCTATCTTTTTCAATTCTATATTTCATATTTAATAATTTATTTGGTAAGCTATTTTAACATTATTGAACTAAAGAGAATAATAACTATGTCAAATGTTACACCCTTAAAAATAGATATAACTGATGGAAGACTTCCCATAAAAGAAAAGGGCTTGGTTTTCCAAGAGTTTGCAAGTCCTGCAGAGGAAAGACGTAATCAATTAGAAAAATTAGCAGCTGGATTCAGATTGTTTGACTATTTTGGATTCAATGAGGGTGTGGCTGGACATATAACTTATAGAGATCCAGAGTTTAAAGATCACTTTTGGGTGAATCCACTAGGCGTTCATTTTTCTCAAATATCTGTTTCCGATCTTATACTAGTAAATCATGATGGAAAGGTAGTTCAAGGTGATAGAGATTTAAATGTTGCTGCGTTTGCAATTCATTCAAGACTCCATAAAGCAAGACCTGATGTGAATGCCGCCGCTCATTCTCATTCCATTTATGGGAGAACCTTTTCAACACTGGGTAAATTGCTTGACCCAATTTCTCAAGATGCGTGCGCCTTTTATGAAAATCAAGCTATATATAAAGATTTTTCAGGTGTTGTTGAGGAAGTTGATGAGGGAGATGAAATAGCAAAAGCTCTTGGCGATAAGAAAGTAGCTATTTTACAAAATCACGGTATTTTAACTACTGGGCCGTCTGTTGATATTGCGCTATGGTTCTACATGTCTATGGAAAGATGTTGCCAGGCACAGTTAATGGCTGAATCAGCAGGTAAACCTATTTCAGTTCCTCACGAGACAGCAATTAAAACTAGAGAGTTCATTGCAAATGATATAGCAGCATGGGCTAGTTATCAGCCTGCATTTGATAAAATAATTAAAATGCAGCCAGATTTATTAGATTAGTTTATGGAGCAATTACAGCTTTAGTTTCCAAACACTCTTCAAGACCATGAAGACCATGCTCTCGACCGTTGCCTGAAGATTTATATCCACCAAAAGGTGCCCCTGTTCCTCTTGCTCCGCCATTTATAATTACTTGGCCAGCTCTTATTTTACGAGCAACCTCCCTGGCATGTTCTGGATCACCCTGAACATAACCTGCAAGACCATATTCAGTGTCATTAGCAATTTCAATAGCCTCTTCCTCATTCTCATATTTTATGATTGATAGGACTGGCCCAAATATTTCTTCTTTTGCAATTGTCATATCATTAGTTACATCAGCAAATACTGTGGGCTTTACATAGTAACCTTTTTCATACCCTTCTGGTTTTTCAATACCACCAGCAACAAGACTAGCACCTTCTTGAATTCCAATTTCAATCATTCTAAGAATCTTTTCATATTGAACCTTATTTGCAATCGGCCCAATTCTAAATTCTCCTTGAGGATCACCCACTGTAGTGCTGTTTGCGGTTTGTACTGCAACTTCAACAGCTTTGTCATAGTTTTTAGCTGAAACTAACATTTTTGTTGGTGCATTACAGGATTGTCCTGAATTGAGAAAACAATGACCAGCTCCACCTTTAACTGATTTTTCTAAATCAGCAACATCATCAAGAATGATGTTGGAAGATTTTCCACCAAGTTCTTGATGAACACGTTTCACTGAAACAGCTGATGCCTGAGCAACAGCAATACCAGCTCTAGTTGAACCTGTAAATGACATCATAGCAACATCTTGATGTTCAGATAATGCAGCCCCAACAGTTGGTCCATAACCATTAACAACATTAAATACCCCATTTGGTACACCTGCTTTACCAAAAACTTCCGCTAAAAGCATTGCACAATATGGTGATATTTCACTTGGTTTAAGAACCATAGTACAGCCTGCTGCTAATGCTGCAGATACTTTTGTTGTGATTTGATTCATCGGCCAATTCCATGGAGTAATCATACCAATTACACCAATAGGCTCCTTAATTAAAGTATAGTCACCCTCAGGTTTTTCAAATTGATAATCTTTTAAAGCATCTAGGGTTTCATGAATATTTTTAATGCCTGTTGATGCTTGGGCTTTTTCTGACAACCATAAGGGCGCTCCCATTTCCTCCGTAATAACTTGTACAAAATCATCATACCTATTTTCATACTCAGAAATAATATTATTCAGTAGCTCTATTCTTTCTTCCTTTGAAGTATATTGAAAAGAAGAGAAAGCTTGAAATGCTGCTGATACAGCTTTATCAATATCTCCCTTTGTACCAGCTGTAATATGACCAATTACTTTTTCATTAGCAGGATTTATAACTTCTATTTTTTCATTTGATTCTGAGTCTACCCAAGAACCATTTATATAAAACTGTAATTTATCTTTCATTTTAAACCTCAAAAAATCAGCATAATATTATACAAAATATTTAGAATAGGCCTTCTATGTCTTTATTTTTATCTACTCCAATGTTTTCAGATGCTGGTTTTCTTGGCAGGCCAGGCATAGTCATTATTTCTCCACAAATCACGACAATAAACTCAGCACCTGAGCATAACCTCACCTCTCTTATTGGGACCTCATGTTCTGATGGAGCACCCATCAACAATGGATCAGTCGAAAAACTATATTGAGTTTTTGCCATGCAAATAGGATAGTTTCCATAACCATCCTCTTCTAATTTTTTAAATTTATTTCTAACTTTTTTATCAGCAATAATTCCTGATGCTCCATAAATATTCTTAGCAATGTAATCTGTTTTTTCCCATAAAGGCATATCGTCATTGTATAAAGTTTTAAATGAAGCACTATTGCTGTCAGCCAATTCAGCTACATGTGATGCTAGATCTGCTGCACCCTTTCCACCATCTGACCAATGAGATGATATTTTGCATGCCACTCCAAGATTTTTACAAAAATCAATTATTGCTTGATGTTCCTCTTTTGTATCAGTGTAATATTCATTAATTCCAACCGTCACTGGCACTCCAAATTTAGCAATATTTTTTATGTGTCTTTCTAAATTTTTACAGCCATCTTCAATAGCCTGAACATTCTCATCTTTTAAATCATCTTTTTTAACTCCGCCATGCATTTTTAATGCTTTAGTAGTTGCCACAATAACAACTGCATCTGGAGATAGACCTGCTTTTCTACATTTAATATCAAAGAATTTTTCAGCCCCCAAGTCTGCACCAAAGCCAGCCTCTGTGACCACATAATCAGCTATTTTTAGAGCGCTTTTAGTTGCCATAACTGAATTACAGCCATGAGCAATATTTGCAAATGGTCCTCCATGCATAAATGCTGGATTATTTTCAAGCGTTTGAACTAAGTTTGGTTGAAATGCATCTCTTAATAAAGCTGTTATAGCTCCTTGTGCATTTAATTGCGAAACTTTTACAGGCTCTTGTTTTCTTGTATAGCCAACTACAATATTTCCTATTCTTTCTTGCAAATCCTCAAGATCACTTGCTAAACAAAAAACAGCCATTATTTCTGAAGCCACAGTAATATCAAAACCACTTTGTCTAGGTATACCATTTCCAGTTCCACCCAGTCCACATGTGATGTCTCTTAATGATCTATCATTCATATCAACAACACGTCTCCAAGTTATTCTTCTTGGATCTATGTTTAGACTATTTTCCCAATGAATATGATTATCAACAATTGCTGATAAAAGATTGTGTGCAGCACCAATTGCATGAAAATCTCCAGTAAAATGCAAGTTTATATCTGTCATTGGCACTACCTGAGCATAACCACCACCGGCAGCTCCACCCTTCATACCAAAACAAGGACCAAGGCTTGGTTCCCTCAAGCAGACCATCGCTTTTTTTCCTATATGGCAAAGTCCATCAACAAGACCAACACTTGTTGTTGTTTTGCCTTCACCTGCTGGCGTTGGCGAGATGGCAGTCACCAGAATTAATTTGCCATCTTTTTTATCCTTACAAGAGTCTAAAAAATCATAATTAATTTTTGCCTTATCGTTACCATATACAATTAAGGCCTCCTCAGGAATATTTAAAGATGAGGCAATATCTTTAATATGTTTTTTTGAGGCATTATTGGCAATCTCTAAATCAGTTTTGTGCATATTTATATACTCCCCATTTTAAATATATAAATTAATGGTGAAAGTATACATAAACTTTACTCGGTAAACTATAAATTTTAATGTTAAGATTTGGCTATTTTAAAGGATTCAATTGCTCTTAATCTTGATTCTTTTAGGTCTAAGATTGGTTGTGGATAATTACAATATTTTCTATGTTCTTTAGATGGATTATGAATAACTGACTTATCTAAATCTTTTAATTCAGGAATATATTTTTTTATGAATAATCCTTCTTTATCAAAATTTGTTGACTGTGTTATTGGGTTAAAAATTCTAAAGTATGGAGCTGCATCGGTTCCAGTTGAGCTGCTCCATTGCCAACCACCATTGTTTGAGGAAAAATCTCCGTCAATTAAATTTTGCATAAAATAAGCCTCTCCTAATCTCCAATCATGCAGCATATTTTTTGTGAAAAACATTGCTACAACCATTCTTAATCTATTATGCATCCAGCCTTCATGCATGAGTTGTCTCATAGCTGCATCTACAATTGGAAATCCAGTTTTACCTTCCTTCCACGCAATAAATTCATTTTCATCATATCTCCACTTAATAGCCTTAGAATAATCTTGAAAAGGTTGACTCTTGCTTACTTTTGGGAAAGAAAACATTATATTTTTATAAAATTCTCTCCAAACAATTTCGTCTATCCATTTGGTTGCACCAATATGCCCTGAGCTAAATTCAAAATTATTAATTTTTAATGCTTCCAAAATACACTTTTTTGATGAAATAATCCCTGAGGCTAAATATGGTGAGATTCTGCTTGTACTATCTAAAATCGGATCATTTCTATTTTTTGAATAATCTATCACTTTCTCATCGAGGAATTTCAGCAGTTTTTTTTCTGCTTCATCTTCCCCAGCAGGCCATAAATCCATATTGACTTGATGAGTGGTTTCAAAATTAAAATCAAAATCTCTGATATTGGATGAATAATTGAGACTTTCTCTTGGTTGGTATTGATATTCGATATCTAAAAAGTCCATTTCAAAATTTTCTATCCACTTTCTTTTAAAGGGGGTGAAAACTGAGTAAGGAAGGCCCTGTCCTGTTTTTAAAAAGCCCGGTTCATATATAATCTGATCATTAAAAGTACTAACTTCTATATTTTTGCTATCTAATTCACTTTGAACTAGATTATCTCTAACTGCCTCATCTTCACCAAATTGATTATTCCAAAAAGCTTTATCAATATTTTTCTTTTCTATAAATTTTCCTATCAAAGAAGCATCATTTCCAAATCCATCACTTTTAATTATTGTTAATGGAACATTGAGTTCTGTTAGTTTTTTTTCAAGTTGAATTAAGTTCTTTATTATGAAATCTATTTTAACGTTAGCTTCATTATGTTTTTCGAGCTGTTTCTTTGAAAAAATAAATATTGCATGTACTTTTTCAGAATTTTCAAATGCATTTCGAAGAGCGGGATTGTCTTCAAGTCGTAAATCACTTCTAAACCATACTAGCGCTTCCATAGAATTTAATTAAGTTTTTATTAGTGAATTTGAAAAATGGACATCAACTTGAAATTTTTCATTTTGATTTAAAATCAATGCCTCACCACCCGCAGCGTTAACAATAGCTGCACCAGCTGCAATATCCCATAAATAAGATTTGTTTTCTATATATAAATCAGCCTTACCAGAGGCCACATACACTGAAGCTAAAGCAGCTGAGCCAATCATTCGAACTTTTCGCCAATTTTGAAAATTTTTAATCATTTCCATCATGACTTCATCAGAATAATCAGTATCATTAGGTAGTCCAGTTACCAAAATACCTTCTTGGGTTTTTTTAGTTTTAGAAACTGATATTGATCGACCATTTAAGCAAGCACTTGTATTGATTGATCCCTCGTAAAGCTCATCATTATTAAAATCATAAATAACGCCCAAGACTGGATTGGCATCTGATAACATAGCTATTGAAACACAACATAAAGGTATACTTCTAGAATAATTAGCTGTCCCATCAAGAGGATCAACAACCCATAGGTTTTTATAAGATTCCTCAGATGACATTCCACTTTCTTCAGCTAATATTCCAAAACTAGAATTGTTTTTAATAATATCTTTTATAATTTTTTCTGCCTCAATATCAGCCTGTAGTTTAATATCTCTTTCTGTTGAAGATATTGTTTTGTTTAAATTGTCTTTATTTTTTCTAAGAAAATTTCCAGCCTCTAAGGCTGCTTTTTTAGCAATTGTTAACTCTCTACTAAAGTTTATATCCATAAGATTTTTTGTTATAAAAATGTATTATTAAAAAGCATTTATTTAAGTTAAAATAAGCAAAATTTTTTATAAAAAATGTAAAATTTAATGTCATGGAATTAAATATCATCATAGACTATTTAATTATAAGCATAATGGCTTCTTTGGCTATTAATTCTGTATTACGTAACTTTGCCAAAGAAAAGAAATTACTTGTAGATATTCCAGACAGAAGCAGGAAATTTCATAAAAGAGCAACACCTCTTACTGGGGGTATTGGCATACTTTTAGCTGTAATCATTTCTACAGAAATATATTTGGATATGAATAACCTAAAAGGTTATATGCCTGAATTTAGTCAGAAGCTTTATATAGCCTCCATACCTCTTTTAATCTTATTTATAATTGATGATTTCAAAAGTTTGCGTCCTTTATATAGACTTATAATCCAAGTAACGTTGAGCTTATATGTAATTTTCTCAACAGACATTTATCTTTCTAATCTTGGAAATTTATTTGGTTTTGGTGAAATTCAATTAGGCATTTTGAGCATACCATTCACTATTTTTTGTGTTGTTGGAATAATGAATGCCTTTAACATGATTGATGGAATAAATGGATTATGTGCGGGCTGTGCAATAGTGGCTTTATTATTTATTGGATTTTACTCAGGATTAATGTATGACTCGGTACTACTAATAATAATTGGCTCCATGATTGGTTTTTTAATATTTAATCTAAGATTCTTTGGTAAGAAAAGAGGGGTATTTCTTGGAGATAGCGGTTCAAATCTTATAGGTTTCTGGGTGGCATGGAGTGCTATTTACTCTTCTCAAAATACAACATATCAGGTAGAAGCTATTACAATGCTATGGTTTGTTTCAATACCTCTTTTAGATTGTATTGGTCTTATTTTTTCTAGACTTATTAGAGGAATTAGTATTGCATCACCAGGAAGAGATCATATTCATCACAAACTAATGATTAATTATTCACCAGAAGGCTCTTTAGGAATTATTTTACTAATATCTCTGTGCGCTGGATTGCTCGGAATAACCTTGGAGAACATTTTTGAGCCATGGGTTTCAACACTTTCCTTCTTTTTATATGCTTCTTTTTATTACGTCTACGCGTATGGATTTCAAAATCTCAGATCAAAGTTAGTGAGCTAAATATGTTCAACTTTTTTAAGAAAAAAAATCAACCTGTTGAAGAAACAAAAAACAATTTTGAGGTTGAATTGACCGCATCAATACTAGCCTATGAAATTGCTAGGTCTGATGGGGATATTTCAGAATCTGAGCTTTCATTGCTTTATGATGAGATAAAAAAAATTAGTGCTAAGGTTGGTAAAAAAGAGGATAAGATTCTAGAAATCATTGAAGGGTATAGTAAGAATAGTGTCTCATTTCATGAATTTATTAATGATATTAATAAAGACTATAGCAAAGAAGATAAGTTATCTTTAATTCACTTTTTATTTGACGTGGCATATGCCGATAAAATTCTTGAGGTAAGCGAAGAAAGATTAATAAGAAGAATTGCTGATCTTATAAAAATTAAAGATATTGAAGTATTAAAAATTAAAGATATTTCAAAGAACAAAAATTAATTTGCCTTAATAATCTATAAAGCTAGCATTATCTTTTAAAAACTGCTCTGATTCAGCCCTATCACATTTGCCTGGATAATCACTAACATATTCATCATATAAATCATCTCCAACATATGTAAGCATCTGCAATAAAACAACACATTTTTCTAGATTAGTTAAAGCATTTTCTTTATAAAGGTCTTTTGTAAGTGAAGAAAAAGAAAATTCATCTGCATGCATTCTAAGGTTTTTTCTATTATCTAAAACCATGTAATTTGATGGTGTATTTTCTTGACCCTTATATTTTTTCCACTCAACTCCGTTACTAGATATTCCGGGTTCTCCATATTTTGCAAAGTTCGTCCAAAAGTGCATCATATTTTTTGATGTAAATCTTTTAGATGGGCCTCTTGGATAAATTAAAAAACCATAATCTCCGACCAATTTATTATTTCCAGTTAATAAGGGTATTTCTGTAGCATGAGCAGCGCCAATTAATTCTCTAAAATCGGCAATGATAAATCTCCTATGATCATCCCAATCATACCGATATGCATATAAATCTCTATTTCCTGCAATATGAAGATTTCTTAGAGGATCGTCAACCCCTCTTATTTTCCATGCTCTACTTCTATAAGAGTTGAAAAGATTGAAGGCTTCTTTATTATTTAATACAACTTTTGGGACTCCAAAAATTGAACCAATAAAAGAGTAATCTAAGTCCACGAAGTATTTAGCTGATGCAAGCCACAACTTAACTTCATCTTTATTTGATCCAGCAATTATAGGAACATTATTAACATATTCTTTTTTTGAAAGAGCTGCAGTTAGCCCTATTTCTGGTATTACAACTCCATCCGCAGTAAGAATAGTCAGACTCTCATATGATGGTCTTTTAGAGTAATATTTAAAAAAATCTTCTGCGGTTAAACTCTTTAAAAGCTTTCTAACTTCAAAATTATTATTCTCTTGAATAATATTTAACGATCTATCTTTAATAATTTTATTAACAATATTAAAGCTTGTATGTCTTGATGTTGAAGACTGTTTAATTTGTTTATAAGCATCTTCCTTAGAATAGGTTGTTGTGTAGCCTGATTGCGAAATAGCTTTATAAAAAAGTCCTTTCGCTTGTTTGGCAACTAATAATGAAAAAACATTATGGCCTCCAGCGGATTCTCCAAAAATTGTTACATTATTAGGATTACCACCAAAAAAAGATATGTTTAGTTTTACCCATTCAAGTGCTGCAATTATGTCTAAAGTTCCAAAATTAGATGTCTTATCTATGCCAGATTGGAGTCCTTGTATTGAAGGATGAGTGAACCACCCAAATGGACCTAATCTATAATTAATTGATACAACAATAACATTATGTTTATTGACCATGGGTGAAAAATCATATAAATCTTTGAAACCGCTTGTGTTGCCACCGCCATGAATCCAAAACATAACAGGCAATAATTCTTTATTTGCTTGATTAGGTGCTTTAATATCAAGATATAAGCAATCTTCTTTGCCTGAAAAAAAACTTTCTCCGTCAGCACCACCAAGTCCTGAAGGCTCTTGAATACAAAAATTACCTTCTTGAGGATAAATGATCTTCTTTCTTTGAGAATCATCAAATTTTCTTGGCGCACTCCATCTTAAATCATCTATTGGTGGTTTTGCATAAGGTATATCCTCCCAGCTGATAACCTTGTCTTTTGTAATGCCACCAACAATACCTGAGCTGGTCTCAACTAAATTATCATTACTGTATAAATATGAAGAAAGTGAAAAAAGAATAGCAACAATTATAAATATAAACTTCATAGCAATTTGATTAGAGATTAAGAATATAATACCTTATATTCGGGATGTAGCGCAGCCTGGTAGCGCACTACACTGGGGGTGTAGTGGTCGTCGGTTCAAATCCGGCCATCCCGACCATAATTTAATTTAATTTACTTCTAACTTGATTAGAAGTATTAAGTTTTAACTTTTTTCTAGCTTGAATATTAAATTTTTCTTTAGTTTTCGGATTTCTGCCTACCCTTTTTGGAGTATAGACAGTGGTAAAAGTACCAAAGCCATGAATTTTGATAAGTTTATCTTTATTATATTTTATAAAATCAATAAACCTTTCAAAAACAATAGAGCTATCATTAAAGGATATATGAGCCTTGGTAGAGATATTTTTAATAATATCTTTTTTTCCAAGGCTCACTAATTAATTAATTTTTATTACGTGCCTGTTCCTGTTCCAGTTCCAGTTCCAGTTCCAGTTCCAGTTCCAGTTCCTGTTCCTGTTCCAGTTCCAGTTCCAGTTCCAGTTCCAGTTCCAGTTCCAGTTCCAGTTCCAGTTCCAGTTCCAGTTCCAGTTCCAGTTCCTGTTCCAGTTCCAGTTCCAGTTCCTGTTCCTGTTCCAGTTCCTGTTCCTGTTCCAGTTCCTGTTCCAGTTCCTGTTCCAGTTCCTGTTCCTGTTCCAGTTCCTGTTCCAGTTCCTGTTACTGTTCCAGTTCCAGTTCCTGTTGTGCTTGTTCCTGATCCAGCTGTGCTTGTGCTTGTGCTGGTACCAGTTCCAGTTTCCGTATTATCATCAATTCCACCAACATCTCTAATTTTAACTGTAATAAATTGAGTAGCTGTATTACCGCTTGCGTCTGAAGCAGTAACTGTAGCAGTAATATCATATGTACTTCCATCATAAGGAAGAGTTGAAGGAGTATCAGATTGAGCTTCGTAATCTGGTGCTGTAATAAACGTTAGGACACCTGCTGCTGTTATTGCTAAATCAGAGCCATCGATTGTAAATGTGACAGCTTGTATATCTGTGGCAGTAACAGTACCAACATTAATCTGGCCTTCATCAACTGTAAAAGTAGATGCAGAAGTGAAGACTGGAGCTACGGTATCAACTACATTTACTACCCTTGATGCTGTACCTGCATTTCCAGAAGCGTCAGTTGAAGTGTATGTAATTGTGTATGTTCCAATTGTATCAGGATCAACAGTGTCTCCACTTGTAACAACTGTGACAAGTCCAGAAGCATCTGAAGCAGTGGCACCAGCGTCTGTATATGATCCCCCTAATTCAACTGTAGCTGGATTATCACCAGTTACTGTTACAACAGGGGCAGTGGTATCAACTACGTTCACAGTTCTTGAAGCAGTTCCAGTATTACCATCTAAATCAGTTGCTGTATAGGTTATTGTATATGAACCAACGGATCCAGTATCAACAGAACCAGATGTTTGAACGGCTGTAGAACCATGAAAGGCATCCATAGCAGTTGCACCAGCGTCTGTATAAGTTGAGCCAAGCTCAACAGTTACTGGGTTATCACCAATAATTGTTATTACTGGTGGAACATTATCATTGTAACCATCAGAAGTTAATGCAGATATTGCACTAACACCAACAAGAGCAATCAATGCTTTTTGAATTGCAGAGAGTTCAGCATTAATTTCAGCTAATCTTTCAGAAATACTTTTAACAGCAGATGGGCTTTGAGTGCTGTTTTTACTATTTTCAAGCTTAACTTTTTCATCCATCAAATAGTTCATTCTTTCATTAAGCTCCTTTACACCCATAGAACTAACACTATTTTCAATAGTCGCTTGTTTTGATGCAGAAACTGTCATATCAGATAAAATAAACTGACTGAATGATAGCCCTGTAACAAATACAAATGACAAAAATAAACTTCTAATTTTAATATTCATAACTTTCTAGTCCTCTCTATATTAGAATCTTAAAAAACTTAGTTAGTTGAGTCAATTAACAATCATAATAAGTGTTCAACTCAACATTGTGATTATAATACTGTTTTTATTAAAATAGCACGCTTTTTTTATAAATGTTTTAAATATAAACACAAATATCTAGTTTTACATAAGCATTAGGAGATATTAATTAATATCTTTGAATTTCACTAACAACCCATATAAAGAATTTTTTCTTATTAGTTTAGCCCCTGGGTCTTTTGTAAGAGGTCTCCAGGTATAATTAATCAAATTGCCATATATTGGTATATTAAAGAAAAGGCCTTTATCAAAACTTCCTTCACCGAACTGTTCAGCGCTAACATCTGTAAAAGATGCAAATACACCAAAATTTAAACCATTTTCATATGTTCTCGAAAACTCTATAGTTGTTCCAATGTCGCCAGCAAGGTATTTTCCATATGAGAGTTTCATATCAAAAGGTATCAACCCATAGTTTCTATAATTTAAATTTATATGTGCTGTTAAAGTTTCATAACCAAAAGTTCCAAAACCCCAATTATAATCTCTCTTTTTTACATCAAATGCCTCAAAACCAATAGAATAATTATTATTGTGCTTGAAATATAAATACTCAAAACCATAGCCGGAGAACATATCTTCTAATATTCCTCCACTTAGCATTAAATGATGGTTCTTGTAAGGTGTTATAAAATAATCTATCTGTGCTCTACCAATTAGAATTCCATCATCCATATTTTTTAAATATTGTTTTACATCTGATCTAACTTGAGCAGGAAATGTGTCTTCGGGGCCATATCTAAAATCATCAAAATTGTTAGCTAATGTATATTTAAGGTTGCTATTAAATATTAAGTTATCAAAAAAAATATATTCACTATCGTTCTCAATCATTAAAGCTCCTTTAAAAAATTCTTCTCTTGAAGCAATAAAAGGTCTAAATTTAATTGAAGTATTGGTATTAAATTGTCTTTTTTTGTCCCTTACATAAATTAAATTTGAGTTTTCTTCATAACTATCATCAAATTCAGTAACTGCACTAAGGTTAACTGTTTTAAGGTTTTTTTTGATTTCTTTTTTAATGCCAGCATCTTTAGATGCCTGTTGAATTATTTCCTCTACAAGCTGAAGATTTGTATGAGTAAATTGTGTAAGGTCAAGACCAATAGAGTTAGCCTTCTCAATTACCTTATTAACACCAACACCATTTCTTTCTAGGTTAGTTATTAAATTTTTAAATTTATCATCACCTTCATTTGGCTCACCTTGATATTCATATTTTTTAAAAGAACTTTTTGGATTATTTTTATAAATAAATTTTAGTGATGCAAAATTACCTCTTTCATAGGAAAAGCCTAAAACTAAGTTTTTATTAAATGAATAATCAATACCTAATGAATAATTACTATTAGGCTCATCATATGGCATGCGGCCATTTGTTCTTGTGCTGTCTTTTTCAATTTTTAATAATGTTTTTTCATTAAAAGCATAAGACACTCCATAGAATATAGACGCTGTTTCTCCTGAAAAATATTTAGAAGGGTCAAATGAACCGCCTCTGCTTCGAGTATACACTGGTCTTGTTTTAAAATTATCATTTATATATCCAAGAGGATTTTTAAATGAGTCATCTTGGCCGGTTAAGGCGCCCCATCCAATTCCATAATGCATATCGATATTATTAATACCGTAACTAGTTACAATATATTCAGAGCTATAAAAACCAGTTCCAGCAAAATCCATTAGCCCAATAGCTATTGCTGGAAAATTTCCTTGCTCTTTTACTCTTAATTTTAGATTAAACCCCTTGTCTTTATAATCTTGCAGGCAAAATTCTACTGAAAAATTCAAACAGTATGGCTTTCCTTGAATATTTGTATAAAAAAATGAAGCTTCTAGCCAGTCGTATGGATTAGAAGTTAATGTTATTTTTTGATCAGGGGTACCATCATAAATAGTAACTCCGTGAGCTGCCTCATCATAAAATCTAGCAGTAGGCATATTTATTAGTCCCGCTATTCCATGATTATTATATGTATTGAATTGAAAACTATCTGCCTTAAGATTTATATGAAACGTAAAAAAAACAAAAATAAAATAAAGATTTAAATTATATTTCATAAACTTGGAATAATTAATAAAACATTTTTAATAATGTTTCTTAATTATTATTAATTTTTATTTATTGACGACAAAGAAGCTAGCGCGATACCAATATTACCAAGAATAGAGACATATGCTTGAGCTGCAAGCCTTTGAGTAGCTGAGTCGTCTATACCTCTCGGGACAAAAATAATTGATCCTGGATATAAAACCAATTTAGAACTTGGACTATTTTGAAACAAGTTTTTCTTTATATTTGATCTTTGAGTATCTCCATTGGGGTGAAGAATATATATTGCTTGATCATCAGCATTTTCCTTCAAACCTCCTACTTTAGAAATATAATGATTTAAGGACTCACCAGGCTCAAATTTAAGGGCTCCTTCGTAAGATACTTCACCATATATATAAATATGATTCGGCTTCTCGGGAATCATTAATTTATCTCCATCTTTAAGTATTGCGTTTCTGCTGTCTCCCTCAATATCAATGACAATTCTTCCATTTGGTGAGCTATTTTTAAGTTTATCAGTAAGTTCTATGACAGAAGATAAACTAAAGCTAGAGGTTGGGTTTTTTTGGCTAACTGAAATGATATTATCAATAAATTCCAAGTATAAAAGATCTTTAGCCATTATATCTATCTTTAATGCATTTTCATTTTCATACACTGTACCAAAAGGATATGCATTATCAGTATACCCACCTGACTTATTTATAAGATCTTCAATCGATTCTCCTTCTGCCATAAGATATGTACCAGGTTTCATTACAGCACCTGTGATATTTACAGACCTAAAAGAGTGCTTTCTAATAAAAACTTTATCTCCATCTCTTGCATCAATATCATTAAATAGTTTTATATTGCTTATTGGCAAAGGTTTTACCTTTCCATCTAAAATTCTATCTAAGTAAATATTAGAATAGTCGGCCTGAACGCTAATTCCATTAGCATAATCAATAACCTCTGACAATTTTTGTCCATTTATTAGCTCATATTTAGCTGGTCTTTTTACCGCACCATCAATAGATATAACATTTTTAATGGGCTTAACAAAAATAATGTCTCCTGATTGCAGTGTGGTTTTTGAGCCATATATTCCTGTTATTAAAACATCATACATATCGAGGGTTTCAATAATTTTTTCATTTCGTATTAAATTTATTTCTCTATAACTGCCAAAATCATTAATTCCGCCAGCAACACCTATTGCATGAAGTATATTTGAATTACCGCTTAGTGTATAAATTCCTGGATTATAGGCATTACCTGCAACCAATACATTTATATCTCTAATGTTACTTAAGCTAATGTAGGCATCTGTGCCAATAAAAGAAGAGTTAACCTTAGCTTTAATAAGTGAACTAGCCTCACCAAGAGACATGCCAGCAACTTGAACCTTTCCAATATCTTTAATTTTTATTGATCCATCCCTTTGCAATGGAAAATCTTCGGTATAATCTTGCTGACCAGTCAATTGAATTTCTAAAATATCTCCAAAATCTAATATATATTCTGAACTTAAATTAGGTTCATTAATAGGCATAAAAGTAGATTGATAGGTTCTAAAGAAGTCAGAGCCAAATAAAATTAGATCATCTCTTTTTTTTAAATTATCCTTATCTTCAGCTAGTCTATTTTTAAGATACTCTAAATCTTTCTCTAATCTAATTTTTAAATCTTCAAGCTCTTTTTTTTCAAGCTTGGTTTGGGTCTCAATACTATTATATGTTGGATCTTTAATTTCTCCTTGCTTTGCAACTCTATCTAAAACATCACTCTGCATTTCTGGAGGCAAAGTTTTTAAAAAATCTTCACTTATAGCTTGAGAATTTAATGATTGAATTGTAAATATAAATACTAAGGATATGGATATAATTTTTTTCATCAATAAATATATGGTTCGTAATTAATATTATTATAGAGTATATAATTCTTTTTATGAAATAAGGTTATTAACAACAATGACTAGAATTTAAGTCCAGGGATCTCAACTGAATCTACAGATAAAGACGAATGAATTATTTGATCCATTACGGCACTTACTTCCTCTTCTGTAATGGTTGAGAAATGTGATTGGAAAATAAATCTAAAACCTATCTTGGTTTCATCTTTTGCTTCGTTGAAAAAAAAATCAAAAACATAAACTTCCTTTATTAAGCTGTGCTTAAAATTTAAAAGTAATTCTTGAAGTTCGTAATATTTAGTCTTATCTTTTACAGCAAAAGATAGGTCTCTATATGAGGAAGGGAATGAAGAAATAGGTGCATATTTTATGAAATTATTTTTATTTAGTGCTATTTTAGATTTACTTGTATATTCACAACTATAATTTTTGAGATAATCAAGCTCAATTTCAAGATAAATTATCTGATTCTTTATTTTAGTATCTAGTGTATTTCTATCAATAATAATTGGACAAAACTTTATTGCAGGATATAGCTTATTTAAGATATTAATTAGGTAACTTGTGTCTATTTTTTTTGAAAAATCTTTGTAATTGTTCCCAACCCTGCCGCTGCAAACTATTCCGATCTTTTTCTTGTTTTTTATTTTTCCATCTTCATGGATATATAAATTAGAAATTTCAAATAATTTTATTGAGTCTTTTTGTCTTCTTTCATTGTATAAAAGGTTTTCTATTAAAGATTTTTCAATATTAGTTCTTATAAATTTTTTATTTGAATCAAGAGGATTATCTACTTTAATGGAATTGCTTGTTTCGGAATTTATAAAAGGGGTATTAATAACTTCAAAAAATCCATGATCTGTTAAGAAATTTTTTATATTTTGCTCAAGCAATTTAGAGTCTTGGTTTTCATCAGGTAATTTAGGAATTCTAAGCGGCTGAGACTCGATGTTATCATAGCCAATGACTCTAGCAATTTCTTCAGCTATATCATTTGATGTTTTAATATCACTTCTATATGAAGGGGGGATTATTATTTTATCATTAAAAATAAAGCCTAATTTTAAAAGATGCCTTTTAAATTCTTCTGTATTTAAGGATGTGCCCAGTATAGTATTCAGCAGCTTCGGATCAAAAAATATGCGATTGGGATTATAATCTTGATAATCTTTATTAAAGATTTCTATGTTTTTAATAGTAGCATGATTACTAATAATTTTAATAAATCTTCTTAAGGTATGTTCATGGCAAAGAGGATCCACACCTCTCTCAAATTTATGGGCAGCTTCAGATTGAATATCATACTTTATTGATTGGCCAATAATATTTTCAGGATTAAAATAAGCACACTCCACTATTACCGATTTAGTAGTGCTAGAACATGCACTATTTTTACCGCCAATTACTCCCGCAAGATTTATAACATTTTTATCCTTAATAAAAACTAGATTTTTGCCCGTAAGCTCAATTTTTTTATTGAATAAAGTTTCAAATTTGTGCTCGCCTTCATTAATTTCTAATGAAAATTTATTAGCAATTTTTTGAGCGTCATAACAATGAGTTGGTTGCCCTGTTTCATAAGATATATAATTTGAAACATCAGTAAAAAAGTTATTTTTATTAATGCCTAAATCATCAAAATAATCCTTCAATAAGTCTTTATATGCTTTTACCTCGCCTTCGATATCTATTTTTAAGAAGGAGATATGTGGACATGATTTTGGGGCGTTGTTAACGAAATCTAGTCTTAATGGCTTTATATCATCAATGTATATTTCGCTCGCTGGAATAACCTCATAAAAAACAGATAAATCTCTTAACAAGCCATTAACTGATAAGCAGTCTCCTCTGTTAGGAGTGATCTCCATATCAAATATATTATTATTAATTTCATGCTCATGACCCAATTGAGAAAACTTTTGAGATATATCTTCAATACTTGGTCTAGATGGAATAAAATTAATTAGATGTTTGTATGCTAATTTCATTTAAATTGATTCAAAAAATCTAAATTTGACTTATAGAAATCCCTAATGTCATTAACTCCATATTTAAGCATAGCAATTCTTTCAACACCCAAACCAAATGCTAGACCACAATATTTAGCAGAATCTATTTCACAATTATCAAGAACAATTGGATTAACAATACCGCAACCTAAAATTTCAAGCCACTTTCCATTTTCAGATAAAATATCAACCTCTGCTGATGGTTCAGTGAATGGGAAATATGAGGGTCTGAATCTGATTTGCACATTTTCTCCAAAAATTGCATAAATTATTTTATGTATTAAATCTTTTAGCTGAGCAAAATTAACTTCTTGATCAACATAAATCCCCTCAACCTGATGAAACATTGGCAAATGAGTTGCATCATCATCTTTTCTATAAACCTTACCCGCAGACATAAATGCCAGAGGGATTTTTGAATCCAACATGCCTCTAATTTGAACAGGGGAAGTATGAGTTCTAAGAACATTAGATTTATTTTGAACATAAAAGGTGTCATGCATTTGTCTGGCAGGATGAGATTTTTTAATATTTAACATATCAAAGTTAAATTCTTCGGTCTCTATTTCAGGACCATGAATCTCATTAAAACCAAAGCCTTCAAGAATATGTAACAAAAAATCTTTAACTTGGTTTATTGGATGCAAGCCACCTATATGATTGTTTAACATTGGAGGCTCAATTTTGTTAAATGAAGACATTTAACTAAGAGTTTATTTTATAGCTGATTGGACAATCTTTTCAAAAGTAGATGAATCGTGTACAGCGATATCTGAAAGGATTTTTCTATCAATAATAATGCCTTTTGATGTCATTCCATTTAATAGTCTTGAATAAGGAACATCTAATGATCTTGAGGCTGCATTTATCCTAGAAATCCATAGAGACCTAAATGTTCTTTTTTTATTTTTTCTATCTCTAAATGCATATTGCATTGATTTGATATTAGATTGTTTAGCAGTTTTAAAAAGCCTGCTTCTAGCGCCATAATGTCCTTTTGTAGAACTTAATACTTTCTTATGTTTGGCTTTAGCTGTTAATGATTTAGTTACTCTTGGCATGCTTATTACCTTCTAATTAATGCCGAAGCCATTTTCAGAACAGTCCCGGTTAGCTTGTTAAGACGTCTATTATGTCTTTTTCTTTTTGTAGATTGCTTAGTTAAGATATGATTCCTATTAGCACTTTTGCTTTTTAGAGACGCGCCAGTTTTTTTAAACCTTTTAGCTGCTCCAGAATGTGTTTTAAGTTTATATGCCATAATAATATTTTTTTATATAAATTTTATCTTTTCTTTTTTAAAGGCGACAAAACCATTAAGAGCTGACGACCATCTAATGAAGGCTCTTGATCAACTTGAGCTATACCTTCTAACTCAACTCTCAATTTGTTAAGTAAATTAAGCCCCATATCACTATTCAAAATTTCTCTACCTCTAAATCGGACGCTTATTTTAGTCTTATCTCCATCAAGAATAAAGCTTTTTATTTTTTTTAATTTAATATTGTAATCGCCGACATCTGTAGATGGTCTAAATTTAATTTCTTTTGTAGTGTTTCTTTTAACTTTGACTTTAGATATGGATTTACTTTTTTTCTTATCAAAGACATGTTTACCGTAATCTAGAAGCTTGCAAACTACTGGTTTAGCATCAGAGGGTGAGACCTGCACTAAATCTAAAGTTTCTTCTTTAGCAGAATCAAGCGCTTCATTAAAGGATACCAAACCTATTTTTTCTCCATTAGATCCAATAAGCATAACCTGATCAGCTATTATTTTTTCATTAATAGGGATGATATTTTTTTTTGATGAAGCTATGAGAACACCTGCTATTATGTAAAAAAGAATTTATTAAACATTAAAAAATTTTTAATAACAACTTTGTTGTGCGTGAATGGAGTTTAAATTAAAATGCATTTTAAGGCTGAATTTTATACTAAAAATTAAATTTGGCAATATTTATGGCTGAAGTAATAAGCGCTTCCAAACACCATCAATTTTATTATAAGCCTCTCTTTTGTTAATTCTTAATTTATGTCCTTCCCAAAACTCGAAATAATATGGAGTAAATGAAAAGCCTCCCCAATATTCAGGACACACATTTAAATCATCATTTTTTAAAGATTTGTTAAAGTTTTTTGTCACTTGATTATAAGAATCTATTTGTTTTGATTGGTGAGAGGAAATGGCTAACGCATTTTTCTTATTTGATCTGTCAAAAAAATATTTTTGATTAAATTCTTTTGAAGTTTTTTTTATTTTAGCCTTCATTCTTATTTGAACGTTGGTACAAGGCCAATGAACTAATGCAGCGATTTGGTTATTAGAATCAAAAGCAGCTGCTTTTGGAGACTCATAGTTGCTAAAAAAAATAAACTCATCATTTGTAATAAATTTAAGGTTTACATATCTAGAATCAACTTCATTTATTTTGCTATTGAAAGATGATATTGAAATAGCTTCAATAAAATTTTGGCCTGCATCTAATGCTTTATTATACTTTGACTCAAAAAGTAAATAAGGTATTCCTTGATTTAAATTATTAAACTTAATCATTTTAATAAGTATAACTAATTATATATGTCTTATTTATATGTAATAAAGAACTATGAGAATACAGTCTATAATCACATGAAGCTGCATCATGCAGCTTCTTAGATCAATATGTTTATATGAATATTTACGTTAGTTAGTCAATTTTAGCAATTGCTTCAACTCGTTTGATGGCTCAGGCAACCCCTTAAAAACTTTCCATGCAACTTTTGTGCTAGGGATCAAAACTGCCCAGATTGTAATAAAAATTGCCACAAAATAAATATATAAGCTTTTATTCAAGACAAACCACTCCTCAAGCTTTCCCTTATATGGAGCTATAACATTAGCATAAAAATCAATGGAAGCATTTGAACCATACATTATGGCTTCTTCATCACGAAATATAATAGAGCCTATTCCTGAGAGTCCTGGCCTGACTTGCTTTATTATATTTTGAGTGTTCTGTGAATAAGCTTCAAATGTTTGCATAGTTAGGGGTCTTGGGCCTATAACACTCATGTCACCTAGGAATATATTCAACAGCTGTGGTAGCTCGTTTATCTTTGTTTTTCGTAAAAATTTTCCTACTGGCAACACTCTGGGGTCGTCTTTTATGGTAACAGTACCAGTTCCAATGTTAGCACTATTTTTAAGCATGGTAGCAAACTTAAATAACTTGAATTTACGACCCTTCTTACCAATGCGCTCCTGTAAAAAAAATACCTCGCCTTCACCAGTGAGCTTTAATAATATTGAAAGAGGGATTAAAACAGGCGAAAGTAATAATAATGCAATACCAGAAAATAAAACGTCAAACAAGCGATCCATTTTACATCCTCTGATCTAAATATTTGCCAGTTTCTTTATGGACATGGACAAATTCAGGCAAAAGTCCAAAATATAATTCAAGAATTTCATCTTTAGTCCATGTACCTTTATCCCTAAGGTTTTCAATTCCAACCATAAAGTTATTTAACTTAGCTTCATCAAAATCAGGTTCGTTTTTAATAACCCCAACCGTTTGGAACCTATCCATGTCTAATTTTTCAATATCAGTAAAAAATTCTTCAAAATCCTTCTCACCAGTCGTATCACTTTTGAAGAAATAACAAGGCCATCTTTTTTTTGAGATTAATTCTTGAGCCACACCGCGGGCTTCATCTTCAGATTCACATTCATAAGTTTCATAGCCACGTTCTTTCAAGTATCGAATAGCAATTTCAGAGAAGGTAACAAGATGTAATTTATCACTAAGTTTAGGAAAAAATATATCCCTATTTTTTCCCAGCAAACCAGAAAGTAGGCACAACTCTCCAGACTCTTGCGGTGTTACGAAGTAACGTCGTACATCGTACGGTGCAGATAAGGGTTGTTTTTTTGCGAAGCGTTGATTAAAGCCATGAAGCAAAGACCCATCCGAAAAAGCCACATTAGCAAAACGAGCCATTGAAATTTCTTGGGTCAAGCTCTCTCTCATTAAGAACATTTCCATTATGCGCTTGCTAGCACCCATCATGTTAACCGGGTTTGCAGCTTTATCAGTTGAAACACAGAAGTATTTCTTAGCGCCCATCTCTTTTGCTAATCGAATTGTCTTAACCGTATTGAATACATTAACCATTATCATTCGCATAAGCGTGTAAGGATCTTTTTCACTTCTCACATGTTTTAATGCTGATAAATTGAATACATAATCATAAGTACCCTCCTTCTTCAAAAGAGCCTCAAACTCCACTGAGCCACAATCAAGGGAAAAAGTCTTAAATTCACCAGTTCCATAGCCTTCTGTGCTTCTAATATCTCTTACCAATTCAACCATGTTATTTTCAGAAATATCGACCACGTGAAGAACTTTAGGGTCACGTTTGAAAATTTCTTTAGTTACGGCCTGTCCTATTGTGCCTGCCCCACCTATGACAAGGAATCTTGAGCTCTGCACTAAAGCTCCGAGAGTATTACTATGCTCAAAAAGATCATCTCCAAACAACGGATCTTGTCGTCCAACTATCTGTAAGTTCATCGTTTATATGAATCCCTATTCTTATCAAAAATATTTAAAATTCCCTGAGAAGTAGGTATTAATTCGTTGCGATCAACCTTTGTAAGATCAATCCATGACAATAATGAATACTCTTCATTTCCCATTGAGCTTGGTTCCGCGTCACTATCTAAATCTATTTGACAACAGATATCCATAACTTGATTTGAGAGATCATGCACAATACCAATTTCTTTAACTTTCAAAACATTTTCAGCTTCGATTGAAGCTTCTTGAAACAGCTCTGTAAGCAACTGCTTATGAAAATCGATCGAATTTTCATATGCCTCGCTTTCGCTTATTCCCCCAGAAGGAACAAGTTCACTACTATTGGGGTACTCTGTTACGTTTTTTCTTTTTGCAGTGAGTGCGAAGCCTCTTTTATCTAGACATACACCACTTACTGCTAGTGGCACGAAATTCAAACCTAATTTTGGGTGATTTAAAGCGCAGTAAAAATACCTGTATGCCCCCCAAAAAGCTTTAATTGTTACTTTTGCCCCTTTAGTTTTATGGCTTAAATAATATAAAACTTTTCCATCATATAAATTTTTAGATGATTGAGCCTTTTCCCAAAATTGTTCGATACTTTGGTTTTCTAAATGAGTGACAATAGGGAAATAACTATTGTCAGCTTGCACCTTTATTTTGGAAGCCTTTTCAACCACACAATAAGCTCTCTCAATCCCCTTGATGATTGAGGGAATTTCGCTTATGTCGTGGACTCGACAATCAACACATTGTGTAGTCCCATTATTATGTTGATCAAAATATATTACATTTATATTTGCTTCACGCGCTGATTTAATACCGTTATCTGAGTCTTCAATAGTCCATATTTCATTTTTATCGGAGAGTTTCTTCAATAACAAATATATCTCAGGTGATGGCTTGGATTCCTTTACATCATCGCCAGTAATAATAAATTTAAATTTCTTATCGATTTGGTGCTTGTGAAGAATTAATTCGACCTCTGACCTTACCGACGACGTGACTAGAGCTAAATCCACTCCTTGATTAGACAAATCCTCCAATACTGATTGGATTCCCTTTATTAGCGGAACAGAAGAATACGCTTCAGTTAGCAAGGCGCGGTATTTATCAAGTAGGGATTTGGAACTGCCCTCAAGATCGTATTTATTTTTAAGGATTGAAACAATTTCGTCTATTGTTGGTCCATTCAAAGTATCAAATTCAACATCAGATCCTTTTTTTTCGAATTGGTTTAGAAAATCGTAATACACCGATTTTAATATGCTTATCGAATCGACTACCACACCGTCAAAGTCAAAAGCGATTAGCCGTGACATTTATGCGCGCCTCAATACGTACAGGTTGTTTTGACCAAAATATCCAAAACTGCCAGAAAGCTCATTAGGCAAATTAACCAAAAGTTCTGTAACGCTGTTCATCAATGGGTGGTCGTAAGAAATAGTCCCAGAATTGAGGTGAGGTAAGAGAACATAGAGAAGAATATCATGTAGGCTTGCGAAGTTATCAATTTTCATTATTTTTAACCCAATCTCTTCGCTCACGAACTTTTCAAATAAATTTTCATCAATAAATTTATTGTATGGGTCTGGGACCCTGCTAGGCAGACCGATCAGTTCTCTAGCTGTATTCTGGTTAGCATAAGAATTAACAAAATTTTCGATAACTATCAGAGAGCCACTAGGATTAAGAAGCTCAGCAATATTTCGTAAAGCCTCTTGTTGCAGCGTCCACGAATTCAAATTTATGAGCATACGGTTAGTAATAACAAAATCGTAGGTATAGCTTTTCAATTTTTCATTTGGAATTTTGAGGGCATCTGCCACAGAGAATTCAATTTCTGAGTTATAATTTTCATAATTAATTTTTTGAGCTGCTTCAATCATATCCTCACTGTAATCAACTCCTTGAAATCTAAGATTTGGTAATAACTGTTTAAGCCCGAAAAGATTGTGTCCATTTCCGCACCCAACCTCCAACAATCTTCCTGTTTTTTTATTATCACTGAGCTTGAGAATTTCTCGATAAAATGCATCAATCTCTAATTTTTTGATAGTAGGCGTTTTAGTTGTAGATAAAATAGAAGTAGTATTACTCTTCGCGTTTTTATTCCAATGTTTTTTTATGTCATCAAGTTCCATCAAAGTCTCCCAGTTTATAATTTAGTTACGGCTCTTTCGTCCTTTTAATTAATCAAAGCAACTAGCAAAGATTAAACGTTGCATTTCACTTAGTCTTTCGATAACAATATTCCAAAGGCCAGTGAGGCATGATAAAAATATTGAGGTCAGTAATTCCTTGTATATTTGGCTATTAACTCCAACTGGCGTCTTATAACTACATCCTCATCATACAATTTCATTGCCCGGTCTCTTCCATTCCGCCCCATTTTAACCCTTATGTCAGGATTATTTACTAGATATTCAAACTTCTCATAAAGTAGTTTAACATCTCTAACCGGAGTAAGAAAACCAGTTTCGCCATCAACAACCTCTTCGCGTGACCCCCGAATATTAGTTGCAACAACAGGCAATTCCATCATCATCGCCTCTATGATAGACCTAGGCATCCCTTCCCGCCATGACGGTAAGCAAAAAATATCCATGTTAGCTAACAAAGCTGGAATATCCTCACGCTCGCCAGTAAGAACCAACCGGCAACCTAAAACGTTTTTTGCATCCTCTATAGCAACATCAACACTTGAATCATAATCAGATGAAAGACGTGAGCCAACTAATAAAAATGATACATCAGGATAATTTAAAGAAAGCATTTTTGCTGCGTCAAGAAATTCCACCACACCTTTTTCTTCGACAAGTCTGCTAACCATACCGATAATAAGTTTATCATTAGAGACATCTAAAACATCGGTATGATAAATAGCCGAAGGATCAAATCGATTAGTATCCACTCCATTCCCAATCTCAAAGACTTTTTGTTTATTTATAATGTTAAGTGAGACAGCACTTAAAGCATCTTCCTTGCTTTGAGTAAAAAGTAAATCAGTTAAGGGTCTCATTGCAACCTCAGCTAAAATAAAAATTAATCTTTTTAAAAATGGCATTTCATCATGAAAATAAAAACCATGAGCTGTGTAAACAACAAAAGGAACTCCTGCAAAAAATGCTGCTATTCGACCTAAAAATGCTGCTATAGGTGTATGAACATGCACCACATCAAATGACTCTTGCCGAAAAAAAAAGAAAAGTTTCCAGATAGTTGCTAACCCCTTAAATGGCGAAAGACTTCTTGCAGTAGAAATAGTTTTAATATCATACCCATCTTGTCTTAGATCAACCACATGTTTGCCATCTGAACATACTGATTTGACTATATATCCATTAGATAACTGCTTATCAATCAAGGGAAGAATTAATCGTTTAAGGGTAAAATCAACTGCGCAAACATGGCATATTTTCATAGATAGTTCCGATTATAAAATTATATAAAAGTAATTTTTTTAGCGGGAGCATCTCTAGTACTCACAGGTACAGTAGTGTTACCTTTATAATGACCCACCGCTAAAAACATCACTAAACCATACTCATTAGGCATATTCATTGCCTTTTTCAAACGCTTTTCTGAATCAGCAGTTATGTTGGCATTTAAAGGACAACATGCCACACCAAGGTGATTAAATGCGTACATTAATGACATAGAGAATAAGCCACCGTCTATATAACCCTGATTCCTTTCAACTGGGTAATCAAATGCATTTTTGGTGAAACAAACAACGAGTAGTGTACTAAGATATTGGTCATCTCTAGCAAACCCCTTGTGAATATCCTTAAACAAAGATATTACTCCGAGATCTTGAACAACAAACAAATGCCAACCTTGTCTATTACAAACAGAAGGAGTTTTTTGAGCTAAATATACAGCTTTATTAACAAGACTAATATCTAGTGGTATAGATTCAAAATCTCTAACACTATGTCGACGAGCACTCAGCAAATCAAAGCTCGCACCAGCAGCCTCGATAAAATAACTTCGTTCTAAGCTTACCGCTCCAGAGGTAATACCCATATCCTTAGGTAATTCAAACTCGAGAGCAATTTTCTCATATCTTTCTCTCAAACGATCAGCTTTATAATCCTGAAGTTGAAGAAACTTTTGTAATACAGATACAGCAACTTTAAATTGTGGGTCAGAAAGATCGAAGTTCTTAGCAGTATAAGCATCGATAGAATTTATAAGATCGTCTGCTGCTCGAAATCCCCTTCCTTTTTCAAATCTAGGAGTGGATAGCGCTTTTTCTAGCCTATGATAATATTTAATTAGTTTTGATCTACACAAAATATATTCAGAGGCTCGACTATCAAATAAATGTCGAAAGTCACGCCAATAATAAAGTGGTAACTGAATGCGTGCTTTCCATAAACCCATAAAGGAGTGCCATCTTTCAGGGGTCATGCTCTTTATTAATTTGATAAACATATAAATCCTTTATATTGACGACCTAATCGCATCTTATTTTACTGGAAGCTCTAATATATTTCGGACGTCACACTCACTCATATTTAATAGATGGGTATATTTACCAAAACTCACCTCATAATTTGGTAACAAGGCTTCTAGCGTTATAGGTGGATGATTTGGAATTCGATTATAGTCGCCATAAATTCGTTTAAGCCAGCTTTCTGGTTGATCAGGTATCCTGATAAAAATACCATCAAAAAGACGACGGCGGGACACACCATATTCGCTCTTAGGCATCGTCTGTTTAATAAGCCCATACTTACTATTGTAATTGGTAACAAAATAACTTTTTTCGAAGCTATTGGTCTTAGGAAAATCCTCAAGAAAACGTCTCAATCTTTTATTACTCAGAAAAAAGAAACTGGTATTTAAAATAAAACCTATAACTGATCTTAGCTTTGTTGAGCTCATTACCTTGCCAGCTCGATATGCTTTTACGCGGACTAATAATTTAAATATTTTGTGTTTAAATAACAACCAATAATTCGGCAGTCTGCTAATTGGGTCTATTGGAAAAACATCAACATAAAATCCAGAAAATTCTTCATTTTTAATATTATTACGTTCATTAAATTCTGTACCTTTGATTCTTACTCTAGCAAAGCAAGTCCTATTTTTATCATCATTATAATCTGACTGGATAGAGAAACCTTGATTGATAACTTCATTCCCTTTTTTCACAAACATAGAATAATCCTTTCTAAACATAGCTATGTCTGCATCTGTATCCCAAGGAATAAAGCCATCATGTCTAAAACTACCAAGTAATGTTCCTGCTATTGCAAAATAATCAATACCTAGCTCACTACATACACGCTCAATTTCTTTAAGCGCTGAGAGCTGAAGTAGCTGTATTAGCCTTATTTCACCTACAGTGTTCTTTTCCTTCATTTGCAATGCCTCTTAATTAACAAGATCTTCGTAAACATTATCAAGTAACTCCACAATCTTTGTCCATGTTCTGGATTGACAAATTTCTGTAAGGTTATTTCGATCAATATGATCTAACTTATTTATTGTAGCTAACATCAGCTCAGCAAGCTCTTTAGGGTTCTGCGTGGAACAAATTGCATCAATACCAAGCATATTATCCAAATCACCAACATCTGTAGCAATTACAGGTAACCCACACGATAGTGCTTCAAGAACAACTTTAGGAGAACCTTCTGAAACAGAAGAAAGTACAAAAAATGAACTCTCGCGCATTAGATTACCTATCTCTTGGGGCGTCATTTTAGGAATAAATGTGACCTTTTGATCAATTTTCAATTTCTTACTCAAATTTTTAAGCTTGCTCTCTAATTCTCCTTTACCAACAATAACGAGTTCATATTCTATAGACTTCTCTTGAAAAATAGCAAAAGCTTCAAGCAAAGTAGCGTAGTCTTTTTGCCACCTTAGACTTCCCACTGTAAGAATGATCTTTTTTTGTTCACTTATAGAGCCTGGATAGAAAAAAGAATCATCAAACCCATTACCAATAAAAGTGTAATCAGTTTTTTTTAAGCCAAGATCCTCAGCTGTCTTATTGCTCAACAAAAGCATATGATCGGTCATTCTCATCAAGTGACGCAAAAGAAAAGAAGTTTTTAGACGCTCAATATCTGTGCCATGAAAACTTACAACAACCTTACTACGAAACCTTAGCTTGCAGTAAAAAGCTGTGACAAAATGGATAGGTGAATATAGATGAACAATATGTGGCTTAAATTTAGCTAACTTATTCAAAGATTTATATAGAAAAACTAAAGTTGATATAAATTTTAGTACATAATTTTTAAATTTATAAATACCCCCTAATTCGATAGAGCCCAATCCTCTAGATCGAACTGTTACTGGAAAAATTTCCACGTTATAGGGCACAGTCAAGTAAGTAAGATTCTTAAATTCAGTGATGATTAAACTTTTGAAACCTGAAAGTTTAGAATGAAAATATGCATTCAGCCCAGAACCTGGAACCTCATGGGATGCAAAAGACGGAGTTAGCCTTAAAACTCTGATCTTTTTAACCATATTATCTACCTTCGTGATCCTGGATATGCGTATCAATTTCTTTAGACATTGCAGTGTATATCTTTTTTTTCAGAGAAGATGTTGATGTTCCCTCTGTATATGGAAAAAAAATAGACTCCACTCCTCGAGCTTTAAAATCTGCTTCTAACTTTGTGTAGAGATTTGAGTCTTTCCAGTCATCTCCATGAAAGTGAACATCAAAACGATATTTCTCCCAAGCTAGAAGCTTATCCATATTCTTTTGCACAACTATTTCATCAACGTAAGATATAGCCTCTACAATTGCTAACCTTTCATTTAGCGGAACAATTGGATACCTATTCTTATAACTATAAACAAGCTCATCCGAAGATACTCCAACAATTAATTTGTCACATTTAGATTTTGCATTTTTAAGAACATTCAAATGCCCAACGTGAAATAGATCAAAAACTCCTGTTGTATATCCAATTTTAAACATCAGAACTCCTCCATTAGAAAATTAAATATTATAGATTGCATAATTTATTTTTTTATCAAACTCCTCAGGCCTCTAAATCCTCGAACAAAAAATCGAGTAATATAATTAGAAATACTTTGTGGAATATAAACTGGATGAGACATAGAAACAGCTTCCTGGAAGGGAATTACATCATATCGATCCAGCTGATGAACAATTAACTCCATTTGTTCGAAGCTTAAACTATCTAAATGAATGCAAGTCGTGAATACTCCAAAGTTTAATCCATGTGGAGATGAAAATAGCTGTGGTATGAATTTAAGTCCGTTAACCGAATAAGGCCAAAGATTGTAACCATCTGTGATATATTTAAAGCCAAGCTCTTTTAAGCATTTAACTGTTGTCAAATCAAAGGAGTGGCCTGGAGCCATAAATGTATCAATCAAAAGACCTCTATCTTCAAGTAATCTTTTGCCATTTGATAGTTTATTCAATTGCTCCTTATAAGACAGTCCAGCAAATTCGCTTCTAGTATTTCCTAGCAAGAGAGTATCTCCATGAGAGTCATAAACATGACGAAAACCATGTTGCGAAATCTTGAATCCTGCTTCTACAAGCTTTTCAATACGAGGCCAAAAATCATTGGCATATGTTGATACTATTAATTTTGAATCTTCACATTTTGGAATTACCCCTAAAATAGCTGTCAGATCTCGTTTTAATAATAAATCAGTAAAAAACTCAAAATTTTTCCAGTTCATTTTTTCATGAACGTCATCAATTCTTATAATTAACTTAACCATAAATAGCTCTTACGCAGTCATTAATTTGTTCAAAAATCTTGTTGGCTTCTTTTGATCTCATGGATTCAGGGTCTCTAATGTCAAAAGTTTTATTCTTAGCAATTTTTGAGAGCAGAAAAACTTTGTTATCCGGCAAAAATTTTTTAACATGCCGAACATGAGCTCTTTCAAATACTACCACTTGACTGTTTTCAATTGAATGATCTCCTATAAATTTGGATTGATGAGTGCTTGCATCAATATCATGAAGTGCCAAAAAATCTTCTCCGTTCTGACTAATTTTTCGACCAGGCTTACAAATAAATCCACAAGAATCTACAATAAAGTTCGAATTTATTGCTAATAACTTCTCGGCAACTATGCTGCGATTTATATTTCCTTTGCATACAAAAGTTATGGGTTTTCTTGGGTCGAAATTATCATCTAAACCAACAAACAAAAATTTATTTTTTAGTTTGCTAGCCAAGTTATCGAATGGTCTTTGAAACTGAGTAATTGAGGGAAGAATATCTGTTAGCCGCTCTACATCAAAACGTTCTTTTCTGTATAAAAAATGCCTTAAAGAGAACAGCCAACCCAAAACCGACATAGGGTTAAGCATTAGCCATTTCAAGTCTTTCGCAAAATTCCGAGCACGATAATGAGGCTTAGCTATAACAATATCAGTTGTATTATGCTCTTCGCTATAAAGTAATTTAGGCATGTCCACTCCAGAAAATATTGTAAGCGGCAATGATCCGTAGGGACGTGGATTTATTTCTATTAGAAAAATATCATCATCTTTTACAATGCATTCAATCATCATATATCCTGTCCAATCAACTTTTTGTACGATTTCTGATGCAATATTCCTATATTCATCAAGAACTTCTTCGCTTATACGATAGGAGCTTCCTCCTCCATCTTTGGGCTGATGTAGCCTTCTAGTGCAAGCAATTCCTAGTATTTTTCCATTTATAGCTACTACATTTATACCAAGGCTTTGCCCATTTTCTATAACTGGTTGATACAAGCACTGCACAGGCCAACTATCTCTCACATGTCGATTTAAATCAGTATTGTTTTTAATTCGCTTAACTTTAAAACTTCTTAAACATTGGCCAATTACTGAAGTTGATACCCTTGGCTTGGAATAGATTGGAAAATCAGATTCTATAGATGGTTTATTAATATCATTTATAAACATATTATTGAGTTTAATTTTAGAGGGCGCAAATAGATCGGAAAATTCTAAATGGATTTGAAACTTATCGCTGACTAATCGATAATTCTTTTCCTTTGGCAACTTTGCAAATTGAGATTTTTTAGCAAGATGTTTCAATTTAAATGATAATTCATATGCTGCATCATTAATTGGGACAATGATATCAAAATCATTTACTATCTGAGATAAGCTAGAAAAAACCCCATAAAAATCTGAAAAAACATCCCCCATGTAAATGGTTTTTGTAATCGAATTAGAATAATCGATTTCTGTTTTATTCTTTGAAATACGAACATTATGAACTTCAGCTCCAAGTGCTGATAATGAGCGAGCAATAGCTAGCCCTGCCCTTGAATTACCAAATATCAGCAATATACGTTTTGAATTAAGAGAAAAGTTTTTATAATTCATTTAACTAATTATTAGATTCTTTAAGGCTTAAGAATGTATTTAAATATTCTTGGCATACAAAGTCCAATGATAATTGTTCTTTGATAGTGTTATGAATGCTTTCGCCCTTGATAAGCTTTGATTCCCTAATGGCTTGAGCTAATCCGTTAACATCACCAAACTCCACAAGGGATCCATTATTTTTATTAATGTAATCAGAAAGCCCTCCAGAGGTGTTGAAACCATAAACAGGTATTCCCAGTCCTAGAGCTTCAAGCGCAGCATTTGGAAGCCCTTCAAACTCTGAAGTTATTAAGTAATAATCTCCTGATGATAAAAGCGGGAAAGGATTCATCTGAAAAGGAACAAAATTTACATTAACAGCATTATTATTAAATTTTGCGAACTCAATATTCTCGTTTTTAAGAGGCCCGTCACCTAAAATTACAAGTTCATAGTTATTCCCTAAAAGACCAAGAACCTCAATAGCCAGGTCAAACCTTTTTTGAGCTACATGCCGGCCAACTGTAACAATTCTATACCTTGCTTTTTTTTCTAATACATTGATCTCAATGCTTGATAATTCTTGAATTTTAAGGAAATCGACTGGATTTCCAATTACTCTCAGCAATTCTGCTGGCACGCCAAAATTAGCAACAAGATCCTCAGCCATTAAATTAGATTGCGCTATCACTATGTCAAATTTTTTGTATAGAAACCTATACATAAGCGTAAACAGTCGCCTAAAAGGCTGGTCTAATAACCTCTTTGAGACTGTGTTACTCTCTCTTGCAATGTATTTAGGCCCAGGTTTTACAAAAGGCTTCACTATTGCTAGCATTAAATTTAGATGACCCATGGTTGACATCACGAAATCAGGCTCAATTTTATTAAGTAACTTTCTCAACCTAAAAAAACAAAATAATGCTCTTGAAACATGAAGCCTTTCAATAACCACTCCTTTTGGTAGTGCTGGCTCATTAACATCATTCCCGAGAACGATTATCGTTACTGCAATACCCTGATTAGCCATCTGAGACGCTAAGTTAAAGATAACTCTAGCAGCACCCCCTCCTTGACGCAGAGTAGGAATAAACAAACATACTTTAGTAATTTTCATAAATTAGGAGTACCTTTAATTTTTTAGCCTCTATATATAAATTGGGTTATATACAGATTAAGTAAAATAATAATAATTTGCTAAAAGGCAGTGAAACATGATTGCCGAAAAATATAAGATCCTAGCATCTTTTGACCAATCAGATATTGAAAAAACACTAATTAGAAGGAAGATCGAAAAAAAACGAACTCCCGAAATATTATTTAAAATACATAAGACAAAAGCAAACCCAAAAGCATAAGACAATAGCGAAAATAAGCTATCATTTTTGCATCTAAATATCACACTGCAAGAAATATATACTAAGAACAATGTTAACGTCGAAGCAGTATAGAGTGCATTGGCATTCCAAGGTTCACCACTAATTAAACCAACATTCACTATGAAAGAAAATAAAACGATGAAGCCTGAGATTAATAGAAATCTTATCGTTCGATGCTGTAACCAATTGCGCAAAATTCTCTCACTGAGGACAAAAAACATCAAAAAGATGGTCGAAGAATGAAGCAATGATATAACTGACATAAACGATAACCTTATCCTAGAGGCTTCATATGATAATAGAGGCAAGATCAACGCTAAAGATATTCCAGTTCGATAATTACTCATAAAAAGATGGAATACTCTTGGATGTAGAATAATTAAAAAGAAACCAAAAAGATTTAGATATGAAGGGTTTACTGTCTTTAAAAAACTGCGAAAAATAATTGAAAAAATTGCAATTGATAGAAATAGTAATAGATCGAATGGGACAAGGCTATTCAGTTTTCCCAAAGTCACCATAAAAAAAAACTTCGGATAGGAGAAATAACTTAAACTAGTCGTCTCATATTCAAGCCAGGCTTCTGGCCCTCTTTCTGCATAAGCCTGGTAACTAAGCAGATCTCCTTTACCCGTGAGTAGAGCATAATCAACTAAAAAAGCTAGATAAAATACATATAAAATGAAGATAATAAAGCTTGTAATACGATAATTAATCATTTCAAGATAGTAGAAATAAGTTTATCAAATGCATTAGTATTTAATTTGTTTTCTTTAGAATTATCAAAGGCGTAAACCTTGTTTGTTTTAGAATCAATCGCCAGTGCAAGGGATGAAAACAAAAGGTTTGCTTCTGATATTTTTTTAAGTAAAGAATCTTTGCAATCTATAGAATCAAATCTACTAATAGATGGATCTTTTTTTCTATAAAAAACTCTATTAGTTGAAATTGAATTTTCAGTATTTATAAACAAATGTATTTTGTATTTTGACAAAAACTGAAATATAAAATTTAAAATGAATTGAGCTAAAGCTGGTCTATGTCGAGAAGAAAATATAATGTAGCTTACAATTCTTTGTAAGCTTCCTTGGTCTAATAAAATAACTGACCCAGAGTTTAAACTTGAGAATTCTCTAATCAGTACTTCGTTTAAAACAGCCTTAGGAATCCATAATATCGTAACATTTGGTCTTTGAACTGCTAATCTTAAAAAGACTAATAGCAATAAATAACATATGCTAAAAGGCAAGTTACGAAAAATACATCTTAATTTAAATAATCGATCTTTGGTCTTCAACCAAGTAGAAAAATCTTGTCTAGTTAAGAGGGTTTGAGTTTTAGAGTAGCTATTAAGAAATTGTTTAATTAGAAATGTTTTTCCACTTCCGGGAGCACCGAACAGTTCAATTATCACGATGACCTACTAGTTTGAAAAATTTTGGGGTTATTATTCCAATTAAATTATTGGGATTAAATTTGCCAGAATCTAATTTAACACTAGGACAGTTAAGCTGATTCATAAAACTTTCAATAGCCTCGCTCTTCCTGTGAAGTAGGTTTGTATTATATTTATTAGAAAGACGATTTTTTAAAACCTCTTTATCTGCATGAAGATGCACCACATAATCTAAATTAATTTGATCAACAAGCTGTTTTACCTTCATTTCTAATTTGTATGGAATTGACCACCAGAGTCGTTTGTGCTCTAAAAAGAAACTTCCATCGCTAACACCTGACTTTTTAAACTGAGGGAATCTATCCATGCATACAAATCTACCCTGAGAGATATAATTTTTAACTAAAAGCAAAACATGCCATCTCCTAAATAAAATCAATAATTTTGCAAGATGACCAAAAAAATTAAAGCTTTTAAAGATCCGGCGATTTAAATAGCTTAGGGCTCTAAGAGTATATAAAAATAATGGTCCAGCACCTGACTTGCCATGTCCTAAATATATATACTTGATAGAAACTTTTTGTAATAAACTGGTAACTAATTCATTACAAATAGTAGTCTTGCCGCTGCCATCTGTTCCAACAATAGCAATTGCAAGACCAGATCCTGAAAGTGTTCTTTTTCCAGGATAATACTTTTCTATAATATTGGCTCTTTTTAAATAATGAGATATCTTTCTCAAATAGAATTTTTGAATGGCTTTTAAGTGGCTATATTTTCTGTATTTTGAAAGATCTAACAAAATGGGTTTTCTAACTGAATGGAATGATTTTGAAGAGTATTCACCTTCTATTACTTGTAAAATAGATGAATGAAGAGCGGCGCTAAGATGGCTGTTTAGTATTTGATCAAAAACATGTGAATCAACCTTTTGTTTTAACCAAAAAAATTCAGATTTTGCCTTAGCAGAAATAGATGGCAGTTCACTTCTAAAGATATCTGTACTATATATTCGCGTAGTTTGTCTTAATATTAAAAGAATTAACTCCCATTCTGGAGAGCTGGTTGAAATTTTTGTCAGGGGATCTTGACAGGATGATGAAAGAATTAAATCTTGCCATGGCAGGCGATAACTTTTTACCCACTTTTCACCAATATCTAAACGAAAATGGCAATGAAAATGTATGGGCCTTCTTAAATCACCATCGTAAGCAATATAATCATATACATCATCATATGAACGGTCAGCAGGCGAATTAAACAATATACACCCGATGCTTTGCATTATTGCGGCAACAGCAATTTCTGAGCCTTCTTCAAATAATAAATCCAAATCAGTTTCTCCAGCAACTGACAAAGATAGAGAGGAGTTGCTTTTAAAATGACAATATTTAATATTTGAAGAGTTTATTTTATCAATAAACCCTTGAACTATTTCACTTTGCATATTTAATTAATTACTTCTTCAAGCCAAAACTGAAATGCAGTTTTTAAAGCCCTATCTCTACAATCCAAATTGTAGGGGCTCTCATTATCCATTAAGTTTCCGAATCCCTCTTGCTCAAGTTCGTACAAACTATTTAAAACTATTTTTTGATCAACTGCGATGGAAGAATTATTAATTTTGTGGAGATATTGCTTTAAATCAAAATCATGATCAGGTGATACAACTCCATGCACTCCCTTATAAGCCGCTCTTCCAAAAGCAATGACTGGACGTCCTCTGCATATAGCTTGAAATCCAACTGTCCCTGTCAAGGTTGCAACAACTTGAGATTTATCTATTAAAATATATGGATCATATTCTAACGACATTAGTTGTGCTCCCTCAATTTCATTTATAGCTTCGTAAAGTTCTATATTTCTGTATCTTGGGCTGAATTCATTCTCAAATGTAAAAGGATGTTCTCTAACTAAAATCTTCCAACCAGAAGGAGCTGCTAACGATAATTCTCTTATTGCAAATAATTGGTTGGCATAATGTGATCCATTTGGCATAGTGGTTGCCTCAGGCTGAAAATGCATGAAAAAAATTATATAAGGATGCATATTAAGGTCTACAGATGGTCTTTGAACTATGTTCTTTTTCAACCTATTACTATAAAACTTTAGAGCTTGGGCTTTTATGACTTTTTTAAAGTTTCTATAGATAGTATGTCCAGATTTTTTATTTTCTTTATATAATGTAGATATCAAAGCAAATCGACCCAGTATGCTAGAGGATTTGCCATGCAAAACTCCTAAGCCACCAGACTCATCATATGATTCAGTAGATTTTCTATAATCTCGATTCTGGTTATCAAACCATTCTTTAACTCTATGCTGACTATCTTCTGATTGAGCTGTATTTCTTATTCTTTTCCTTTCAAACAATCCTTCATATAACTGATACTGCCAAGGAAATGCCCCTATGTCACAGAAATATACTTTAATATCCATTAACTCTGCTACGCGAAGAAGACAATAATTTATAAAATGATGAGGTACTGCAAAACTAAAAACATATTTAGGGCCAAGATCTTCATAAAAACCAATAATATTAGAAATCAAGCGCTCTAACATTGGAAGTTGATTAAAAAACCCCTTAGTTGAAGAAAATGGATTATTCCTCTCGAAAATTAAGATAAAATCGCTATCAGACATCAGCTTGACCACAATATCCTGATAAAGTCTTGAATCAACTTTGCATTTTGAAAAATTCGCTTTAAGAAAAGATTCGCGATGTGTTACTCGGTCAGGAATAAAATTATATTGGTGTGAAGTATTGGGCTTTAGTCCCGTGATAACACAATGTGGTTCAATATTCTTATTGCTAAAAAAATCAATCATGTCATCGAAGATGAACTTAGTTGTACCGGCATTAGATAAACCATCACGATGGCATAAAAAAAGTGCTTTATTTAAATCTTGCATTAATTAAGATCCTTTTCCATACAACAAAAACTGCTCATCTGGGTCCTGACTAATTATTGGCTTAACCTCAGGAAAATGATTAAATTCTTCATCTTTTTGGGATAAATTCTTTTTATTACTATTAAGACTTTCTGCAAGATTAAGCATGTCTGGTTGCCACTTCCAATCATTTGCCCTTGCCCACACGTTGGGACTTCTGTGCTGATCTAATAAATAATCAAATGCATTAGTTTCTATACCAAGCCAGTCCAAGAATAGATGTTTATATTTAGGACTTGAATTTAAATACTGAGAGATTTTGTTTATACCTTCGTCACGAGAAATATGACCAAGTCTTATATCCCTAACAGCATGATCAACTACGACTCCATAACCATGCTTGAGGTACTTAATATGATCATGAAGATCAGCATACATGTAGCAGTCTGAATTGCTATAAGTATCAAATGATCTAGCTTGGCTTCTTGAGGCTTGTCCATACACCCTCATTTTCATATGTTGGCTAAATGTATCCCAACGAACATAATTATTGAGATAGATGCCCCTTACACCTGAACTATCAAGCTCACTGTCACATGGGTATTTAAATTGTTCAATATCCTCCTCATTTACAAAATCAAAGTCCGAAATCAGATCTTCTGCTTCATAGCCCATCAAATCATGGTTTTTTCGATATTTTCGACTCATCTCAACCTGATCATGATGACTAAACATTCCCACTTGGTCTAAGCCTTGATGGGCGCCCCAAATAATTAATGGTGTTTGGAAAGTTATAGCAGCTTCTACAGGAAATACTGTTTGTCCTGCTATACAGTGCCAATAAATACTTCCAAAACGTCTCAGTGTTGCTCTAGTAATTTTTTTAACAGTAGAGGGATCAACCGTTTTTGTAATCAAATCACAATCAAATTTTCGTTTAATTAATGCTAGATTATAAAAACCTTCCTTGGTGTTGAATTGTTTGTTATAGGTTACTAGTAACGGATGGAGTCCCAAAACATTAACAACATAATCAACAATAAAAAATGAGTCGCGTGATCCAGAGACCGGCACAATACAGTCGAAGATACCTTTGCTTTTTGATTTGTAAGCATTAACTAATACTTTTAATTCCTTCTCTTTTTCAGTCCAATCAATAACATCCTTTTCATCATGAACTAAACAGCCACTGCAAACTCCATTATCATCAAAAGTAATGTTGAGAGGATGGTAACTACCATATAAACATTTTTTACAAACTTGCATAAAAGGACCTTATAAAATTTTAATAAGAAAGCCTAACTGGAGCATTCTCGGATAAATAGGTTTTAGTTTTATGGACACTCAACTCAGTAAAATGAAAGAAATTCCCTGCAGCAGCAGCACTTAATTCAGGACATGCTGAAAATAAATCAGCCATGTCTTCAGCGTCTGAACACCCCCCACAAAATATCAAAGGTACTGTGAGAACTTTGTTTAGACTGAGGCAAGCTGAAATATCGTATCCCAATAAACTTCCATCTCTATCAACACTATTTATAAATACTTCACCAACACCTAATTCAGCAGCTAATTCATTAATGCAAACATCTGATAGAAAGCATTTTGTCTTATAATCAAACGCCTTCCATTCAGCTTCATCATACTTAATGTCGAAAGATCCTATTACTGCTTGAGAACCATATCGATAGATAATTTCTTGCACCATTGTCTTGTTTTTATGCAAAGCTTGATTAAAAATTACCTTATCAACTCCCGCTTGAAATACACCGTGAGTGTCTTCAATGTTATTAAGACCTCCGCCATATGACAACGGAATATCTATCATTGAAGCTATATTTCTAATCATCTCAAAATTGACTGAATAGGCTCCATATGCAGCATCTAAATCTATAATAATTATTTCATCGGCCCCCCAGCGGATTAAAAAATCTACTGCAATTTTTGGACAACCAATAGGCCGATAAGTTTTGAAGGATATGCTTTGTACCACTATTGAGTTTTTAATAAATAAAACTGGGATAATTCGCTTTTTTAACAATTCAATTCACCTCGGATAATATGTTTAAGAATATCTGAGCCAATTTGACCACTGAGCTCGGGATGAAATTGGATTCCAACTATATTCCCTTTTTTTATCATGGCTGGTATCTCCTCACCATAAAAGGTTTTAGATATGACTAATTCGGGGTCACAAACTATTTTATAGCTATGATCGAAATATACATCAAGAATACCATCTGATGTTTTTAGATTATTAGGAATGCTATCTATACTGTTCCAGCCGACATGGGGAAGCCTCTGATCACTATTGACTTTGATCTTTCGAACATTCCAAGGGATTAAACCTAGACCAGAATATCCATCTGATTCTTCGGACGTATCTCCCAGCAATTGCATGCCAATACAAATACCAATGAGCAACTTACCTTCCTGCTCTAGGAACTTCTTGAAGAAAGATGAAGCGTCTCGACTTTCATTTAAAATTTCAATGCAATACCCAAAAGAACCCACCCCAGGTAATATGATGCAATCTACTTCCTCTAAAATGGAAAAATCATTAGTGACGACAGCATCATCAAAACCAATTCTATGTAATGCAGATTTTAAAGATCCCACATTGCCTGCTGAGTAATCAAAAATTCCTATTTTTATGGATTTCATATTCACCCACCAACAATAAATTTCGGAACGTAATTACCATTAGCTTTTTTATCAAAAAGCTCCTTGTTGTAAAATTTATCAATGATGTCCCAAAATTGAGATTCTGAAATATCAATATAACGACAAAATTCTTCGACAATGTCTTGAGAATAACTTCCATCATATAAATTAACCAATCTTATTCCTTCATCTCTAGTCATTCTTCCTTCTCTAATTTCTAGGCTAACCAAATCAGTTGTTCGACCAAATCCAAATTTAAGATATCTCAAATACATATTAATATTAATAAAGTTTTCATCAAGCATACTGGTACCAAAAAAGTCTGCGTCTTTTTTTGGATCAGGCTTTCGTATTGACAACCCTCTCAAAGCTGAAAAATTACCATTTGTAAGGTTTGTAAAATCTTTCATAAAATAATCCATGTATACTATCTTGAGTCCAGCATTCTCCATTTCTAAATCCGAAGGATATTCATATAAACTCAACTTATGCGGAGGTATTCCAGATTCTTCAAGCCAACTAACGCCTCCACCTGCAAGCGTATTACCGTATTTTAACCTTGTAGCATCCCAGGGCTCTTCACTCATTTCAGCCATATCACCCAAAGCTGTGGCTCCACTTTCGCCCCACCAGACAAGTGGGATTTTATATGCAATTGCGATCCGAGGAACTATGCCATGCAAGGGGAACTCTGTTGCTTTTGCCCAATTTCCATAATGTTCAAATGCAAAACGCATCGCTTTACGCCATGTATCAGCGCCTAAAGAAATACTTACACAATCAAATCCAAGCTCCACAAGATTATCCAGATTCTCTACACCAAGCATTGAAAGCTGTTCAGAAGGATAATTCATTGACACTAATAGAGGCTTTAATCCAAAAACATCTCTGACATGCAAGGCTTGCCTCGTACTATCTTTACCTCCACTTACTCCTATCACACAATCATAACCATTCGATCGATTAGCTCTCGCAAACTCAACTAATAGTTTTAAATCTTCATCAACTTTTTCTTGAGGAGGAAAAGACTTTTGATATGAACAGGGGAAACATAACCCGTTTTCTAAGAATTCACTCCCAGGACGCGTTGATACCTGTAAACAATTGGTACAGTATTTAATCGTCATCTATTAAAATCTCCAAACCGAGTACCAACTATCGCAGCATCTATTGTTAGACATGGTACATTATCAATTATTGGGTACAACAAACCGCATGAAGAGTTTGTATATACATTTTCGAAGTTCTTAAGAGGCTCTTTACTTACAGGGCAAATAAACTCTGGTTCGTTATCAACCAATGAATCAACTTCAATTACTAAAAGACCAGTAGGATTTAACTCATTTTGAGAAATGCTAAAAGGTTCATCAACGCATATTTTTAGTCCAAGTTGTCTGGCTGCACCAGCAAGGTCCCTGACATAATTGTGCTGTTCCATTCTAGATTTTGCAATGTCATTAGCTCTGCCAAAGTCAGGCTCAAGCAAAACAATATACTTTTTAGCAACCCTGGCGAGTTCTCTCAATGCATCAACCTCTCTTCCTCCGTTTGGCTCTAATGAATGACTTGTAAAAACTAAATCTATTGAGCTATCAGGCAAAGGAATACTAAATAGATCCGCACAGAAAAAATTAGCATCTACAGAATATGAACCCATATTCTCTAAGGCATACCTTACACGGGACCAAGAGATGTCAAATCCAAAGGTTTTTACTTTTTTATTTTGACTAATAGCTTCAGCTAAAGGCAAACACACCGTTGCTTCGCCAACTCCCACCTCAAGAAAGGTCTTAAATTTACCTAGTTGGTTTATTACCTTTGATGCAGCACCAACATACTTGGCTATATAAGATCGATTTTCTTTTGCAAACTTTGTATATGTTCCTGCTTGAAGATCATAGGACAAGAGAATATCTTCAGAAGTGACTTGATTATCAGAATGGCTACTCTTTAAATAGTCTATGATATTAACTCCCTGTTCATAGAGCTCTTTCAGGTGCGGTAATTTATTTTTGACTGACATTTTACTATTCCTTCAATAAGGCCCAGCTAATTGCTTGACCTCTACTTATATTTTGTAACGCTGCCTTACCTATTATTGAATCTAGATGCTTTGGAGCTATGCCATAACCAGGCCTAATAGACTTTACATTTTCGGAAGTAATTAATTCACCTTGCAATATAGGCTTTACTGCGTACAAAGATCTTCGAAATTTTATATTTTCAATCTCACCTGCCTTAAGTTTGTAATCCGGTGCGCCAATTGAGAGCCATGCGCTTCTCAAACTACTACAAAGTTCTACTAATTCGTCAGGCTCTATCGAAAAACTGTCGTCAGGCCCTCCGCCATTTCGATCAAGAGTGAAATGTTTTTCAACAATAGATGCCCCTAATGCAACTGAAGAAATAGCTGCGACTGATCCTAAGGTATGATCAGAAAGACCTGTGACAAGCCCAAAGCGATCTGCCATATCTATAATAGTAGCAAGATTGCAGTCTTCTAGTGGCGCAGGATAGCTACTAACACAATGCAGAACAGCAATATCATGACAACCAGCCTCCCTTGCAGATTCAACCGCCTCGGAAATTTCATCGATTTGTGCCATGCCAGTAGATATTATAATAGGCTTACCTGTGGATGCCGCATAACGGATTAGAGGTAAATCAATAGCTTCGAATGAAGCAATTTTATAAGCTGGTGTATTTAAATCTTCTAACAAATCTACCGCAGTCGTATCGAATGGAGAGCTAAAAATAGTAATACCTCTTGCACTAGCATGCTCAAAAAGAGGTTTATGCCAATCCCATGGTGTATGGGCTTCCTCATAAAGTTCATAGAGCGTTCTGCCATCCCATAACCCCCCCTTAATTTTAAAGTCGTCTAAATCCGAATCTAAAGTAATGGTATCTGGCTTATATGTTTGTAACTTAACCGCATCAGCCCCCGCATTAGCCGCTTCGTCGATTATTTTCAAAGCTTTTTCAAATGAACCACTGTGATTTGCAGACAACTCTGCGATAACATAGGGCGGATGACTTGAAGAAATCGTACGCCCTGCAATTTCAATTTTAATTTTATCCATTTTTTAATCCTTTATAAATTATTTAATTTAGTCGCTTAAAGCCATCATGGCAAACAGGACCTGAAAGCAAGTCATCTATTGACCGACCCATTTCACACTCTTGAATTAATTCAAAAATGGGCTCCAGATGAAAGAAATACTCACTAACTACTGAATCAGTGTGCTCGATAGAAGCAAATATTGAAGTACCTGCCAAGTATCCCTTTTGTAACATCTCTTGGGTAATTAATGTTTTATACTTCAATGAATTATCAAGTTTGAAAGTGAATCCTGCCAGCGCAGGAAGACCTGTATGAACGATAGGCAGATTATACTTTTCAGCAAGTTTCTGCCAACCTGCACGAATTTTTAGACCAGTTTGGGTTATTGTTTCCCAAGATCGATCTCGACCCATAACCTCTAGGCACTTAAGAGCTGCTACTGAACCGATGCGTTCTGTCCAGAAAGTACTACTGATAAAACTAGTCTGCGCTGCCTCCATTACCTCTCTTCGACCTATGACCGCCGTTACTGCATAGCCATTTCCTAAAGCCTTACCGAACATTGCCATATCTGGTTCAACACCAAAGTTTTTATGCAATCCTCCAAATGACTCTCGAAAACCCGATGTGCATTCATCAAAAATAAGGACAATTCCTTTACTTGTGGCAAGTTTCCTAACTTCGTGGAGAAAATTATTTTCAGGCGCTGAATTGCGAACCACCTCCATCTTGATCACTCCAATATCATGATTATCGACGAGATCTTTCAGCCCTTGCAAATCATTATAATTGAAGGGAAAAGCGGTACCTCGCAAACTGGTCGGTACGCCATTTGGATCTAACCCAGGCAGCAAGTGACCCGATAGACCATCACTGTCACCAAGATTTGCTGAAATGTACCAATCATGCCATCCATGATAACCACATACTGCGACATTTTCCTTACCAGTTGCGGCTCGCGCAATTCGAATTGCGATAGCATTCGCCTCGCCGCCTGAACGAGCAAAACGGACCATATCAGCCCAAGGGTGGAGATGAATTAGTTTTTCAGCGAGAGAGACTTCTTCTGGGGCATTTAAAGTGGACATATTGCCAGACTTGATAGCTTCCATTACGGCGGTATCAACTTCAGGATGGCCATACCCTAAAATATTGGTACCTATACCCATCACACTCATGTCTATATAGACTTGGCCGTCCAGGTCCCAAACTCTGCATCCTTTAGCTTTACTAAAATATGCTGGCCACTGATCAGGTAAAAACATTTCCGCCCGTTTTGATAGCAACATATTTCCACCAGGGATTATTTTCTTTGCGAACTTCCAAAGTTTCTGACCTTGGCCCAATGCCACGCCCTCATTTCTAGTTATTGTTTTGTTAGCGATAAAGATATCTGCTTGATTTTTTTGTAATTCCAAAACATCCTCCCAGCTAAAGTGAATATTCGGTGAAAACCATTCAAAAATATTCCGTATTACTTCTAAGTCACTGAACTCATCGACAGTCCAACGAAGATTTGAAAGATCTTCTGTATTACCGAATGAACCAATATTAAACTCTCCAGAGTTTCGCATATATGGAGTAACATGCTCTTTTTCATTATCCGTTTTAGAGCTAGATTGACAGCGTTTTAAGGCGTCGTATGAAAAAACCTCTACATCTAATCCATCTGGGAACAATGGCGGCATAGTATTTGTATAATAATCAGCCTTAGACAAAAAGAAACCGTTAACAATGTCATCAACCAGGCCAGAGTCCACCAACGGGCAATCACCGGTAATTCTCACAATTATGTCTGCTTGAGATTCTTCAGCAGCTTCAACATACCGACTCAGCACATCATCCTCACTACCCTGAATACACTTATATCCAAGTGATTTGACATGCTCTGATAAATCGTTATTTCTTTCATCTAATGACGTGGCGACAACAACTTGATCAATTAATTTAGAGCGAGAAAGACGCTTCAATAACAATTCAATCATTGGGTATCCAGAAATTAACTTCATAACCTTGCCTGGTAAACGACTAGAATTCATTCTAGCCTGGACAATAGCAACTACTTTCATAAATTCTCCCAATTTGAAGGATCTAATAACTCGACATCAGCATTGTAAAGTTCATCAGGCAATGAAAAGGACTCGTTCTTAATCGAAGACTCCAGAATTTCATGCAAGTCTGCACTTGAGCTTACCCCAACCACGACCTTCTCAATCTCAGGTCTAGAAAGCACATAACTAAGACATGCATCTAATGGGCGTTGCTTTGTCTCCTCAAGCCAATTATCCCAGCAATTCCAGATATTGTTCCAACGATTAAATTTAGCTGGTCTCATGTCTTTAGTCATTAAAAGAAGTCCTTGCAAAAAAATTGAGCGGACATGAACATCTGTTCCTTGTTCGTATAAGTTCTGCAACCATCCAGTTTCATTCAACCTGCGATCAAAAATACTAAACGGTGCCTGTATGAGATCATATTTAAATTTTTCACAAAAAATTTCTAATTCCTCAACGTTATAAATAGAGATACCAATTCGATTTACAAGCCCTCCTTCCTTTAGACTATTCATAGCACTGTATAGTTTGTCTCCAAAGGACTCTAATAATTGGTGGGGCTTGTGAAGCAATACTCCATCCAATGAAGATATGTTGAGTCTACTGAGCGAATTTTCAATTTGCGAGTTCACCCAATCTGTTAGATTATCACAATTCAATGGGGCCTCGGGCAATTTCGTTACAATGGAAATACCATCAAGAGATTGGCGGCCAAGCACCGCCTCACTATCGCCGTATGAAATTGCAGTATCTAATGTATCAACTCCGTTTTGTCTTGCTAGGCTGAGTATATTTTCAACTTCTCTTGAATTGATCTGCCCATTTTCATTACTAATGCCATAAGGAATTCCAAATTGAACAGTACCAAGGGCTAATTTTTTAGCTATATTGGTTTCTTTCAACATACTAGTTTAAAAAAATTATAAACAAACTTCTGTAAGTTTCTCGACAATATAGTTTTGCTGTTCATTACTCATTCCATAATAGATAGGTAAACTAATAGCTTCCTCATAATATTTTTTAGCCTCAGGAAAATCATTACTTTTAAAACCCATTTTTTGAAAATATGGATGAGTATGAACAGGAATGTAATGAAGATTTACCCCAATACCTTGTTTACGAAGAAATTCAAATATATGCTTTTTAGTATGCTTTAGCTTTTGTAGCTTTAATCGGATAACATATAGATGAAAGCTCGACTTACCATCAGAATGTTGGTATGGAACTCTTACCAACAAATTCTTGAGCAAGAGATCATATCGCTTAGCAATGCTTCGTCTTCGATCAATAAAATTGTCTAACCGCGTCATTTGCGAAACTCCTAAAGCAGCTTGCAAGTCTGTCATTCGGTAGTTAAAGCCAATATCTATTTGTTGATAATACCAGGGACCATCGGATTCATGTGTCATCAAATGTTGGTCACGGGTGATACCATGACTTCTACAAAGATTCATTTTGTCTGCCAAGTGACTATCATTCGTTAAAGCAACTCCACCCTCTGCGGTGGTAATGATCTTGACTGGGTGAAAACTAAAAACTGTGATATCACTGTAACGACAATTACCAACATTTTCTCCTAGATAATTAGCACCAATTGCGTGAGAAGCATCCTCAATAATTTTGAAACCATATTTTTCGGATAGTGAATGAATAGAGCGCATGTCACACGGTTGGCCACATAGGTGAACAGCAACCAATATTTTTGGAAGATTGCCTTCTTGCTCAGCAACTGATAACTTGGCTTCTAGAGCTTTAGGGCAAAGGTTATAGGTAATAGGATCAATATCCACAAAATCAACTTTTGCACCGCAATATAAACCGCAATTAGCTGAGGCAACAAATGTATTTGGAGAAGTCCATAGCCAATCACCTTCCTCCAAGCCAAGAGCAACACAGGCAATATGTAAAGCACTGGTCGCACTGTTGACAGCAAGACAATGCTTGGCACCAACCTTATTCGCAATTGTTTTTTCAAATAAAGGTACTTTTGGGCCCTGAGTCAAAAATTCAGATTGCAATACCTCAATTACAGCATCAATATCTTTTTGTATTATTTCTTGTCGACCATATGGGATCATCATATCTTCCCAATCTTATGTTGATTATCATTAAGCCAGAGCTGAAGGTCATCCTTGCTCATCCATTCATCATTTTTATCACTAGAATAAATAAAGCCTTCGGCGACTTTTTTACCATCTTTAACTCGATTCATATCAGAATCCCAATTATTTATTTGTGGAAGAATTTTATAGTGTTCTGGGTATTCGAAAGTACTATAAGAATCTTGAGCACTAATCATCTGCTCATGTGATTTTTCACCAGGGCGAATCCCAATTTCCTTAAGCTTTGCCTCAGGTGCAACCACCTTGGCTAAATCAACGATATTCATTGATGGTATCTTCTTGACATAAACTTCTCCACCAACCATATCTTCGAAAGCATGCCAAACTAAATCGACGCCCTGTTCTAAAGTAATCATAAAGCGTGTCATACGATTATCAGTAATCGGTAGTATGCCAGTATCCTTTAAAGACATAAAAAAAGGAATTACAGATCCCCTTGAGGCCATTACATTTCCATAGCGAACAACAGAGAAACGTGTTCCACCATCTCCAGAATAATGATTGCCTGCTACAAATAATTTATCCGATGCAAGCTTGGTAGCGCCATATAGATTAATCGGACTACTTGCTTTATCTGTAGATAATGCAACAACCCCTTTAATTTTTTTGTCTATACATGCATCAATAAGATTCATAGCGCCGTTTATATTTGTCTTAACGCACTCGAAGGGATTGTACTCAGCGGTAGGAACTATTTTGGTGGCTGCAGCATGAACAACATAGTCAACACCGTCTAATGCTCGATATAGTCTTTCTCGATCGCGCACATCTCCAATAAAAAAACGAACACGCGGGTCATCAGCATACTCTTTTGCCATATCCCACTGTTTCATTTCATCCCTAGAAAAAATAATAAGCTTTTTAGGTTGGTATTTTTCTAGGGTCATTGGTACAAAGTGATGCCCAAAAGATCCCGTACCTCCAGTGATTAAAATCACAGAGTTTTTTAAAATCTTATTTTTCATGGTTGTTGTTCTCCAGCTCTCGCAAGTTCTTCAAATTTTTTGTTGGCCTGAACCAATTCTTTAAAACTACCAGAGGCAGATATTTTTCCGCTCTCAAGCAAGTAAATTTTGTCGCAGCTCATGATCGTACTCATTCTATGAGCAACTATTATAACGGTTATGTCTTTGGCAATATTTTTGATCGACTTACTGATCTGCTTTTCTGTAATCGTATCTAAAGCGCTGGTAGCCTCATCCATTACCAATAAATTAGGACTCGTATATAAAGCTCGAGCTATTCCAACACGTTGCTTCTGTCCTCCCGATAATTTGCCACCCCTTTCTCCAAGCATAGTTTCATATTTTTTTGGTAAACTCATCGCAAATTCATCCAAGCATGCTAACTCAGCAGCTCTTTTAACAGCGTCATCATTTATATTTTCAACGGGAACACCAAATGCAATATTACTCGAAAGGGTATCATCAGCGATAAAAATATCTTGCGGGACATAAGCTAAACTCTTGCTCCAACGCTTTAAGGAATTATCTTCCCTTGGTAAACCATTGACCAAAACCTCTCCATCAGTTGGGTCAAAAAGCCCTAATAATAAATCTACCAATGTTGTTTTTCCTGAACCAGTTAAACCAACCAACCCAACCAAATCTCCTTGTTTTATTTGAAGATCTAAAGATTTTAATGCAAATGCATCTGACCCTGGATACTTGAAAGAAATATTTCGAAACTCAATGCTAGAAATAGAACTTGGGTTATTATGCTCAACTCCTTCCTCCTCAGAGACATATCGTTCTGGTAAAGTGGTGAGATCATGGTAAAGACTATTTAGTGGCGCATCAACCAAACGAAGCTGCGTCACGGATGTATATATTTGCTGAAGCGCAGGCATAAGCCGATACCCTGCAAACGCATATAAAGCAATTAGAGGTACAGCTGAACTGTTGCTACCCCCAGCCCACAAAGATGCCACTATTAATCCACCAAATATTAACGCCTCTAAAGCAAATCGAGGCAGTTGGCTTATCGCTAAGCCATTGGCTAAATGATTAGCATATTTCTTTGCTGGAACTGAAAAACGCTCTATATAGCTATTCTCAAATCCCTTTAATTTAATTTCCTTTAAAGCTCCTGCTGATTCACTTAAAGACATAAAACGTTTATTGTTAGCTTCTGCTCGTCCGGTACCCTGTCTAACTACCAATGCGTTGGTAGCATAAAATAATAATCCGTAAATAACCGAAAATGCCAAGCCTGAAATTATAGCTATCTGCCAGTTCACGAAAATCAACATTATAATCAAGACAACAACCACAATTCCCTGAGAAATTATCGTTAGCAAAGGAGCCAAACCACTAGTAACAACAACTGCTACCTCAGATAAAATTATCTTATGTATTTCTGCACTATGGCGAGATACAAAATATGAATAATTTTGATCTAGATATCTGCTATACAATTTTTTGCCAATTGTGTATTCCCTAAGTCGAGTAAATTTAAGCGTAAGGTAGGTCCCAACCCCCTTTAATAATAAAGATCCAATTAATAAAAAAAATAAGGCAGAACCCAAAAAAACCAAGAAATCCCTTTCACTAGAGAAAGCAAAGTATTCATATGCCTGACTTAATGTAGGATTTGTTGTTATTACCTCAGGATCTGACATAACCGCCATAAATGGCAATATTGAAGCAACTCCGGCGGCATCTACAACTGCTATGATTACCGATAATAGCAATAGGGAAAATGCCTGCCTACGCTCACGCTCACTTAGAAGATAGAGTAATTTATTTATTCTTTCCAAAATTTACCTTATTTTTTATTTACTGAAAGGCCATCATAAACATAAAATAGTATGAATAATGTTTTTAACTTGGCAGTCCAATATTTCTTAAACCACAATCTTAATCTTATAAATAGCAAGATGATTCAACCTTAAAGGGTAAATTATATTTTTTAAGTCAGTGCAAAGATTAAAGAGATCCGTCGTATAATTTTAATTGTGACTTAACATCATAGAGAACTCGGTTTTCCTTGAGTTGAAAGTCTAAGTCAAGGAACTTATCATGAGAAACGGCCAAAATAATTCCCGAGTATTCTGAAAAATCTAGCTCATTCAAAGGAATGATATCAAGATCTAAATGTTCCTTTACCTCATCTTGATGAGCCCAAGGATCGCATACAGAAATTTTTGCTCCGTATGTTTTAAGCTCATCAATTACATCAACCACTCTTGAATTTCTTATATCAGAGCAGTTTTCTTTGAAGGTGATTCCCAAAATGAGTATTTTACTATTCAGAATTGGTAGTGACTTTAAAGTCATCAACTTTACAAATTGCGTAGCTATATGTGACCCCATGCCATCATTGATTCGCCTGCCTGAAAGAATTATCTGCGGATAATATCCCAACTGTTGAGCTTTATGAGCAAGATAGTAAGGATCAACTCCAATACAATGCCCTCCAACAAGCCCTGGCTTGAATGGAAGAAAATTCCACTTTGTCTCTGCAGCGGCTAGAACATCTTTAGTATTAACACCCATTTTATTAAACATCAAAGCAAGTTCATTTACAAAAGCTATATTTATATCACGCTGAGCATTTTCTATTACCTTTGCAGCTTCGGCGACTTTAATTGACGGAGCCAGATGAGTGCCAGCATCTATAACTTGAGAATAGAGATTATCTACTACTTGTCCTATTTCAGGTGTGGACCCAGATGTAACTTTTTTAATTTGTTTAATAGTATGGTCTTTGTCGCCTGGATTAATACGTTCCGGTGAATAACCACAATAAAAATCTTGATTGAAATTTAAACCAGATGTCTTTTCCAACACCGGGACACATTCCTCTTCAGTTGCGCCCGGATAAACTGTAGATTCATAAATGACAATGTCACCTATTGAAAGAACACTTCCAATAGTTTTACTAGCGCCTAGTAAAGCACTTAGATCTGGTTTTTTATTACTGTCAACAGGAGTAGGAACTGTGACAATAAATACGTTGCACTCGGCCAATAGCATCTTATCAGATGAAATTTTTCCACCACGGTCAAAAAATTCTTGTAGCTGCCTATCACTCAATTCTTGCGTCCTGTCACGACTAGATTGCAACTCAGTAATACGACTTTCATTAACATCGAAACCAACTACGTTGAACTTTTCTGAAAAAGCATGAGCCAATGGAAGCCCAACATAACCAAGCCCGATAATCCCAATTTTATTAATTACTTTTGTTTCCACTAAATAATACCTTTTTTTAATTACATTTAAAGACGAGCTCATAAAGCATCAGGTAGACTAAATAAAATAGACTACTTGAACTATTAAAGAAGAGTTAATCAGCTACTTATTCCTTAACCCAGCCACTGTCAAATTTACCTTCAGCGGTAGAATAACGTGTAAGCACAGTTGTTCTTGGAGTTCCTGATTGATTATTTCCAGTCCTATGTGGCGACATGCACGAGAAAACTATAGCATCCCCAATATCTAAATCACATTGTACGTCTTCAAATTCCTTTAAATCATAATCTTTAATTCTCATTTGGGTCAATCCACCAGGGACATTTTCTCTCTCAAGCTCAAAGTAAATTTTGTGACCGCCTTTTTTCATCACCATTGTCCCATTTTGTTCATTTACAGGTGTAAGCCATGGATACCAAAGTGTAATTACCTCTTCAGCATTTGGGTAATATGACTTTTCTTGATGCCAATCATATTGAAGTCTCGTAACTGATTGTTTATTAAAAAAGACTGATCCCATTAAATGTGGATTTTGACAACCCAATGCCTTTTTGGCTATATCAAATATTGGTGAAACCATCGCAATTTTTATTGCTGGGATAACTTCTCCCATGATATTTGCAAACTCATAAAATGCCTCTTGATTAGAATCTTCTAGTTTATCCATGGCAGATATAATACTACTTGGAGCAACATCGCATTTAAGAAGATCTGATGCATATTGCCTTAATTCCATAATTAGTTCCTTATCAATGACATCTCTCAGAATTACAAACCCGTCTGACTCAAACTGCGCTTGATCACTTTTCATTTTATATTTTCCTTATTAGTTTAAATAATTAATTAAATTTCAATCTTTATAGAAATCTATGTACCAATCAACAAATTTGCTGATGCCATATTCTATCGAGGTGGAAGGCTTGTAATCCATATCACGAACAAGATCCTCCACACAGGCGTATGTTTGTGGAACGTCACCCGGCTGTATTTCCATCATATTTTTTTTAATTTTAGTGCCTATCTTCTGCTCAATTGCTTCAATAAAGTCCATTAATTTGACTGGATTATTATTACCAATATTATAAATCTTATAAGGAGCGGATGAACTGGAGACGTCTCCAGCCCATAGCTTGTTGCCAGTAGCTGGTTTATCGATAACTCGGATTATCCCAGTAATAATATCGTCAACATAAGTAAAGTCACGGACCATATCACCCTTATTAAACACATCAATAGTCTCTCCCTCGACAGCGGCCTTAACAAATTTAAACAGCGCCATGTCTGGACGACCCCATGGACCATAAACTGTGAAGAACCTTAATCCCGTTGTCCTGATACCATACAAATGCGAGTAGGTGTGGGCCATTAACTCATTTGACTTTTTAGAGGCCGCGTAAAGTGAAATGGGATGGTCTACATTATGGTCAGTACTAAATGGAAGTTCTGTATTAAGGCCATAAACTGAAGATGAAGATGCATAACTTAAATTTTTCACATCATTGTGTCTGCAAGCCTCTAATATATTAATGAACCCTACAATATTAGAATTAATATAAGCTTCGGGATTTGTTAGAGAATATCTAACACCTGCTTGAGCAGCTAGATTGCAAACAGCATCAAATCTTTGCTCTTCAAATAGTTGGTTTAATCGGTCTTTATCTTCTAAATTTAACTTTATAAAACGTAAGTTTTTGTTAGCACTAGAGAATAAAATTTTTCCATAATCAATTGATGAAGAATCAATACCTGCTCTGCTCAAGCGCCCATATTTTACACTTACATCATAATAATCATTTATACAGTCTAAGCCTGTAACTTCATCACCTCTGGCTAAGAGATGATGCACTAAATGACTACCAATAAATCCTGCTGCACCTGTTACTAATATTTTCATTTAATCAATCCCAAATAGGTCTCTAGTAAAAACCTTGTGAGCAACATCGTTAAGTTCTTTACTTAGACGATTGGAAATAATAAGGTCTGAAATATTTTTAAAGGTTTCCAATGAACTTATAATTTTGGAGTTATAAAATTCGTTTTTCTTATAACTTGGATCATAGATAACCACTTCTATATCCTTAACCTTTATTCTTTTAATAATGCCTTGAATCGCGCTAGATCGAGAGTTATCAGAACCCTTTTTCATTTCCAACTTGAAGACTCCTACAACTTTGGGTTTTAGATTAATAATTGAGTCTGCAATAAAATTCTTACGTTTTGAATTTGAAGTAACAGTCGCTTGAATAAGAGTTTGAGGTATTTGATCGAAATTGGCCAGTAATTGTTTAGTATCTTTAGGAAGGCAATAACCACCATAACCAAAAGATGGATTATTATATCCTTCTCCTATCCGGTCATCTAAGCACATGCCATTAATAATATCTTTAGCATCTAATTCATTAGACATAGCATAGGAATCTAGCTCATTAAAGAATGATACACGCATTGCAAGATATGTATTTGCAAAAAGCTTAACAGCCTCTGCCTCTGTTGAACGAATAAATAAAGTTTCTATATTTTTCTTTTTGGCGCCTTGTCTCAATAAATTAGCAAAATTCTTTCCCGCATCGAGCTGACTACCCACAATAATTCGTGATGGATATAGATTATCCTTCAGCGCCTTACCCTCCCGTAAAAACTCTGGCGAGAAAACAATACGATTTGTTTCGTACTTTTCTTGAAGAGATTTTGTATGTCCTATGGGTAAAGTTGATTTAATGACTACTAAAGCATTTGAATTCAGCTTTATAGCATCACTTACAACGGCATCTACTGAGCTTGTATCAAAGTAATTGGTATTAGGGTCATAATTGGTAGGTGTTGCTACTACTATAAAATTAGCATCGTTATAGGCCAAATTTTTATCACTGGTTGCTATCAGATTAAGATTTTTATTGGCCAAAAAGTCTTCAATATCATAATCTATAACAGTAGATTGTTTTAAATTAACTTTATCCACTCTTTCAGAATTAACATCAAGAATAACCACTTCATTCTTCTGAGCAAGAAGAACTGCTAGCGACATTCCTACATAACCAGAACCCACAATGGTAATTTTTTTTCTATTCGTCAATATTTAAACCTTGCAGTTGAGATAAATCAAAATACTCTACATTTAAATAAAAATTTAAGACAAATTTTTGTATGCTTGTTGGTTTCAAAGACTATAAATAAACTATTTAAATACTATGCAAATTTTTATTAAAAATTAAGTCATTGGACTTTTTTTATTAAAAAAAAGTGCCTTACAAGCACTATTAAAATACTTAACATTCCACCAAGCATAGAAATTATAATGCAAATAACAGATCTTCGAGGTTCTGATTTTTTTTCCATTACAGCTGCAGGGTCAATGTAATCAAAAACATAATATTTATTGGCTTCGATTAAGGTTAGTTTTTTAATCTCTTCTTTCTGAAGTTGAGCCAATACTTGTTTGACTTCAGATAAACCAGTCATTAAAATTTGTTGATTAAGATAAGCAACAGCCTTTTCAGACTCTGATTTATCTTTTGTTCTGTAAAAAGTATTCACTTCATCAATAACTAAATCATTCCATTGCTTTGCAATATAAGGTGATTGGTGTTTAATTGTCAAAGTAATAAAGCCAGTTAGTTTATCTTCACTCAGACTTATATGTTTTTTAAATAGTTCAAAGCTCTCTTGGGCGCTTGGCTTTTTTTGATCAGCCCATGTATTATTATTTATTCTATAAATGTTCTCATCATAAGTGATTTCATTCACATCTGAGTTCCAATATTTAACTGCTTTTAAGTTTGGCAAAAAGATATTTTTCTCTATATTAGTTTTAAAAAAACTTAGAGATTTAATTTTTTTTAGCGCTCTTGCAGAGTTACCTTCATCAGTACTTGGAGAAAGACTTATCCCAGCCATTCCTGCAAGCCCTGCATATGCTCCAAGAGCTCCAGAAATGTTACTAGATGGATTAACAGGAACCAATAAAGCTTTAGAAGTATATATATTAGGCAAAGAAAGGCTGTAAATAACGCCTAAAATTGATACAAAAGAAGTCACTGATAATATAATCCATTTTCCCTGAAATAGAACATTAAAAAGCTCATGAAGATTCAATTCATCATCCATTTGACTCAATTGATTGTTGGTGTGTTTTTCGTGCATAAAAATTATTTTCCAATATAAGAATTAAGTTTATCGTATTCTTGTTTTTTTCGTCGAATAAATTTTTTAGTTATTAATGTTTTTTGTTTAATGCCTTTTGGCGTTAATATATATACGTAACTGATTTTTTGAGAAGACCTATTAAAATTTTTTATTTTAATAAATCCAATATCGAGCAGTCCCTTAAGACAGTAATTTACTTTTCCTAAGCTTAAACCAGTATTTTTTGATATTTCTCTTTGAGATACATCTCCATCTTTCTGAATATGATGCATTAAATCTATATGATCTTCTGTGATGTTTCCTAATTTTGCCATAATAAATTTTGATTTATCGGCGAGTGATTAATTTCAAGATAATAATTAGAATTAATAGCTACCGCACGGATTATTGATTAATTAAATTAATTAATACTTACCGTTTAACAGATGAACGCATTATATTCTTATGTGTTTTTTTAATCAATAGTCCCTAAAAAATAAGATCTTTTTCGGATATGGATGTCTTTCTTCTAGAGCCAAGAAAATAAAGAAGAATATCAACTCTTTTTTTTGCAGGAAGTGAACATACTTTTACAAGCATTCCTTTAAAAATGCCCTTGGCAACAATAGCCTCTTGTCCAATTCTAATTTTTGAAATTATCGGTTTTGATTGTGATGAGTCTTCTATAATCCTAATTTTCTTAATTTCTTCATCAGTCAGGTAAGCTATATTTTCTCCAAACTTTATAATACTTTTCAAACCCTTTGTGTATTTAAGTGCTGTGTAATTTTCAGGACAAGTATTAACAAAAATATAGCCAGGAAAGAGTTTTTCTACTTTTGTTGAATTTAATCTTTTTATTTTTATTTTAGGTAAATAATAATCAAATTTTTGATTTGACAAATTTTTCTCTAATCTATTAACTTCATTAATTTTATATAAAGCTAAAAGCCATTTCTTACTCATATTATTTGTGGTACCCGAGGCCGGACTTGAACCGGCACGATATTTCTATCGAGGGATTTTAAGTCCCTTGTGTCTACCAATTCCACCACTCGGGCTAGTTTGATATAAACTCCTTGTAACAACCTTTATTATACTTAGCACTATATATATTCCAACTATTAATGGAGGCTGAAGCCGGAATCGAACCGGCGTAAACGGCTTTGCAGGCCGCTGCATAACCACTCTGCCATCCAGCCTTTATCAAGTGATGTATTGTATACAATACAATTATTAAAGAAAGCAAAAATTTGTTTAAAGTCTTTCGATATCTTCTTCGATACACTCATCACCATACTGTATTTCGATTATATGAACCGGCTTTCTAAATGGATTAACAATTTGATGCCAGTGCTCTATAGGAACTAAATAATGGTCATATTTTTTTAACTTTATTTTTTTAATGTCCTTGATATTATTTTTCTTTGCATATGAGACATAACAACAACCGTCACTTACTAGCCATATTTCATTTCTTCTAAAATGTCTTTGAAAGCTCATCTCCATACCTGGCTCAACTATTAATTCTTTTACTTTGATATTTGTTGTTTGAAAGAGAGTAAAAAAAGATCCCCACTTTCTTTCTTCAAAATAATATTGCCATTTATTTAAAATCCATGAGGAAGAATTTTTTTTATTATCGCCACCTACTGAAAATAAAAATTTAATTCCTTCAACTGACATTTCGGGTATATTGGTATCATTTCTATCACCACCATTTGCAAAGAAAATTTCATCATTTGGATATTGTTTTTTAACTTTTTCCAATGCATTTACACATGAACCCTTGCAATCATCTTCAAAATCAATTACTTCATTTACATAATGAATAGAGCTTACTATTGCATGCCTCTCTGAATATGGCATAAAAAATTTACCTTTTTTATTTTCAAGCCATTTATCACTATTTAAAGCTACTATTAACTTATCGCCATTATCTTTAGCTGATTTAAAATATTCAATATGTCCGGAATGAATTGGATCAAACCCACCGCTGACCACGACTATTTTCATTTTAATTTAAAGGTATTTATTGAATAGATAAAACCAGTATATAAAGTTATAAAAAGTGAGATAAATAAAAATATATCTCCAATAACAATAATTAACATATTGTTTAGTATTAATCCGAATAAATAAACTGCAATTGTAAATATCTGAATTGAAGTTTTGATCTTTGCAAGAAATGTAACTTTGGTAGCATTGCTTTTTCCATTCCTTGCATTTAAATCTCGTAAAGCACCAACCCAAATTTCTCTTGAGATGATTATGGCTCCTATAAAACCTATTAAATAGCTTGATAGATTTATTGCGAGCCCAAATAAAACAAAAAGAATAAGGATTTTGTCTGCAATTGGATCTAATATTTCACCAACTTGAGACACTGCATTATATTTACGGGCCAAATAACCATCAAAATAATCTGTAACTCCAGCAAAGAAAAATAGTACAAATGCCAAAAAGTATCTGTCAGGTGACATTAAAAGCAAAAAAATTATGGCTGCTAAGAAAATTCTTGATAAAGTTAGTATATTGATAAAAGTTGGCACAGTTTATAGCTTTTCTTTAATTAATTTTGCTATTTTGGCATTAATACCTTTTATAGTCATTAAATCTTCTATATTTGCTGATTTAATATTTTTTAAACTTTTAAAATTCAAGAGTAATCTTTTCTTTAAAACTTCGCCAATTCCTTCAATTTTATCTAACTGAGATTTTCTATTTTTTGCATTCTTCTTTTTTCTTTGTGCATTTATGGCAAACCTATGAGACTCATCTCTTATTTCTTGCAATAATAAATAACCTTTAGATTCCTTATTAAATTCAATTATTCCATATTGTGATAACACTGTTTCTGTTGCTCTTATTCTATTTATACCTTTAACAATTGATATAACTTTTATATCTTTATATTTTGAGTTATGAATTACAGACTGAGAAAAATTTAATTGATTTTTACCACCATCAATAAGAATTAAATCAGGTTTTATTTCTTTATTGTCATAATATTTTATTCTTCGTTGTATTACGTGCTCTAGAGAACCAACATCATTTCCTGATAACTCTTTTGAAATATTGAATGTTCTATATTCTTTCTTACAAGGCCCTTCATTTGTATAAACAACACATGATGCGACAGCATGACTTCCTGAGATATGACTAACATCATATGCTTCGATTTTTTTTATGTTCTTTTTATATCCGATTTGATTTTTTAAATCATTAAATGCGAAGTCATATTTGTCTGACTTGCTTAGATGATTTTCAATTATTTGTTTTGCATTAAGCTTACACAAATTATAAATAGGTCGAATAGATTTGCTTGGACTGTGAATGATTTTTACATTTGCATTAAACTTCTGTTTTAGCACCTTACTAATTAATTCTTTGCTTTCAAGAAAGTGTGTACAAAAAAGTTTTTTTGGAATATCCAGCTGAGAATCATAAAAGTTGATAATTGCCATTTGGTATACAGAATCAATAGATTCAAAAAGAGCTTTTTTTACTAAATGAGTTTTTGTTCCTCTAATTTTTCCCTTTCTAACTACTATTATTGAAATACCTACATAGTTATTTTCTGAATGCACAGAAAATATATCTATATCTTTTGCAACAGTAACAACAGACTGTTCTTCTCGAATAAGTTCAATTCTCTTTAATCTATCTCTTATATCTGCAGCTTTTTCAAAATCCAACTCATTAGATGCTTTTTGAATATCATCTTTAAGACGTCCAATAGTTTGGGAATCAGATGAAGATAAATATGATTTTGCAGATTCTACATCTTCAAAGTAATCAATTTTTTTTATGTTTTTTATACACGGTGCGGAACACCTCTTCATTTGGAATTCTATACAAGGACGAGACCTATTTGAAAATGTAGAGTCGTTACAGTTTCTAAGTTTGAAGATCTTTTGAATTTCCTTAATAGATTTTTTTACAGCCCCTGAGCTAACAAAGGGACCATAATAATTTGAGTTAACTGCTTTTTTTGTTCTTTTTAAATAGATGCCTGGATAATCGTGATCTAGAGAAAAATATATGTATGGATATGTTTTGTCATCTCTAAGAAGGATATTAAACTTTGGTTTGTTTTCTTTGATTAGTGTTTGCTCTAAAAGCAATGCTTCAACCTCATTTTTAGTTGTAAAGGTTTCAATCCTATCTGTTAAAAATTTAATTTGTGAAGTCTTTCTATCTTTAAAAGAGTTACCAAAATAACTTGAAACTCTTTTTTTTAAATTTTTAGCTTTTCCAATATAAATAATTTCAGTTTTGTTAAAAAATTTATATACGCCGGGTGTTGATGGAACCTTTTTAAGATCAACCGCCATGCTCATCTAAATATTTTTTAGCAAAAATTTTTCCTGCACTGACACCGTATTGATCAAAAGGATTGATTTGAAGCATTTTTGCAGTCACATAAGTTCTGTGCTCCCAAGTTGCAATTAAAAACCCTAGAGTTTTTGGATTTAATTCTTTGAGTGTGAATAAGTTTGTAGGAATATTTCCATTTACTTGCTCAAATGATTCTAGTTCTTCATGGGGTCCATTTGATAAAAGATCTGCTTGTGCCTGTGATTGAGCATATAACAATTTATTTGTATCTTTATTTAATTCAATTGTAAAAATATCTGCACATGCAGAAGCTGTACCTTGGTGAAGTAATTGAAAATAACTATGTTGAGCTGTAGAACCAAAACCCCCAAAAATAACCTGACCAGTATTTTTAAATATTGAATTAGGATTTCCTTGCTTTCCAATAGACTCCATTTCAAGTTGCTGAGCATAATCAGAAAAAAATCTCATTTTCCAGCTATATAAGAGAAGAACTCTAGTGTGCTTATTATCAAAATTGTTATACCAAATATCACTAAAAGATAATAAATTTATAAAATCATTATAATCATCATCATTGAGCAGAAGATTGTCTGCTTCATGTCCTCCAATCAAGAAATCTTTAAAATTTTCTCCAAGCTCTAATATTGCTGGGAGTGATATTGGAGACCACATTGAATATCTTCCTCCAATTTCATATGGAAATTCAATTATGTTTTCTTTGAAGCCAAAGTTTTGAGCTTTATCCGGCTGAGAGGTAATGGCTATAAAGTGATCTTCAAATTTACATTTGGCTTCCAGCCATGCTTTAGATAAAGCCATACTTTGCAGAGTTTCATCAGTACTGAATGACTTAGAGGAAACAATAAAAAAAGTATCTTCTTGATTCAATGTTTTAACTGTTTCATTAAATTCAGCTGTATCTGGTCCGGTTAAGAAAATATGCTTAAAGTTTCTATCATTCTTACTTGTTAGTGTTTCAATTAACAATTTAGGTCCTTCAAAAGAACCACCAATACCAATAGTAACAATGTTTTTAATACCTTTTTTAATTAAGTCCTGTTGAAGTCTTATGCACTTTTCAATATTTAAACGACAAGAATCTACTAATTCTGCAGAAGCAAAATTATTTGAAGAAGAAGCATATATATCTCTGTAAACATGATGAAGTGCTGCTTGATTTTCAGTTTCGTTAACAATATCACCTTTAAATAATGATTGAATTAATTCTGAAACCTTCAAATCGTCATAGTGTGATTTAAACAGAGAAAAAAGTTTACTATTAAATCTCCCTAATAAAGATTTATATTCTAAATTATTGTTTGAGTATAAATGCTGATAAATCTCATCTTTGCATTGAGAAGTTTCATCCATAATTTTATTGAATATGCTCATGTCTACCATATTGAATTATAAATTTCTTGAAGTGCTTCACTAATGTTTGGTGCATTAGTGATAGGTCTTCCTATCACTATATAGTCTGCACCTCGTGAAATGGCATCTTTTGGAGTCATCACCCTGCTTTGATCATCTGTAGATGCAGAAAGTCTTATTCCTGGGGTTATAGATAGCAATGATTTTCGTTCAACAACCAAATCAAGCTCATGAGGTGAACATACAACTCCGTCAATTTGTGCTTCTTGAGCTAAATCTAGCATTGCTTTTACCTGATAGGATGCAGTTCTTTGAAAAATAACGCCAGTATCTTCATCTGATAAGCTAGTTAAAGCTGTAACACCAAATATTTTAATGTTAGTGTCTGAAACAGCTTTCTTTGCGGCTTTCATCATTTCTAGACCACCAGAAGTGTGAATAGTCATCATGCCTATTGGCAATGAGATTAGCCCTTCGATAGATTTTTTTACAGTATTTGGTATGTCATGTAATTTGAGATCTAAAAAAATTTCAAAACCCTTTGAGGCAACATATGCTAGAGCCTCATGCCCTATAGCATTAAAACTTACACTTCCTACCTTTATCATACATAAGTTACTATCAAGAGAATCAACAGTTTGCTTGAAAGAGCTTAGCTGAGTCTCATCGACCGCTACGATGATTGGTTTTGACATAGTTCGTAGATGTTAAACTTAAGTTACTTTTCTATCAATGATTTTGATGGCTTGAAATGCATTGTTGCAGTCTCGCCTAAATATGATACTTTTTTAGTTTTTGGATTAATAAACTTTCTTGGCCTTATATATTTCTTTGAAAAGGTACCAAATCCTCTTATTTCAACCTTTTCATCTAATGCAACAGCATCAACAATTGATTCTAAAATAGAATCAATTGCTAATGAAATTTGTAATTTACTAAGATCTGGAAACTCTTGACTTAAAGCTAGCTCAATATCTGAACGATTAAAAGCCTGTTGTTTCTTATTACTCACTCAGCTTTAAAGATATTCTTTCTCTGTCTGCATCAACGGCAAAAACTATACAGTCAAGTTTATCGCCCTTCTTGTATTGATCCAGCGCTTCTTTTGGGTCTTCTTCTTCAGAAATATCAGACAAATGTATTAATCCATCAATATCACCCTCAAGTCCAACAAATATTCCAAAGTCTGTAATAGATTTAATATGTCCATCAACCTTATCGCCAATACCATATTTATTTGCGAATTCAGTCCAAGGATTGGCTTTAGTTTGCTTTAAGCCAAGTGAAATTCTTCTTTTTTCATGATCAATTTCTAGAATCATAACTTTAATTTTTTGATCCATTTCTACAACTTTTGAAGGATGGATATTTTTGCTTGTCCAGTCAAGTTCAGATAAATGTATTAAGCCCTCAATACCCTCTTCTAACTGTGCGAAACATCCATAATCAGTAATATTAGAAACTGATGCTTCATATACACCACCAACTGCATAATTACTCTCAACATTTTCCCATGGGTCATTTTGAATCTGTTTTAACCCTAGTGATACTCTTAATTTCTCTTTATCAAAACTAAGAATTTTTACATCTATTTCATCACCGAGATTAAGGAATTCTGCAGGATTTGTTACTCTTGACCAAGAGATATCTGTGATGTGAAGTAAGCCATCTAGACCGCCTAAGTCTACAAAAGCTCCATAATCAGTAATATTTTTAACAACGCCCTTAACTATTTGACCTTCTTCAAGATTTTTTAATAGCTCAACTTTAACTGCAGAGTTATTCTTCTCTAAGACAGCTTTTCTAGAAAGAACTACATTATTTCTTTTGTAATCAAGTTTGATTACTTTAAATTCCTGTACTGTATTTTCTATATCAGGAGCTTCCTTTACGGGTCTGACATCAACAAGAGAACCAGGTAAAAATGCTTTTACAACCTCTACCTCTACAGCAAACCCACCTTTCACTCTATTGTGAATTTTACCAGTAACAAACTCTCCAGTTTCTAAAGCTTCTTCAAGCATTTTCCAAGTTGTTATTTTTCTTGCTTTTTCACGAGATATTCTTGTTTCTCCATATCCATCTTCAACAGCTTCTAAGGCAACTTCAACTTCATCACCAACAGATATGCTAACTTCTCCTTCGTTATTTCTGAATTCATCAAGAGGTACGACCCCTTCTGATTTTAAAC
>Ga0213865_10000040_pt1 | contig 70411 bp, 55 predicted proteins | sample PICome_6_FD_160100 | JGI IMG/M metagenome (GOLD analysis project Ga0213865, IMG submission 160100) | Coastal seawater microbial communities near Pivers Island, North Carolina, United States - PICO282 | ecosystem: Environmental > Aquatic > Marine > Coastal | place: USA: North Carolina...
GGTAAAAATCAACCACGAATTCAAAAACGTTGTGGTTTCGCATAAAGCACTTATCGAAGCAGACATCGAAATCCAGAAGAAAGAAATCATTTCTCAATTAGAAAAAGGACAGGTACTTGAAGGTATTGTGAAGAATGTTACTTCTTATGGTGTCTTTATTGATTTAGGAGGTGTTGATGGATTAATCCACATCACAGATCTTTCATGGAGCAGAATTAACCATCCAAGTGAAGTGGTTGAACTAGACCAGAAATTAAACGTTGTTATTTTAGATTTTGATGATAATAAATCGAGAATCCAACTCGGACTTAAGCAACTTGAGAAACATCCATGGGAAGCCCTTGGAGACGATGTCCAGGTTGGTTCTAAGGTCAAAGGTAAGGTTGTAGTTATCGCTGATTATGGAGCATTTATTGAAATCGCTGAGGGTGTTGAAGGTTTAGTTCACGTCTCTGAAATGTCGTGGTCAACGCACTTGAGATCTGCGCAAGATTTTGTAAATGTAGGTGATGAGGTTGAGGCTATGGTGATCACCCTTGATCGTGAAGAACGCAAAATGTCTTTAGGTATTAAGCAGTTGTCTCCAGATCCATGGACAGATATTACTTCAAAATACCCAGTTGGTTCTAGACATTCCGGTACGATTCGCAACTTCACCAACTTCGGTGTGTTCGTGGAACTTGAAGAGGGAATCGACGGATTGATTTATATCTCTGACCTTTCTTGGACTAAGAAAATAAAACATCCTTCAGAGTTTGTTACTGTTGGAGAGTCTATAGAAATCGAAGTCTTAGAATTAGATGTTGAAGGTCGTAAATTGAGTTTAGGTCACAAACAAACTCAAACAAACCCTTGGGATGCTTACTCAACTGAATTCGCAGAAGGTACAGTGCACACTGCAGTTATTGGAGAGATTGTTGACAAAGGAGCAACCATTACTTTCAATGACGATATCGTGGCATTTATTCCTTCTAGACATTTAGAGAAAGAAGACAACTCTAGATTGAAGAAAGGTGACGAAGCGCAATTCAAGATTATTGAATTTAACAAAGACTTTAAGAGAGTTGTGGCGAGTCACACAGCGACCTTTAAAGAGCAAGAAGAGCGCAATATGAAAGCGGCAAAACGCAGACAAGAAGCTCAAGCTGAAGAGTCAAAAACCACTTTTGGTGATGCTAACGCTCAGCTTAAAGCGCTTAAAGATAAAATGGAGAAAGAAGGAAATAATTAATCTTTTTTCATTAGTCAAATCAAAACCCCGGAAATTTCCGGGGTTTTTTTGTTTACTTTTGTACAAAATAGATACAACTCAGCGTTCTAATAGAAATGAATCAACAAATTCTTCTCGACGAAAAAGAGTTGCAAGTAGTACTTCACAGGCTGTCTTGTCAGTTATTAGAAAATCACCTTGATTTTTCAAACTCCGTATTAATTGGATTACAGCCGAGAGGCGTTTTCTTGGCTAACCGATTGCACCAATTATTGACCGAAGAATACAAGGTCGATAACCTGAACTACGGAACATTAGACATCACATTTTTTAGAGACGATTTTAGAAGAAACCAAAATCCTCTGAAGGCCAATTCAACCCAGATCGATTTCTTGGTTGAAGATCGAAATGTGATTTTTATAGATGATGTGCTCTACTCTGGTCGAAGTGTTCAGGCTGCCCTTAGTGCTATTCAATCTTTTGGTAGGCCTAAAGCTGTGGAATTGATGGTGCTCATTGACAGAAGGTTTAGCAGGCATTTGCCTATACAGCCCTCTTATACTGGGAGACAGGTGGACGCTATCAGTGAAGAACATGTTCGTGTAGCATGGAAGGAGAGAGATGGAGAGGATTGTGTGTATTTGGTTAAAAACAAAATATGACAGAATTAAGTGTAGATCATTTATTGGGTATAAAAGATCTTCAAAAAGAAGACATAGAGCTCATATTTAAAACGGCCGACCAGTTTAAGGAGGTGATTAATCGACCGATTAAAAAGGTGCCTAGCCTTAGAGATATCACAATTGCCAATGTTTTTTTTGAAAATAGTACGCGTACAAAACTGTCTTTCGAACTCGCTGAAAAAAGACTCTCTGCGGATGTTGTCAATTTTTCTGCCTCATCCTCAAGTGTAAGTAAGGGAGAAACGCTGGTAGATACGATAAACAATATTTTAGCCATGAAAGTGGATATGGTTGTTATGCGACATCCACATCCAGGGGCTTGTCATCTTCTCGCACAAAAAGTAGATGCCAAAATAGTCAATGCCGGGGATGGTGCTCACGAGCATCCGACACAAGCGCTTTTAGACACCTACTCGATTCGCGAAAAATTAGGCGATATCAAGGGTAAGAAAGTGGCTATCGTTGGAGATATTTTACACTCACGAGTAGCTTTGTCAAATATTTACGCTCTTCAAAAACTCGGGGCTGAGGTAACGGTTTGCGGACCAAAAACTTTGATTCCTCAGCATGTAGATACATTAGGAGTCAAAGTCGATTTAGATTTTGATCGGGTCATTCAAAATAACGACGTATTGAACATGCTGCGCGTGCAAAATGAAAGAATGAATTTGGATTACTTTCCTTCAAACAGAGATTATGTCTTTCAGTACGGCCTAACTCAAGAGCGACTAAACAAGGGTAAAAATAAACCCCTTATCATGCATCCTGGACCAATCAATAGAGGAGTAGAAATCAGCTCAGAAGTTGCAGATTCTAGTGATGCAATCATACTCAATCAAGTAGAAAATGGTGTTGCCGTTCGAATGGCGGTCTTGTATTTATTGGCTTCTAAGTTGAATAGAAACTAATTTTTTAGGATCATGACAGAAGTTTATACTCAACACACACAAAGCCTTAAGGCGTTCATGCAAGATTTAGCATCTGGTCTAAATGAAAAACAGCAGCACAGTATTATAGCCTTTGCTGATCATCAAGAACTAAGTGCATGTGATATTGAGCAGCTCGAGTCGATGGAACAAATGCTGAGAAGTAAGGAGTTGAGTTTTGTCGTTGTTTCTACAAAATTAGATTACGAGAGCAGCGATGCCTTAACGGTTGTGCCTAGCCTTGAAGAAGCACATGATTTGATTTCATTTGAAGAAATGCAAAGGGACCTATTAGGATGAGAGTTCATGTCTTAGGTTGTTACGCAGCCACGCCTAGGTCTTACAATAACCCTACAGCACAAGTGCTGGAGCTTCCTAAAAATCTTTTTTTAATCGACTGTGGTGAAGGAACTCAGGTTGCTTTCAGACGAAAAAAGCTGAAACTTTCTCGATTAGAACACATTTTTATCTCTCACCTGCACGGAGATCATTTTTTTGGTTTACCGGGTTTGGTCTCTACACTGCGACTTTTAGGAAGGGATAAACCACTGACCATACACGGCCCAAAAGGCATAAAAGAGGCCATTACCTTATTGCTGAAACTGGGAGACAGCTGGACGGATTATCCACTGTATTTCAATGAATTAGATTCGAAGTCATCAGAGGTTATTTTAGAATTAGAAAACCTTAGAGTATCTACCATTCCCTTAGAGCATCGAATTTATACCAATGGATTTTTATTTGAAACAAAGCAAAAATCGGAAAACACTTGGCAACCCCAATACGCATATTGCAGTGATACCAAATACTCAGAGCATATCGCACCTTTAATTCAAGAGGTGAAATGCCTGTACCACGAATCAACCTTTTTAGCTCAAGAGGAGCGTCTCTGTGAATACACAAAGCACAGCAGTGCACGCCAAGCAGCAATGGTCGCCAAGCAGGCTAACGCACAAAATTTATTGCTAGGACACTATTCCACACGTTATAAAGATTTAAATTTGTTCAGGTTAGAGGCTGAAACGATTTTCAAAAACGTTTTATTGGCTGAAGACGGAGCAACTTTTGATTTTTAGCCCAGATGAAAGATCTCAGTGATTATAGAAAAAGTTACGATCGGGATGCACTTCTTGAGACTAATGTGCCCACAAGCCCTTTTTCACTTTTCGAAAATTGGTTTCAATTGGCTGACGCACATGCTAATATTGAAGAAGCTAATGCAATGACTTTAACAACGGTGGGAGAAGACAACACTCCTCTGGCTCGTGTGGTATTGCTCAAAAAAATCACTCAAAAGGGATTTCGATTTTTCAGCAATTACCAGAGTCAAAAAGGAAGAGCTATTGCTCATAATCCGAATGTTTGTTTGTCATTTTTTTGGGCTCCTTTAGAGCGGCAAGTAATTGTAAAAGGACATTGCGAACTTCTGGATCCTGAAGAGTCTGAGGCGTATTTTAAGTCAAGACCCGAAGGGAGTCAAATAGGAGCTATTGTTTCACCTCAAAGTCAGGTCATTCCAAATCGAGAATTTTTAGAAGATAGATTGAGTGAATTTGACCAAATTAATCTGCAGAAACCCGATTATTGGGGAGGTTATGAGGTAATTCCCTCTAGTTTTGAATTTTGGCAGGGCAGACAAAATCGTCTTCACGATCGATTGCGCTATTCAAAATCAGAAAAGGATCACTGGACTATTGAACGTCTAGCACCATAGTTAATTGCATATGAGGTATACATATATCAATAGAGAAATAAGTTGGCTACACTTTAACGAAAGGGTGCTACAAGAGTGTGCTGATCCAAACGTGCCTCTTTTAGAGCGCCTAAGATTTCTAGGTATTTTCAGTAATAATCTGGATGAATTCTTTAAGGTAAGGTATGCCTCAGTAAAACGAATGGTAGATGCAGACGACAGTGTAGAAACATGGATCAATAGTGAGACTGCAAAACAACTCTTAGAGAAAATAACCGAATTGGTCATTGAGCTTCAGGCGAAGAGTTTGACCATTTTAGAAGAAATTCAACAAGAATTAGAACAAGAGCATATCTACATCATTGATGAACTTCAAATTCCTGAGGAACATCACGATTTTGTGCATAATTACTTTGATCAAAAAGTAAATCCAAACCTGCAAACCATTGATTTGAGCAGTATTGCTCATTTTCCAATGCTTCAAGAGTCTGCTGCCTACTTAGCTGTTAAGTTAGAGGCCTATAAGAACAAAAGCTTAAAAATTGTAGATAAGGAAAAGGTGCGCTATGGTCTTATAGAAATCCCTGATAATTTAGACCGTTTTATCGTTTTACCTTCTATTGACAACAAGCAATATGTGATTATGCTCGATGATGTCATTCGTTTTTGCATTGACAAAATCTTTTTTATGTATGAGTTTGACAAGATCAGTGCCCACATGATTAAGGTTACTCGAGATGCAGAATTAGATATTGATGATGATTTTGAGAAGTCTTTTGTAGAAAAAATATCCACCTCAGTAAGTAACCGCAGAATCAGTGATCCTGTTCGATTTGTTTACGACAAAAGAATTTCGATTGACACTCTAAATTTTCTAAAAAAGATAATGGAAATCGAAGATACCGATAGTGTAATTCCAGGAGGTAGATATCACAATAGAAGAGATTATATGTCTTTTCCAGATTTAAAGAAGCCAGAGTTTCAATACGAAAAAATTAAGCCGTTGGCCATACCCAATTTGAATAATGAGGGGAGTATTTTTGATCAAATCAGAAGGCGAGATTATTTGCTTTATACCCCTTTTCAAGATTACGGTTATGTGATTCGATTTCTGAAAGAAGCAGCTCTAGATCCTAAGGTTAGTGAAATAAAGATTACCATTTACCGTTTAGCAAAAAATTCACAAGTTGCTGCTGCCCTGATCAATGCAGCAAACAACGGTAAAAAAGTTACGGTTCAAATCGAAATTCAGGCGCGATTCGACGAGAAGGCGAATATTGATTATGCCAATATCTTTAGAGAGGTTGGAATTCGATTGGTATTTGGGGTTAAGGGCCTTAAGGTACACAGTAAAATTTGCTATGTAACTCGAGAAAATGAGCAGGGTGAGCAGGAGGTTTTTTCATTTGTTAGCACGGGGAATTTTAATGAATCAACCGCTCGTATATACACGGATTATACCCTTTTTACGGCTAATGCCAAAATCGCAAATGAGTTAAAAACGGTATTTGACTTTTTTGAGACACCCTATCAAATGCCCAAGTTTAAGCATTTAATTGTATCGCCGCATTATACAGAGTCTTCATACGCCAGTCTCATTGAAAATGAGATTCAAAATGCAAAAGCCGGTAAGCCCGCATTCATTCGCATTAAAATGAATTCGTTTACTTCGTTTAAAATGGTCGATAAATTATACGAGGCTTCAAATGCCGGTGTGAAAATTGACTTAATTATAAGAGGTATATGCTGCTTGGTTCCAGGAGTTAAGGGGCAAAGTGAAAACATTACTGCCATAAGCGTAGTAGATAAATTTTTAGAGCACCCTAGAGTCTTTATTTTTGGTAATGCGGGTAAACCTAAGGTCTATCTTTCATCTGCCGATTGGATGACGCGTAATATTCAAAATAGAGTAGAGGTAGGGGTTCCGATTTATCAAGAAAACATCAAAAAAGAAATTTTAGACACCTTCGAAATTTCTTGGCGAGATAATGTGAAAGCCAGAGTGTTCTCTGCACGTTTTGACAATGCGTACAAAATGCTTGAAAAGCCAGCAATACGCTCTCAATTCGTGACCTACGACTACTATAAGAGTAAGCTCAACCTAAAAAAATAAGCGCCTAACCGTGCATGGTTTCTTTAGTGCCTAAGGTAGACATCAATTCTGCCTCGTATTCGAGTAAGGCATTCCACTTTTGATCGACCTCCTCGCGATTGCCATATTTTCGAGCGAATTTTAAAAACATGGTATAATGATTTGCCTCACTCACCATTAAGTCTCTGTAAAACTTAGATAAATCTTTGTCGTTTATTTCTTCAGAAAGCAGACGAAAGCGTTCGCAGCTGCGCGCTTCAATAAGTGCGGCATAGAGTAGTTTATGAACCAAATGTGTCTCTCGACTTCCTCCCTTTGGGAAAAACTTTTTTAGTTCAATGACGTAGTGATCTTTACGTTCGCGTCCAAGAACCCATCCTCTTTCAAGGATTTTTTCATGCACCATATTGAAATGTCCCATTTCTTCTCTAGAAAGCGCCACCATAGCCTTTACCAGTTCAGGCTTTTCCGGAAATCCTATAATAAGTGAAATGGCCATACTTGCAGCCTTTTGCTCACAGTAGGCGTGATCAGTTAGAATTTCTTCAATGTTTTTTTCTACGATATTGACCCATCGAGGGTCAGTAGGTAATTTTAATCCGAGCATAATTAATATTCTAAATCAAAGGTATCTTTTAAGAGTGCGATAGATGGGTTTTGTTCGACCATCTTTTTGTACTTCTCTTCAGGGGTAAAAATATATTTTTCATTCATTTCTTCCTTGACAATCACTTCTAATTCTAGATGGTCGTTTTCGAGTTTATCTCTTAAGTAATCGAGAAGTTCAAATTTATTTCGATCAATTTCTTGCTGAATTATTTGGTTGGGTACTGTGATGCTCATCGAAAAGTCTTCGTGAAGTTGAGGCTCATCCATATTTAAATTAGCAGCCATTATCTTCTTGCCCTTTGTTTCTAATTGCGCTATATAATTCTTCCAGTGAATTAGAAGTTCTTCTTTATTGACCTTTTTCGCTCTTTTGTCTTCTTCTGAGTTTGGTTTTTGTCGTGCTTTTTCTTCTCTGTGTTTTTTTTGTAGTGCTAATCCAGCCAGTGATAATCCAGAAACCTGATGTTCTTGATTGAGTTCCATTTTAGGTATTTCTACCGTAGCAACTTCAGATTCAAGCACTTTAGCTTCCTCTGTTTCTACAGAATCGGGCATTTCTTTTTCTTTAGCCTTTGTGGATGGCGCTATAGTTTCAGTTTGAGGTTTTGTGGCGGTTTCAATGACTTCAAGCCACTGAGGGTCGATCAGTCTAAACTTTTTTTTTTAGAAGGGTGACTAATAGAAGCCAATTGCATCAGACACAACTCTACATGCAATCTTTGGTTTTCACTGTTCTTATAACTCAGTTCACATGAGTTGCTAATCGCAATAGCTTCTAACAACCATTCCTCATTCCATTTTTGAGCCTGATCGATATATAAACTCATCGTGTTTTTCGGCACCTGCAGTAACTCTTGAGTCGGTAGGTGTTTGGCTACCATAAGGTCTCTAAAATGAGAACTTAATCCGGCTACAATATGATGAGCATCAAAGCCTTTTTGTAGTAATTCGTCAAACTCAAGCAGTAGTGCGGGAATAGAATTGTCTAAAATAAAAGAAGAAAGCTTGAAGTAGTTGTCATAATCTAAAATGTTCAGATTTTCACTGACATCTTTTCGACTTATTCGATTTCCGGAATAACTCACAATACGGTCAAAAATAGAAAGTGCATCTCTCATAGCTCCTTCCGCTTTTTGGGCAATGATGTGAAGTGCTTCTTCTTCAGCTTCAACATCTTGATCTTTAGCAATTTTTTGCAGGTAATTTACCGTATCAGCTACTGTTATTCTTTTGAAGTCAAATATCTGACATCGAGAAAGTATAGTCGGTATAATTTTATGCTTCTCTGTAGTGGCTAAAATAAACACTGCGTGTTTAGGAGGTTCTTCAAGCGTCTTTAAAAAAGCATTGAAGGCAGCCGAAGAGAGCATATGGGCCTCGTCGATAATATATACCTTGTAATGTCCATTTTGTGGAGGTATTCTGACTTGATCGGTTAAACTCCGAATATCGTCAACGGAATTGTTCGATGCGGCATCAAGTTCAAAAATATTAAATGAAAAATCCTCCTGGGCTGCGCTACTGTCATCACTATTGATTTTTCGGGCAAGAATACGCGCACAAGTCGTTTTTCCAACTCCTCTTGGACCGCAAAACAACAAAGCTTGAGCCAGGTGATTTTGTTTGATAGCATTGTCTAGAGTCCGTGTAATGGCTTCTTGACCAATGACCTCTTCAAAATCTTGGGGTCTGTATTTAAGTGCTGAAACGACATATTGCTCCATATCACAAATATACTATTCAAAAATGTTCGCAACTCTTGATATTAGTGCATAAGTTCAAAAATTATCAACATTAGAACTACCTTTGTAACAAGCAGGTCACCTTATCGCTTTTTTAAAGAGGAAAGTCCGGACACCATAGTGCAGCATAGCGGGTAACGCCCGTCCATCGAAAGATGAGGACCAGTGCAACAGAAAGAATGTACAGTTCGGCTGTAGTGAAATCAGGTAAACTCTATGCGGTGAAACACCATGTAAACCAGTATTTTAGAGTTGCACGCTCTACATTGGAGGGTAGGTGGCTAGAGGTCAGGGGTAACTTTGATCCAAGATAAATGATAAGGCTAGACAGAATCCGGCTTATGACCTGCTTTTTCAAAAAAGCTAAAACAAGAATTCCCGTAATTCCGTACTCGGCTAAAATTGGGATGTTCCTCAAAGGAAATCCGGCTCTCGTGTTCTAGAATAAATTGCCCTTCAGAACTCAAGGCATTGGTAAGTACAAGATCAATAATTTCAAGGTATTGTTCATTGCTGAAATCATAAGGAGGGTCTGCAAAGACCACTTCAAAGCACTGGGTGTTATTTTGAAGAAATCCAAAAATATTTTTCTGAACCACCCTAATAGAAAAATCCAACTCATCACAGATTTTATTGACAAAGGAAACACATCCTCTGTGCTGATCAACAGCGGTAATTGAATCGCAGCCCCTTGAGGCAAATTCAAATGAAATATTACCAGTTCCGCAGCAGAGATCTAAAACACTGGTTTGTTCAAAATCAATTTGATGGGTAAGGATATTAAAAAGCCCCTCTTTAGCCATATCTGTTGTAGGACGAACAGGTAATTTTTTTGGAGCGGATATTTTTCGGCCTTTGTGAAAACCAGAGATTATTCTCATACTTAGGTCATCATTGAAGAGAATAGCGCCAGAGGCGGCTGGTCTTTTGGGTAATTTAAATCGATATCAAAATAGTCAACATTGCTACAACTTTTAAAATGACTACCGTGACGTTCTTCAAAAGCAGTGGTTTGGGTCTTCTGACCTAATAAAAGTAATTGGGTGTTCTTTACTTCTCCTTCACACTGCTGAATGGCATTTAAAATGTAATAAAGACAGTCTTCTCCACCCACGAGTGGGAAGCTATTGAACATTTGTAAGCGCGCTTTTTGATAGAGGGATATTTCTATACAGTAATGATCAATACTCGCAATAACTAAGTCATGATCAAAGTTTTGATCTATGGTCTTTGGAATTTTCAATTGTGAGATTGTTCTTGCACTGTGCTCTATGTCAAAAGAACCAAAGTGCTCAATCAAGAGCGATTCAACCTCAGGTAATTTTTTAAAGATATAGTTGCGTTCAAAATCATCCGTCAAAAAGGTGAGTTCACTCTCGGGAGTTGATGCAGAGAGTTGAAAATACGATTGGAGCTGCCTTTGATCAAATACCGATTGATGTACAAGTACTACTTCAGTGGTATAAATCAAAGAGACGGCATCTGCCTCTTCTTTAAATGACAACAGAGTTTGAGTCAGTTGTTCAATGAGATGATTTTCATTGACATCAATGTCTTGCTTTGTGGACGATTCTCCATAGGACTGCAAGAGGTTAGATTGCTTGTCAATAATCCAAAAAGAAAATCCATCCTGCGAGAGCCGAATGGATAGTCTTTTAGCAGCGTTTGTGTTTGCTTCTGTAGTCAAAAGAAAGACACTTATTTATTTTTTGTCATAAATCGAAGGCCAGTTACCACTTGTACTTACTTCAGTTAAAGAACCTACAACAATTTGGTTTCCGTTAACCTCTTCAATACTGTTATGGGTATTCTCTTTAAGTCTTAGGTCTTCTGGTTGATCGTATAAAACGACATCTTTTTTAACTGAAGCCATAAAAACTGGAACTTGAAAATTTCCCTTGGTAATAATCTCTGCCTTAAGTTCGAATGTTTCTCCGTTTTGACCGTAAGGAACATTCATCAACTCTTTATAGGACATTGAGTTTTTGAATAGCGAATCTTTAATTGAAACACGACCTAAGGTGTCAATAACTACAGTATCAACCTGCATGTCGATTCGATATACTCGGTTGTATCGCATAAAAGATGAATCTCTTTGCTGCGTTATGGTAAACTCTGCTGTATCGATGAATTGGACTAAGCCTTCAAAGTTACCCGCATATTTTCCGTTAACCGTTTTGTATGCTTCTTGAGCAACTTTAATTTCTTTCAATCTTTCAATAACGGCTGTAAATCTCTCTTCTCTTGTCTTATTGAATTCGATAGGAGCCATAATTGATTGATAAATTAGGTATCCTAGTAGTATAGAAACTATCCAAAGAACTGCCGTAAGAACTTTTTTCATTGTTAGATAATTTGATCGTTTGGTTACGAACAAATCTACAATTTTTTTTGATTAGCAAAGGTATTTCGGTACAAATGATGGTAACTTACGACAAAATTAAAATTTGAACGCCAAAGAGTTTGAACAGCTTATCATAGATTCTTTTCCTTTTGCACCAACTGACATTCAACTTCACAGCATTAGGATGCTCTCTGATTTTTTATGTAACCCTACTGATAAGCAGATTTTTGTGCTTCGAGGATATGCCGGAACAGGAAAAACAACTCTGATCAGCACTCTGGTAAAAAAGCTTTGGAATATCTCTATGAAGTCCGTTCAAATGGCTCCAACCGGACGAGCGGCAAAGGTCATTTCTTCTTACACAAATTCGGTCTCATTTACCATACATAGAAAAATTTATCACGTTAAAAGCGAAAAAGATGCGGGTATTCGATTTACTCCTGCAGTAAACAAACACAAAAACACGTTGTTCATCGTAGACGAGGCTTCAATGATTTCTGACACTCAGGTAGAGAAGTCTTCATTATTAGAAGATTTGATTTCTTATGTGCATTCTGGACACAAGTGTAAATTGTTGTTAGTTGGTGATACGGCGCAGCTTCCGCCAGTTCATTCTGAATTGAGCCCTGCTCTTGACGATCAGTATTTAGAGCGAAATTTCGATTGTTCACTCCTGAGCTGTGAATTAAACGAAGTGGTTCGACAAGCCAGTGATAGCGGAATTTTGCACAATGCCACGCTACTGCGCGAAACCTTGTTTGATCAAGGCATAAATTCGTTTCAATTTCAGTTGACTGAAAAACCAGAAATCGAACGACTCATGGATGGTTCTGACATACAAGAACGATTAGAAGACAGCTATAGGTCATCGGGTTTAGAAGAAACTGCCATTATCGTTCGTTCGAATAAAAGAGCCAATCTTTTCAACAAAAACATCAGATCTCGCATTCTCTATCTGGAGGATGAGTTAAATGTTGGAGACTACCTCATGGTGGTCAAGAACAATTACTTTTGGATCAGTCCTAAAAGTGACGCCGGCTTTATAGCCAATGGAGATCTTGTAGAGCTCTTGGAAATTTATAAGTACATCGAGTTGTATGGTTTTCGCTTTGCTGAAGTCAAAGTCAAATTAGTCGACTATCCAAAAATGGATCCTTTTGAAACCGTTTTGATTCTTGATACTATAGAGTCAGAATCACCAGCCTTAACCTACGAGGAGTCTAACCGACTCTATCAAGAAGTCAAGGCCGATTACGAAAACGAAACTTCGAACTACAAAAAATACTTAGCCGTTAAAAAGAACAAATATTTCAACGCACTTCAAGTCAAGTTCTCTTATGCCTTAACCTGTCATAAGGCTCAAGGAGGGCAGTGGGATAATGTTTTTATCGAACAGCCTTTTTTACCCGAAGGTTTTGATCAAAATGCAAAACGCTGGTTGTATACCGCCATAACAAGAGCAAAAAAATCTGTCTATTTAATTGGATTTGAAAATAAATATTTTGAATAAATTTCACCTATGAAAGTTGTTGCCATGATACCGGCTCGATTAGAAGCCAGTCGATTCCCTAAAAAACTTGTTCAAGATTTAAACGGAAAGACCGTCATTGAACGAACCTTTCAAGCTGCGGTTGAAACAAGGCTTTTTCATGAGGTTTACGTAGTTACAGATGCTCAGGAGATAGGCAGTTTATTCAAAGAAAATCAAGTGATTTACAGTGAAAAAGAACACGAGACGGGCAGTGATCGTCTCGCAGAAGCTGCTGCTAAAATAGAGGCAGATGTCATTGTAAATGTTCAGGGAGACGAACCTTTTATCGATACCCAAAGTCTAGGTTTGTTGGTGGATGTTTTTAAAAAAGACGCTGATGAGCAAATTGATTTAGCAAGTCTTAAAACACCCATTGAAGATGAGGCTCAGATTAATAATCCAAATGTGGTCAAGGTCATCTGTGATCAAAATGATTTTGCCATGTATTTTTCACGCTCTGCTATTCCTTATAATCGCGCTCAACTCATAGATGTACTGCACTATAAACACATCGGCGTATACGCCTTTAGAAAAGACGCTCTTATCGAATTTTCGAAATTGGAAATCAAAGCCCTAGAAGCTGCCGAAAAAATCGAAGCCATACGATTTTTAGAACACAATCGAACCATGAAAATGGTGACCACCCAAATCGACAATGTCGGAATAGACACTCCTGAAGATTTAGAACGTGCCCGACTGAAATTAAAAGCACAAGCATGATAGATTATAGCGCAATTCGAACTATTGGTTTTGATGCAGACGATACGCTTTGGGTAAATGAAACCTATTTCAGAGAAACTGAAGATAAATTCGCAGCATTGCTCCAAGAATTTGAGACTAAGAATAAAATAGACAATGAGCTCTTCGCCAAGGAAATGGAAAATTTAACGCTTTATGGGTACGGTGTGAAGGGATTTATGCTTTCGATGTTGGAGACGGCTATAGAACTCTCATCAGGTCAAGTAAACAGTCAAACGCTCTCAAAGATTATTGGGATGGGTAAGGAAATGATTGAAAAACCGGTTGAACTCCTGGAAGGGGTAGAAGAAGTATTACAGTATTTAGCTCCAAATTACAGATTGATTGTAATGACCAAAGGAGATTTGCTCGACCAAGAGCGCAAACTTCAAAAATCAGGTCTTTCTAAGTACTTTCAACACGTTGAGGTTTTGAGTGATAAGAAAGAGAAAAATTACAGCGATTTGTTGATGCACTTACAAATTGAGGTCGACGAATTTGTGATGATTGGAAATTCTTTAAAATCAGACGTGCTGCCGCTTTTGAATATTGGTTCTAAAGCCATTCATATTCCATTTCACACAACATGGGCACATGAAGAGGTGAGTGAAAAAGAAATTGATAAAGACCACCACTACCTCAAAATAGAACGACTCACGCAATTAAAGGCACTCTTTTAGCCCTATTCTTGCATGCTGTGATATACATTTTGTACATCATCGTCTTCTTCAATTTTTTCTAAGAGCTTTTCGATGTCTGCCACCTGTTCTTCATTTAAGGTGGTTGTCGTAGTTGGGATGCGTTCAAATCCAGAGGAAAGGATTTCTATTGAGCGATCTTCCAGTTCTTTTTGAATAGCCCCAAAGCTCTCAAAAGGAGCATAAATGATAATTCCATCTTCATCTTGAAAAATTTCCTCTGCTCCAAAATCAATCAATTCTAACTCGAGTTCTTCAATGTCGATTCCCTCAGACTGAATTCTAAAATTACACGTGTGATCAAACATAAATTCAACAGAGCCTGAGGTTCCTAAGGTTCCGTTACATTTATTAAAGTAACTTCTGATGTTAGCTACAGTTCTAGTGTTGTTATCTGTGGCGGTTTCAACCAAGATGGCAATACCGTGAGGACCATACCCTTCGAATAAGACTTCTTTATAATCTCCTTGGTTTTTGTCTGATGCACGTTTGATAGCCCGCTCTATATTGTCTTTGGGCATATTCACAGACTTGGCATTTTGAATCACCGCACGGAGTCTTGAATTACTATCAGGGTCAGGACCGCCCTCTTTTACTGCCATTACGATGTCTTTCCCAATACGTGTAAACGCCTTTGACATTGCGGCCCAGCGTTTCATTTTACGGGCTTTTCTAAATTCAAATGCTCTTCCCATATGCGTTGTTAATTAGTGCTTAAAAATAAAAAAACCAAATCAATCTTCAATGAGTTTGATTTCATTGATGACCTCTGAAATAGAATAGTTCAAGTGCTGAGGAAGTGAATTCACCTTAGAGAGAACAGCCAGGTATCTGTCGTCATTTGAGGTGTAAACTCTTTTGATTAGAACATTTTGCAAATTCAACTTATCCAATATTTCAAAAATTAAATCCTCGTGTAACATCAAATCATTGCTTCCTAAATGGTAGATGCCAAAACGATCTTTGTTAATCAGGTAGTGCAATTGTTGGGTTAATCGGTTTATATGAGCTGCGTTAATAATAAGATTCGGAAAAACTTCAATCGCTTCATTGAGTTCAACTATTTTTTTGAGCTCATTGATTCGCGGTGAGTTGTGCCCAAAAACCATGGGTGATCTTATAATCAAATAGTCTAAATCTGTTTTTCGAATGACATCATTTTCGATTTTAATGTTCACTTTTCCATAGGAACTATTCGAAAGGGTTTTGTCGTTTTCATACGAAGGGTATTGCACATAGGCATCAAACACATTAGAAGAAGACAGTGAAATTACCTTAAAAGGAGCATTGACTGCCAATTCAATCAATTGCTGGTTGACAGTGATAAGCGCGTTTGATTCTCCCTTCAAACAGTTAATGACGATATTAGGCCGAATAATTTTGAGTAGATGTTCGAGAGAATCGCTTCTGATGTCGAAGGCGTAATATCTCGCGTTTTCTTCAAAAGTAGTATTGTGGCAATAGGTTGCTCGGCAATCAAAATAATCACTGAGTTCTTTGTAGATCGCTCTACCTATAAATCCGCTTCCTCCCAATATGAGAATGCGCTTTTTATTCATCTCAACTAAACAGATTTATAAAAGGGTGGTTTAACCACTTCGGCGGCTACGGTCTTATTTCGAATTTGAATGTAAATCTTGGTGCTAATCTTAGCGTAGGCCGTTTGAACATAGGCAAGTCCTATTCCTTTGGATACTGAAGGAGACATAGTTCCTGAAGTTACATGACCGATTTCTTCCCCATCTTGATTTACAATGGTATAGTCTTTTCGAGGGATGCCTTTTTCAATCATTTCAAAACCAATGAGTTTTTTAGATACTCCATTTTCTTTTTGTGCCTTGAGATTCGCAGCATTGACAAAATCACAATTGAATTTGGTAATCCATCCTAAACCGGCCTCTAATGGGCTCGTGGTATCATCAATGTCGTTTCCGTACAAGCAATAACCCATTTCAAGTCGAAGGGTATCCCTGGCGGCTAATCCAATTGGTTTTGCTCCTTGTTCGAGAACTTTGCTCCAAATCTGGGCCACTTCATCGTTCTTACAATAGATCTCAAATCCTCCTGAACCTGTATATCCAGTGGCAGAGATGATCACTTCAGCAACTCCTCCGAAATCACCTTTAGTGAATTGATAAAAAGGAATTTGAGCTAAATCAACTGAGCTCAATGACTGCATAAGCTCAATAGTCTTAGGTCCTTGTATGGCGAGCAGCGAATAGGAGTCAGATTCATTGGTCAAAGAGGCACCTATTGTGGCATTGTACTTTTGAATATGGGCAAAGTCTTTTTCGATATTTGAGGCATTAACCACCAGCATATAGTCATCTTCAGCGAGTTTATAGATGATAAGATCATCGACAATTCCTCCAGTTTCATTGGGCATACAGCTGTATTGTGCTTGTCCAGGACTCAATTTGGTCACATCGTTTGAGCTTATTTTAGAAATAAGGGCTGCGGCCTGATCGCCACTGACAAAAAATTCGCCCATATGGGAGACGTCAAATACACCGCAGTCGTTTCTCACTTGATGGTGTTCGGCAGAAACGCCTTCATAGCTCAAAGGCATTTGGTATCCTGCAAAGTCTACGATTTTTGCACCTAAATCGCTGTGCTGTTCGAATAGAGCAGTCTTTTTCATAAGCATTCACTATTTGCAAGCGAAGTTACCGAATTCTATTGCAGTAAAAAAGACTTCAAATCTTCATAATTTGAAGTGAGAATGCTCTGTTTTTCGCGATTCATTAAATGGCGCACATTTTCTGGAAGCGCAACCTCAATATCGAGAGTTGATTCTACCACATCGATAAATTTAGACGGATGGGCCGTTTCAAGAAATACTCCTGCTGTTGTTGGATTTTGAGCGGTATAGGCCTTTAACCCTAAGTAAGCAACTGCGCCATGCGGATCGGCTACATAATTGAATTGCTCGTAGATTTCTTGCATGGCAACTTTGGTTTCGGCATCAGAATAGGAACATGCCGTAAAGTCAACCTCCAGTTCTTTTTTCTGCTTATTAAACAGTTCTAATATTCGAACAAAGTTTGAGGGATTGCCCACGTCCATAGCATTCGATATGGTAGCCACTGTATCTTTTGGGCGATAAACCCCAGTATTCATAAAATCTACCACAGTATCGTTGACATTATTACAAGCGATGAAATGTGAGACAGGTAGTCCCATCTTGTGCGCAAGCATACCTGCGCAAATATTTCCAAAATTTCCCGAGGGTACAGCAAATACGGGATCATCTTGAATCCCCTTGTTTTTTAAGGTCTTGTAAGCAAAAATATAGTAGAGCATTTGTGGAATCCATCTCGCCACATTGATACTATTGGCTGAGGTCAATTTGACTTTGGAGGTAATATCAGCATCGACAAATGCCTTTTTGACCATGGATTGACAATCGTCGAATGTGCCTTTTACTTCGAGTGCAGTAATGTTTTGCCCCAGAGTTGTGAGTTGCTTTTCTTGAATAGGACTGACTTTTCCGCTGGGATAAAGAATCACTACATCAATACCTTCAACACCTAAAAATCCATTGGCCACAGCACCTCCAGTATCACCCGAAGTGGCTACAAGAACTGTTGCTTTCTGCTCTTTTTCATCTTGAATAAATCGCCCTAGACATCGGGCCATAAATCCTGCTCCTACATCTTTAAAGGCCAAGGTAGGACCGTGAAATAATTCTAAACTGTAATAGTCTCCAACTTTTTGAAGTGGAAAATCGAAAGACAGTACGTCGCTTAAAATCTGTTCTAAGTCAGAAAGGCTAAGGTCTTGGTCAACAAATGGACGCATGGCCTCAAGCGCAATTTCGAGATTCGAAAGATTTGGTATTTCTTCGATAAAGGAAGCTTTCCATTGTGGTATATAGGTGGGATAATAAAGGCTTTTATCTGGTGCAAGTCCTTGTATTACAGCCTGTTTAAAAGATGTACTTAGTTCGTTATTGGCTAGGCTAACGTATTTCATGTGTTCCTTTATTGTCTATTTTTCCTGAGTACAAACTAAAATCGTAATCCTGTGCTGAGGCAATTTGCATCATATTAGCTTTGATTTGTTCAGCGCATTGGCTTCCTTCACATAGCGCAAATACAGATGGTCCTGAGCCGGATATGCCAAAACCTAAGGCCTGTTCGTCTAAAGCCGCCGATTTGTACTGCTCAAATTTTGGAATAAGATTTTTGCGATGCGGTTCGATGACCAGATCTGTGAGGTGTCTGCTGATCAGTTCAGCATCTGAGCGGGTTAATCCTAAAATAAGTCCTGCAAGATGCCCCCATTGCTCAGTAGCCAAGGTCAAAGGAATTTTAGAAGGTAGTACTGCACGCGCCTCTTTGGTTTTAACCTCTATTTTTGGATGAAGTACAACTGCGTGAAGGTCTAAATCACAATAAATGCTACTAACCGTTAATGGATTGTAACTGCTAATCAAAGAAAATCCGCCTAGTAGAGAAGGAGCTACGTTGTCAGCGTGCTCGCAACCACTTGCTACCGCTTCTCCTTTCATGGCTAATGAAATAAGTTCAGTTGAAGAGAGTTGTGAATTGAGTAGTGCATCTGCTCCAAAAATTGCTCCAGCAGCGCTTGCTGCACTTGAGCCAATACCACTTCCAGGCTTGATTTTTTTCTCAATACGAATGTCGATACCGAAATCGATTTGAGTTTCAAAACGATTGTAGAGTGCTTTGACTGCAACTCCTGCTACATTATCTTCTAGAGTAAGCGGTAATTCTGCTCCCGTGATTTCAGAAATACGAACGCCTTTTGCTGGAGTTTTTTCAAAATGCATATGGTCGCCAACCGCTGCAAATGAAAAGCCTAGAACGTCATATCCTGCACAAACGTTTGCCACTGATGCGGGCGCAAAAACTGAAATTTTTTCCATTTATTCGAGATGATTTCCAGAACGTATGATGTCTCCTACAATTCCCGATGCTGTAACGTCTGCTCCAGCTCCAGCACCTTTAATAACTAACGGATTTTCTCGGTAGCGATCGGTGTATATTAAAATAATATTATCGCTTCCGGAAAGGTGATAGAAGTCATTACTCATATCAACTTTTTCCAATCCAACACTGGCCTTAAAGGTAGTCTTGTTTTCAGCTACAAAACTAGCAGCAAATTTCAATTTGGCATTTTCTTTTTTGGCTTCCAAAAAGAGGTCTGTAAAATGCGATTGATTCTTTTCGAGTTCCGATAAGAATTCATCTACGCTTGAGGTGTTCCTGCAAGATTCAGGTAAAAATTCCAAAGAAGAAATGTCTTGCATGTCTAACTGATAGCCCGATTCTCTTGCCAATATCAAAATCTTGCGTTTGACATCTGTTCCGCTAAGATCAATTCTTGGGTCGGGTTCGGTGTATCCGCCTTGCATAGCTTGCTTAACTACATCGACGAATTTGACCTCTTCATTGAAACTGTCAAATATAAAGTTTAGACTTCCAGAAAGTACGGCTTTGATACTTCGTATTTGGTCACCCGAGTCTACGAGTTGTTTGATGGTATCTATAATAGGAAGTCCTGCACCGACATTGGTCTCAAACAAGAATGGAGTTTGGTATTTTTTACTGAGTGCTTTTAAGTTGGCGTAACGCTCAAATTGAGACGAACTGGCAATTTTATTACAAGTGACAACGGCAATACTCTTATCGAGATAAGCTTCATAACAAGAAGCGATGTGCTCGCTTGCCGTGTTGTCGACAAAAACACTGTTGCGTAGATTTAAGTCCTGAACCTTAGCCTGAAAGGAGTGCATATCAGCTTTTTCTCCCTTTTGAAGTAAGTCAGCCCAGTTAGAGATATCTAATCCGTTAGGGTCGAAATACATTTTTTTCGAATTCGAAATAGCACATACGCGCAGTTGCAATCTCAACTCTTCTTCAAAATAATCCTTTTGTTGATTTAAAATATTGAGGAGCTTAGATCCAACGGTTCCTACACCGGTGATGAATAAGTTGATGAGCTTGAGTTGCTTTTCAAAAAAGCGTTCGTGAACGGCATTTAAGGCCTTGGTGACATCTCGCTTTGCAATAACCACTGATATATTTCGCTCTGAAGCACCTTGTGCAATAGCCTTCACATTGACATTGTTACTTCCCAGAGTAGAAAATAACTTGCCGCTTAAACCTTGATGAGAGCGCATATTATCACCAACCAAAGCAATAATGCTCAGCTCTGTTTCCATGCGCAATGGATATATTTTTTGGGTTTCCAATTCATAATCAAGAGCTTCTTCAAGCGCCTTTTTGGCCAAGTCTCCGTTTTGTTCTGCTATCCCAATACACAGTGAATGCTCAGAAGAGGCTTGTGTGATGAGAATGATGTTTATTTCAGCCAAAGCTAAAGCCTCAAAAATACGTTTTGAAGTTCCTTTGGTTCCCACCATTGAAGGGCCTTCAATTGTGAGTAATGCAATGTCATGCATGTGACTTAAACCGCTGACTACGTTGGCTTTTGTGCTTCCCTCTTTGGTGATTAATGTTCCTTTGTCGTTAGGTTGAAAAGTGTTTTTAATATACAAGGGAATGCCAGCGCTGAATACAGGTTGAACACTTGGTGGATGCAATACTTTTGCTCCAAAATGAGAAAGCTCTAAAGCTTCTTGATAGGAGAGTTCTTCTAAGGGACGCGCCTGTTTTACAATTCTTGGGTCAGAGGTATACATACCGCTGACATCAGTGTAAATGAATAGTATTTCAGCATTGGTTGCTGCTGCATAAAGCGAAGCCGTGTAATCAGAACCACCGCGACCTAAGGTAGTGGGAATTCCATTTTCGTCTCTCGCTATAAAACCAGGTGCAACGGCAATTTGATTTATTTGAGCTGCAAAAGAGGCGATTTGAGTATAGCTGCTTTGCACATCGACCTTGGCCTGTGAAAAGTTGCTGTCAGTTGTTATCAATGCTCTTGAATCCATATAGGTGCTAACCACATTAAGTGAATTCAAATAGGCGTTTAATAATTTGGAGGATAGAAGTTCTCCATATCCCATTACCTTATCACGAGTTCTTAAGCTGGCTTCCCCGATTAGAAAAACACCTCCTAATATGGTTTCAAGATCTTCGAAATCTTGTGCAATGTCTTGTTTGAGATCTGCCGAAATAGCAACAAATTCCAAAAAGGGTTGATGTAGGTCTTTAATTTGTTGAATTACATTGAGATAGGCCTTGTTTTTTTGGGAGGCTTGGTCAATTGCTTTTTCAATCAAGTCTGTGGTGCCTCCAACTGCTGAGACTACGGTAATTACTGGACTATTGTACGAATTGTGTTTTTCTAATACAATCTTCCCCAGTTTTTGTAACGCTTGTATATCGGCTATTGAGCTCCCTCCAAACTTTAGGACAACCATGCTATGAAATTTTAATGAGCCGCGAAATTACAATTTGATAAAAGGATAGGGCTATACTTGGCATTTTTTTGATGATAATGTAAAAAAATAAAAATTCGGTAAACGATTTCAGAATTTATACCAGATATTCTATGAATCCGGCAAGTGATTAATTACCAATCTTACTAGAAAGCCATAAATCAGCATTTTCTTGAGAAAAAAACACCTCAATAGGTTTCTCAAAAAAGAGCTTGATAATTCCAAAGTTTAGTATTGCCTTTTGCTGATGTGTTAAAAGTGCTAAACCTTTAAAGTGTTCGATTTTTGCCAAAAAGTTTAGGGCATGAGGATCGATAGTGTACTGCTGTTGGTAATCCAGTAAAACACCGAAAGATTGATTTCTGAAGTGAATTTCTGAAATTCCAATCAATTGGTATACGGTTTCTAGATCAACAATCGCGTCTGCGTTAAAAAATACGTGCATGCTATTTGCACTTACCTTAACCAGACCATATTCTAATTCATAAGTAGCTACTTGAGCTTCGAGCAATTTCATGCTGCAAAGGTCTTCAGCAAGTGCTCTCGTGCGAGTAATTCGCAGATAAAAAACCGAATTTATCTGTTCTAACACATTTAAATTTAAATGTTTAGCACAAAAACAATTCTTTTCTGACGAAGGGGTGTAAGATTATTCTTTCTTTACGGTTTCTTTGACAACAATTAGATCTTCTTTGCTCTTGCTCAAATCTAACTTTATGCGGTCTCCGCTACTCAATCGAGAATTGACAATTTCTTCGGCCAACTTGTCTTCGATGTACTTTTGAATCGCTCTTTTCAAAGGTCGAGCTCCAAAATCTTTATCAAAGCCTTTGTCAGCAATAAAGGTTTTTGCTTTTTTGGTCAGCGTTAATTCATAGCCCAGGGCTTTGATACGCTGAACTACACCTCTTAGTTCAATGTCAATGATAGAATTGATGTGTTCTTTTTCAAGACTGTTAAAGACAACCACATCATCAATACGATTCAAAAACTCAGGAGCAAAGGCCTTTTTCAATGCCTTTTCGATGACACCCTTTTGAAAATCACCTTCTTGCGCCTTTCGAGCTGCAGTTCCAAATCCTACGCCTTGACCAAAGTCTTTAATTTGTCTGGCTCCGATATTGGAGGTCATGATGATAATGGTGTTTCTAAAGTCTACTTTTCGGCCTAAACTGTCGGTTAAGAATCCGTCGTCTAGAACTTGCAAAAGCATATTGAATACATCTGGATGTGCCTTTTCAATTTCGTCTAAGAGTATAACGGCATAAGGTTTTCTTCTCACTTTTTCTGTGAGCTGACCACCTTCTTCGTAACCCACGTATCCGGGAGGTGCTCCAACCAGTCTTGAAATGGCAAACTTTTCCATGTATTCGCTCATGTCAATTCTAATAAGGGCATCTTCTGAATCAAATAATTCCTTGGCTAATACTTTGGCCAATTGGGTTTTACCAACACCTGTTTGTCCTAAAAAGATAAACGAACCAATGGGTTTGTCGGGATCTTTTAACCCCGCTCGGTTTCTTTGAATCGCCTTCGAAACTTTTACTACGGCTTCGTCTTGGCCTATAATAGAGGCGTTCAATATTTCAGGTAACTCTGCCAAGCGATTACTCTCGGTTTGTGCAATTCGGTTAACTGGAATACCACTCATCATAGAAACTACATCAGCTACGTTTTCTTCATCGACGATTTCACGATGTTGTTTGCTCTCTTCTTCCCATTCGAGCTGAGCTGCTTCTAGTAATTTTTCAATTCTCTTTTCATCATCTCTAAGTTTAGCAGCCTCCTCATATTTCTGCTTTTTAACTACGACATTCTTTTGTTCTCGCGTTGCTTCGAGTTTCGCTTCTAATTCTAAGATGCTTTCTGGAACATTCATGTTTACAATATGCACCCTTGAACCCGCCTCATCCAAAGCGTCTATAGCCTTGTCTGGAAGGAATCGGTCTGAGATGTAGCGATTGGTTAACATGACACAAGCTTTAAGGGCTTCATCGGTATAGGTAACATTGTGATGATCCTCGTACTTGGTTTTGATATTTTTTAGAATGTCAATGGTTTCTTCGACAGAGGCAGGCTCTACTATTACTTTTTGGAATCTACGCTCTAGGGCTCCATCTTTTTCAATGTACTGTCTGTACTCGTCTAGGGTAGTGGCTCCAATGCATTGAATTTCTCCTCTTGCAAGGGCCGGTTTGAACATATTTGAAGCATCTAGGCTTCCTGTTGCTCCACCTGCACCTACAATAGTATGTATTTCGTCAATGAATAAAATGACATCGTCATTTTTTTCAAGTTCGTTCATCACCGCTTTCATTCGCTCTTCAAATTGTCCTCTGTATTTTGTTCCAGCGACTAAGGATGCCAAATCAAGAGTGATCACACGTTTGTTATACAGTACGCGCGAAACTTTTTTCTCGACAATTCGAAGGGCCAAGCCTTCGGCGATTGCGCTTTTTCCTACACCGGGTTCACCGATGAGTAAAGGATTGTTTTTTTTGCGACGCGACAATATCTGTGAGACGCGCTCTATTTCTTTGCTTCGTCCTACAACAGGGTCAAGTTTATCTTCTTCAGCGAGTTGAGTGAGGTCTCTACCGAAATTATCTAATACAGGAGTTTTAGATTTTGCGCCTCTTTTAGTCGTAGAAGAAGATTTAGACGACTTAGCGCTGCTGAAATCTTTTTCTTCGTCCTCATCTTCTGCGTCACTTGGAAATGAAGCATCAGAAGTAGGTTCATCTATATAATCATCTTCAGAAGTAATCATCGACCTGAACTGATCTTTCACATTGTCGTAGTCGATTTTGAGTTTCTGAAGCAATTTAGTTGTTGGGTCGTTTTCGTTCCTGAGGATACACAGCAATAAGTGCGCTGTATTGATGGTTGAACTTTGAAACAATTTAGCCTCTAAAAAAGTAGTTTTTAAGGCTCGCTCTGCCTGTCTAGTCAACCGTAGGTTTTTTTTCTCCTTGCTCAAGCTGTCGTGCTCAGTCGTGGCCGGAGTCAAAATCTCCGTTTTACGTCTGAGTTGATCCAAATCGATATCCATTCCATCAAGAATGTGCACCGCCTTTCCACCTCCATCTCTTAGAATCCCTAATAGAAGGTGTTCCGTCCCAATAAAATCATGGCCCAATCGCAGGGCTTCCTCTTTGCTAAAGGCTAAGACGTCTTTGACTCTTGGCGAGAAATTATCATCCATACATTTTCTTTTCAAAAGCTAAAAATAAGCATTCTATCCTTCAATAAAACAAATATTCTGACGCGATGTTGTGTGAGTCAACAAATTTTTGAACCAATGTTAATAAATAGTTGATTTTTGTTGCAAATCGTCAATTATTAGGACCCTAGTTTTAATTAAATTGCCACATTATTTAATCAGTAAAAGCTTACGACGCGATGAGTGAAGGAGAAAAGCTAATTCCAATCAACATTGAAGATGAAATGAAGTCGGCTTACATCGATTATTCGATGTCCGTAATTGTTTCACGTGCCCTGCCAGACGTTAGAGATGGTCTTAAACCCGTACATAGAAGAGTACTGTTTGGTATGCATGAACTAGGAGTCAGATCCACATCAGCACATAAAAAATCTGCTAGAATAGTAGGTGAGGTGCTCGGTAAATACCACCCACACGGAGATACTTCGGTTTACGATACTATGGTTCGTATGGCCCAGGAATGGAGTCTTAGATATATGATGGTCGACGGTCAAGGAAACTTTGGATCAGTTGATGGAGATTCGCCAGCCGCCATGCGTTACACCGAGGCGCGGATGCGTAAAATTGCTGATGAAATGCTCTCTGATATCGACAAAGAAACAGTAGACTTTCAGCTCAACTTTGACGATTCACTGAAAGAGCCAACCGTGCTTCCTGCGCGAGTACCTAACCTACTGGTAAATGGAGCATCGGGTATTGCAGTTGGTATGGCAACAAATATGCCTCCTCACAATTTATCAGAGGTTGTTGACGGTACTATTGCGTACATCAATAACCCTGAAATTGAAATTGAAGAGCTGATTAAGTACATCAAAGCACCAGACTTTCCTACTGGAGGAACGATTTACGGATACGAAGGCGTAAAAGATGCCTTTATGACTGGACGTGGTCGTGTGGTCATGAGAGCTAAGGCAATTATTGAAGAAGTTCAAGGAAAAGAGGCCATCGTAGTCACTGAGATTCCTTACCAAGTCAATAAGGCAGATATGATCAAAAAGACCTGGGATATGGTCAATGATAAAAAGATTGAAGGGATATCTGCAATACGAGACGAATCTGACCGAAAGGGTATGCGTATCGTTTACATGCTCAAACGAGATGCTATTCCGAATATTGTTCTCAATACCCTTTTTAAATACACAGCATTACAATCTTCTTTTAGTGTAAACAATATTGCTCTTGTAAATGGAAGACCTCAGCTGTTAAATCTTAAAGAGTTAATAAGGCACTTTGTAAATCACCGCCATGAAGTTGTGGTGCGAAGAGCGCAATTTGAGTTGAGAAAAGCAGAGGAGCGTGCCCACATTGTTCAAGGTTTAATCATTGCTTCTGATAATATTGATCGGGTGATTGAAATTATCCGTGGTTCGGCAAACGTTGACCAAGCGCGAGCCTCTTTGATGAGCGAATTTGAGCTCAGTGAAGTTCAAGCCAAAGCCATCGTAGAGATGAGGTTGAGACAGCTCACCGGTCTTGAACAAGACAAATTAAGAGCTGAATATCAAGAATTGTTAGATACTATTAAAGACCTCAAAGACATCCTAGATAGAGAAGAGCGCAGAATGCAAATCATTACCGATGAGCTTCAAGAAGTGAAGGAAAAATACGGAGATGAGCGCAGATCAATCATCGATTTCTCCGGTGGTAGTTTGAGTATTGAGGATATGATTCCAGATGAACAGGTGGTCATTACCATTTCTCATGCAGGATACATCAAAAGAACAGCTGTTTCAGAGTACAAAACTCAAAATAGAGGAGGAGTAGGGCAAAAAGCTTCATCCACTAGAAACGAAGACTTCTTAGAGCATCTGTTCATAGGCACAAATCACCAGTACATGCTATTCTTTACCCAAAAAGGAAAGTGTTTCTGGATGCGTGTTTATGAAATCCCAGAAGGAAGCAGAACGGCTAAAGGACGAGCGATTCAAAACCTCATTCAAATCGAAAATGACGATAAGGTAAAGGCCTTTATCTGTACCAAGGATTTAAAGGATGAAGACTATGTGAATTCGCATTACGTCATTATGGCTACCAAAAAAGGAGTGGTTAAGAAGACCTCTTTAGAACAATATTCTAGACCAAGAAAAGGCGGTATAAACGCGATCGGAGTGCGAGAAGGAGATGAATTACTTGAAGCGAAAATGACTACGGGAAGCTCTCAAATCATAATGGGACTTAAATCAGGAAAAGCGATTCGTTTTGAAGAGAGCAAAACTAGACCTATGGGTCGTAATGCCTCTGGGGTAAGAGGGGTAACTCTGGCTCATGAAAAAGACGAGGTAATAGGTATGATTTCAGTTAATGAAACGACTGACAACATTTTAGTGGTTTCTGAAAATGGATACGGTAAGCGTTCTGATCTTGAAGACTACAGAGTCACCAACAGAGGTGGGAAAGGTGTAAAAACCATTTCAATAACCGATAAAACAGGTGAATTGGTAGCGATTAAAAACGTGACCGACCAAGATGATTTGATGATTATCAATAAGTCAGGTATCGCAATACGCCTACCTGTTGAAGATCTAAGAGTCATGGGTCGTGCTACTCAAGGTGTTCGTCTCATCAACCTCAAAAACAACGATCAAATTGCGGCAGTAGCCAAGGTCATGAAAATTGAGGATGACGAAATCGATGAGTCTGAGGAATCTACAGAAAGCGCAGACTAATTATTACTTTGCTCAAATTTAATTTGGCACAACTATTGACTTAACAAAAAGGTAGCCTTAACTTGCGCTGCATAATTAAAGAATAAAGAGTACAAGTATTATGAAAATAAGAATTTTATCAATCCTTTCTTTCGCAGTAGTATTTAACCTTTCTGCGCAGAAAGACGAGCTTAAAGCGGCTTCTAAAGCCATTAAGGCAGCAGATTACGCCCAAGCAAAATCTATTTTAGACGGTGCAAAATCTTTAGTAGACGGACAAGATGATGCTAGAACTAAATCGACCTTTTATTCCTATTTAGGAGAAGCTTCTTACAACTTAGCCTTAGAAGATGATAGTATGTATGATGCGGCTATTGACGCTTATCAGAATGTTATCAATGTCGAAAAGGAGAGTGGTAAAGTAAGATATACTGCAGAAGCAGAACAAAAACTAAGTCAGATTACGGCGAATTTAATCAATGGTGCTGTGGACGATCAGCAATCCGGAAGTTTTACCTCAGCCGCGGCTAAACTTTACAAAGGTTATCAGCTTCGTCCAATGGATACAATCTATCTCTATTACGCTGCTGGGTCAGCAGTTAATGCACAAGACTACGATAAAGCGTTAAAATTCTACATTGAGCTCAAAGAAATCAACTATGATGGAAGTGAGACCACTTATACAGCTGTAAACATTGAGTCTGGCGAGGTGGAAGAGTTCGATAAGAACACAAGAGATTTATACATCAAAGCAGGAACACACAAGGACCCTGCTGAAAATAAAACGCCATCAAGAAGGGCTGAAGTTGTTAAAAACATCGCACTTATTTATCAGCAACAAGGTAAAAATGAAGAGGCGCTTTCAGCGTATGACGATGCTATTGCCAATAATCCAACAGATGTCAATCTTTTATTGAACAAGGCAAATTTATATTATCAAATGGGTAATGTAGATCAGTTTAAGACATTGATGAATAAGGCATCAAATATGGCTCCTGACAATCCTGACCTTCAATATAATATCGGAGTTATCGCTATGGAACAAGGAAATATGGAAGAGGCGAGAGAAGCCTACAGCCGTGCATTAGAAATTGACCCGACCTATGTAAATGCAGGATTAAATCTATCTACTTCATACATCAACGAAGGAAACTCTTTTATTGATGAGATGAATGAATTAGCGCTTTCTTCTAAGAAAGCCGATTTTGATAAGTATGATGAGTTAAAGGCCAAAAAGGATGAGCTCTTCAAGCAGGGTGCTGAAATTTTAGAAAATATGTTAACAGATGTTCCAGAAAACGAACAAGTATTAACACAGCTTAAAAATATTTACGGTGCACTTGGTGATAATGAGAATTTCATGAGAATTCGAACATTACTAGAGCAGTAAAAAACAAGTTAAATTGAAAAAAGCCAGCATTAAGCTGGCTTTTTTATTTTATAACTACAAACTCTTTATAACTCTTAATTGGTGAGTATATTGCTTGGTTTCTGGATTAAAAATACCGGTGTGATCTAGGCGATCTATTCGAACCTTACCAAAAGCGTGTACGATGTAATTGTTGGGAAGAATGATTCCTACATGATGAATGATTCCTTCTTTATTGTCAAAAAAAGCCAAGTCACCTGGCTTGGATTCTTCAATAAAACTCAATGGAATACCTTGCTCAGATTGTTGTTCAACACTTCGGTTTAAACGTATTCCACAGTTCTTGTAAATCAGTTGAGTAAAACCTGAAGCATCAACACCAAAAGTAGATCTTCCGCCCTGCATAAAAGGCGTATTCAATAAAGACAAGGCCAATTCAGGGATTGATTTGCTTTTAGGAGCCAATTCAAAATCTTTATTGTGGTGATTGATAAAGGGCATAGCATCCATTCTTGCACCGAATAAAACGGTTCTCAAATTGTCAAGCGCGTCAATCACGTAACCAATGGGCTGATCATTGTAAACAGCCTTATTGAAATCGTTCAAGTCTTGAACATTTTCTTCTACTAATGGATGAAATTGATTTCTGTGAATCCAGCCCTTACTTTGGTCGTATTGGAATTCAATGTTTATATAATGTTTACGAACTTCTTTAACCTTGTAGTGATCGCCATAGAGCATTTGGTTGATCACACTTGATTGCGAATCCGCTTGGTCATACATATTGATGACACTCAAATCACAAATACCGTATTGATTTTTCAACAGTTTACTTTCTTTCTATCAGCATTGCAGAAGCTCCACCACCACCATTACAAATTCCTGCAAGACCGTAAGTGCCTTGATTTTGAATAAGGGTGTAAATAAGGGTGACTAAGATTCGTGTTCCAGAACAGCCAAGAGGATGACCTAATGCGACCGCTCCACCTCGAGTATTGAGCTTTTCAGCAGAGATATTTAATATTTTTTGATTGGCGAGTGCAACAGCTGAAAAAGCCTCGTTGATTTCGAAATAATCAATATCTGAAATCTTTAAAGCGGCCTTTTCTAATACTGAAGGAATTACTTTAGAAGGTGCAATAGTAAACCACTTTGGCGCTGTAGCTGCGTCTGCATAACTGTTGATATATGCCAGAATAGTGAGTCCAAGAGCTTTGGCTTTTTCTTCGCTCATTACAATAACAGCTGCTGCTCCATCATTAATAGTAGATGCATTCGCGGCGGTAACTGTTCCGTCTTTGCTAAAAGCTGCTCTTAATTGAGGAATTTTATCAAACCTAACATTTTGGTATTCTTCGTCATGATCGACGATAAGAGGTTCTCCTCTTCGTTGTGGTACACTTACTGCTACAATTTCATCTGCAAAAGAACCGCTTTTCCAAGCTTGTGCTGCCTTCTCATACGAGCTAATGGCATATTGGTCTTGCGCTTCTCGACTCAATTCGTATTTGCTTGCACATTCATCTGCACAAACTCCCATGGCATGTGCGTCGTAGGCGTCATTTAAGCCGTCTTCTTGTAGGCCATCTACAAAGGCTTGTGAACCAAATTTTTGTCCTTTTCGCAAATAGCTGTAGTGTGGAATTAGACTCATATTTTCCATACCTCCTGCCACACAAATCTCATTGTCTCCCAATGCAATTGACTGCGCCGCCAATTGCACGGATTTCATGCCAGAGGCACAAACTTTATTTACAGTGGTGCAGGGGACGTTTTCAGGGAGTCCTGCCAATAATGCTGCCTGCCTAGCTGGAGCTTGTTTGCATCCGGCCTGCACAACATGCCCCATAAATACCTCGTCTACATCTTCGGGTTTTAGTTCAATTTGCTCCAATACAGCTTTTATGGCAACTGCACCTAATTCAACTGCTGGAACGCTTGAAAGTTGTCCTAAAAACGAACCAATTGGAGTTCTTTTCGCTGCAACTATAACTACTTTACGCATTGGATATTATTTGGTACGAAAATACTAAAATCATATTTTCTATTTTTATGGCAACTAAGGATTTCCTATGGCAACTTTTAACGACTTGTATCAATCGATACAGAAGTATCATTCCAAGATTTTCAAATACGCCCTATTTGTATTTTCAGTGCTTGTCGTATTGTGGATGTTTCCAGCTGGAGTGGACTTTAAATACGAGTACAGTAAAGGTAGACCTTGGCAATATGAAAACCTTTATGCTCCTTTTGATTTTGATATACAAAAGTCTATTGTAGAAGTCGAGCAGGAGCAAAAAACCATCAACAACAATCAGACTCATTATTTCATTTTTGATGAAGCTAAAGTAACTGAGGTGGAGGGTGAATTTTACACCATATTTAGAGCAACTTTTGGTTTTAATTTTGAAAAAGACTCGACCCTCTTAGATCTATACACTATTGGAAATGAAGTCATTGAAAAATTGTATTCTTTCGGTGTTTTCGAAAGCTCCAATACCTTTAAGCGCATTGAAATTTCTAAAGAAAACCGTCTTTATTCGCTTAATGATGGTGAACGAATATTTCCAGAAACCTTAAGAAACAAAATAGAAGAACTCATCCCTTCACAGGTTGAAGAAGATCAAAAGGCTGTTTTAACACAGCTCTTAAGTCAAACGATACAGCCAAATTTGACCTACGATGAGGAACTTAGCGCTGCAGTCTTAAATGAACAATTAGGTCAAATTTCTTATACCCTTGGTGAGATTTTAGAAGGGACCCTAATTGTGAGTCGAGGAAAAATAATTGAACAGTCAGAATTTCAATTGCTTGAATCTCTTCGATCAGAGTATCAGTCAAAGCTCATCAGTGGACTGAGTTTTTATATTATCCTCACAGGTTACGGCTTACTTGTCGCATTGGTATTACTCATGCTGATGCTTTTTATCAAGAAATACCGTCCAAGTATCTATGAAGACAACAATCAGTTGACGTTTATCTTTTTGAATATCCTGCTTTTTGTTTTTGTGGTGATTACCCTTGTTCAGATTGACGAGAGTTATTCGTACATGGCACCGCTCTGTATTTTACCTCTTATTCTCAAGAACTTTTTCGATGCGCGTTTGGGCTTGTTTGGACATGTCATTGCATTATTAATTATCGGATTCGTAGTGCCCAATAGTTTTGAATTCGTTTTTGTTCAAGTAACTGCAGGAATTGTAACAATTTTAGGTGCACAAGAACTTCACAAAAGAAGTAATCTGTTCTTAACTGTGGGCCAAATCACTTTGGTTTACATTTTTACCTATGTGGCCTTTACTTGCGTTCACGACGGTTCAATTGCAAGTATTGATTTGAGAATTCTACTGCTGTTTTTAATCAATGGGATGGTTACTTTGTTCGCACAGCCACTGATCTATCTTTACGAACGAATCTTTGGAATGGTTTCGGATATTTCACTTCTCGAACTTTCAGACACCAATTCTTCACTGTTAAAGGTACTTTCTAATGAAGCTCCAGGAACCTTTAATCACTCACTTCAGGTCGCAAATTTAGCTGAAGCTGCAGCTAATGAAATCGATGCCAATGCCTTATTAGTTCGAGTGGGAGCTTTGTATCACGATATTGGAAAATTAGACGACCCTATCTATTATTCTGAGAATCAAATTCACGCCTCAAATCCGCACGACGAACTAAATCCGTTTGAGAGTGCACATCTCATAAAATCTCACGTCATTAAGGGAATTGAAATTGCACAGAAATACAACATTCCAGACCGTGTAATCGATTTTATTCGAACGCACCACGGCAATAGTCTCATCTATTATTTCTATAAGAAACAGCAAGAGGTAGAACCCGAAGTAGAGGAGTTTCATTTTAGGTATAACGGACCCATACCTTTTTCGAAAGAAACGGCCATTTTAATGATGTGTGATGCTGTTGAAGCTGCGACAAAAAGTTTAAAAGAACCGGGCTACAATGAGATTGACGACTTTGTGGAACGCATCATCAATACTCAAATGGGGGACAAGCAGTTTTTGAATGCCAACATTTCATTTAAGGAAATTGAGGACGTTAAAAAAGTACTCAAAAAGAAACTCAATAATATTTATCACGTCCGTGTAGAATATCCAGAATAGGCCGCTTCAAAAGTGCCGTTTAAATTCTCAAATTTTACTAAAGATTTTCTTTAAAAATAGTTGTGAACTAGAGATTAAAGATATAGTTTTGCACCCGCCTTTATGATAAATAAAGGTCCTTGGGAGAGGTGCCGGAGTGGTAACGGAGCAGATTGCTAATCTGTCAGCGCGTAAGTGCTGCCTGGGTTCGAGTCCCAGTCTCTCCGCAAAATAGCCTTAACCATAGGTTAACGGGGTGTAGCGTAGCCCGGTCATCGCGCCTGCTTTGGGAGCAGGAGGTCGCAGGTTCGAATCCTGCCACCCCGACTAATAAAGGGAAGCATCAACTGAGGTGTTTCCCTTTCTTTTTGGGCTTTAGCGGCTGTTTTGCCGTTTTTACTTGACAGGATTGGATTTTTTTCTGATAAGCAATGAATATTCTAATTTGTAGTATTTAAAACTATTGAATTGTAAATTGCTTCTTGTGTAGTTCTTTGAGAAGTTCTCAATGAAATCTACTTAAAACAGGTTAAAGACAGACGAATTATGATTAAAAAATTAAAGCGAATAACGGTATATTTTATTGCCTTATTCTACACCTTTGTAGGTGTAACCCATTTTACAAATCCTGACTTTTTCTTGGTCATTGTGCCTCCTTATATACCTTATGCCGATTTGGCTGTTTACGTCTCAGGTGTTTTTGAAATTGTGTTTGGACTGCTTTTACTCTCCAATAAAACTCGCAAATACGCCGCTTACGGATTAGTGCTATTACTCATCGCTGTATTTCCTGCCAATTTATACCTGTACGAATCGGCTGAAGCGCAGGCGGCTTTCGGTATTACGGCTCAACAAGCGCTTATTCGTTTGCCGTTTCAACTGCCTTTAATTCTGATTGCCCTCTGGCATTCTGAACAAAATACTTCTAAGGTATTTGACTGGACCTGTCTGATTCTGTTTATTCCAACCTTCATTTATTTCATCAGTTTAGGCTAATATTAAATCGGTTTGAGAGATTCAAAAATAGGATGGAAGACAGCTGCCGCTCTGGTCATTTCAAATATGATCGGAACTGGCGTGTTTACCAGTTTGGGTTATCAGCTTTTAGATGTTCAAAATACCTATAGCATTATTCTTATTTGGGTTTTAGGAGGAGTTTTTGCTTTTATAGGCGCCCTTAGTTGTGCTGAATTAGGAACGCATTTTAAAGCCTCTGGAGGAGACTATGTCTTTTTATCGAAACTCATTCATCCTTTAGCTGGTTATAGCTATGCATGGATATCACTTACCGTCGGATTTACGGCACCCATAGCTATTTCAGTTATGGCCATGGAAAATTATTTAAGTGCGCTTAACCCGCTTTTCGCTAATTCTTTTTTTGGAATTGGAGTCATTCTCATTTTAACACTAATCCATTCTTTTTCTTTAGGACAAAGCGGAGTATTTCAAAATGTTTCAACGGCCATAAAACTTCTTTTTATAGGCGTACTTATAGCTCTTGGATTTTATTATACCCCTATTCAGGAATCGGCCTTAGATTTCAGTTCAAGCTGGCAGACAGAGGTTACACTTCCTGGTTTTGCAGTGGCGCTTTTATTTGTGACCTACGCTTATACTGGTTGGAATTCTGCCGCTTATATTGTCGACGAGATTAGGGCGCCTCGAAGAAATTTACCTAAGGCACTTCTACTAGGCACAATTATTGTCACGATTCTATACGTGCTTCTTCAATTGGTGTTTTTACGACTGGCTAGTGTTGAACAACTCTCAGGAAAAGTTGAAATAGCCCTTCTTTCTTTTTCATCCGTGCTTTCAGCTTCGAGTTCGAAGTGGATCGGATATTTTATTGCCATTCAACTCATTGCTACAGTGAGTGGTTATCTTTGGATAGGTTCTCGAGTAACCTTTGCTATGGCCAAAGATTATGAGCTTTGGAATTTCTTAGCTCATAAAAACAGCAATGGAATTCCGGTTCGAACATTATGGTTTCAAGCGGCAATTAGTATCTTACTTACCCTAACAGGAACCTTTGAGGAGGTTATGCTCTATGCGGGATTTGTACTGCAATTAATGGGCACCCTGACTGTAGCTTCTGTAATGCGTCTCAAACCCCAAAAGAACGCTTTTAAAAGTCCTTTAAAACCCTATCTTCAAATCGCTTTTATTTTATTTAGTCTGTGGATTTTAGGTTATATGCTCTACCAACGACCTAAAGAAAGTCTTATCGGTCTATTATTTGTAACGGTAGGAATAATCACGTATTTTTTCAATCAACGAACGCAACAGAAAAAACATGAAGATTAATTTACAATGGGTTTCAACACTTATGCTTTTTCCTGGTTTGCGTGAATTTTCTATCTTCTTGTAGCTCTAATTCGCAAATCCTAAAGCTTCTGACTTTTTTGTAAATTACAATTACAAGACAACAACTAATCATTTACAAATCAAACAAGTAATCAATGAAATATAGCTATCTGCTTCTGAGCCTTATAGGTGCCGTAGTCACCCTCTCAGCCCAAGACCTAGAGTTAGAAGAACTTCACGATACCGTAGAAATTATCAGAGATCAATGGGGCGTCAATCACATATACGCCAATAACGAGCACGATCTGTTTTTCGCTCAAGGATATGCAGCGGCGAAAGACAGGTTGTTTCAATTTGAGATATGGCGTAGACAAGCGAGTGGAACCTCCGCTGAAATTTTGGGAGAAAGGGCCTTCAAACGAGATTTAGGAACTCGACTCTTTAAGTTTCGAGGTGATATGATTGAAGAAATGAATCATTATCATCCCAGAGGAGTGGCAATAATAACTGCCTTTACTAATGGAGTCAACGCCTATATAGAAGAGGCACTTAAGCAAAAAGAGCAGCTTCCCATCGAATTTAAAATGCTAAATATTCTACCTCAAAAGTGGACACCTGAAATCGTGATTTCAAGGCATCAAGGTTTATTAGGTAATATCGGCCAAGAAGTACAAACGGCCAGAGCGGTCGCAGCTGTGGGGGCTGAAAAGGTAAAAGAACTGTCTTACTTTCATCCCAAAGATCCCGATTTAACCCTTCCAGATGATTTAACCCAAGAGATGTTGGAGGCCCCAATTTTAGAGCTATACAATGCGTTTAGAAGACCGCTTACATTTTTAGCAGAAGACATCGATCCTTCTTACAGAATTGAATCTCCAGTGAAATTGGCTTTAAACGATACCAAAGCACTAGAAGATCCGTATTCAATAGGCAGTAATAATTGGGTATTGGATGGAAGCAAAACAGCCTCAGGAGGAACCTTAATGGCTAATGATCCTCATCGAACGGTTGCTACACCCTCACTTCGATATATGGTACATTTAGTGGCTCCAGGATGGAATGTTATTGGTGGAGGTGAACCTGAAATTCCTGGAATTTCAATTGGTCACAATGAATATGGTGCTTGGGGATTAACAGTGTTTAGGACCGACGGAGAAGACTTATACGTCTATGATATAGACCCTGAAAATCACAACAGATATAAGTATCAAGACCGTTGGGAAGACTTTGTGATTATCAAAGACAGTATTTCGGTGAAAGGTGAAGAAGACCGTATGGTAGAACTAAAATACAGCCGTCATGGGCCAGTCACCTTTGTTGATACTAAAAATCACAAAGCTTATGCTGTGCGTTCCGCATGGCTTGAAATAGGCGGTGCTCCTTATTTAGCATCGCTGCGAATGAATCAGGCTAAAGATTGGGCTGAGTTTAAAATGGCTTGTCATTATTCGCACATTCCTGGCGAAAACATGATTTGGGCTGACAAGGAGGGGAATATTGGCTGGCAAGCTGTAGGTATTGCTCCAGTGCGTGAAAATTTCAGTGGAATGGTACCCGTCAAAGGTGATGGGAGTTTTGAATGGAATGGCTATTTGCCCATCATTGAAAAACCAAGTGCTTATAATCCCTCTTCAGGCTTTATTGCTACCGCCAATCAAAATGTCACTCCTGAGAACTATCCGCATTACAATGCGATAGGATATTCTTGGTCTGATTCCTATCGCGGAGATCGAATAGACAAGGTCTTAGACGAAAATCAGAACTTTAGCATGTCGGATATGATGGCGCTACAAACGGATTATTATTCACTTCCTGCCCAAAGACTAATACCTTTTCTTAAAAATGCGGCTCATGCCAAAAAAGAGGCGCGTATACTCAGTCTTTTAGAAGGATGGAATAATGAACTCTCACCCAATTCGATTCAAGCAGCGATATACGTCTCATTCGAAAATGAACTAAGACGCACGGCTGCAGAACAGTTTATTCCCAAAGAGGCTAAACCCTATATGTCATCCATACAATTAGCGCGAATCATTCAATGGGTCGAAAACCCATCTATGGTTTTTGAAAAGCAGGCGACGAAAAAGCGCGATCAATGGATAAAAGCGGCCTTTAAAAGGGGGATAAAAAAACTAGAAGAACGCTTGGGTGAAGATCCCTCAAACTGGACTTACGGTCAAGCAAATAACAAGCACATCAGCATCACTCACGCGTTAGGAGAGCTTGTCAAAGCACCCTATGCCGAACTTTTGAATTTACCCGCCCTGCCGCGAGGAGGAAACTCATACACCCCAGGATCAACAGGTAATAATCTGAATCAAAGCAGCGGAGCTACCTTTCGAATCATTGTAGACACCTCAGATTGGGATACTGCTGTCGCCACCAATAGCCCAGGGCAATCAGGAGACCCCGAAAGTCCGTTTTATAGAAATCTCTATAAATCTTGGGCCGAAGATTCTTTTTTTCCAGTTTATTTTTCCAAAGAAAAGATTAGGGAAAACGCAGACTCTACGGTGATTATTAGGGCCAATAAAGAGTAATAATGTCTTGGGTTTTAGCGTTATACCTAGAAAAGTATTAACTTTTAAAATAAAATATAAAACAAGACAACAACTTTTCCAACATGAAACAAATTTCAAAAATAGGTGTTTCACTTAGCCTTTTTATGGCAATCTCTTGTGCAGAACCACAAGAAATAGCTTGGAACGAAATCGTAAGTGATTCAGATATTCCAACGGTGGTTGCGGGTAAAGTAAATAAAGCTGGAAATATGGAGTTTTACACTCACGGACCTTCTCGATGGGATCGAAATGACACCATTTCAGAGCAGCACATATTTCGCATTGCCTCTATGACAAAAGCCATAGCCTCTGTTGCCGCGCTACAGCTGGTAGAACAGGGTTTAATCAGTTTAGACGAACCCCTAGATGATTATTTACCAGAAATGGCGGCTATACCAATTCTCAATGCAGAGAACGAGTTGATTAAAGCAGAAACCTCAATTACCTTGAGACATTTGTTGACTCACACCGCTGGCTTTGGTTATTGGTTTACCAGCGAACAACTCGCCAATTGGGCATCGCTAAAACAAGAATTAAACTATGAAAATGCCTATCAACCCCGATTGTTTGAAGCAGGAACTTCTTATATGTATGGCACTAATACAGATTGGGTAGGTCGACTCGTCGAGAAAATTTCAAATACAAGCTTAGAAGACTATTTCAGAACGCATATTACCGGCCCACTTGAAATGAACAGTACTTGGTTTAATGTTCCCGAAGATTTACAGTCTTTAATCGTGGGTTCTTCAAATCGAGATGCTTCAAGCGGTGAGCTGGTTCAAAACGAGTATACCAAGCCCAATGTAACCAGCTCTTACAATGCTGGGGGTGGATTGTTTAGTTCACCTAAAGACTACGCCTTATTCTTGAATTGTATGCTCAATAAAGGAGCCTATCAAGGAGGTCGAATTCTCAAAGAAGAGACTTTTGACTTACTCAATAGCAAACAGCTCAATGACTTTAATCAAATTCACCGCTATGTTCCTGTAGGTAATGTCGATCTTACGCCAAGAGGTGATAAGGATGTCTTTTTTGACAGTTATGACAATTGGACACTAGCTTGGGCGCATGAGCAAAATTCAAAAATCCGTCCTGAAGGAACAGCCTACTGGGCGGGCTTTTTTAACACCTATTTTACCATTGATTTTGAAAATGAATTTGCGCTGGTCTACATGACGCAAATACTTCCTTTCAATGATATGCAGGCTTATAATCTTTTTACCTCATTTGAAAATGAGGTGTACAAACAATTAAATCCATAAAAATGAAAAAATCATTTGTTTTATTCGGTCTATTGACCACAGTACTTTCTTTCGCACAATTGGCTCAGGTTGACCCTCAACAAGAAGGGGTTTCCGCAGAGCGATTAGAGCGAATTAGCGAAGTTTCAAAAGCTTATTTAGCCGATGAAAAGGTAGCAGGTATTGCCACCATGGTATCGCGTAATGGTAAAATTATATACGCTAAGGCTTTTGGCGAAAGAGGAGTTGACGATTCAAAAACACTTAAAATCGACGATTTATTTCGCATATACTCCATGACAAAGCCGATTGTAGCCGTTGCAGCAATGCAGCTCTATGAAAAGGGCATGTTTCACCTGAGTGATCCCATTTCAAAGTTTTTGCCTGAATTGGCTGAATTAAGCGTAATGGATGAAGAGGGGAATTTAACCCCAAATCAAGAGCCAATTAGTATGCAGCAACTTTTGACACATACCGCTGGATTTAGTTATGGATTTTCAAATAGTAAAGTAGATCAAGAGTACAATAAGGCAGAACTCTGGACGTCCAGAGATTCAGACGATTTTATCAAACGCGTTGCTGCCTTGCCACTTCACTATAAACCAGGAGAGCGCTGGCATTACTCCATCGCTGTAGATTTGACTGGAGTGATTGTAGAACGCCTTTCAGGCATGGGCTTAGACGAATATTTGCAAACGCATATTTTTGAACCTCTTGGAATGGTAGATACCTTTTTTGAAGTTCCAAAGCAGAAAATGAGCAGATTTCTACCCAATCATTACTACGATTACGGTGAAAAGAGCTTGAAGACCGTTCAAGAAACCAAAGAAAAGTACAATGCCATGAGCAATTACGAAGACGTATCTATGTTTTCTGGCGGGGGCGGACTAGTCTCTACTGCCATGGATTATATGCTTTTTATGGAAGCCTTACAAAACGGAGGAAGTTTGAATGGAAATCGAATTTTAGGACCAAAAACTTTGCAGTATATGATTCGAAACCACCTAAGCGGTAGTATCGAACAAAAAGGTGGAGCAGGAGAGAATCCTTTAGACGAGGCCAGCAATAATGGGTTTGGCTTTGGTCTTGGTTTTGGTCTTGTGACCAATAGCGTTAACAACTCTATTATTGGTAGTGAAGGCGAATACAATTGGGGAGGCGCAGCAGGTACCGTTTTCTGGATTGATCCTGTAGAAAACATCTCTGTAGTTTCGATGATTCAACTTATGAGCTCTCCATGGAAATTAAGAGAAGATCTCAAAGTGGCGGTATACCAAGCACTTGACCAAATTAATGAGTAGGTTAAAACCCTTCCAAATGCATTTCGTATGAAAGCATATATGATTGTTATTTGCTCCTTGTTGAGTTATACTATACAGGCTCAAATCGTTTCGTATAGAATGCTTTACGTGGAGGCAGAAGATCAAATGCAATTTGAAGAACTCGCAAAAGAACGTGCTCAAGTTAGAGCTCAAAACTTGGTCGATACCGATTCTATTATTTATTGGGGACTAGAGAAATTTCGATTTCCACAGGGAACGATTTCTTCGAAACCTAATTTAGATGATGAGGGCAATTGGTATCAATACGTCATGGTGCACAAAAATCAAGAGTCCTATACTAGGGTAGAATCTTGGTGGCAAACAGCACTTGAAGACCGAGAGCCACCTATTCGAAAGCTTCCCATACAAATCAGTTATAAAGAGGCGAAACTCTGGCAGATACAAGATCAAATTTTTGAACAGCAGAATGCCAAATTTAGTTGGTATCACTTTAGATATTCAGATGATTTGCAGGAGTTTTTAGACCATCAAATGTCTTTTATTGTCAATGTTGAAAAACAAAAAATATCCCAGCAAGAGCAAACTGCAGGTTGGGTATTTAGTTCGCTTATTGATTCCAGTAACTGGGCAGAGCCCAATGTACTCACTTGGATTGGATTTTTGAACTTTGCCCAAGCACTGGAATATCAAAAGAACGTTGAGCTGGATGTTGACTATGATGAGTTCGATATTTTTAAGGAGTTTGCCTTTAGTGTTATTTGTGAGAAAATTTTAGAAACCGTAGCTTCAAAGTAAAAGCGGTTATGTGTGATATTAAAACGTGTAGAAACTTCATTGCAATTAGTGCATTCGTACTTTTATTCTCAATAAGTGCTTGTACAACTAAACAAGAGGCTTCAACCATATCAGCTCCAAATATTGTGCTCTTTTTTGTCGATGACATGGGTTGGCAAGACACCTCAGTGCCTTTTTGGAAAGAGACTACCGAATTAAATAGACGTTATCACACGCCTAATATGGAACGTTTAGCTGCAGAGGGTATGAAATTTACCCAGGCCTATGCCACACCTGTTTGCTCACCAACGCGCGTGAGTTTGCTCACAGGAATGAATGCCGCCCGGCATAGAGTAACGAATTGGACCCTTCACAAGGACAAAATTCAACCTATGGAAGCCAATCATCCCACTCTTGAATTTCCGAATTGGAGGGTCAATGGAATGAGCTCCTCTACAGGTGATTCGAATGCCGTATACGCAACACCATTGCCACAAATACTTCAGGAGAACGGATATACAACAGTTCACGTAGGCAAGGCCCATTTTGGAGCGATCGGAACTCCAGGAGAAAATCCTCTAAATCTTGGTTTTGATATCAATATTGCCGGTCATGCCGCAGGGGCTCCGGGTAGTTATTACGGTGAGGATGCTTACGGAAACAATCAGCCCAATCGCAGTGTATGGGCTGTACCAGGTCTTGAACATTATCACGACAGCAACACTAACCTGACAGAAGCCTTAACCTTAGAAGCGATAAGTGCCATTGATTCTATTTCACAGACAAAAGCCCCATTCTTTTTATACTTATCGCATTACGCCGTTCACACCCCAATTATGAGTGATGGACGTTATTTTCAAAAGTATATTGACAAGGGATTGGACAGTGTAGAAGCCAAGTACGCTTCAATGGTAGAGGCCATGGATAAAAGTCTTGGGGATATCATGGATTATTTAGCAGAACACAATTTAGAGCAAAACACAGCGATTTTATTTATGTCTGATAACGGAGGACTCAGTGCTGTTGCCAGAGGTGAAACAGCGCATACTCACAACAGGCCACTCTCTAGTGGAAAAGGATCCATTTATGAAGGAGGAATTCGCGAACCCATGTTGGTTAAATGGCCGGGGCGAATACAACCCAATTCAGTAAACGATAATTATTTAGTCATTGAAGACTTCTATCCGAGTATACTCGAAATAGCGGGAATCAATAATCCCAAAACCGTACAAAAAGTGGATGGTCAGAGTTTTGTTTCGTTGTTTGATTCTCAAGTCGCTCAAACCACCGAAGATCGCCCCTTATACTGGCATTATCCCAATGAGTGGGGGCCATCTGGTCCAGGTATTGGAGCATTCAGTGCCATTCGAAAAGGAGATTTTAAGCTCATCTACTACCACCAAACTGAGGCTTATGAACTCTTCAATATCCGCGAAGATATTGGCGAGAAAAAGAACCTCTATGCGCAGCATCCTTTAGTGGCCAAAGAACTCGCACAAGAGTTACGAGCTTATTTAATCGAGGTGGAAGCCCAAATGCCTAAACATAAATCTACAGGAAGACGCGTGAGCCTGCCTTAGATGAAATCATCGGCCATCTGATAGGCTTTGATCACTTTTAATTCTCCTTCTTTACCTGCTATGGAATTTCCGTGTTCCATGCCCAGGATACCATCGAAACCTTTTTCGTGAATGTATTTGAAGACATTCTTATAGTTAATTTCTCCTGAATAAGGCTCTTTGCGGCCTGGATTGTCTCCAATTTGAAAATAGGCGATTTCATCCCAGCAGTTCTCAATATTCGGAATGAGATTACCCTCTTGAATTTGCTGATGATAGATGTCGAACAATATTTTACAAGAAGCAGACCCTACTGCCTTACAGATGCTATTGGCTTGTGGACTTTCACTCAAAAATAAGCCGGGGTGATTTCTGAAATTTAGGGGTTCGAGTACCATCACCAAACCGTGTGGTTCTAATAATTCACAGGCGGCTTTAAGCGTATCGATCACATTGACCGTTTGATATTCAATGTTTTTTCTAAAATCTTTAAGACCAGGAACTACGGTCATCCACTTTGCATTTACGCGTTTGGCGACATCTATGCTCGATTTAATTTCCGATAAAAAGGCAGCGCGTTCGTCCTTGTCTCCTGAAGCTAAATTTGGCCTGTTCCAAGCGATATTGTGGGCGACGAAAACGCCCATTTTCATACCGCGTTCACCCATAGTTTTAGCCATTTTTTCTTGAAGGGCTAGGGGACGATTTCTCATCTCATTGTCTTCAAATGATTTAAAACCTTGATCGGCCATAAAATGCAATTGGTCAATAGGGTCGTCTCCTGCATGTGCTTTAAACATCCCTAGGTGAGGTGCATAATTTAAGTGATATTGATATGGCGTATTTAAGGGGTTGTAATTCGCTTTAGCGCTCATCATTCCCAAGGTTGATAAACCTGTCAGGGTGTTGAATTTTCTTCTGTTCATAGGATTTAAAATTTAGTTACTCCAGGTGTTGGAATTGCGTAATGACCGTTCTCATCCGGAAGGCTTGGGGGAGTGGTATTCCAATCTACTTGAGCAGGCATCAAATGATGATCAGAATTTAAGGCCTCATCCCAACTGATTGTTTTTCCTGAATAGGTGGCCATGCGTCCCATAATGGCCGTTAGGGTACTTTTCGCACCATTTTCGGCATCACTGATAACCCCATTATTTCTGATGGATTTAAATAATTCATCGTGTTCTACCTGATAAGGGTTGGCTTCTTGCCCCCATTTATACGGGTATTTGTAAAGTTCCTGTCCGTTGAGATCTTTGAGTAATCCGCTGCCTAACTCAACACTTCCTGAGGTACCTTGAAATACTTCGTCTACTCTCGAATCACAGCCTTTTTGGTGTCTACATTGAGAAGAAATCACAGCCCCGTCAGCATAATTAAATTGAACATAGTGATGGTCAAAGATTTCGCCGTATTCTTTTCCAGTACGGGTTTGACGACCTCCCATTCCTTGGGCACTAGTCGGATAGGCTCCTATAAACCAATTGGCCACATCGATATTGTGAATGTGTTGCTCTAATATGTGGTCTCCGCAAATCCAATTGAAGTAATACCAGTTGCGCATTTGGTATTCTAACTCGCTTTGGCCTGCCTCTCGTGGTTTTACCCAAACACCTCCATCGTTCCAATACACTTGTCCAGAGGTAATCTTTCCAATAGCTCCTTGAGCTACCCGATTGTAGAGCGTGGTATATTTCTTTTGGTAATGACGCTGAAGACCAACCACAACATTGAGTCGCTTTTCTTTGGCAATTCGGGCCATGTCTAAAACCTTTCTAATGCCCACAGGATCTGTTGCCACAGGTTTTTCCATAAAGACGTGTTTGTCATTGTTAATGGCGTATTCAAAATGGTAGGGTCTAAATCCTGGGGGGGTAGTGAGGATTACTACATCAGCTTCATCAATCGCTTTTTTATAGGCATCAAAGCCCACAAATTTATTTTTGTCTTTTACCTTGATTTTTTTTCTGCCATCAAAGTGGTCAATTATGGCCTTGAGGCTCGAATCGAGTCGATCTTGAAAAACATCTGCCATAGCCACGAGTTCGACCTGATCATCTGCCGTAAGTGCTTGAACAGCTGCTCCTGAGCCTCGCCCACCGCAACCTACAAGGGCAAGTTTGAGTTTTTTGTTGTCTAAGACATTGGCGAAAGATTTTACCGGTACACTAGCAGATAAGATACCTGTAGTGGCCAGAGTAGTCTGTTTGATAAAAGTTCTTCTGTCGTTTTGGAGTGTTGATTTTTTCATAAGATATTATTTAGTCGTCCAGTATAGTTCTTGTTCTTTTTTAGAGGGGGTTTGGTAAGGTCTGACAATGCGAAATCCAACGAAGGGTGCATCAGTATGCCACCATTCACTTTTCGGAATTTGGGGATCTCTCATTTTCCATTTTGGATCAGAGCCTGTTCTTGCTGCAGACCTTAGTTTTTCGGCGCTGTCTATCCAAGAGCCGCCGCGTACTACTTTTGGGTAAGTCTTGAGTGGTTTATTCCACTTGACTTTAGCTAATGTTTTATAAGCTTCAATGTCATATTGATCTAAGGTCCACTCTGCTATATTACCGTGCATATCGTATAAGCCCCACGCGTTGGGTTTTTTTTGACCTACTTTGTGATACTTACCATTACTATTCTCTTCAAACCAAGCGTACAATTCTAAATCTGAAGCATCATCGCTATGGCTGTATGCTGTTTGGGATCCAGCTCGGCAGGCGTATTCCCATTCTGCCTCAGTAGGTAAGCGGTAAAAGTTACCCGTAAGCGCAGAGAGCCATTTGCAAAATTGAACTGCCGCTTTTTGGGTCATTCCAATGGCCGGATAATCATCGGTTCCCATTCCAAAACTCATGTCGACATAAGGTGTAGTCGCTCCACTTATGGCATCAATGTCTAAATCGACTAAGGCTTGGTCTTTTTTTTGAATAGAGCGCTCATCTATATCTCGGTCTACGAAATGTTGGTATAAATTCCAGGTAGTTTCAGTATTGGCCATCCAAAAAGAAGCGACCTCAATCGTAGACTGAGGAGATTCATCTCGCTGATGCCCTTTTTCAGATAATGGGCTGCCAATTTGAAATTTACCACCTTCTATAAAAACCATTTCCATAGCCTGAGTTGTGCCCGGTAATTCTAGCCGGTAGGCTTCTTTCTGGGCTAAGACCAAATGAAATCCTAAAACTAAAAATCCTGTGACAAGAAATTTTAAGCAGTACATCAGTGTATTAGTTAGTTATCCCTTCAATTTACAGAAATAAACCAAAACATAAAATCATCAAGCAGTGTTTTGTTGAGCGCTAATAGATACTCATTTCTATGTAGGCTAGCCTTAAGTTCAACTAAATTACAGTTCTATAAACCCCTTAAAATTTGACTAAACCTCAGTATTGGCCTTATTCAGGATGAAAATAGATGTGTATTGAAACAAGTTTGTATTAGGCCGTAAATTTTATCCAAAATCGTTTAATTATTTCATATATTTGTTAAACAAAAAATTACTGCTATGTGGATACGTGCATTATTCCTGATGACCGCATTAGGACTATCTTTATTTACTTCAAGTGAAAAATCAACCTCTGTAGAAGTTCAAGGTAAGGCTTACTATTTTTCGAGGTCAAAACTTGATTTGGGGAACTGGGCCGCTCGAATGAGTGAGGCTCAAAAAAAACAAATGCAAGCCCGACTCAAAAATAGATTAGAGAAAACCTATATTTTAAGTTTTAACAGCAACGAATCCATTTTTGAAGAAGAAGAACGCGTAGATGCTATATCTGGAGCGACTGATTCTTGGGGAAGTAATTTTGCCAGAGGCAAACAGTACAAGAACGTAGAAGCCAATCAATTGGTTCAGACCCAAGAATTTTATGGAAAGCGTTTTTTGGTGAAAGACAAACTGCAAGAGATCGATTGGCAAATGGGTACTGAGGCTAAACAAATAGGGGAGTATATGTGCTTTAAGGCAACTGCCATGGTGCCGGCATCTGAGCTTACTTGGTATGATTTTTCTTGGGGTGATTTAAATCGAAGCGAAGAGGATGATGAGGCAATGACTGAAGTTGAGGCTTGGTATACACTTCAGATTCCAATCAAACAGGGGCCAGCTGAATATTGGGGCCTTCCTGGTCTAATCCTTGAAGTAAGCGCAGGAAATACGGTAATGCTTTGTTCACAGATCGTTTTGAATCCAAAAGAGATCGTTGAAATAGAAGCTCCATCTAAGGGAAAAGAAATTAATAAAATCGATTACAGAAAGACCATTCAAATGAAAATGATTGAAATGCGTGACAATCGAGGTAGACGTATGAACGACTAATCGACTCGAATGAGAAATACGCTTCATCATTTCATTCTGCTGTTTGCGGCTTTTAGTTTTACTGCGTCTCTTCAGGCACAATTAAAGTTTCAAGGTCGTGTATTAGACAGTGTACAAACACCGCTTGAATCGGCCAGTTTAGTGGCTATTGATAAAGAGAGTAATAGTCTTGAGACCTTCGCTATAACCAATGCTCAAGGAAGTTTTGAATTAAAACTTAAAAACAACAGAACTTATAAAATTCAAGTCAGCTATATTGGTTTAGAAACCGCCGAAGAAGAGCTTAGTACTACAGATCAAGACATACAAAAGGACTATACACTTTACCCTGCTTTTGCACTAGACGAAGTTGAACTCGTTGTAAAAATGCCTGTTGCTGTGCGAGGTGATACCCTGGTATACGATGCAGATTCTTTTCAAAACGGGTCTGAACGCAAACTTGAAGATATCGTCGAAAAATTACCCGGGGTCGAGATCAATGAAGATGGTCAAATCGAAGTCGAGGGAAAGGTGGTCAACAAACTCATGGTCAATGGTAAAGACTTCTTTGACGGAGATACGAAAGTGGCGACTAAAAACATCCCCTCAAGTGCAGTAGATAAAATTCAGATCTTACGAAACTATGCTGAAGTAGGGCAGTTGAGCAGTGTTAGAAACAATCAAGACAATGTAGCCATTAATGTAAAGCTCAAAGAGGGAAAAGAAAGTTTTTGGTTTGGAGATATCACAGGTGGTGGAGGTTCAGCTCCAACCGAGTCGTTGTATATTGGCCAGCCCAAGCTTTTTTACTACAATCCAAAATACAGTCTAAATTTCATTGGAGACTTGAACAACATAGGGGAGGTCGCTTTAACCCGAAGAGACATCCGAGGTTTTGGAGGTGGATTTAGACGTCCGAGTCAAAGAAGTGGAACCAACATCAACTTAGGAGATAACAGTCTTAATTTCTTGACTAACCAATCTAATGCTCAGCGCATAGAAAATAAATTAGCATCGGCCAATTTTAGTTATGCACCTTCTAAAAATCTTGACCTCAGTGGATTTTTGATTTACAATTACAGTCAGATTAACTCTCAAGAAATCAGTTTTGTGCGCTATACGAATGCAGAACTCAACATCCCTGATGAAACCACCAATCAATTTGGTAATGAACGATCAAAACAAGGGCTTTTAAAATTGAGTGCATCCTACAAGCCGAATTTTAATCATCAAATTGATTATGATGTTTTGGCCAGAAACTCAAATGATAGCCAGCAGCAATTGGTGAATTCATCAGTTATAGGCAGTACTGACCAAGTAGAAGAAGCAACGCCCTATAGTATCAATCAAAATTTGAATTACTATTTCACCTTAGATGAGAACAATATTTTTGCCTTAGAAGCGCAACATTTATTGCAAGACGAAGATCCATTTTACAACGCGGTTCTCGAAAATGATCCGGATGATTTAGAGGATGCTTACGATTCTACTGCAGCCGCATTGGGACTGTCAAATGCCAACTTGTTTTACGATATTGGTCAAAGCCGAAGAGTGAAATCGAATCAATTAGACGCCAAATTAGACTACTACCACATTTTAAGTCCAAGAAGTAATTTGAATTTTACCTTGGGTACCATCGTCAGTAGACAAAATTTCAATTCTTCGCTGTTCGAAATTCTCAATGGAGGATTGACCCAGCTACTGACTCCAAATTTCAATGATGGCCTATCTAGCAATGATGTAGACTACAACTTTAGCGATTTGTATTTGGCACTCCACTGGAGATTTAGGACGGGTAAATTTACCTTTACCCCAGGTATATCTGTTCATGCGTACAGTAATTCGAATACGCAGCTCGGTGTTGAAAACACTCAAAAGTTCACCAAACTATTACCTGATTTCGAAACCCGAATTCAATTCAAAAAAGGGGAGTCTTTGACTTTAAACTACAATCTCCGTGCTCAATTTACAGATGTCACTCGAATTGCTCGAGCGGTGGTGTTAAACTCCTACAATGCTATTCAATTTGGTGCTCCAGAATTGCAAAATGCCTTATCGCATAATATGAGTTTACTCTACAGCAGTTTCAACTTGTTTAATTATACCAATGTATTTGCAAGAGCAGCCTATTCGAATAATACAGATCAAATTCGCGGGCTGACCTCTTTTGACAATGTCATTCGAACTTCTACATTTTTCAATTCAAACTTTGCCGATGAAAACTTCAATCTCTTTGGAAGAATTCAAAAAACATTCGGTAAGGTGCGAACGAGCTTAAATGCGAGTTGGAATTACAGCAAAATCAATCAATTCATACAAGATCGCCAATCACTCAATAAAGGATTTACACAAACCTATACTCCAGGAATTCGGACGAATTTTAAGGTTGCTCCAAATATCAGTTTACGCTATCGCTATAGTCTAATTGAAAACGATCAGGGAAGTCGTAAAACGACCTTTATTCGAACAGCACCTTCGGTGAATTTTGATGCCTACATTAAAAAGAAAATCACACTGCGTTCAGATTATAGTTATACCACCCAAAAAAGTGAGGGTAATGCCCAGTCTTTCCAGAATTGGAATGCCTCTATGTCTTATCGAAAAGATAGAGATGCAAAATGGGAATACGAAGTACGTGCTTCGAACATACTCAATACAGATGCGCAAGTTCGAAATAGTGCCAATAACTTATCGGTACTTTCTTCTGAGACTTTTATTCAGCCTAGATTTATTACCCTTCGATTGATTTATTCGCTTTAAATGAGCGCTCTACAGGTGTTTGACTCGAGATTCGTATCGTTTGTATAGCGTCTCGTTATCTACCCCATCGATATTTTGGCTGAAATAGATTCCAGGTTTTGCTCCTTTTTCAACAGCGATTTTCAAGGCTTCTGTGGCTACCAAATTCACCAAGAAACATCCAGAAAGGGTTGAGGCAGCCCCTGTCAATTCATTTCCAATCTGCAATAAACCATCACCTGGTGGAACAGCATTGTCCAAAACCACGTCAGCTATTTCATAGAGTTTTCGATGTTTACTGTTTCGAGTGGGATATTTTTTCGATTGTGCAACAGAGGTAATGGCAATGACTTTATTTCCATTGGCTTTAGCCAATTCAGCCATTTCAATGGGCATGGCATTTCGGCCAGAATTTGAGATGACCAAAAAGACATCTGATTTCTGGATTTTATGTTGATCCCATATCACTTTTGAAAAACCACTTATACGCTCTATTTCTGCACTTCTACGCGCACCTTCGGTGGTCATCACCGTAGAATCTAATATGGCATTGACATTGGCTAGGCCTCCGGCTCTTACGAATAATTCTAATCCTATCATGTGAGAATGTCCCGTGCCGAAGGTGTGAATCATATGGTCCTCGACAATGGCCTCAGCGAATAAATCAATGGCCATTTTTAAGGAGTCCTCATTGATATCTACCAATTGATCAAAGAGTGCTGTGACCTTTTGTTTGTATTCGAATTCCATTTAAAGCTTGATGTATATTTTTCGTTTAGATAGGATGTTGACAGGAATCCAAATTACAACTACGTAAAAGAGCGCATAAAGAAAAGAGAACAGCTTTGCTGAAAGGCCGTTATTCAAAGCGAATTCTACAAAAGTGGCACTTAGTGAGATGCCCCAAAGCGAACTGCTGTAGAAAATTAGGGTACACATTCCTGCTAGTGTATAGGCGAATATAGAGTTAACCCCAAAGGCGTGTGCCATTTTGAATCGATTCCCATAATTTTTGTAGTCGCATAGGTAGATGCAACTCGCAAGTGCAATACTTGAAATCCCTCCTAAAACAAGCGTGAACGAAGTACTCCATAAGGCTTTGTTAAGCGGGAAAATATATTTGGTTAAATCTCCGAGTATGAGTAATACGGTAGCGAAAATAAATAGACTGTTCATTTGTTTTACCACATCTGTGGTTCTTTGAAGTAAATAGGCGGCAAACATTCCAAAGAGCCCTGTAACCATAGCTGGAAATGTACTGAGTATACCTTCAGGATCCCACGTTTCTTGCCATAAATAACCAGGGAGGTAAAGATTATCAATATAATGTGCCCAGTTTTTTTCTGGAACACTTAAGTCTGGCATGCCTATTCCTGGAACTGGAACAAAACACATAATAATAAGGTAAGCTGTCAGCACTGTAACAGCCAGTATTATTTGTTGTTTCTTCGAGAGGTATAAATAACAAAGTGCACAAAGCAAGTAGACCACTGAGATGCGCTGTAATACTCCCGTCCAACGGATTTCGCCAAAATCAAAATCAGGCCACAGCCATAAAAACAGTCCGACCAAATAAATCTTAACTGCTCTCCAGACCACCTTTTTAAGCAAATCAGTTTTAGAGGATTGTGCTGAGCGTTTGGTTAATGACAAAACTATAGAAGTTCCCATAATGAATAAAAACGTAGGGAAGATGTAATCGGTTGGAGTGAGGCCATTCCAATCGGCATGGAGCAGGGGAGCATAAACATGACTCCATGAACCAGGGTCATTTACGATAATCATAAAAATAATGGTTAATCCTCTAAGAATGTCTAAAGCTAAAAGTCGCTGGTTGGTTGTTGTCATGCTTATTAGTTTTGAATTGAAATTGTCTTACCGGCACGCCCTGTAGTTGAAAAGCTACTCATTTGAACAAGGCTGCCTTTTAGAATTATAATGGGTTTGGTGTAGTTCTCGGCTGAGGCTGTTGGAGTGCTTCCATCAGTGGTGTATTTCACTTGCATTCCAGGAAATAATCCTTTGACAGTTAAACTGTCATTTGTGATAAGAGCTCCAGGTTTGGGTAAATGATAGACCACATCAATATCAAGTATTGGCAAGATGGGTAAGCTGCGCTGGCCAATGGTATTTACAAAATGATTCCATGCCGTGAACATTTGAGATTGTTGCTCTTGGGTGTCGTTTTCTCTCATCCATTGTTCTTCAGGAGTCCATGCTCTTTGGGCAAAAACAGCCAGGTTTGGCATTAGTAATTCTTCTAAAATTTCTTGTGAGCGTGCGGTTTCAGTCCACAATTGACTTTGAATACCTGTCAAGTTTGAAGCCTTATCTTTTTCAAGGGCGACTGTATTGTTCTTGTATTCTGCACTGATTTGGTGTTTTTGATTTAAAAAGGAATTTCCAAACACATCTGTAGGGTTGGTACCCCATGTGTCGAAATAATTCACAAAGCCTGACCAGTTTAGACCGTGGTTGTCCATATCCCTGTCATCGCTCATGTCAAAATAAAAGGCAGAGGAATTACTCATCACCGTTTTAAAGCCCATATTCGCAAATTTGTAAATCATGTCCTCACGGCCTTCTCCCCACGTGTTATTCCATACATAGGGAATCAATTCATAATTAAACGTTTCTTTTCGTATGGCCGTCTCTCCTTGGCTTTTTTCAGAATGGTCTAAGAGAATATCTTCCCATCCTGCAAGTTCCACCTGGTCTTTATCAAAAAGTTGTTTCAAGCGCTTGAGATTGTAGATATATAGTTCTTCTAAATTTGAAACATTCGAGTTGTTATTGTCTAAAAAAGCCAAACAATCGTCTGAGGCGGTCCATACCCCGTAGGGCAGTTCATCTGCGCCTATACTAAAACGCACTAAGCTCGATTCGGCATCTTCGTACATCTTTTGAAGTTCGGTATAGACTTTTTCAAAAAAAGTATAAGCACTTTCATTACAAATGCAAATCACATTATCCGAGTAGCGTTGAGCCGATACATACTTACTTTGATCGTTGCCATCTCGCAGTCTATATTCAAGGGCTTTCTCAGGCTGATTTAGGGCCATGTATTTCTCATAACGCGCTTCCATAGCGATTATGGCGGCTCGAGTATGAGAAGGAAAGCTAATTTGAGGCATAATATCGATTTGTTTCTTTTTGGCGTATTCCAATATTTCCACAAAATCTTCTCGAGATAAATAACCGTTTGATGTTGGGCTTCCTGTTGCACCTGAACCGTACATCGGTAAAAGGCTTTTGTTTTCGATTGCAGAATAAGATCTTTTCGCCCCTACAGTGGTCAATTCTGGTAAATCGGGAATCTCTATTCTCCATCCTTCGTCATCGGTCAATCTAAAATCAAGGGTGTTCAGTTTATACAGCCCCATGAGATCTATTACTTTCAAGACTTCTTCTTTGTTGTAAAAATTACGTGAGATGTCCAATAAGAATCCTCTATACCCAAATCGAGGCTCGTCTTCAATAAGAAGTACAGGCCAACCTTTCCCTTCTAAAATAGCTGTGGCAAATAGCTGTCTTAAACTTTGAGAGGCGTAGAACACCCCTTTGAGATCAGAGGCAGAAATGTAGATTCCTTCAGGCTTGATTTCTAAAGTGTATGCTTCAGACTTCAGATTTGCATCATAAGATAGATGTATGCCGCTTTTACTTTCATCAGAAATAACAATTAATTCACTTAGCCCGGCTTCGATAGTTTGTAAGTCTTTGGAAAATGCCTCATCAAGCTTTAGAAACATTGAGCTTTCCGCTTGTATATAGGTATTGTTGAAATGTGTTTTTTTAGGATAAGGGACAACCCAACTAAGGGTCTCCGTTGAAAGGAAAGAACTATTTTGATATTCTAGGTATCGATCTTCAGCATTCATAAAATGTAAGTTTTCAACCCCTTCGGCATCTTTCCATTCGATATTCGTTTGAAGGTCATACCCCTTTTCGTTATGAACAATAAAAACACCCACAGGACCCATTGCAAGACGATCCATTATTCCGCTTTGCAAGCAGTTCAGTTTTAAGGTTTCTCCAGATTTTAAGCTGTAATCATCGGAGAACTGAAGCCTGTAATAATCTCCATTGATGCGTTCAAAAGAAACTCCTTGAGGTAGGCTAGAGGAGATAATTTCTCCTTTCATTTGATTCCAGTGCAGTTCCCATGCTGAAGAAGTAATCGAAAGATCTGAGTGATTTGTAATGCTCAGTTCTACCTGCATTTGATCCTGCTGCGTATCGAAGTGCACAATGCGGTAGTTCAAAACGATTCCCTGCTCTTCTAGCTTCGCTTGACAGGATAGCAGAAAAAATGGCAAAGCAAAAACAAGGAGCAGTTTAGGTAAAATTTTATTCATCAGTTAGTTGGTTATTAGCAACTTATAATAAAGATGCGTTTGAATTTATTAATTTTTTAAAGAAGTGTAAGAAATTAAAACAAAAATTATTTATCTTTAATTGCAACTAAACTAATAAAAATGAACCAAGTCATTACACTTGTAATGCCGATGCTATGTGCATCTTTTTTTACGCTATCTCAAACGGATTTGGCCAATGCAGACAAGGAGGTTTTTAACCTTGTCATTGATGAATTTGAGCATGGCTTAGAAAAGAGTTCCTATTTAGTTTTTAATCTCAAAGTATTACCTAACCAAAAACATTTAGAATAATTCCATTGAGCTTAAATTGTTTGGTTAACAATAGGGGTGGTTTCTAATTTAGATTCCACCCCATTTTTATTTTACTTGTAGTTCACCATCAGTTTTTTCTGATAACATATAAACGAGAAAGGTAGTATTTTTCGGTGTTCTGATATTTTATTTGAGACTAAACAAAAAGAGTCCGAGGCATTTTAGTAAATTTCGAACATGTGTTCCGATTCGACTATGTGGTTTTTCGTACTGTGTATTTTCTTACTTTCCTACTACCTAATTAAAACGGTAATGACCGCCTTTGTCAAATTGTTTTTAAACAAACAGGACGATGCCTATTCTAAAACCATATCATCTTTAGCTTCTAAAAAACAAGAATCACAATTGGAGGATTCAGTTCAAAATCAAAAACAGATTTTTGAAAATATCGGAAAAACAATTGGGACCCATATGCGCTATGATATAAGAAGAGAGAAACAAGAAAAATCATTTTTTGAGTGGATTGAATTGATCTCACTCGTAGGAGCTTTTTTGTTGCTTTTCTTTGGAATAACTGATCAGCTTACCATATTCTTTCTAGATGGTGTGACAACAGTCAAAGAGTGGGTTTTATCCTTATTTTAAACACTTTCATTTCTTTTTAAATTCATAGCTTTAGGAGTACTTTGTTTTCAAAATGAATACGAGCTTCCTTAAAATACACGCTAAAGACAACGTGATTGTCGCTTTATCTGAAATCAGAGTGGGAACTGAACTGCTAATTGATGGTTCTAGAGTGGTGGTCAATGAAACCATTCCTCAAAAGCATAAGTTATGTATAAACCAACTTGAGGTAGGTGAGGAGTTGGTAATGTACGGTGTTATAGTGGCAAAAGCTACCATTCCCATTAAAGCTGGTGATTTGGTCAGCACAACAAACGTTGCTCATCAAACGGCATCGAGCATTCGAAAAAACAAAACAAGCCTCTGGAATGCTCCGGATATTTCTTCTTGGAAGTCTAGACACTTTATGGGATTTCACAGAGCCGATGGTCAAGTTGGAACGGCCAATAACTGGTTGTTCTTTCCTTTGGTTTTTTGTGAAAACAGAAATATTGAAATTCTTAAAGACACCTTTGAAAAAGAGCTCTTTCCACAAGTACCTAATCCTTACCGTAGGCATTTGCGCAATCTTCTTCAAAAAGAAAATTCAACAGAAGAGCAAAAAGATAATACTTCACATTTAGATCACGTGAATTTGCGTTTTATTACGCATCAAGGTGGATGCGGTGGAACCAAGGAAGATGCTGTATTACTCGCACGTCTTCTTGCTGGCTACGTTAATAATCCCAATGTTGCAGGAGCAACGGTATTGAGTTTAGGTTGCCAACATTTACAAATAGAGGTATTTAAAGAGGCCTTAGATTCCCTCTCTTCTGATTCGAAAAAACCTGTTTTAATCTTTGAGCAACAACAAATGGGTACGACAGAGGAGATGTTGACTCAAGTCATCGAGCAATCTTATAATGAAATTCAACTGGCCAATGAGTTAAAGCGAGCTCCTGCTCCGCTTTCTAAACTAACTATTGGGCTCGAATGCGGAGGGTCTGATGGATTTTCAGGAATTTCAGCAAATCCAACGCTGGGTTATGTTTCTGATGTGGTATCTGCCTTAGGTGGCAGTAGTATTTTAGCCGAGTTTCCGGAATTATGTGGCGTAGAACAAGACCTAGTAGATCGTTGTTTAAATGAAGAAATTGCAACTAAATTTTTGACTTTGATGCAAAACTATGATCAAAGTGCTCAACATGTAGGATCGGGTTTTGATATGAATCCTTCGCCAGGTAATGTTAAGGATGGTCTTATTACAGATGCCATAAAATCTGCAGGTGCCGCCAAAAAAGGAGGAACTTCACCTATTGTTGATGTTTTAGATTACACCGAATATGTGTCAAAAAATGGGCTGAATCTTTTATGCACCCCTGGAAATGATGTTGAAAGTACAACAGCAATGGTTGGTTCGGGTGCGAATCTCGTGCTCTTTACTACAGGACTGGGAACCCCTACCGGGAATCCAATTACACCCGTGCTCAAAATTGCTTCAAATACAGAGTTGTGCGATAAAATGCCTGATATCATAGATTTCGATACAGGCGCTATCATAAGAGGGGAGAAATCAATAGAAGAAATGGGCGAACTCTTGTTAGATTTTATTATTGAAGTGGCTAGCGGGCGACTTACAATTAATGCAGACAGGCATAGGCAATTTGACTTTATCCCTTGGAAACGCGGGGTTTCTCTATAAAAAAACCGACACTTTATTGAAGTATCGGTTTTTAAATGACTATCAAATCCTGATTTAATTCAACATAGATTTAGCGTAGTCATAACTTCTTTTAACTTCTTGTACAGCATTTGAGCCATCAGGAATTTCATACTCCATTTCAATGGTTACAGGAAAGTTATATCCCTTGTCTTTTATCAACTGAAGTAGGGCTTGAATAGGAGTGTCTCCCTCTCCCCACATCATATTGTCTTGACCATTTTCTTTATTCTTTCTGTCTTTGAGATGCATACTCACAATTTTATCGTGTTTCTCTTCGACAATTTTTAAAGGTTCTGGATTTCCAGCAGCCACGTAATGACCAATGTCTAAGTTTATTCGAATGGCTTCTGAAATGGCCATAGAGTCATCCCAAAAAGTTGGAGTTTGTTGAGTGTGACCATGATAGCCTACAAGTACACCTTCTTCTTCTGCAAGGCGACCAAGGCGCGCTGTGTGCTCATCGTTTTCAGGATGTTCTAAGGTGATATGTGTTGCCCCTAAAGCTTTTGCTGCACGCATTCCATATCTGATGTCCTCGTCTGTGTTTTCTGTGCCAAACACGCTGGGTTTAAACGCATAAATACTGATGCCTGCATCTGCATACATGTTTTTCAATTCTTCGAATTTACCGAAGTCTACTTCTTGGCGCCATTGGGCAACCTCTTCGTTATAAGCTGCAATTTCTTGCTGCAGCAAGGTGGCTTCTTCACGCTCTTCATCAGTTAACTCTTCATTTCTATAAAGTTTATAAAGTAATCTTCTGTTTGGATGTCCCCAAATTGGGTTGACTGGAGCACCTGCAAAAGGTTCTGCGTGATTTCCCATGAGTTCAACTTGCGTCAAGCCTGTTTGTTTTACATAGTCAATAATAGCTTCGGGACTCTGATCTGGCATAGAACGGAACGAATATGTGATTACCCCGAAGTTTACTTCGTTTTCTTCTTTCTTTTCTGGATTTTGTTGGCAACCGATAAACAGGGCCGATGCGATTAAAAATCCAAATATTGTTTTGAGTTTAGTCATAGTTGTTTTTTTAATATATGATGCTAAATGTAATGGATATTTTAGAGTTTCGAGATGTTTTACCCATTAATTTATCAAAATGATACAATGAAAGGTGTACCAGTTTTTTGGTTACGCTCATACTGTTTTTTTGGACAGTATTAAAAACAATAGTCCACAACAAATCCAAGCAGGTAAGGTCAAAAAGCTCAAAAAGATGTCAAATTGCTGCGCGATAAGGTAACAACCTCCAGCAGCCAACACCCAAGAAATAAGTACAGCCCAATTAATAGAAATCTTTTTGATTTCGGCATAATTTTCGACAATTTTAAATGAGCTGCCAAAGAAGTGTTGAAAGACTATGATTGCACCCATTGGCGCTAGTATAAATCCGTAGAGCGCGACAAAATCTAAAAGTTTCATGGCTACTGCAGGAAACATACCTGCAAGGGTAGCAAGACCACCTGCAAGAAGTGTTATTTTAAATCGAGAAGTATTTTTAAAGATGGCTTGGAATGCCAATCCAGCTCTGTAAATAGTAGGGTTTGCGGTAGTCCAACCCGCCATGATGACCACTAAAACGCCGAATACACCTAAGGCATTATACGCCAAAGGACCTGGAGCTACGGGAGGGGCCTCACCTTGAAGAAGAAATTGTTGAGCCTCACTGCTTTTGATGTAAACCGCGTAGAGCAGTGCCGCCGCTATCCATGCCATAAAATGACCGATGTACATTCCAGCAGCTGAGGTCCATCCTGAAGAGGCTTTTCGAGCAAAACGAAAAACCGATAAATCAGACATTCCGATATGCATTGCGGCATTGGCGAACCAAGACCAAATCGCTACATGCCAAAATCCATACTTGATTTGACCGGGAAAGGGCTCGCTTCCTTCACCCCAAATCGCCCAAAAATCACCAAAACTTTGAACTCCCAATTGTCTTAAGGCCACAATACCACTGAGTAAAAAACCCAGTACGATGATTGGAGCCATATAATTGGCTGCTTTTGAGACCGTATCGTATCCCTTGGCAGCGATTACCGAAATGAGTATTCCAATACTCAAGACAATTAAGATCCATGTCAATCCATTGGGCATGGTATCGCTCAGTTTAGGCATTGGCATATCAAAAGGAATTCCAACGGCTGTCGCCGATACTGTGATCATGGCCCCTGCGAGAAAACAAAACAATACCCCGTTGGCGAGATTGTAGAGGGTAACCAATTTGAAGCCACAAATTTTTTCCAACTGATGATAAAGGGTAAGTCTGTATTTCACTGCAATTTCCGCAGTTAAAAATCGCCAACTTAAAACAGCCAGAAGGTTTCCTACAATGAGTCCCATAATAAGGTCAAAAGCGCTTACTCCTGTAGTCAAAAATAGAGGGCCAATGACGAACTCTGTTCCGGCTGCGTGCTCTCCGGCATACATACCTAAAAAACTCTTCCAGCTTTTTAATTTAGATTCGGGAACGGCCACGCGTTCAAATTCTCCGTCGCTTACTGTTGGTTCGGTTACTGTACTCATGTTTTGATGTTTAGCTTAGTTGGTCAGGTGCGATTGTAAATCGCTAATACGTTCACAGCACAATTGCTCTAGATTCTGTCTCAATTGCGTTTTAAACATGTCTATGGCGTGTTCGCCTCCTTTGTTACCCAAGGCAGCCACGCTATACATAAAGGCTCTTCCGAGAAAGGTAAAATCTGCCCCTGCTGAAAGGCAGCGCGCTATGTCAGGTCCAGATCGCATTCCACTATCTTGCATGATGGTTATCTTTTTGCTGTACTGTTCTACAATCTTTCGCAATGCTGTAATCGAAGACTCACCGGCATCTAGTTGTCTGCCACCGTGATTTGAAACAATGATACCGTCAAATCCAAGCTCTATAGCAGCCTTAGTATCTTCGACCGAGGCCACTCCTTTTAAAACGAGTTTGCCTTTCCACCGATCACGAATAGGTTTAATTCGTTCTGCATTTAATCGTCCAGAAAAGGTCTTGTCCATAAAAGCTCCTAACTGCCTTAGGTTGAGTCCTTCAGGTTGATAAGGTCTCAGCGTTTCAAATGTCGGTATGCCGTGTTTGAGAGTTTGCAAGGCCCAATGCGGTCTAGAAAGAATTTGTAAAATGTTGGTCATACTCATTTTTGGAGGAAGGGCTAAACCATTTTTATAATCACGGGGTCTGTATCCGAAAGTTGGAACATCACACAATAGAACTAAAACCTTACATCCTGCCTGTTGAGCTCGATCAATAATATCGTTTCGAATGGCCTCTTCTGCAGGATTGTAGAGTTGAAACCAAGCTTTTCCATCTGTAATCTTGCAAGCCTCTTCGATGTCTAGCGTAGTAACTGTGCTTAAAATGAAGGGTATGTTATGTTCTTTAGCTGCTTGGGCCAATATTTTTGGTGAATTAGGCCACATCAGTCCCTGTAATCCCACAGGTGCGATTCCAAAAGGAGCATCGTAGGTATGGCCAAAAAGGCTTGTACTGAGGTCACTTTTGGTGTAAGGTCTTATATATCTTGGTTCCAAAGTCAACTCACGTATATCTGAAGTATTTCGGTGTAAATTGACATCTTCATTACATCCTCCATCGAGATATTCAAACGCAAAACGAGGTATTTTTTGTTGAGCTCTTGTCCTGAGATCTTCTACTGAAGGATATTGTTTATTAAAGGGCATAGGTGTTGTTTTCAGTTATCAAGATATTCAATCAATTTGTAATTCTCTTTAAAATTGAAGTTACTTTTTGAAGATTCATCTAGTACTAAGGCGGCTCCAAGTGCCGTTCCTAAGGCCTGTGATGCTGCGAATATTTTCACCTTTGGAAGGCATTTTTGAAGACTTGCTAAGAAGAACTTGTTTTTTGTAAACCCTCCTTCTATATAGATAGTCATGTTCGACTTGGTATCGATTTTCATGGCTTGAACTAGTTTCTTGCACAATTCAAAATTGAGCTGATGGACGGCCTGCAGAGCAGAATTCAATTCTACTTTGTCTTTATTCTTGTCATTATTGAGGTATTTGAATTCAAAATAAGTATGTTTTGGCGATTGTTCAAGACGACTTTTTTCAAGTGGAAGCGCATGCAAAGCAGAAACCTCCAGCTCGAACTTTTGACTTATTTTTTCGAGTTGATATTCGTATTCTTTACCAATTAGTAAACGAACGGCCTGAGTTTGTTTCGAATCAACTTGAAGATATTTTAAGGAATGTGCAATTTTTTGATGCTCATCTATAAAAGGAAAAAACACCACCACCCAAGTTCCAGTCGACATTAAAATAAACTTTTTATCTGCACATTGAATGTACGGAAGCAGTGAAGCCGAAGAGTCGTGAATACCAAGACCTACCTGTAATTCATGGTTTTTATACTTGGCTTTGAAGCAGGTATTTCCTTTAATTAAAGTAGGAAACTTAGATAGAAGTTTTTCTTTTTTAACCCAGTAATGGTAATCATTGGTTCGATAATCCCAAAGTGCGGTATGGCAGCCAACACTTGTGTATTCTGCAAGTTTATAGCCATGAATTAAGAAGCTCAAATATTGTGGAAGATGCAGGCTCCACCGAATACAGTCAAAGAGTTCGGGTTTGGTTTTAGAGAGCCATAATAGCTGCATTCCAGAATTTAAAAATCCAGCCCGAGGCGAACCCAGGCACTCATCTAAATCAAAACCATTACCATATTTTTCATACCATTGTTCGATATAGTCTTCGTCGACTTCCTTTAAATAGTTGTAAAGTGGAGTGAGTACTTCGTCTTTTTCAGAGAGGTGAATTAAGCTCGCTCCATAAGTACTAAAGTTGAGATGTGTAATGGGTATTTTGAGCTCGAAAAGGAGACGGTCGAGCGTTTCAAATATCCAATTTTGAAGTAAATCAATCTGTTCACATTCAAATCCATCTTCGTCATATCCTTGAGCTAATTGTATTTCTTCATGGTGCAGCAGCTGATACTTATGGTCAAACACAACAAGTTTTTTGTTGGTCTTACCTATATCGAAAATAGCTGTACACCTGTTGGTCATAATCCAGTAGCTGTTGAACCACTTCCTCTGGTATCGATTAAATGTTGTCGCACACCTAATTGTCGATAAATCCCAAGTGGATTTAAGGCTCCACCTTTTTCGACGCGTGATTTTTGAAGTAGGGGACGTACATCCGTCAAAAAAGCATCTTGAATTAATTCCTGTGCAAGCACTACATCGTTTTCTTCTTGCGCCTGAGCTAATGCTTTTTGATCTACTAACAAGGCCTTGGCATAGGCAATTTTAATCGCTTCAATAGATTGTATTAAATCTTCGAGCGGATCTTTAGTGTTATGAGAGGCATCTATCATCCATGCGGGATATGGATTGGCTTTGTTGTTTTCTATACCGTAAATCAATTCAATAAAAATTAAGAATAGGGCATAGGGTTTGATACTTCCAACACTCAGATCATCATCACCGTATTTGCTGTCATTAAAGTGAAAACCGCCTAATTTATTTTGATTCATAAGCGTGGCGACAATTTGTTCGATATTGGTGTTGGGTAAATGATGACCCAAGTCAACAAGGGTATAAGCCTTATCTCCAAGATGATTGGCAAGCATAAAAGAGGTGCCCCAATCTTGAATCACCATGGAGTAAAAATTGGGTTCATAGGGTTTGTACTCTATAAATAACTTCCAGTCTTCTGGTAATTTTTGATAAATATGCTCTAAACTTTCAGTGGTGCGTTCAAGCGCCTGCTGAAAATTGTGTTGTGCCGGAAAATTACTTCCATCGGCTAACCAAATGGTCAAACTTTTTGAACCCAACTTATCGCCTGTTTCAATGACTTCAATGTTGTGTGCAATGGCTTGTGCTCTAACCGATTTATCTCGATGAGATAATGAACCGAATTTATAACTGTGCGATTGTCCGATTTGGTCTTGAAAAGTGTTTGAATTGACAGCATCGAACTTTAGATGAAGTTCACTGGCCTTGGCTTTGACTTCTTGGTAATCTAAAACGCTGTCCCAAGGAAAGTGAAGAGAAACCATATCAGCACTTTGAGTAAGCTGGTGCAACAATCCTATATCCTCTAATTTTTCCATCAAATTAGAGGGTTCTCCTCCGAGTTTGAATCTCCCAAAGCGTGTACCTCCTTGGCCAAGTGCCCAACTGGGTATAGCGACTTGAAAATCACCAAGTTTATGAAGAAGCTTGTCTATATCGATGTTTTTACGATCGAGTTGATCTGCGAGCTGCGAATACGATTGCTGAAGAACTTCTGCAGAAGATCGGTTGATTTCATTGATTTGATCTGGATTGATTCTCATGGTATTAGATGCTATTAACGAACAAATGCCTGCGGCATTCCACCATCGACATTGATCATATTTCCAGTTGATTTCTTTAGAACGCCTACCAGAGCAAATACTCCATCAGCAATATCTGAGGGATAAATGATTTGACTCATCAAATTTCGTTTGGCGTAATGCGCAGGTAAATCTTCTACGGCTACTCCATAGGCTTTAGCTCTACCTTCTGCCCATTCTCCTTCCCAGATTTTACTGCCAATAATCACCCCGTCCGGATTGACCACGTTCACCCGAATTTGTGCCTTCCCCAGTTCTGCTGCTAAAAGTCGAGTCATGTGCTGTTGAGCCGCTTTTGCTGTTCCATAACCAATATTGTTGGGGCCTGATACGACACCATTTTTACTGGCTATACTTATGATGTCTCCTCCAAGTCCTTGAATTTTCATGAGTTCAGCAGCCTTTTGTGCCAATTCGAACTGGGCTTTAACCAGCACGTTTTGCAATAAATCCCAATCTTCTAAGGTGTGATCTTCTAAGGTTTTAGAAATGGCTAATCCTGCGCTGTGAACGACAATATCTATCCCTCCAAAGTAGAGGCAAGCCGACTTGTAAGACTTGTCAATAGCTTCAGTTTTGGTGACATCACAACAGACCGTAGTCATAAGGTCAGAAGAATATTCGTCTTTCATTGCCTGAAGTCTTTCCTCAGAAAGATCAGCGAAAACCACATGAGCGCCTTCTTCAATAAGTTTATCGCAAATGGCTTTTCCAATTCCACCTGCAGCTCCTGTAACAAATGCAATCTTTCGTGAGAGTGTTTTTTCTTTTGGCATTCGTTGCAATTTGGCTTCCTCTAAGAGCCAATATTCGATGTCAAAAGCCTCTTGTCGGGGTAGTGCCGTATAGGTAGAAATTGCCTCAGCACCTCTCATGACATTGATGGCATTAATGTAAAACTCACTGGCTACTCTGGCAGTTTGCTTGTTTTTAGCAAAGCTAAATAGACCTACTCCAGGGTATAGCAAGATTACGGGACTTGCATCTCTTATGTTTGGTGAATACTCATTTTTATGGCTGTTGTAATAATTGATATACTCTTTTTTATAACGCTCGAATGAGGGGTTTAATTTTTCTAATAAGGCAGTTGTATCCTGTAAATTCTCATCTTGCTCTAGTGGTAGCACTAGAGGCTGAATTTTAGTTCTTAAAAAGTGATCTGGGCAAGAAGTTCCTAAAGGTGCCAATCGATCGAGGTCAAAGCTATTGACAAACTCCAAAACCACATCAGAATCGTCAAAATGTCCAATCATTTGATTTTCGGTAGAGCACAACCCTCGAAGTAATGGCATTAACTGTGCAGCACGTATTTTTCGCTCAGCGCTATCTAAGGCATCAACGCGTTTGCCTCCGAAATGATAGTTTTTACTTTTAGATTTCTCTTCGATGTACAATGAGGCCTGCTCAATAACTTCTAATGAATTTAGATAGCATTCGTGCGCATCATCTGCCCAAGTAAAGAGTCCATGAGACTCTAAAACTATTCCTCGAATACCAGGCTGTTCTTGAAGACATTTTTCCAATTGTAGCCCTAAATCAAATCCAGGTCTTTGCCAACCTACCCATCCCATGGTGTCTCCCCAAATTTCACGGGTAATTTCTTTGCTATTTGCACTCGCTGCAATGGCAATAAGCGCATCAGGGTGTAAGTGGTCAATGTGCTTAAAGGGCAACAGTCCGTGTAAAGGGGTATCTATAGAAGGTGCACGACTCTCTAAGTCATATATACAATGATTGAATAAGCCCACCATTCGGTCTTCATCGTGTAATCCTTGGTAAACGTTTTTAAGATCTCTCAATCGCTTGGTGTAAAGCCCTGCAATTCCTTTTCTCGTTAATGTTCCTATATCTCCACCAGAACCTTTAATCCACATGACTTCAACGTATTCATTGGTCAGCGGGTCTTTTTCTATGGTCTTGCAAGAGGTGTTACCTCCACCGTAATTAGTGATGCGTAAATCTGCTCCGAGCAGATTTGATCGATACAAAAAAAGTGCGACTTGGTCGTCTTTTAAACTTTGAGCGTGGGCTTCATCCCACAAATAATTGACGTGATTAAAGGTATAGGTAGACATCTGTATTTTTAGGTATGGAAAACTATTGTCTCAAATATAAACAATAAGAGTAAACTCCGAATTAATTAAGGTTTCAATGATATTTTACTACCTTCAAATACACCTAACTACTTTAAACATGCATTACAAAACGCTTTTTCCAGTGATTTTTGCCCTCCTGCTGAGTTCAGTATTATATGGGCAACAGACTATTGCTCTTTACGACAATGATGAGATTCCCAATTGGAACACTACGTTCACTCCAGAACAAACAAGAATAATCGATGTTCCAACGGGAAAAGCTCGTTTTATAACCAATGTAATTAAGCCTGAATTGAGTATTTATCTTCCAGAAGAAAATAACTTTAAAGTGGCTGTTGTATTATGTCCAGGAGGCGGATATTACGGTTTAGCAATAGACCATGAAGGGCACGATGTTGCAAAAAAATTAAATGAATACGGGATAGCAGTCTTTGTGCTTAAGTACAGAATGCCACAAGAGTCGTATTTCGAAAATAAAAAAGAGGTTCCATTACAAGATGTGCAAAGAGCTATTCAATACGTAAGGGCCAATGCCTTAAATTTTGGAATAGATTCAGATAAAATAGGTGTTGCTGGATTCTCTGCTGGAGGACATCTCGCCGCATCTGCCGGGGTGCATTTTACCAAACAATTTCAGCCTGCTCCAATTCACAACAACAGTCGCCCTGATTTTATGCTCTTGGTTTATCCCGTAATTAGTTTTCAGGATGGCTTCACCCATAGAGGATCGGCGAATAATTTAATAGGAATCTTTGGAAGTCAAGAAAAAGACGAACTCAATGCGGATGAAGTACGTTTTTATTCCAATGAATTACAAGTAAATACGAATACGCCGCCGACTTTTTTGATTCACGCCTTAGACGATGAGGTGGTCCCAGTAGAAAACAGTTTGTTGTTTTCAGCAGCGCTTCGACAAGAGGCCGTTGAGGTTGAAACTTTTTTTTACAAAACAGGTGGACACGGATTTGGCATGTACAATTCATCTTATGAATTAAATTGGGTCGATGCTTTTGTGAGCTGGCTCTTAGATTATTACAAAGAATACGATCGCACCTGAATAGAAGTGCTTAAAGGGTTTGAGCTCGAAATAAACCCATTTATTTCAAATATATTTTTATCTTTTCACGGCCAAAACCAAATTGCGATTCGGTGAGGAGCTAACTAAACAAATAAACACACTTAAACATGAAAACACTTGATACTTTAGATTGGATAAGTATTAGCGCCTATTTCCTGATTCTTTTGGGAATTGCGTACTGGGTCATTAGAAAGCGAAAAAATAATACAGAAGATTACTTTTTAGCCGGGCGTAATGTCGGTTGGTTTGTTGTCGGAGCCTCAATATTCGCCTCGAATATCGGTTCTGAGCATGTTGTTGGTCTTGCGGGATCTGGTGCCGGTAACAAACTACCCATGCTGATATACGAAATCCACGCTTGGATTGTATTAGCCTTAGGTTGGATCTTTTTGCCGTTTTACGCTCGTGCAGGGGTTTATACCATGCCTGAATTCTTAGAAAAACGATTTGATCCACGCTTGAGATGGATACTCTCGATATTCTCATTAGTGGCCTATGTATTGACCAAGATATCGGTAACTATTTATGCAGGAGGAGTAGTTGTTTCTGCCCTTTTAGGTATTGATTTTTGGACAGGAGCTCTCGCCACCGTTGTACTCACTGGTGTATACACTGTTTTAGGAGGAATGCGCGCAGTAGTTTATACCGAAGCAGTACAAACCATAGTGCTCATAATCGGAGCAGCTGCACTAACCTATATAGGACTTGATGCAGTGGGAGGTTGGTCTTCGATGAAAGAAACCGTAGGACCTGAATATTTTAATATGTGGCGCTCGGCATCAGATCCTGATTTCCCTTGGCCTTCATTACTAATTGCGAGTACAATTACCGGTATCTGGTACTGGTGTACAGACCAATACATCGTTCAAAGAGCCCTAACTGCGAAGAACATCAAAGAGGGTAGAAGAGGAACTATTTTTGGAGCGCTTTTAAAATTACTTCCAGTTTTCTTGTTTTTGATTCCAGGGGTGATTGCGCTGACACTAAAAATGAGAGGAGAGTTACACTATGACAGTCCAGATGAGGCGTTTCCAACCCTGATGGCCAACTTATTACCTTCAGGATTGAGAGGATTAGTAGCTGCAGGTTTATTGGCGGCTTTGATGAGTTCGCTCGCTTCAGTATTTAACTCTTGCTCAACTTTATTTACTGTTGATATTTATAAAAAATTAAGACCAGATGCTCCCGAGGAAAAATTGGTGAGAACCGGCCAAATCGCGACTATAATTACTGTGATTTGCGGTATTTTATGGATACCAGTAATGTCTGGAATCTCAGGGGTGTTATACGAGTATTTACAAAGTGTACAGTCTTATATAGCCCCACCAATCGCAGCAGTATTCTTACTTGGAATCTTTTCAAAACGAATCAACGCACAAGGTGCTTTTGTCACTATGGTATTTGGATTTGTAGTCGGAGCAGTTCGTATTTTCCTCGAGTTGATCAAAGATCGATTTGACCCAAGCAGTGTATGGTTCTACTTAGGTGACATGAACTTCTTAACTTTTGCGTCTTGGTTCTTCTTAATATGTATCATTTTGATGATAGCGGTAAGTTATTCGACTGCAGCGCCTTCGGAAGCTCAGATTGCAAACCTTACCATCAGCACAATTTCTGAAGAAGAAAAAGCTAAAAATCAAAATAGCTACAACTACAAGGACATTTTACTATCCATTTTTGTTCTTATCGTTGTTGCTTTTGTAATGATTTATTTCAACGGGAAGTAAACCTTTTGGGACCAATCTCGTCTTATTGATAAACTAACTAAATCAATGAACAAATTATTTTATTCAGTTACAGTACTCATTTTGAGTGCTGTAACTGTAGTTTGTGCTCAAACCGAAGTGCAGACTGGAGCTTCAATAGCCATTACATCAACCACTAAGGGAAAAGTAAGAGGATATATCGAAAATGGTATATACACCTATAAAGGAATCCCTTATGCTCAAGCAAAGCGATTTGAATCTGCAATGCCCTTGGAAGCATGGGAAGGGGTGAAGAGTACTACAACATATGGCCCTGTTGCATATCTAATGAATCCAACAACAGTAGTTCAAGACGAATCTGAGTTTGTTTTTGATCACAGTTGGGGATATGCCTCAGAGGATAATCTCCGAATCAATGTTTGGACACCCGCAATAGAAGATTCTAAAAAAAGAGCCGTTTTGTTTTGGATTCACGGCGGAGGGTTCACGGCAGGTTCTTCTCAAGAACTTCCGTCTTATGACGGGCGTAATTTAGCCGAAAAGGGCGATGTAGTAGTGGTGTCGATTAATCACCGCTTGAATGTACTCGGCTTTTTAGACCTTTCAGCCTACGGAGAAAAATACCAGCATTCAGCAAACAACTCTATGAGAGATATTGTTGAGGCTTTAAAATGGGTTCAACTCAACATTGAAAATTTTGGAGGTGACCCTAACAACGTGACGATTTTTGGTCAATCTGGAGGTGGCGCGAAAGTAAATACACTCATGGCTATGCCTTCGGCTGAAGGATTATTTCACAAAGCGGTCAATCAATCAGGAGCCTTTCGCTCTGGATTTCAAACTAAAGAAGTAACCCAATCCATTGCAAAAGAAACCTTGAAAATTCTAAAAATTAAATCCAAAAACATAGACCGCATTCAAGAAATCCCTTTTTCAGTATTAAGTCAAGCAAGTCAACAGGCACTTCAAATTGTGGCCGAAAGACTCGCAAAAGAGGGAAGAGTTCCAGGTGGTTTTGGTTTGAATTGGGGACCTAGTTTAGATGGCGAGCTAATCCCTTATGACATGAGTAGTGATGAGGCATATGATATGTCTAAACACATACCATTACTAATCGGAACTACAAAGAATGAGTTCGCCACTTTTGCTAATGGACGATTTTTTGGAGCCTCAGAAGAGACGGTTATGAAACATATCGAAGAAACTTATAAAGACAAGGCCTCAGCCTATATAGCTGCAGTTCGAAAAGCCTATCCAAACGATACACAACCTCATGATTTACTTACAGTAGATACCATGTTTAGGCCCGGAACTGTTTTTCAAGCCAATAAGAAATCATCTGTTAAGGATGGTGCCGAAGTATATATGTATTTATTTACCTGGCAGTCGCCTGTTTTTGATGGAAAATACCAGTCTGTTCACTGTATGGAATTGCCTTTTGTTTTTGACAATATTGAGTTGGCTCGAAACATGACAGGTGGTGGTATACAAGCTCATGCTCTTGCTGACCGCGTTTCAAAGGCATGGATTCATTTCGCTAAGACCGGAAATCCCAATCACAGCGGATTACCAGAATGGCCAGCATATACGCCTGAAAACACAGCCACGATGCATTTTGATTTGAATTGCGAGGTCAAACCTCAACTTGACAAAGAATTGTTTGAATTAATTTCGAGTTTATAAAAAAAGGTGGTCATTGACCACCTTTTGTTTTCATAATTCACTTAGTATTTACAACGAAGCGACAAAGTCAATAGCTTCTTGAGGAAGAAGCACTTTATCAATGGTGTGAACTGTACCGTTTGAGGCCATAATATCTACAGCAGTAATATTGGCATTGGCATCTGAAGCATCACCAATTACAAAAGTTCCATTATCATCAATTACTTCGATACTATTATCTGTCAGAGCAGTACCTACAGCACCAGCCGCCAGGTCAGTAGACAACACATTAGCTGGAATAACGTGATACAATAAGATATTTGTGAGCAAAGCAATTTCAGCCTCTGTATCAAAATCGTCAAGAGAATTGTAGTCATCACCGAGCGCGTCAAGTAATGCTACGAAAGCATCGTTTGAAGGGGCGAAGACGGTAAAAGGTCCTTCGCTTGCAAGTGTAGCAGCAAGATCTGCTTTAATTACAGCATCTTTAAGTACAGAAAGTGATTCTGTAGCGACTACCAAATCTGTGATAGTTGACGGTTGAAGCGAAGCGACAAAGTCAATAGCTTCTTGAGGAAGAAGCACTTTATCAATGGTGTGAACTGTACCGTTTGAGGCCATAATATCTACAGCAGTGATATTGGCATTGGCATCTGAAGCATCACCAATTACAAAAGTTCCATTATCGTCAATAACTTCGATACTATTGTCTGTCAGAGCAGTACCTACAGCACCAGCCGCCAGGTCAGTAGACAACACATTAGCTGGAATAACGTGATACAATAAGATATTTGTGAGCAAAGCAATTTCAGCCTCTGTATCAAAATCGTCAAGAG
>Ga0213865_10000042_pt1 | contig 69750 bp, 52 predicted proteins | sample PICome_6_FD_160100 | JGI IMG/M metagenome (GOLD analysis project Ga0213865, IMG submission 160100) | Coastal seawater microbial communities near Pivers Island, North Carolina, United States - PICO282 | ecosystem: Environmental > Aquatic > Marine > Coastal | place: USA: North Carolina...
CCTCTGGGATATTAAAAGTATCTGTTTAATGCTTAAAATTTACCAGATTCCAGTAGTATATCTGGTTTTACCGCCCTATTCTTCCTCGATGAGAGGGAGGATGCTTGCGGCATCTGAATCGAGAGCAATGAGCGCATCATGAATCGCTTCGATATACGGACGAGCGACTGCCCGTTCACCGCCCTCGCGAAGAAGTAATTCTTCCCATTCTGTTGCTTCCGATTGGTTACCAAGGAAAAGGTGGATTCGGTGAAGTGCAAGGTAAGCCATTGGATTAAGATGTTCTTCATCGGCATCCCAGCCTCGTTCAAAGCAAGAAATTGCACCTTGAGGCCCTGTTAATCGGCCTTGCATGAGAGCGATCATCCCTGCTTGTGACCACGCTAGAGGGAGTTTACCGATGAGTAAGCCTCTGAAAATGAGCCATGTTTCGCCACCACCAATGACGACAAGGGTGATGAATGCAGCCCATTGTTCAATAGTCGAAAGATCACTCCATGTTTCAACCATCAATCCAACAACGCCAACGCAAAATAGCAATCCTGAGTATGGGGCTACCAAAACATCGCGTTGAGTCCGAGCAAGATGGTACACTCCCGCTACGAGACCAAAACCTCCCAGGGCAGATAACATCACAAAATGAGCATTTGATCCCATTGGGTTTGGAGCAGCTTGACCGATTAAGATCAACAAAGCAAGCATTATCAAAAGCCAGCCAAAGCGTGAACTGGGTTGTGGAAACGGTTGGTTTTTGCTATTGAAAAGGAGTGCAAATCCAATAAGGAATTCAAAACAGATGAGAACCCAACGAAGGCTGGATTCATCCGTTAATGGGAGCGACATGGTTTGCCGTCGATACGGGTATTCTTTATGATTCGCTCAGTCCTTATGATACGATGTCCCTTTGAGAATTTCATGAGCACGGTACAGTTGTTCAAACAAAATGATGGTAGCCATTTCATGAGTGAATGTGAACGAAGAGAGGGAAATCCGTTTCAACGTCGGCTCTTTACCAGCCCAGCCCTCGGCAGGACCAATGGCAAAGTGTACGTCTTCACTCCCTATTTTCCATTCATTTATTTTTGCAGCGAATTGAATTGACTCGAATGAATCTCCTCTCTCGTCAAGAAGGATAAGTCGACCTTTTTTTCCCTTCAATTTGGCAAGGTAGGCATCGAGAGAATCTGTGTGAACATGCGTCTTGACACCTGCGCTTAGCAGCCGTTGCTGATACATTTCAGCAATACTTGCTATGGCCTTGTCCTTTAATTTCCCGTGCAGATGGATATTGATTCGGCCCATAACTCTGCGAGAAGATGGTTCTTTTTTCATATTCGTACGAAAGATGAAAACAAACGTCGATTTGGAATCATCATGGGATGGTGGCCTTTTGGAAAGAAATCGAACCCGAAAAGACAAATCATCAATGATCCATTAAGGAAAGATACCAGAACTTGGTTATCGGAATTACGGGATATTTGTGAAATGAATTTTGACAACCCTGAAGCAGCTCGTCGACAGATTCGGCAGATGCAGGTTGATTGGCATCAGGCATTTTCAGAGGGAATTCTTCCTCAATACAATCGAGAAGGGCTTGAAAGTCGGGCTTTCCGACTCTTATCTAGCTCAGATGATGAATGGATTTCATGGCTTGACAATGATGATTTCTGGAAGCCGGGATGGCGGCCTGAGCAAGAGAATAACGAGGATTGAAGAAGGAGTCCTCTGTCGTCAGGGTATGAACAAGGCCACGCTCCACCTTTTGCAAACGTGCCCATTTTCTTGGAAAGTCCGAGGTATTATTGAACACCTTGGAATGGACGTTCAAGAGATTCAAGTCAACGCCATGAAGACAAAAAAGGAACTCGCTTTCACAGACGGGTGGAACAAAGTCCCGGTATTTACTGACACTGAAGGGACAGTCGTGGTTGACTCAACTCCAATTATGTCATACATTGATGACAAATACAACCACGGTAAACTTTCCAATGCAAAGGGAACAGAACGATTCGACAGTATGCTAAAGCATGTCGATGATGCATGGAAAAGTGCAACTATTCCTATTCTCTATGGTTCCCTAGGATCTGCACTTAGTACAACCCGTCGTGTTTCAAAACTTGAGAAATTTGGATTCATATCCCGTCGCCTCTATGCATGGGCGGGATTCCCCATAATGTGGGGCATCATCGCACGAAAGCGAGTGAAGAAAGATGGGAGAACGCCAAAGAAATTGTGGCATGATCTCCTAACAGAATATACTGATTCTTTTGAAGGAAAGGATTTCTTTGGAGGAGAACATCCTGACCTAGTAGATTTTGCCGCATTCGGCTACATGCGCTCAGTTTCACCCTTCAAACAATTCAGACTTTTGGAAGAGCATGAAAACGGAATGGTCTGGTATCGTAAGATGGAACAACATCTCAACTGAGGTGATGATTTGGATTCTATTTCAGTGAATGAACTTGAATTCAAACTCATTTCGCAAGGCAGTTCCTTCTTAGGAAGTGACAAAGGAGGCTGGATTTATGCAAGCCAAAGACCTCGATACGAGGTCCAATTACCCGACTATTACATTCTTGAAGAGCCTATAACAAGGAGACAAGTGGCTGGTTTACTAGGTGAAAATGATGAAATTGAAGATTCAACAGAACCGATGGTTGGGCTCATTGGAAGCGAGATCGAAGCCATAAGGAAACAGATTGAAGAACAACTCGATTTCGAATTATTGGAAGGAGAGTGGGAGGTTCGGTCCCCTTCTTATCCGGAGTGGCATCATGCGCAGAATAAGATACATCTCTCTCCAGGTATTGTCGAAATTCTAGGGGACGCCGCTGCTGCAAATCATCGAGGTGCAATGATGGACGGACGAATCCGCCCAATCGAAACGACTGGTCCGTTACAATATCATCGGTTAGCTGTAGAAATGCATCCAAAACGAAAGGGCGTTTTTGCAACCTCAAATATCCCTGTTGATCGTTCACTTACCAATACAGTAGTGCGATTTGTGATTTCGCCAATTCGAGATTCACCGGCGAGAAGAGTCCCTAAATCCGCAGATTCATGGGGCAATTTCCGAACTGAACTCTTGTGGACAACATTACTTGGTATCGTCCCATCATTTCTGATTCCTATCTTACGAGGTTTCGATACATATGCAATCGATGGATGGCCAAATCTTCTGTTTGGAGGACTTGTTGCTGGGTTTGTAACGGGAGCTATATGGAGACCGAGAAGGCCTACAATTTCCTATGAAGAAGGCGTGATTCAAGATTCAGAAGATTCGTTTGCCAATGTTTCCCAGTAAGAATCCTTACGCATAGCATCAGCAACGCAAATTGCAGCCATGTTAACGATGTGGCGAACTCCATCTTGGCGAGCGACAAGTTGTACTGGATTTTTCATTCCTTCAAGAATTGGCCCTGTCATTTCAGCATCAGCGAGTTGTTCAAGCATCTTGTAGACAATATTGGCTGAAGCGAGATTTGGAAGAACCAGAATATTCGCAGGTCCTGTAAATTCCATGAACGGGTATTCTTCTTGGACGGTCGGATCAAGAGCTGTATCTGCTTGCATTGGGCCATCAATAACGAGAGTTGGGTCAAGAATTCTCGCCATCTCAACAGCCTCTTCGATTCGGTCGCTGCGCTGGGCTCGAGTACTCCCAAAGTTTGAGAAAGAGAGCATTGCAACCTTTGGACTTACACCAAATCTTCTTGCGACCTTTGCTGTTTGAACAGCAATTTCTGCAAGCGTACGACTATCAGGATAGACGTTCACAGTTGCGTCTGCGAGGAAAAGCAGTCGACCCTTGATGGTAACCATATAACACCCAATCAAGCAATGGGCATCCTCTGCAGGGCCAATCGTTTCCAATACTGGACGCAACACATCGCTGTAGTTTCTACTAACGCCACCAACAAATCCATCAGCATCACCAGATTCAACCATCTGGCTTGCAAAGTAAGGACGGCTCTTGAGAAGACGCGCTGCATCGACTCTCGTTACGCCTTTCCGCTCTCTTAGCTTGAATAATTTCTCAGCATAGACTCCTTTTCTTCGTTGGTCTGTTCGTGGATCGTAAGCTTCGTATTCGAAATCGAAATGCATTTCTTCCATCATTCGAGCAATTCTTTTCTTTGGACCTAGTAGAATTGGTTTGCATATTTTTTGCTCAGCCAGTTGAGCGGCTGCGCGTATAACTTTCTCATTATCGCCTTCTGGGAAAACGATTCGCTTGTTTCTTCGGCGCACCTGATTGATGACACTGCGCATGATCGAGTAGGTCATTCCCAAGCGCGCTTCGAGTGATTCTTTGTAAGATTGTAAGGAAAATTCCTCTTTGGTTACAGAGGTAATTCCTTCATCAACAGCAGCCTGTGCCACTGCAGAAGCCTCCCAAATCAAGACACGACGATCGAATGGTTTTGGAATAATGTATTCTGGACCGTATTCCATCGTAGCACCATCGTATGCGGTTGAGATGTAATCTGGAACTGGTTCTTTTGCCAATGCAGCAAGAGAGCGTGTCGCTGCCATCTTCATATTCTGAGTAATATCTCTTGCTCGTACATCAAGGGCACCTCGGAAAATGTAAGGGAAACCAAGAACATTGTTTACTTGGTTTGCATAATCTGAGCGACCAGTCGCAATGATTGCATCTGTGCGAACTTCAAGGATTTCTTCAGGGAGAATTTCGGGGGTTGGGTTTGCTAGTGCGAAAATAATTGGCTTTGCTGACATTGAAGCAATCATTTCTTTTGAAACAAGCCCACCTTTAGATAGGCCAAGTAGAACATCAGCACCATTCATTGCATCCGCAAGAGCACCGTCTGGGCAGTCAGTGGCAAATTTAGCCTTGTACTCATTAAGTTCCCCTTTCTTGAGACGATTTGTAGTGATGATTCCTTGAGAATCAACCATCTTAATGTTCGAACGTTTTACTCCTAAGGCAACATAATGCTCCGCACAAGCAAAGGCTGAGGCTCCTGCACCGAGAACGACAACGTTGATTGTGTCCAATTCCTTTTCCTGAAGTTCTGCTGCATTGAGTAATGCAGCGCCTGAAATGATAGCGGTTCCATGTTGATCATCATGCATAACCGGGATGTCTGTTGCTTCTGCAATTCTTCGTTCAATCTCGAAACATTCTGGAGCTTTGATATCTTCTAGATTGATGCCTCCAAATGTTTTGGAAATATTGACAACTGTCGAGATAAACTCTTCTGGATCGGTCGTATCGACTTCGATGTCAAACACATCAATATCTGCGAATGTTTTCAGAAGGAGGCCTTTGCCTTCCATAACAGGTTTACTTGCCAATGCGCCGATGTTTCCAAGACCTAAGACAGCAGTTCCGTTTGAGATAACAGCAACCAAATTCCCTTTTGATGTGTAACGATAGGCGTCTTCTGGCCTTTCTGCGATTTCGAGACATGGGAAGGCTACTCCTGGAGAATAAGCCAGTGAGAGTTCATGCGCTGTCGCGTGAGGTTTTGTTGGTACAACCTTGATTTTTCCTCGCGGTTCTTTTTCGTGATACTCAAGTGTTTCTCGGCGAAGAATTTCATCTCTCTTTTTCTTCAAGTTTGTATCCCCTAAACCTCTCTTGGTAACATCAATGGTTTGAGCATTGTTCCTTGATTGGACCAGATAGAGGGTTTCTATCACTCGATTTGATGAACCAGTGATGTAAGGACTATGGGTTGCTTGCTCTTGTTGAGGTATGAGGAGAGGACATGCGTTCGAGAATCATTGCAACAATTGGCCCGGCAAGTGATAACGTTGAGGCACTAAAACAGATGATTGAAGCAGGTATGGATATTGCCCGCTTGAATTATTCTCATGGTGATTTCAAAGGGAAAGAGAAGACAATACAGAACATCCGTGCAGCGGAGGAAGAAGTTGGCAAATATGTTGGATTATTAGCAGATCTTCCTGGCCCTAAACTCCGCCTTGGGACCTTTGAAGGCGAAGTCAATCTGGAAAGAGGCGAACTTGTCGATCTTCATTGTGGATTCCCAGAGGGTTTGCCCACACAAGCAAATACAATTCTCGGGGAACCTGTCAAAACATTGCCAGTGGAATGGGACGGATTGTCCAAAGATTTACGCGTCGGAGATCCTGTCCTCTTATCTGATGGCTTGATTCGATTAGAGGTTCTATCAGCGCCTGAACATATTGGCGAAGTTGTCCGTTGTCGAGTTGAAGATGGCGGAATTTTAACTGAAAGAAAGGGAATAAACGTTCCAAGAACATTGGTTAAACTTCCTGCAGTTGGGCCTCATGATCTCGATTGCCTTGAACATGCACTCTCTCAAAATGTAGATTTTATTGCTGTATCGTATGTCCGAAGTGCAGGCGATTTAGAACCTGCGCGTGAACGAATCAAGCAGGCTGGAGTACATACCTGGATTGTTGCGAAAATTGAACATCCGGCGGCTCTAAAGGATTTGAATGCAATCGTCGAAGCGGCAGATGTTGTTATGGTTGCAAGAGGTGATTTGGGCGTTGAAATACCGCTCGAGGAAGTTCCTGCGGCTCAAGAAAGAATCGTTTCTGCATGTCTCGAGAGAGGGACACCCGTTGTTGTTGCAACTCAAATGCTCGAAAGTATGGTCAATCATGCACGACCAACAAGAGCAGAAGTGACTGATGTTGCAACTGCTATTCGGCAGCACGTTAGTGCAGTCATGCTCTCGGGAGAAACCGCAGGAGGACAGCATCCCGTTAAAGCGGTGGAAACAATGGCGAGGATTGCTGAAACTGTTGATGCATCAACAGCAGATTTGCCCGAACCTCCTGCCTTAGCTGCTTATGTTTCAACGCGTGTTATAGCAGGTGCGGCAGTTGACATTGCTAGACAGACAAACGTAAACCATTTGATCGTCGCAACTGAACACGGTAACGCTGCTCGGCTGATGGCTGCACATCGTCCAAGAATCCCTATTTACGCCATGACAAACCGTATACGGGCAGCCCGTCGAACAACCATTTTGCCCGGTGTTGAAGGATTGTTGGTCGAAGAAAAACCGAGAGCCCGCTCGACGGTTGCAGAGGCTGTTCGATTGTTATATGAGCAGAAAAAAATCAAACCGGATGAAAAAATTGTTGCTATTTCAGGATCCCCTCAAGCAATCAGCGGTAGAACATCCACCATTCGATTGTTACAGGTGCAAAAAGACGGTGAACTCTCCGATCTGGAGTGAAGTATTGTTCTATCAATAAGACACCGCATTCAAATAGTGAGAAGAACGCATTAGAACCCATGAGCGAAGCCCATAATCAACCATCTCGGTCGCGACGGGCAATGTTTCTAACAGCATTAATGCTGATTTCATCAGGGTCTCTTGCTCTCACAGCCGTTCCAATGGCTTCCGCTCATGAAACAGGGGATGTCATTTCCTGGCCACTTTCCGGTAGCAATGATACAGGTTGGATTCAACTCAATGCAACCATCGGTTCGGATCCAATACTCAGTAGTCAAGCCACTGCAGATTGGATTCTCGAATTCGCTCCAGGCGCAGAGATTTCAAACGCTTCTCTTCAGATTCATGTGAATGGTTCTGATGGATTAATGATCGATCAGCCGCTTCTCGTAGCCAATGACATAGGCGTCAATCTCTTCGATTGGAGAGGACTGGGCATACTCGGTGCTTCGGACTCTTTCGATGGGGCTAATCCATATTCCGATCGCCTCTCTCCAAACAGCGCAAGTGGGGCAGGATGGACATTGCCTTCTGATGCAACAATCACAGAACTTGCTTTTGAAGCCCTTGCTCCGGTTGACCCAGTAACTTCGTTTACTCCGATAACAATTCCAATCACATCGTATGCCCAGCATCCTGTTGATGGTCAACTTTACCTCGCAACTGACGACACCATTATCGTCTTCGATGCTGCAAATGACCCCGCTATCATCGATTTTTATGATTTTGTTGAAATCGAGCCGGATTCAGCGCTAACGACCATTGCCGACATAGCCATTGGACCGAACGGGAATCTCCACGTTGCCTTTCAAGAGCCATCCGATTTCAGGATGATTTCAGGCCTTAATGGAACATTAGAGCCAGGTTTGCCTTCACTACCGGGAGGAGAAATCGCAGCATTTAAAGTCCTCAGTTCTGGCATATACGCGACAGACGGCGGAGGAGATTATTATCAATTTGATTCTGCAACATCTAGCTGGAGCCTCCTCTTTTCGACTGGAATAATAGGCAATGTTAACGATCTTCACGAAGAAAACGGCATCTTCTACGCAGCAACTGATTACGGCGTTGAGCGTTATGACTTGTCGGCAAATCAAGCGTTGTCCTCCTGGAACTCTGGAAACGTCCTCCATAGTGACACAATTACAGAAATAACAACTGCTGGAAACCAATTACTTTTCTCTTCCCAAGACAATGGCCTAGCACGATATAACTGGAATTCCGGTTTCTGGCTTGCAACATGGAATGATGCTAACTGGTTAGCATCGAATACTGTTTCCGGTGCACAAGCATATCAAGACACACTCCATATCATGAGTGGAGATCAGCTCCATCGCTACAATCTTTCAACAGGGGTTTTCGGCGCATCAATTGATTTGAGTCAAATGAACCTAACAGAGACATCGGCCAACATGATGATGCCATGGTCGCCGGGAGGTGCTCGTGCTCCATCTTCGATGATGCATGCTATGACCGATGGCAGTCGCCTTGTTCTTATGGATGCCACTATGCAAAGCACAATGCAGCGAGAAATTGTCATCGCAAGTGGCCCATCTGGACCTGAAATGAGTGATGCAATTGAACACGATGGGATTCTCTACGTCGCAGGATATACTTCAGAACAACTCGATCGATTTGATATCGCAAACTCACTTTGGCTAACCTCTATTGATTTGGGTGATAGGATAACTGCTCTTGGACTTGCAGGAGATACGATTCTTGCAGGAACTGTTGATGACGGGGTTTTCCTCATCGAGAACGGTACTGTCCGAGCAAATGTCCCGCCAAGTTCTTCCACAGATTCTTCTGACAATTACGTCGCCGATATTGCAGCAATAGGCGACTGTGGAGATTCTACTGGATGCAACATTATCGTTATTCAACCCAATGGAGTTTACAGAATAGATGCTGATGCGACAGCCATCGGCTCTGCGACACTTTTGAAGTCTGGCGTTGGTTTAACAGGGCAACTTGCAATCTACGCAGACGTATGCTATGTGGCGAGTACTGAAGGATTGCTCAGATATGAAATCAGTAATGATACCTTCCTTGCTTCATGGGGATCGACTGGAATCAATGGAGTCGATAATGCCCCCGTGGCAGTAATAGGAGATGTGGTTCACATGGGCTTATCCGGGTACGGTGTAGCTCGGAAGAATATTCTAACTGGAGAAATATTGACTCCGCTTAATTCAGACACAACGAACATGCAAACAAACACAATCTATGCCCTTGAAGCCAGTGGTAACGATCTATGGATTGGAACAAATATTGCAGGATATATTTGGGATGGTTTCTCTGTCAGTGAGACAACAATTGGGCCTCGAAGTGACTGGACAAAGCGTCCTTCACAACATTTTGATTATGTTCTTGATGGAAATTCAATGTGGTCTGGTACAAACATCGGCGTATGCAAGTATGATCTGTCAGGAAACATCGATGACTGCCTCAACGTCTATGATGGGATGCCTAATTGGGGAACTTATGCTGTCGGAGTTAACAGCACCACAGTCTTTGGTGGAACCTTCTCTGGCGTAGGACTCATTGAAAAATCATCATTCAGTGTCGTCGGGGAATGGGATGCTGGTTCACAAACTGACAATGCGATCGTTGAAATTATCGATGATATCGCATACATCGGGTTGTCAAGTATCGGAGTTGCTCGATGGGACATTGCAAACAGTCAATGGCTGACAACATGGACGACGAGTAACGTCCTAGATAGTGGAAATGAGTACGTAACTGGTATGATTGAAGATATTCGACCTGGCTTTATTTGGATTGGAGGAGAAGATGGTTTTCAATTAATCAACACAACTACAAGTACAGAGGCGTATGATATTGAAGTCTCAAACAGTCTATACGTCGGGAACGGCGACCCATACGATTTGACAATGTATGGATACACTATGTATTACCATCAGGGCGTATCAAGCGACAGCATTTACGGCATTGATGTTGGGAATTTTACTGCGATAACACCACTTGATGCTGGCCAAGAAGTCAGTGAAAATGGCGGCGATGTTGTGGGTATGACCATCATTGGAGACACACTTCTTGCAAGTGTAGTATCTGGACAATGGTGGAATCAGGAAGGGAGCGGAGGAATCGCTCAATACGATTTAGCAACTCAAACATGGAACTCTTCCGTCTTGCCAGAAGGTTCGGTAGATCGGGTTACAGCATTCAATTCGTCGACTGGTCACACATGGATTTCTTGGGGAGAGATAGGCCTTGAAGTCTACAGCCCGAGTGGAACAAAACTCGGTTCTTGGGATTCACTTTCATTTCCAATTCGAGAAATTATCGAATTTGATGGTTTGATTTTGTTTGCCACCGAAGACGGTATTGAACGATTCAACGAATCTTCCTTCCAATGGGAAACAGCATGGACGCCTGGTAACGGCTTACCAAACGCAATGGGGGATTGGATTGGTGAACTTTGGACAGATGGAAGTACCTTGATGGTTGGTTCAGCAAACTTTGCAGGTTGGGGTGGATTCCAACGAGGAACAATTGGTCAACTTGATTCATCTGGCACTTGGACAACTTACACCACTGGCCAAAATGGAATTCCAAATGGCTATCCTATCTCGATGACTGAATGTGGATCTTACTTGTATGTTGGACTTTTCAACAACAATGGAGGGGTGACATACATTGACCTCGCAAACACAACCGCTGTTGGGTCATTTACAACCTCTGTTCTCAAGAGCGGGCGAGTCGCTGCAGTTGCTTGCGACCCATCCGAGACTTTGTACGTCGGATACGATGATGATAACTTACCGATTTCGAAATACGATACAACACAATCTGCATGGATTGCGGAGATAACATCCAACGGAAATGGAATTCCGACAGATCCAGTTTGGCTTGATGCATTTAGCTATGCAAATGGTAAATTATTGATCGGTTACGATAACAATGGAGGCTTTGCGGCTATTTCGACGCTTGGTGCAATCTCTGGTCAAGCGAGTGTACAATCCGTAGGAACTGCAGTTACCTCAATCAAATACAGTGGAAATGAATGGCTCATCGGACAAGCAGGAGGAGCGAGTGGCTACTCTCATGTTGACAGACTTAGTTCGACCGGTTTGAATACTGAATTTGAATTACCTGCTTTGGTTAGTGGGAACATCAAAGAAATGGTCAGCGACGGTTCTCGAATTTGGGTCTCTACCTATTCAGTCACCTTGAACGGCAACAGTCCAGGAGCAGGTTCTGGAGGTATTCTACAAGGCACATTCAACTCCAGCGGAGGCATTGACTGGAACGAAGGTTGGTCTCTTTCATTCAATAACCAAGTAAACTCCATGTTGATGGAAGGGACGAAAATTTACATCACAACTGAAAATGGTGGGATGTACACTCTCAATACAACAACAAATGTTCTGCAACTCATGACCGGCGCAGTCCATAACAGCCAAGATGGAATTGGACTTTACCAATCAGGTGGTACCTCAACGCTCTTTATTGGATTGCTTGGCACTTCGTCAACAGCTGCTGGCGTCCAGGTCTTCGATGTAGCAACTCAGCAATTCACCAGCGGCCAACTTCTATCAGGCCTTCCTTCTGACAACATCCAAGGATTCGCCTTTTCCAATTCTCACATCTACATCGCAACACAGAACGGAATTGGTCGTTGGAATCTTACCACTAACGATTGGGACAATCCATTGACAACATCAGATGGCCTCCCCACGTCAAATATTGAGGACATTCGATACATCTCAAACGTACTCCATATCGCAAGTCCAAGTGGCCTAACCCAATACATTCCAACTACAGGTGCCATGAATACAATGACGACTGCTGATGGTTTGCTAGGAAATTCTGTATGGTCTATTGAAACCTACACAACCAGTCAATCGGGAACATGGTTGATTCTCGGACATGATGGCGCTGGAAGTGAGCGACCAGGCCTTACCGTTGTTGATCTCTCTAGTTCATCTGTTGCCGCCACTCATCGCTTTGATCAACTCCCTTCCAACTTCATTACATCAGTCGCCTCTGACTACGGTGGTCTTCACATCGCAACCGATGTTGGGCCGTTGGTTCACTATGATGGACTGACTGGAGAATTCGAAGATGGCCTTGCAAGTTTCGAACTCGGTTCTGGTTGGCCAATTTACCGAATGGACAGTGACGGAACGCACTTGATGGTCATGGGTGCTTCTGGGATGGCAATACTTGAAGCTCAAACAAGTACACATTCAATGCTCAAATCGGCAATCGTGCAGAACCCGACAAATGTTGCGGTCGGTGCCAGTGGATTTTGGCTAACCACATCTGATTCTGGTCTAAGAGGATGGACTCCTGCTACTGCGTTTAACGAAATGGAAACGATTAGCGTGCGGTATGCAAGTCCACTTAACATCGGCTTTAATTCACAATATATGGAAATCACTAACTTGACCCATCCGGGACTTCAAATTGACCTTGTTACTCAAGACAATCCTGTAATTCTGGATAGTTCTGTAGGTGTGGCAGGTGTGCACGGGCTCTTGTTCCAAACAGTGCCTCTCGTAATGACATCTCCTGTTTCAAATGCGGCTGTATGGGCTCAATCCAGTCTCCTCAGATATGATGCAGTACTGGAGCTTGACAATACGACTGGTGTTGAAAACAGTCTCCAATTAGCCATCAACAACGGCCAATTAATCAATGGATCTCGCATTGTTCCACTCAAACTTATAGCACCTAGCAACGGGACTATTGAGGTTCGGCTTGTGTATGATTGGGTGAGAAAAGACACACCTGTTGAGATTGCCGATATGTACGACAGGCCTGATGATGGCGGTGGAGCATTGACTGTGGAATGGTCACTTGTTCACGACCCAGATTTCAATCGATACCTCATCTATGTAAACGAAGGCCCATGGCAAGCCTTGCCGACCGATATCGATCTTGCTGGAAGAATCATCGATAAGACTGAATCTCTACATAGCCGACTCAAGGCCGATGTAACAACGGCCAACGGCGTTCCCTTGGTTGATGGTGTGGAATATTACGCTCTTATCCTCGTTGAATACGACAACGGACGGTTCGGATTACCAAGCCAGATTGTGGGGCCGGTAACAACCAGTAACGAGGTTCCAACCCCTCCTGAATGGGCTACTGCTCAACCACTTGATGGTGGTGTGGAAGGCGATCTAGAAACTGAATGGGCACGTTGTTCTGCACTTGATCTTCTCGAAACCCGTATTTACACATCGACACAACCAATCAACGATATTCTTGGCTTGTCGATTGCCTACTCTGTCCTTCCCACAGAAGGAAATCTTACCATTCTAAATCTTGATGCTGGAAAGCCGTATTGGCTCGGGTTCACATGCGTTGATACCAGCGGACAAGAAGACATCATGAATGCGACAATTATTGGTCCTGTTGTACCAACAGGCGGAATAGACGATGGTCAGCCTCCTGCAAAACTCGAAAATGTCTGGGCAATAGATACCCCAGAAGATGAGGGTGGCAGAATTACTGTCGGATGGGATCCAAGTGATGCAGATGATTGTGCCTTCTACACGATCTACATGATCACTGGTGTTGTGTTCGTAACAAATCCTACTTCAGTCGCTGGATTTTCGGTCGCCAAGGTGGTAAATTCTTGCCAAGAAAACACAACAATTGTTTCGCAATTAGACGACTTACCATTGACAGATGGACTCGAATACTACATTGGCGTAGTTGCATATGATTCATGGTTAAATGCAGAATTAAACGATGTTAACATCGTTCAAGCGACACCACTTGATAATTCAGACGGGGCTTCTATGCCTCCTTCCCGAATTGAAAATATCCAAGCATTCGATCATCCGAATGATGACGGTACTGCCATCGATGTTGTTTGGTCGATCTCTTCTGCTGATGATTTCAGTCATTACACAGTGTGGGCTGCAGATAAACCAGTTGATGACATTTCCTACCTCTGGAATGCTTACGGTGATGACCCTGCAACCTGCGGTTGTATCTCAATCGATAAGCAATGGATTGATGAAGATAAGAATCCAATAGAATTAACCTTGAATACTGCATTGTATGGAGATGGAACTCAATCATCCGAATTTTCATCTCGCTACACTCCCCAGTTGATTCAACCGGGAATCGAACTCTTTGTCACAGTCACCGTTCATGATTTACAAGGAAATGTCTACATCGATTCGTTGTTATCAGCAAGTGTTGTACCAATCAACAATCTAGAGGATACAACCCCTCCACCGCGTCTTACTGATATCTCTCTCAGCGACCGCCCTATGGACGATGGATCCGCTCTCGACCTTGAGTTTGGACTTTCTACTGCGAGTGATATCTATCAATACGAGGTGTATGCTGCTTCATGGTCTTTCACAAGCGTTGGGGTAGGTTCTGACGGACCAAACGCACCTATTATGACTCTTGATAGGATTCCAAGCTTCCCGATTATTCTAACCATCATTGCAGGCGACCTTCCAGTACTTCCAGGACAGCAAACTTGGGTTGCTGTTGTAGCCGTTGATTCATCTGCCAATGCACACAAGACTGATTTGACCGTTGTTTCTTCGCAGTCAATTGACGATGGCATTACAGATCCTGGCAACTATCTTCCAGCCATTGATGGAGTTACTTTGGCATGGGTTGCAGAAACCGATATCTTGGTGACATGGAATCACACAAATGATTTCGGCGTAGAAGGATATCAAATCCATATTTCCGATGAGGATTTCATGGATATCTCAGATGCTACATTTGTGGGAGAGACGCTCACAGCGAACTCGTTCGTAATCTCCTCCACTGTTTTTGCTGAACTCGATAACAAATCAGCATGGTATGTCTCCGTCACAACATTTGACGATAATCAAATTCGTCAGTCCGTAGATGCTGTGATGATTAATGCGGTTGAAAATGGAGTTGTAAATACCGATGATTCAAGCGACGGTACAGATTTCCAGTCTCTTCTAACAACACCGAATTTGCTCGCTGCAGGCTTGGTATTTATCTCGCTGATTTTGCTCATAGCAATTGTACGTGGTCGCGGAAAGAAATCGCAAAAGGACAAACAGTGGGAAATTCAGACCGCTACTTGGGGGCTTGGGGATGATGAAGGATGGAATTCACCTTCTGAAACAAGTGTACCACCGCCGCCTCCAGTAGATACTGGGTCTCTCTTCCAAGCTGCTGACCGAATTCAGAATGCACCAATCGACCGACAAGAATACGTTGCTCCAAGACCAGTCATGAACCCTGTTCGAACTCCTGTTGACAATAGCATACTCAATGATTTGGATATTGGTACCAAGCAGAATTCATCCAACCCTGGTATCGATACATCGTTCTTAGACGATCTCCTTTGATACCGTGATGCTCAAGTCATAGGAATGACAGGTAGTGGTATGAGCAGCATGCGGCAACCCCCACGTTCCGCTGTTTTTACAACGTTGCAGTATTCAATAGAACGAGGATTGTTTCAATTTGATCAGCATTCAGTTCGCCTCCAGGAACATGCTAAAAATCTTAGAATCGAGTTACCAAACGATTGGAAACAGAGCGTTCTAGAGCAAATCGTTGAGATGGGATCTCAACTTGAAGATGGACTTCTACGAATTGAGTACACTTCTGAGGGAAAATGGAATTTCTCCAATCGAGCATTTTCGATAAGAAATGAGCCTTGTGATGCAATAACTGTTGAAGCAAAAATATGGCCAAAGCGAGTCGCTGGGACAAAGCATGGGGCCTGGAGTGTGTATCATGAAGCAAAGCAAAAGGCAGAACAATCTGGAGCAGATATTGCATTATTTGTTCATGAATATTCAGTTATTGATGGGGATCGAGGCTCACCAATTTTACTAGACGAAGATGGGGTTGTATGGTATAGTGCCTCACCTCAAGCGGTCGATGGCGTCACGCTTCATTCGATTTTGCCAGAACTAAAATCCTCTGGTTTTCCTATCCAAAAGGGAAATCTAAACGAGCGTATGGTTGCTCGTTGCATTGAATGTGTCGTTCTTGGAAGTGGATTAGGCGCTTCAACCATCGAATCGATTGATGGAGAAGAAATTGGGGATGGGACAACAAGATTGACTGATCTGTGTAGAAATATATTATCTCGTTTGGAAGATGATGAATCATCATGGACTGAGGTGAAATGAATGGAGCCTCTGCTTTCGCTACGAAATACGTTACAGTCCCAGGGGTTACTTGGAGATAATGCTCACCAATATGGTTCTCCTGACGAAATGATGTTGCTTTCATCGGGACCAAAAAGTCATCTTGCAACCTTCTCTCTTCTTTGTGGACCCAGTACTGCTCGAATAATTATTCGACAGCCTTCGAGTGAAATCATTTCACCTGCGCCTCCTCATTCTCCGATGAATGGTGATATCAGATTGACTGAATCATCAGTAATCACATCCGAATTGCAGCAATGGAATGGGACTTCTTGGGTTGTTCAAGAAAAATTTGAAGCAACTACCATAGCAGATATTCTTCGTCATTTTTGTCCTAAAGAACAGATTGGTTTTGATCAACTTCTTGAGACAATTCCAATCACAGGGCCATTTTGGACTGGTGCTTTCTCATATGATTTGGTTCAATGGACCCAACCCATTGGATTGCAGTACCCTCCAAAGGAGAATGAACTGCTTTCTGTTGTATGGAGAATTGACAAGTGCATTATCCATTGCAAAGAAATGGATCTGATGAGGGTTTATTCAACAGATCAACATTGGGCCAAAGAAGCGGATGTATCTCTTTCAAAACACGTCCATTCTGAATACCCACCAACAATAAAGCCTTCACCGCCCCCGATTTCGAATTGTACTGATGAAGAACACGAACAGATTGTAGAAACCATACATTCTGCAATCAAGGACGGACAATTGTATCAACTCAACTATGGAAGAACTTGGGAAGGGGCAATTGAATCTGAACCATGGGAGGTGTTATGTCATTCAGTTTCATCAAATCCTGCTCCATTTTCTGGTTATGTTCATGTAAACGATGAGGAGTTGGCATTGATATGCGCCTCCCCTGAATCGTTGTTATCCACAAAGGACGACATTATCACAACCGCTCCAATCAAAGGAACACGGCCTAGAGGAGCATCACTCGCCGAGGAGCTTTTGTTACGAGAAGATATGATTTCTGATCGAAAAGAACGTGCAGAACACAGAATGCTTGTTGATCTCATGCGCAACGACGTTGGAGCCATAGCAAAGCCAAACCAAATTTGGATTGAACGATTTGATGTTGAAACATATGCAGAAGTTCAGCACCTAGTAACTCGTGTTCAAGGGCGGATGAAAAATGGACTCGATGCTTTTGACGCTTTCCAGGCAGTGTTTCCTGGCGGATCGATTACTGGATGTCCGCGAACAGTTGTTTGTTCAGCTATCGATGAATTAGAAAGGCAGCCAAGGTCGTTTTGGACGGGATCATTAGGCTGGTTTGAAACAAAAACGAACATGTCCTCTTGGAATATTATGATTCGAACTGCAGAGTTGAAACGAGATGAAAATGGATGGAAAGCGAGAGTGACTGCTGGCGGTGGTATTACCATTGAATCAAATCCTAAATCTGAGGTCGCCGAAGCGAAGTGGAAAGCAAACGCCCTCCTGAGATCCTGTGGATGGATAGATGATGACCGTCTCTCTATTCCACGCGGTGATCTTTCAGTCCATTCCCTATCGATAGAGGGTGATTTGAAATCATCACCAATTTCTAATTCCATATATACAAATAAATTCAAACAAGATTCTGTCCTCCTTATCGATAATCTTGATTCCTTCACATACAACATTGCCCACATGATTTGTGGCCTTGGATATGATGTAAACATCATGAATGGAAGGAGCAACACCACTCAATCCGCAAAGAAAATAATAGAACTCCTCAATCCATCTCATGTCATTCTAGGCCCCGGTCCAGGTTGGCCAAAAGACAGCCCACTGACAATGGAATTTGCAGAAATGGCTCTTGCTGGAGAGTTGCCCCCAACACTTGGGATTTGCCTCGGCCATCAAGCGCTTGGCATCGCAGCCGGCTGGCAGTTGATTCCTAGCCCCTCTGGCCCAGTACATGGAATTCCCGTAGAATGCTTGCATAACGGGCGTGGCCTTTTTGAGAACCTTTCTGAAATACATATGACCAGATACAATTCTTTGACACTTCTTTCATCAGATCATCAAGCCAATTCAGGGTTCCAAATTGATGCAACTGATGAAACAAAATCACTTGTTCTAGCGATACGGAGTGAATCACATCCTGTTTTTGGGGTTCAGTTCCATCCAGAGTCTGTTGGAAGTCAATCTGGAGCGTTTATCCTTGACGCTTTTCTAAATTCTCAAGCGCATGGTTGAAATGACGGTAGTCGGTGGGCAGGACTGAGGGAGAGAGATGCCAACCTGTCGCCTATGTTCTGCAACCTATCCTCGTGAGTTCTTCATTCATGGAAATGGGCCAAATACACAGGTCTGCACTCGATGTGGAGTTGAACATGGAATGATCAGTAAGGAAGATGCTCCTAACCTGTATGATGATACGCTCAAATCAGCCCGATTGAGTACTGTATCTCGCCGATATCGACCTTTCCTATATCTCTCAGTTCTTTGGGGTCTTTACATTACAACAGTTCGCAGTATTAGCCCATGGGGTATGTACATGCTAATTATGCTTACACTACTCACACTTGCATCGCTTGTACTCTTCATAACAAGTGGAGCAAAGTACACAAGCACACTTGCAAGACTTACCCCTGACTATGAACGACCAAAGGGTCACTGATTCATTATTTTGAGTGAATACGCAGAACATCTCCATCGGATAGTTCGTGCTCTGCTCCGACGATTCGACGAGTACGCCCGTCCACACCTTTGATGAAACCATCACCAAGATCGCTGTGAACTTTGTATGCCACTTGCTTTGCTTGAATATTCGATTCCACAACTAGAGCATCTGGAAGTACATTTCCATCACCGTCAGTCCAATGCGACTCATCTTGGACAGGATAGACTACAATTCGATCAAGTTCATCAAACAAAACTCGATCGAGTAATTTGTTAAGTCCTGTCTCCCCCATTTTGGTCAACCTCTGTTGAAGCATTTCCAATCCTTTTGCTTGAGCTTCGTTGAGAGCCTTCTGATCTGGAATGGTGAAGGTCGAGGCTCCTGAAGTGTATTCAATGAATCCTGCTTCATTCGCCTTACGTAGTGCAAACTCGGTCTCTGCTGAGCATGGAACAAATTGAGGGATGATTTTCGATAGATGTTCAATAACACCTTCTGGTGCAAGATCAGCTTTGTTCCCTGCGATGAACAGTGGGAACAGGTGGTTTCTGACCGATGATGCTAGAATCCTTAGAATGTCATCGGACCAATCCCATGGCGAGGTCATATCTCCATGTTGTGAGTGGAAAGAGTCGAATGAGCGTTGACAGATGCTTTGGGTTGCTCCTAGACCTGAGAGACGATCATGAAGGAATTGGACGAAACCTTTCACTCCTTCAGCTTGTATTTTACGAGCACCTCGGACCCAGCCATCTTTGAGAAGACTCAATATCCAAGCATCTAATTCATTTGTAAGAAAAGAGACTTCGGCTAATGCTTGCTCAATGGCCTCTTCTTTTGTTTTCCCTGCTCCTATTGGATTGCCCTCTGCATCTGTTGTCCCAGCAACATCGATAACTTGGATAAGAGCATGACATTCAGCAAGGTCTGATAGGAAAGCGTTTCCTCTCCCTCTCCCTTCACTTGCTCCTGGAACAAGACCTGCAACGTCAACAAGCATGCAGGGGACGTAACGTTGATGATTCTCACAAGAACCTGTTCGTGGGGTGCAGATACTTCCTCCTCTTTCGGATGAAAGTTCAACTCTTCCATCTTCTTCTATACGAGTACGTAATTCACCACATGGGCATGGAAGACGGCTTGGAATGAAAGAAATACCAACATTAGGGTCAATTGTACAGAACGGATAATTTGCAATGTCGACTGAAATGAGAGTGGATGCTGCAAAGAAGGTTGACTTCCCTACATTGGGTTTTCCGACCAATCCAATTCGCACGGAGAACCCGCCCAGAATCACTCTTCTTCAGAGAATGGGTTTGGTCGAACACGAGCAATTGCGATGTCCAACTCTGGCAAATTGATTCGTCCATCGCCATCTAGGTCAATCATTTCCATGAGTTTCAATACGTCCCATGGAGGAAGATCTGCAATTTCTGAATTGAGGAGCGCCTGTTGTAGTTCAAATCCATCGATGTTTCCTGAATCATCCAAATCAATGGACCTGAAGAATTCGAAAATGGTCATTTCTTTCTTTACCAGATAATCGGAAAGCATCTCAAGTTCTGTTTTAACAACTGGAAATTCTGTAATTTCATCATTGTGGAGTGTAGAAGAGACTTCGATTATCTCTACTCCGCCTTCGTCTTCAACATCTTGTCCAACCACGAGAACTGTGTCAACGCCAACTCCGCGTTGCAAGAGTTTGCGAATTGAGGATTCACCTGTTTGAAGTGAATATCGTGTAATATCAGAGGTTGTTGATGCAGTCATTTCGTTCTTCATACCTCCAATCGAAGTTCTAATCAGGTTCAGGAAGAGGAGGATAATTCCAATTGAAGTGATGTAAAAGAGAACGGCCGCTGTAAGGCTAAAACCACCATCTGTCATTACCACATCTTCGCTTCCAGAATCGAGTAGAGCCTTTTCGGTAAAGTCTCCCATAATCTTTGCAACGGTCGATGTAATTCCGCCAAAGGCAACCAAGATCGTTGTGAGAGATGCGGAGGAAGGAGAAGACAATTGGCGATTTGCGGCAAGCGGATAGGATTCACAGATACAGGCAACTGCCATGAGTCCGCCTACAGTCCAAAGGAGTCCAATATCGACAGTCGTGGCCATATCGTTGAGTGTTCCCAAACCGATGAAAACATCCAGAGATGTGAAATAACCGCCAATAGCGAAGATTGGGAATGCAATCATTGCTAGTGTTGCTGCCATAGCTCCTGGGCGAGCAACGATGCCTGTAGCGTTCCCTGCTGCGGTCATAATGATATTGACCGACCCTGCGAAGATAGGAAGGAGTGCAAGCGTCATTAGAATAGCACCCAGATTCTCGAGGAGTGTTCCTGCGTCAGCAGAACTCATCATGAATGGAGGGAGTGTAATGAAGAGAAGGAGCATGCTTGCCTTTGTCATTGAGTCGGACCAGATTGGGCGACTTGCTGCACGAGGAACAAGGTGGTAAGCAACTGCAAAGAAGAGCGAAATCATAACCCATGACTGCGTCATTCTCTCTCCAAGCCAAACGACTTGAGTAGAATCTGCTAACTCTCCGAAGAAACGGAATTGAGATCCGAAGATGAACGAAGCAAGTGCCATGAACACAAACCAGTTGCTTGCTTGAATTGTTTCGCCTTTACGTTGAGCGACAGTAAGAAGGACGTTGATCATGACTGCGATGATAATGAATGCACGCAAAGAATGCATGAACAAATCTTGCAGAAGTGTTTCGTTTTCTGCACTGAGGTTAGCCAGAAGACCAAGGATTGTTGGAAGGAGGAGCGCTGCAGCGGTAAGGACACTGAAAAGAAGTGCAGTCAGGCTCGCATTTGATTCACTAGCCATCTTGCCTGCACCACTTCGTGCAACAGCGACAAGACCGCCGCCAAGTAAAACAGAGAACAATCCTGTGATCAATGTTGCATTGACGAAAGTATCGAGAGCGCTGCCGTCATCGTATGCCCACCCGATACTAGCAAGAGAATCGAGTGCACTGCCATCATAATCATGCCAGAGGGAAAGGAAGGTTCCGATACCTGCAAGAGTTAACCAAATCATTCCTAGATTCATCCAGGTCTTGGCCCCACTTCCTTTCTCATCATTGAAGAGATCAACAATCCCTGCTGGTGCTTTGTTAAGGAGGAAAAGACCGAATTGGCGCATTGGGTCGGCCATTGTTCCAATTCCTTTTTGGAGATAGAATGTTGAAAAACCAACAACAGTAAAGAAGAAAAATAATGCGATAAAAACTGCTTCCATTTCAATCACCTACTCCGAGATTACCTCTCCCGCTAAGGTGGAGACAATCGCTCCAATGCCAATAATAAATCCAAGAAGGTAATACCAAATTCCTGAGCCGCCAAGATTGGACATCAATGGAACGATATCTCCGATGACTGGAATGTTGTCCCAGCCGAAGATTGTGCTAAACAGACCGAACATCCCAATGGCTACTACTGAGAGTAAAACCAACATAATTCGACTGGACGATGGTTCTGCAGTTCCTATGACTGCATCGGGGAGTTCTGTACTGTTCGACATTGCATCACCTGAATGAATCCGAGATGGACATGTTTGCGACTTGAAACGTGGTGATAAACATTCACTATGCTATCCATCGAACAAGGCTGTATATTTGGAGTTTCAAGATGAGCGGAGCATTTCGATAATAGAACCCCTTCTTTGCCGAGAGGTCCCTAAAGGAACTGGAATTGAACGATCGTTTTCTAATTCTTTTTGCCAAAGGGATTTGCAATCGCAATCTATGCCTGTAAATTCTTCCAATGAGCCGGAAACAGCATACCGTTCAATCGCAGCTACAACCTCTGGATCGCATTCACCACAGTTGTGAGAACCTCTAATTTTGCCACCAGCAGTTGGATGGATAATAAGACGAGAAATTTGGTCCTCATCACCATTTATTCCGCCTTTAGGATGAACGATATGATGGCTTTGTTGAATAAGTTCAACCAATGACCAAAGCCATGGAGGCCTGTATTCTTGATGGCGGTGGAGACGATCGATTACTGTTCCACGTTGAATATTCATTGGATTGATTGAAATTTCATCACTCTTTTCAGCGACCGATTCAATCCACTTTACGCAATGATCGAGTGCATCGGCTTCGCTCATGAACGGTGGCTTGAACATCAAATACGTCTTTATTCTCAAGTTATATTTCTCAAGACGTTCGACTGCTCTGTCCCAAGAAGCAACAGAGAATCCCTTGTTGACATGAAACCGGAGTACTTCGTCATCGTATGCTTCTAAACCAATCGCTACTGTAAATGATGGATTTATGCTCGAAGCCCATGCTAACTTTTTGTCTGTAAGTTGCTCAGTACGGCTTTCAACGATGAGTTCCTTCCCGAAAGAATGGCAGTCTGCAAGAACGGTTTCTTGGAAATCTACTGGTATTTCACGGTCTTCAAGTAACGATCCCGATGTATAGACTTTCACCATTGAATGGCCCTCAAAATCATTGTACTTTCTTTTCGCTTCATTCCATTGGGCGTGAAGATCTTCGCTGGTTACATCATCCCGTGTATCGTTAAAGTAACCGCAAAACGTACATCCAGAAGACCACCACCAATGGCATCCTTTGGTTCGTAAAATGACTGTGACAGCAGTACATGGCTCACCATCTGCGGTCATTTCTGGAGTATGGTATACAGTTGCGGGTTTGCTAGCATCCCAGGATTGCTGGCGCTCCTTAGCCCAAGGAGTGTTTGCAGGAGCTTTGACAAGGTCGTGGATTTTCAGACTCTTTTCGTCTCCCCCGAGGAGTGTTGAAGAGTGGCGGTCTAGCATTTTTCTCCCTCCTGAGATTACTCTTCTTCCGTTACGGGTTTGAAAATAATATCTAATCCCGCCTTGATGAATTGGCCTTTCGGATAAGATGGGTTACCGTCCTCAGCGGAAATGACATTCGGGGTGTAAAGTGATGCTGGAACCCGAACATCAACTCGACTTCCTAATCGAATCATTCCATAACGCTCGCCACGTCGTAATGAGTCACCTATGCTTGTCCATGGAACAATCGTTCTGGCAAGTGCACCTGAAATTTGCATGACCTCGATTCTACCTCCATCTTCGCCTTCCAGAACCGTTCGAACACGCTCATTGTATTCGCTTTCTTTACGGAATGCTGCTGCAAAGGGTCCTCTTCGACGTCCTTTTCCAGTCCTGTGCTCCATTGCTACAATCGTTGAAGAGAAAGGGACCCGATTGACGTGAACATCAAGTGGAGACATGAAGATAGCAACTCTCCAAACGTCGTTTGGACCTGGTGTATCGGCTGGTTCAAATCGTTGTTCGGTTGTGAATTCAAGTGGATTATCACATGCTTGAGGGAACCAATCGCCTGTATGGACATCGGTTTCGATTGAAGATGTTTCTCGCTCTGCTTTTGATGGACGTCGCCCTGTTGCTCGTTCTCTTCGTGCAAACATAACATGTCCATCTGCAGGTGAAACGAGAATGCCTGCGTCTTGGGGAATAGGTCGATCGGGATCTCTCCAAAAATTAGCAAAGAAGACTGAAATCATCAAGCAAAGTACTCCAGCCAAAGGCATAATTCCATACAGAGAATCAAGATAGATTCCGCCAACTAGAATTGCAATGCCTGCAACGAGGAATGTACCAACAGGTGCATGACCTCCTTGAGCGAGGCCTCCCAACTTCAATCACCTCAGTTATCTGCCCATGGATCGACATCAGCGTCCCATGTTGCAGGTTCTTCAGGAGTTTCAGCGGCTTCTTCAGGAGTTTCCTCTTGGGATTCTTCTTCTGTTTCCTCGACTATTTCTTCGGAAGGTGCATCTTCAACAACTTCTTCTGGCTCATCTGCTTCTTCAGTTGGTGCTTCTGGTTCTTCATTAGCCATTTCTTCTGCTCTGGCTTCAACCATTTCATCCATCCTTTCTGTGAATGCACGGGACATATGTTGAGATTGTCGTTCGGATTCAACTGCTCGTTCAATCATCTCATATCGTTCCTTGATGGCTTTGTTAAGATCCTCGAAGAGCGTCATGTGAGACACGTACCAGTCATCTCGAGCCTTCATTTCAGTAACTGCGAGCTTCAAATCGTTATCGAGTTCTTCTGCAATACCGAAGACTTTACCGAGACGATCTTTCTCACGTGAATATTTTTCTTCCATTGTCTGGAGAGCAGGTTGAAGATGTTCAACACGCTTGTCTGCTTTTGTTGCCTTCATTTCAAGTTCACGAATTCTGAAATCCTTTTCTGCGATAAGTGATTCTTGTGCTTCTCGCTCAATTTCTTTATCGATAATTTCTTTCTCAAGAACTTCGATTTCTGCACGAGCATCTACAAGTTCTTTTTCTTGCGCTTCGTATGCAGCAAAGAGCTTCTTCAAACGGTCTGTTTCCGTTGCTAGAGCGTCTTCAAGCTGATTGATTTGAATTTCTGGAGTGATTGTCCCTTCTTCAGTCATTTACTCACCTGGAGGAATGCCTCTGATTCAACCCAGCCGCCTATACACTATGAAGCCGACGCCTCATTGAGACTGTTTTTGTATGACTCCATGTGCTAAAACTTTGGAGACATTAGAATTTCTGTGTGGCCCTTCTCGGGGCTTACGTTTCTTTATTTCTGGGAGATCTGGCGATTCTGTACCCTTTTTCCTAAAGAATAGAAGCAAAAAGAACAGTACTGCCGCTCCTCTTTCTCCCTTATCACATCTATACTCATCATTTAGTAATTTAATGAGATAACGTCTCTAGATGACATTTGTCGCATTCACCAGGGACTTTGCAATCGAAACTTCGCCCATAGAATGCCCAGCATCTGGAACGATAATGAGCTCTGAAGAAGGTAATTTTTTGTGCAGTTCCCAAGCACTTTTCACTGGACAAACCATGTCGTATCGGCCCTGTACTATTACAGCAGGAATATGTTCGATAATTGACGAATTATTCAGTATGTAAGCTTCTTCAACAAAAATTCCATTGATGAAGTAATGGCATTCTATCCGAGCAAATGCCACCGCAAAATCGAGATCTTCTGCCTTTTCAAGATAAGATGGGTCTGGGAAAAGACGACTTGTTGCCATCTCCCAACGCGTCCATTCCTTTGCAGCGGCTCTTCGAACTTCGACATCGTCATCTGTTAACCGCTTGTAATATGCTGGAATAAGAGCGTCTTGTTCGCCTACTGGAATGTGATTGTAATATGGTTCAAAGGCATCTGGGAAGACATGGCTGGCTCCATCTTGATAGAACCAGTGAAGTTCAGATTTTCGACACATGAAGATTCCTCTTAGTATAAACGAACGAACACGTTCGGGATGATTTTGACCATAGATGAGAGAAAGAGTAGAGCCCCATGACCCTCCGAAAACGTGCCATGTGTCGATTCCAAAATGTTCGCGAAGCGCTTCAATATCTGAAACAAGATCCATTGTCGTATTTTCTTCTAACTCTGCGTAAGGAGTTGATTGGCCACATCCTCTCTGGTCGAATTGGATGATGTTCCATTTCTGGGGATCGAAATACCTACGATACGACGGTTGACTTCCGCCGCCAGGACCGCCATGAATGACAATAACTGGTATTCCATCTGGGTTCCCGCTGCATTCCCAAGCGATGGTATGTCGTTGTGAGACTGCAAGCATACCTGTTGCATATGCCTCTGTTTTTGGAAACAAGACGTCGTCGATTGATTGTGAATTAACGCTCATGGCACTTCCAAGTGAAGTCGGATGATGTTGCTTTCGATGCCTTTTTTTCATATACGCCTTCGGAGAAGCATGAAGGAAGCAACAGACGTTTTCAATCACTGGGCGCATCTTGGTAAGGATGAAGGAATGGAACGAGGGCATGCGAATGCTGTTAACGAAATGATCGATGTTGCTATGGAACGAGTACTGGAAGGACGCGTTGCTTTTTCAGCAGTTGATCTCGGATGTGGAAACGGTTGGGTTGTAAGAAAACTTTCCCAGCATCCTGCTTGTGTTGAAGCCGTTGGTTATGACGGTGCAGAGCACATGATTGAGAAGGCGAAAGAAGGAGATTTCATCAATACATATCATTGTGCGAAATTTCCTGAAACGAAACCAGAAAAAACATACCAATTTGTTCATTCTATGGAATTCCTGTATTATCTGAAAGATCCCAAAGGCATGTTGCAATCGATACATGATGATTGGTTGGAAGAGGGCGGTTGGGCCGTAATCGGAATCGATCATTATGCAGAACATGAAGAAAGTCTTAGTTGGCCTGAAGCGCTCGATGTTCACATGTCCACATTTTCAGAGGCAGAATGGATTCAAATGTGGAACGATGTTGGATTTCAAGAAATTCATGCTTGGAGAGCAAATGCTCATGACGGGAAACCTGGAACACTTGCAATTCTCGGAAAAAAAGGCTTAAACATCAATCCCTAAATCGACACCATCAGGCCCGCACATTCGAAGTTCTCCTTTGTAAAATGGGCATTTTTTGCAGGTATCGATTGAATCCATTGGAAGCCTTTTCGGCTCGCTAACTCCATCTGCATTTGCTGTTAACCTCGCAATCCATTCGAGAAGGATTGAGAGTTCATTTTGAGCTTCTTCGTACATCTCAACGGGCATCTGAACAAGCCTTCCGGATGTACTAATGAGAAGAGCAGGGGGTTTAATCGTTCGACGCTCATCTGCTGATTTCAAGGATTCTTGCTTGTAAAATACCATTGAATAAAGCGTGAGTTGTAGTCGGTGATTTCGTAACATCTCAACTTCTTCTGCATTTTGTGGAGTGGATGAATTCCAATCTTCAATTTCCTTCTGCAAAGGATGTTCAGACAGGTCATCTGTTCTCGAACCAGAGGTTTTCAAGTCAACAACTTGAAGCCATTTTTCGGAATCTTCACAACCTGCTAAGACAATGTCTGCTTGGCCTTCAAACGTGATAGCAACATTCTCAATTTGAGTTACGATCATTTGAGAAAGACCTAATGTTGGATTCGAATAAACTTCGCTTAGTTCAACATCTCTTGTGAAGTAAAACGAGGCTTCAGTTTGTAACCCTTCCACAGACTGTCCGTTTACTTCCTCTCCATCGGTTAATTTTCCTAACAAGCCGTTTGACAGTAATTGGGCAAGTTCGATAATCCTCTCACGGGTCTGTTGTTGTTCATCAAAGGATAAGTTATGCCACTCTGGCTCTGAAGTAATTGCATCATCAATTTCTTTCGTTTCAAGCAATCGATTTTCTTGGCCGTTTAGCCACTCGGAAGAAAGAGGGAATTCCTTTGATTTCATAGTCGCTGGATTTGCTAGACCAATCTCAACTAGGCGGTGGAACATTGAACCGAATGAGGTTGCAGAAGGCCAACCAGTATACGCATCACCATCATAATCCTCGCCACCAGTTCGATCTTTCGGTTCCTCTTCAGAAGGGTTGATTCTTGTAATATATTCGATATTGAAGGGCTCGGTTTGCCAGCCTCGCACCTGATTTAACCAGAATCTTCTGCGGCAGGAATTCGCCGCATCCAAGCCATGTGCGGTCATTTTAAGCGACGGAGAAATCGTTACAATTTCGTTTGCAGAAGCTTCGTCAACCTGATAATCTAAACGTGATTCGACTTCAAGCCATTCATTGAGAACTGATACTGGTGTTTGTTGGGTAAAGCAGTTCGGATGGTGATAAATTCTGATTCCTGGGACTGAATTTCTTGGAAGCCCGGAAGATGAAAAGAGATCCGTTGGGTCGAGTGTAAGTTCGATCTTTTGGTAATCGGATAATCGCTCACCAAAGGTGTCTCCTTCAAGACTCCAAGGTTGCGCGGCTTCGGAAACAACTCCCATGTAACGTAATCCGTCCAAGAGCAAATCTCCCATGTTATTTCCAGAGATATTTCCCGTTGCTACAATAAATCCTTCTTTTGACATTGAACTGGTCTTTGAAGGAGAACCTGCGAAGATGAGTCGATCACGAACTCTGGTGAGTGCAACATAGAATTGGCGTCTCAACTCAGCTAAATTCTGAGCCTTATTCATCTGATTTGCAAGCATCCATAGACCATCAAGTGGCTTATCCTTAGATTTCCATGGTTGTATTCTTCCTGCAATCACATCTGGAGTGATGAGAACGTTCTTTTGGGCGTCATTGCTTGAACTTCGTCGACCTGCTTCAAACAATCCAGTTACGATAACAACAGGCGCTTGTAGGCCCTTAGCACCGTGAATTGTCATGATTTGAATTGCACCGCTTGTGGGTGACGATGTTGCTTGTGGACCTTTATTTTCGAGCGAAGCTAAAGCATCCATTCTGGACAGCATTGAACTTGGTTCATGACCACATTCGGAACCTATTTTGTACAATAAAGCACACCAAGTTTCAGCAACTTGACGCTCCGATTCATCCGGATAGGTTGTCAAAAGATCACTGTAATCAAGGACTACATCAAAAATCTCGTGCAGTGCTCCTTTATCGATGAGTGAGGAAAGTAAAGACAGGAGAGATCCTATTGGAGTCCCGTCCCAATATGTGGAGAGATGATGCCAGTAATTATCGACGTCTGTTTGTTTGAATATCTCTTCAATCTGAACTGACGTAGCCCCTATGATTGGAGAACGAACAAGGCCATGGGCTGCCAAACGTGAAGATGGTTTTGCGAGTAGTGCGAGCACTGAGAGTAGAGGTTTTACAACTGGTTGTTGCAACAACTGGCCTTGTTTATCGGCTAGTACTGGCAAACCTCGACTTTGCAATCTCTTGATAAGATCCGGAATATGTTTCCTTGAGTGAACCAAAATCATTACATCTTCAGGAGAGATAATCTCTTCAGGCTCAATATCCACGTAATCGTGTTCTTCGGCGGACCAGAGTTTTGTCGCATGTCCTCTGACAAGAGAATCCAGTCTCGCAGCAATAAGTTCGTGCTCAAGATGTCTTGGATTTGCAGATTCTGAATCGAATAAGTGATACCCTGTTTCCAAATCCAGTGGAAGTGCATCCATCTCTAATTGAGTGGGCAGTAACCATTCGAGTACACCCTCTCTATCAGTTTCCCTTCCTGCATGCAAAGGCTGAGCAGTGGCATGGAAATCGCCTGGGAATTGATGATGTCGTTCGGAGAATGTATCATCAAAAATGTGGTTCAATGTATTGAGTAAACGAGGGGCAGTACGGAAATTTGTTGTTAATTCAATGTGTCCTTCTTGACGTTGAAGGATTACTATATCTTCTATGGCGGTACCGGAATCATTGATTCCAAAAGAGACATACTCCCATGTGGCTGATGATTCATCTGAAGACATTTCACTTGCTTGAATAAACGAACCCGTTTCGCCACCTGCGCCTATTGGTCGAGGGTCTCGGCCATGCCCCTTTTGGGTAATGTGTTCCATTCGAGGGTCATGTTCTTCCAAGCGATTTGCTAGTCGTATTGAAGCAACCATTCGGCGCATTACGGTAACTTCTGCTTGCCTAAATCGGTATATGCTTTGCTTCATATCTCCAACAATACAGACTGTTGGATCCCACGGACCAAGAGGACGAGGAGTTTCATCAGTTCCTTCCATTCGGTGACCCCATAGTCGTGCTAGAAGACGTGCATGCTCAGGATTTGTGTCTTGATATTCATCGATGATAAACGCACCATATCGGGCACGTATTTGTTGCAGAAGAGCATACCTTCTACGAAGATCGTTCTGTTTCTCTTCATCCCCTTCCATTAACCGAATCGCTCTTCGGATGTGCTCATCTGTCCACGCTTCTTCTCCCAAATCATCCAGTGCTTGAACCGCTTGCGGAGGATAATAGTGACGAACAATTTCTGGACAACGTACGAGAAGTAAGTCTCCAACCATTAACTGAACATCATCAAAATCGTGAGCTTCTTCCTGGGCCTTAAGATGACGAAGGAGATCCTTACAGCCTGCGTGAACAGTATACAAATCATCCAACACTTCAACTTGGAGCTCTTTTGATACACGAAGATTACCTTGCGGGGGTTCCCGACAAGGAGAGGTCCCAATGTCTGAGACATCATATGTTTCATTTGCATCTCTAAAGGCGAAAGGGTGTTGTGGATTAAGAGCGTAAGATGCGTTTGAGAGCATTATCAGTAGCCGGCCATCTTCGGGGTTATGGAGTCGATTGCGTAGCATTGCTGCAACCGCCTTAGCCTCGGCCTGAACCTTGTTCTTCAACGCCTTCTCGTCCTTCTTAGTAAACGATGACCATTTTTTGAGCCCTGAATCCCACCCGCTCACTTTTTCACTTGAAAATCCGCCAGAATTTAATATTGAAGGGGTTGCCTTCTTGATTTGATCAACCGAGCAACAAGACGTTACAACCTGGTGAATCCATTGAAGCCGAGAAATTGGATCTGTTGGGAGTGATTCTCGTGCTAATTGTGAGAGTTGATTGAAGCGCGTAAACCCATTTCCATTGCTATCGTTCTGAACGAAGAACGCATGCCTCCCATCTCTGGTGAAAACGTCAACCCATTGATTCAGGTACTCGTGCGCATCTTCAACTACGCTATCGATAAGATGTCCGCACCGTTCCAAAATCATATCCTCAATCAGCAGATAGTCGGGTGGCGAGGACCCGTCCCAAGGCATTTCGTTTCGAATTGATCTTGCTCGTAACCTACGTTTTGATTCCTCAACAAACAATGACGATTCAAGCAAACCAGTAAGTACAGTCTGAGCTGAAGATTGACCTCCCAATCGAATCGCAAGCCGGTTCCGAGCTTCGATAAATTCTTCACATGATTGTGTTAAACCTGCTTCGAATCCATCTCTTGCATTACGAATTCTCCAAGCAGCATTAAGGGCTTGAGTTCTCAATAACGGAGCTTGTTCATCTGGTAGTTGATCTCTACTCAAATGCAATGCTACAAGGTCAATATGTGGTGCAAGAACTTCTCCTAAGAATGAGTCAATGGTGGAAATAGGTGCCGCTTCTAGTAGTGACATGAGCATCGATACATCGCCTTGATGGCGAAGGCGTGGGTCATGAACTCCTAACCGATCAGTGGATTTTACGGGATCTGCTCGAAGAGATTGAATTCTACTGCGGATTCTTGAACGCAATTCTGCAGCAGCCTTTCTTGTGAAGGTAATCGCTACAATTTCTTGTGGAAGGAGGCCTTTCCATTCATTCAATGGTGTCCTATCTTTCTTCGCTGCCTTTACGTTTCCAGAACCATATGGTTCATTTCGCGATGGTGAAGGCAAAACACACGTTGCTCTTTGTTCAGAAGAAAGAAGATGTTGAACATAGCGTTCAGCCATGACTGTGGTTTTTCCTGTACCTGCCCCAGCGTCTAATGCAATATGCTGATCAAGATTCAATCCTAGTCGTTGACTTCGATTAAATGGAATCATTTCACATCAACCCCTATTGAAGCAGATGGACAGGCATTTGCGAGTGAGCAATAAGTACAATGTTTTCCTGGAGTTGGATGGTTCCATCCTGATTCACTCGCATTTTTTGCTCGAATTGCAGTGGTAAGGCGAGAACTCATCCAAGCTCTGAATGGATTACTAGCCGGTGTGTTTCCCTCGCCCAAATTTCTGTAATGATTGTTTGAAAAGAATGTTCTTTCGCCAAAGTATTCCTCTTTGGGAATGAAGGCGAAGGTTGGGTCAAATTCAACAAAATGACGAGTTACGTCTCCAACCTCTGAAATACCTACGCCAACTACTCTGTCTCCTGGATGAGCGACCTCCCACGCTCTGGCATACATCGCTAGTTGAATTTCTTTGAACAGTCCTGCTGCATGTCTTAATCCAACCTTCTTTGGATCTGGCCCTTCAATTGTTTTCAAATCTCGAATAATAATCAAGCGCTTTGCAGGAGGCCCGTCGCCATCAAAATGGAGAGGTATAACCTCTTTGGAATTTCCAATTAGACCTTGTTCAATGACCTTTTCATGCGACTCTTTTTCCAAGACAAGGGCATCAACTCTGTCGATTCGCCCATATATCTTCAGCATCACTGAGTTAAGATTATCGTCAAGCCCCTCTATTTCGATAAACCGCCCTTCTGTCGTTTCAAGTGCCCATTCTGAAGCGATTGGTCCTGCTGCATTAAGCCGATAATCTGCTAACAAGAGTTGTCCAAGACGCCCGCCGATTTGTGGAGGCATTTCACCTTCAAGCCATTGATTCCATTCTTCTGGAGAGCACCCAATCAAATCATTGCATCGATGCACAGATACTGCATTTGTTCTTGATAACCATGGCGCAAGTATGGATAGATGATGCAAGAGAGACGCCCAAATCTGATCGAGTGGAAGGTCAAGGGCAACATGCATTGGGGTGCCTTCTGAAAGAGGAGTGTCGCCAACGTTGACCCCAAGAAGAGAGAGAAGGTGTTCTTCTATTGAGTGAACAAGTGTTCCACGAGCAAGTGGAGCAAGGTCTTCAGAGACTTCAGGTTGTGTTTCCTTTGCCTTCAGTATTTGCTCAGACCATGCCAGACGAGGGCAGTTCATCCAAGGATTCAACCTATTTGTAGACCAAACTTTCGAATCGTCACTTCGTTGGGTTGTACTCCAAATAGATGATAGTGAATCGGAGTGAGCTTGCGTTGGCGGAAGAGGCCTTGGGTCAATCGATGGCCCTCGGTCTTTCCCATTCTTCTTGTATCCTAGATGAGGCCAACTGCTAACAGTTCTGCCCCCACCAGTATTGGCTTGACCAAATGTAGGTGACAGAAGTAGACCATCAACAGAGAGAAGGTTTTCTCGGAATCGCCATGCCATTGCTTCTTCTTTTTCAGTTGCTTTGAACTTTGGTTGTCTTCGATATCGATCTAGATTTAGGTGATTTTCTGCTCCTATCACAAGAGAGGTTGGTGAGCGAATGTTTACCTCAGGAGTTGCGCCTGATTTTAAAGCGAGGCCCGTTCGTTGTCGGCGGTCCCTAGGGAGGTTTTCTGCGCGGAGTAACTCGACATTATTTCCTTCTAAGACCAAAGCAGAACTCTTGTATGTCAGCCAGTTCCCATCTTCACGCGTTACGAATGACCAACCAGCGCCTGATGAGATTGAATCTATTAAGAAATCAGGGGGGGTAGAGAGTTTCGATAATTTTCCTGAAAGTTCAATCTCTGCTAAATATTCTGCAACAGGCGTTGAGTTTCCAGCAGATTCATCGTGTTTCGTATCGAATAATATCGCAGAATTACACGTTGACAATAAGGATTTGAATACATGGCGCCCACGACGAATTGGATGATCTGAATCATTTAATCCAAGTTGAACTCTTACGGCATCATCAATCCAAGGCACTCTTGGGGGTTTCATCGACCATGATTCGGAGTCTATGCCAACGAACATGACGATATCTGCCTGTGCTCCATATGCTTGTTCTGGCGTACATATTTTTACATCAGAATGACGAATTCGGGTTGGAGGGAGGTTGGTTTGATTTGCTGATAGCTTACAAATATCAAGGAAATCAACGTCTGAATCGTATTGTATTATTGAGTCAATCGTTTGAATCCAAGACTGCAAACCCCCAATCGAGTGATCATAGATCGAAGTACGATTGAACAGTTGCCCCCATTCACATGCCTTTAGAAGATCAGCAAGAACATCTCTATGACCAGAGTTCACCTTTGGAAGTGGAAGTTCAACACCACTTAGACTACTAATCAACGGTTCCTGTATGAACGTTTGTGCCTCAGAATCTAAGAATGGAGCCCAGACTCTTGCAAGAGAATAGAGCCACCATCTCGTTTCTTCTATTGCCTGCTCTTCTGCCTCTTTTCGGTGAGGTTCTGAGGACGAAGGAGTTGCAACTGATAACGAACCAAGCCAGCGGAAAAGAGCCCCATTTCCTCCGATGACATGGAAGCTTCTCCCTATGTTTTCTAAAACATCGAGATTTGGTTTAGGCTTCCAGCTATCATTTACTGGGTGGGATAGATCAGCGAGAAGGTTTTCAATAATCGGGAATGCTTGCGACTGAATGATGTCAAACAACTTATTGCTAGACCAAGCATCTTGTCCGTCAGCAATTGAAAGGAAGCGTAGTACTGCTTGAACTGCTGAAGTTGAGCCAACGGTTTCAGTACCTGCATCACAATCCAAGCCTATTTGCTGGAGTCTGCGTTTCCAAACACTTCTGCGATTTTGATCTGCATCAATGACCAAAATCTTACCAGAGTGATGTTGTCGATAAATACGAATTGCGGATAAAGCGGCATCGAGAACTTGGGATGCTTGGTCAAAGGATACAAGGTGAATACCTTCAGTCCTAATCTCGTCTTCAACTATGGGAGAAAGAGTATGCTTTGGAATCCAGTCTGGCAATTCCTTTTCAGATTTCACGTATTGGATTTCATCGTCGATATAAGCACCATGCAGTCCAAGGCGGAAAGACCCTTGCACGCACAAATGATGGATCGGAACTCTTGAGGCTATGGCATTCAAAAGCTTCTTTTCATTGCTGAAGAAATCTGGAGGGTGATTCAATAAAAGGATACCATCCACTGTCGATAAAGAATATGGAATTTGAGTGCCAGAGTCTAAAAGTGCGTTGGTTAATTCTTCTATGACATGGTGTTCATGGAGAAGATTCGATTTCTTAAACGAAGAAAGAAGGTTATCGGCCTCTGATACACCTGGGTCATCATCCCATTTTGAGATAATGTCATGCGTCGTAGAAAAACGGTGCAATTGAAGTAATCGCTCGGTTTTGGACAACGACCACTTTCGAGAAGCATCAGGATGCATTCTAGGGAATCTAAACTCAGAAGCAGCGTGAGAGAATATCTTGTTGACTTGAACAATCCCTATCGTAGATCTTGGAATTATTACTGGAAACCTGAAGTCCATCTGCAGTGATGTACAAAGCCGATTAAGTGTAGTATGGCGGCTGGAATCAATTGCTCCGCAGACGGTGCTCAGATGCTTCAACGCACCTTCTCGAACGGTTTCGTTCGGATAGATAATCATGAGATTATTTGTTCCACCTTCAAGATGTTGTAAGAGCCATTGAGGTACTAAGGTAGAAGCAGAGCATGCTTCAACAGTAACGTTCTGCATTATCTTTCTCCCCCAGTTCTCTACAAGAATACCGAGGGTATAAAAGGAAACTCATTCCTTTTTGTTATTTTTTGATCAATAAGGAAATTATTGATCTCTTTCACTCTTTCATCTAGTTTCTAAAAATAGAACAAGAATAATTCTTGTTTGTTATGATGGACAACATGAATCGTTGGGTTTAAATAGGTTGCAGGGTATAGATGTAATCCTGCCGAGCGAAATTGCGCCAAACACTAGAATTCAAAGTTCTGTTTGGCTCAATCTTGTTGCAGATTAAAGGAAGAAGAAGGTGATATAATGACAGAAAAATGCGAAGAATGTGGAAGTAACGACATGAAAATGGACAATGCACGGGGCGAACTCGAATGCAAGAGCTGTGGGCTGGTGGCTGAACACCAAGTCTCCACCAACCAAAATGACAATGCGGGAGCCATCTGGGGAGAGAACAGTTTCAATACTCCTACCACCAGAGTTACCAAAATCAAGACAGGTAATAAGGGCAACGGTTTGGGTTCCTATATCGGAACACAGAAAGAAGCGAAAGGAAAGTGGAAGATTCTGCGAAACATCGCTGCTCGAGATGCGAAAGATTGTCACCCAATGGTCCAAGCTACTATGGATGCTGCAGTAAGACTCAGCGGAATCGAAAATGCGATGAAGGCAAAGACAGCCATCACCCGTGCCACTCTGCCTGTAGAGGACGAAGAAGCCCTGGCTAACATGAAGAAGGTCGCCAAAGGAGAGGAAGTCATCCTCCCAAAGAATTCTATTTGTAGAATGAAGACAAGAGGGGCTGACACAGACCATAATGAGAGACTGTTAGCCCTTGGATGCCTTCGAGTTTATCAGGCAAGATGGGGTGGGATGAGCATCGATTGGGCAGCAATGCTCGAGAACACTGGAATCACAATGAAGCAGGTTATCGATGCCTCAAAGATCATCGAAAAGTACTTTTCAATTTGTGAGAAGGTTGAAGTCGATGGCAAGAAACTTATTGCTCCTGCAATAGACCGAAGGGAAATTGCCCTCGCAAACAGAGCTGAGGAAATCAGAATCATGAAACGACGCTTGAGAAACGTCGTTTCTGATTTGGAAAAGGGCCTCCAAGACAAGCTCATGGAAGATTTGAATCAGCGACTTTTCAAGTTAGGTGAGCCAACAATGTCTGAATCCCCGATACCAAATGTGCCTGCTCGAATTTTGTGTTCAATGCTTTTCCAAATGTCATGTATGAAATTTGGTGTTGCTGAAAGTCGATTGACTGCTATCGCTGGTGCTGCTGACAAGACCAGAAACGCGATTAAGTCCCGGCTGGCGAAGTTGGTCGATGCTATTGATGCTGGCAAAATCTATGACAATGGTGCATTCGATATCTCGCTTTGATGCTTAGATACGTTGTATCTTTAAGCAGAATGGTTTGGTTTAATCATGGCACGCATTCGCGTAACTGCCCTCGCAATCATCTTCGCTCTATCTTTGCTCGGTCCTGCTGAAGGCGCAGAGATTGAAGAACTTGATTCTGGCATGCTATTTGGGGGCCTCCACATCCCTATTGAAGAAACCCTTGTCTTGAACAGTACCTTGGAAGATCTCCCTACAATTGCTGAGGATTATACTGCGACGTGGTGTGGCCAGTGCTTGGTCGTGGAAGAGGCTCTAGAAAATGTGGCATCAACCTCGAACATGCAGGTCTATTCGATTCATAGAAACATCAACGATCCCGAGGACCCATTGGGTTCTGAAGCAGTGGATGCTCAATTTCGGGACCGTTATGACCCATATTTGCCATGGAAGCCTCCAATTGTAGGGTTCAATGGAACTTATGCAATATCTGGGAATGTCCCTGTAGGATCCTCCCTAGAGGCAGATTATACAGAACAAGCAGCAAAATCTCTTGACCTTGGTGCTGGTTTTGTTAGCTTTGCATGGACGCCGACAGGAGCGAACTCGGGGACTGTTTCTTGGGGCATCGAACAATCAACTAATTCCTCGTTCAATGTGTCTTTATGGGTCGTTGAAAAGATTGGAACATTTGCTGACGGAACCAATGGAAAGGGAGACTACCCTCACATCGTTCGAGAAATTATTTACCTTGATCTCATCAATTCGACAGGATTCAGTCAAGGAGTTCAATCGATCACTTACGCAGATGCCTACGATGGGACTGATCTTGAAGTCCATCTTATGTTTCATGAAATTGTTGACGAGGAAATAGGCAGTACTTCAGAAGATGAGAAAGAAGATTTCAACATTTCAAGTACTCTCATCTTACTTTCCGCTGGAATTCTTGTCATTATAGGGGGCGCTGCCTTCATGATGATGAAGAAAGGCTCAGTTCGGGACACAGAAAATCAGCCAGCAGTGGTTGCAACAATTGATGAAGGAATCAAAACGCAAGGAGCAACACCTGAACCGACAATACTCCATGAATGGACGGATGAGACAGGCCACACCTGGAGGAAAATGAGCGATGGGAGTGGCCGATGGTGGAATGGAACGGACTGGCAAGACGTTTGATTGTATCAGTAATGATCGACTAAATTCGCATGCAATCTCTGATCAACTTCCGGCATTCTATCTGGAGGGCGTCCCACTTCTAAGTAACGAATCACATAGTTTTCAATGTTGAAAAATCCAAGTTCCTGTTCGAGAGGCCCCAACAGATTGCGAAGTTCTTGCCTTGGGTTTGCGATAGGGAAATCTCGTCGAACAAACACCTGATCTCCATTGAGCCGACGGGAGTAATGATACCCCAAAATTTCTAGGAAACGCAAGATTGAATCTTCTTCTTGTGCAGTTCGAATTGTTATTCGAAGCCCGCATCCTTGTAATCGTAATACACCTCTAACACCGCCAACAGAGACGTGGTTGCCAATAGGCTGTATGGAAAGAGCTTCCCAAACGAGTGGCATTGTGCGATACCATCGATGGAATTGTCCATCACCTTCTCGGTGATTTCCAGCAGGGCCTTCCTCTACATTTTCCAGAACATCAACGACTTCCACCGGTGGATTTTCCACGATCACCAATTGCGCTTCTTCTCGTCTATTCCTCCAATTATATCTAGCGAAATCAATCCCTCCAAATTCAATATCCTCATGGTCAAACATACTCTCATTTAATGTCGTCGGCCGAATTCTCCAATCGTTTACCAAGACAGTATCAGAAATTGTTTGTAACCCATCTAAATCGGCTGGTTTGATATGTTTGTTGAACTCTTGATGCCCGCCAAACATCATGAAATTTGGAAGTATTCCTCGACCGCCTGAATAGAATGATTTTGGCGTGATTCGAGATGTCGATTGAGGTTCACCTGGTGGCTCATTTGAACGAAGATGTATCATTAGGCTGTTCACCTTTTCAGCAGTAATCACGTCTGAAATTAATGAAAGCACAACAATTGCGATCGTGTCTCCGATTGGAATATTTCGATGATGGTGTCCTGTATGAATACACAATGAATGAGGTGAGGTGATCCCAAGACGTATTCCATGGATTTTGAATGGGGCTCTGTGAGCGCCAGATTCTAATCTAATTTCATAGAAGTGACCAATCATCCCCCGAACAAGAATTCGATCGTTCTCCACCCACGTATCATTTGGGAATTGATTTAGAACACCACGAAGAAATTGCATTGATTTCACAAACGGCGGACTCAGTTTCTCTTGTATTTCGTAAGCAGAAGACCAGTTCATTTGGGTTGCAATAAGCATCTCGCCTTCTCGAGATTCATGAGGAGAACTGCACCAAGATACCAAGCCTGCAAGCAATCCAGGTCTGGGCGGGATAGGTGTTCTCCTCGTCGAACCTCTCTTTGTCATCGCTCTAAAACACAACTCTCCTTTGGTGCTCAGTGTTAACGGCGAAGGCACGTTTTTGTGCTCATTTAAAGCGCTTAAATTTCCCCAACGGCGAGCCCATGGCCATTCCGCATCCTGAAGAATGGTATTCGAACCATCTCGAAGAAATCGTCTTGAGAATTTCATTCGTTGGCGAGGGCGTCTATCTTCGATCCGTTCTAGTATATTCCTTGCCCAATGATAATTTGAAAATGAATTGAACCCAAGCTTTCTCTTGTGTTCAGAGAGAACGTACGATGTTTGAATCATCGAATCGAAAGGAGTGATTCGATTATATCGGTTTTGACGAAAGAAGAGATTGTAATACCGGTTCATGTATCTCTCGCCCGATCCAGATTTGCGAATTGGCTGGTATAATGAGCTCGTTGCTAAAAAAATCATGACGAGATCCCAACCAATCCTGGCTTCTTTATCAGTAAGAATAAGTAAGAATTGCCGGATTGGAATCTGGGCATTGTGGCGAGTTCCATCGATGTACATGCCCCCCTCACTGAAGGAGAGAATTGAACCATTGCTCATCTGATACCCGTCTTCCAATCGTTCCTTTTCGTAGCCAGAAACACCAAATCCAGAATGTAATTTTTCTGCAAAGAGTTCCTCTTCCACATCTGGGAACGGAGAATAACGTACAGGGTCTTCCTGTGGGTTACGTAAACGGGCCCAGTCAACATCTGGAGTTGTAAGCATGAATTGCTCCAGATTTTCCCATCTTCGTTTCAAGGAGCGAATTGGCCCCCCGAGAATTTGGGCCATTTTTTCGTGAATAGAGAAATCGAGTTCTGGCGCCCAATTTTTTTCCTGTGCAAGTTCAATGCAACGCTCGCATAGTGGGCATTGGTTTGTTGTTTCATCTTGATGGCATACGCTGCATAAAGGTTGAAGCATACAACCTATCGATTTCCAGAGATTAAAAACATTCAACGAAGCGATTCAAGTGCCTTTATCACATTGTCAACATCTTGATCTGTAATGTGGAGATGAGTTACTAAACGACAGTGCGTTGGTGAAATATCAAACATATCGATCCCTTGTTTCCCCATATGTTCTGCTACTTGCGATGCTGAATAGCCATCTGCTGAGAAATAAACCATGTTCGTTTGAACTGCATCGATATCAACCTGTACGTGATCCATTTCATCAATTGCATTAGCTAAATTCATCGCTCTTCGATGATCATCAGCCATTCTATCAACATGGTTTTCAATCGCATAAATTCCAGCTGCGGCAAGAATGCCAGATTGCCTCATACCTCCTCCAAACATTTTACGCCATCGATGTGCGTGATCGATGAATTCTTGTGAACCAACGAGTACAGACCCTACTGGTGCACCAAGACCTTTGGAAAGACATATCGAAACTGAGTCGTAATGTTGAGTCATACGCGGTAAAGCAACCCCCGTAGCAACGGAGGCATTGAAAATACGGGCTCCGTCTATGTGTGTTCCACAATTATGTTCATTCGCCACGGATGCAATTTCGTCGAGAATTGATTGTTCATAACACGTTCCTCCGCCTCTATTCGCTGTGTTTTCGACGCAAACAAGGCGTCCGTCAGGATAATGAGATTGTGAACCTGCTTGTTTTCTTATTGAGCCTGATACCAACTCTGGAGTGAGCATGCCATACTTGCCTTCCGGTAATGCAATGCTGGAACCACAAAGTGCTGCATATCCTCCGCCCTCGTAAAGGTAGATGTGACTGTAACGTTCGGTTACGATTTCGTCACCTGGAACTGTATGTGTTTTCAACGCCACAGCGTTTGACATCGTTCCTGAAGGTACAAACAGCCCTGCTTCTTTTCCGCACCGCTTTGCCACAAGTTGTTCCAACTGTTGAACGGTTGGGTCATCCCCAAGGACGTCGTCGCCAACTTCGGCAGTTGCCATAGCATTACGCATGGCCAGAGTGGGTTGGGTTACCGTATCTGAACGGAGGTCAATACGACTTGAGGAGTGGTCTCGCATAGATGTGCTAACAAGCATCCCATGTTCAAAGAATCGACTCAAAGTAATTTCAAATCGCCTGTAATCGACTCGATTTCTTCATCGCTACAAGGCCCTAAAACAAGTACTGTAAACGAACCTGAGGGAATTTGGGTATGTCCTGCATCATGAATTTTATTTGCCATGATTCCACAGTTCTTGGCTTCGAGAGATAAAGAATCCAAATGAAGAGCAGATTCACCTTTCACGCATATTTTCTTCTGTCCCGTTTTGAACCAAGCATCAAGCAGAGCAGGATCTCGCTCCCCGCAAGAAAGCGTAGCCTTCACTGCTGCGTGTGCAACTTGAGCTGCGATTTTTCCCTTTCCCATTTTTAGTTCGTGATTGACAACAAAGACCATTTTCAAATTCTCATCGAGAGGTATGCTCTTCGAGGGTTTTGGTGCCGTAAGACGATGGATGAAGTTTCGCAATCCCATAAATTCACCTCAGTCATATGCCTTGAGTTCGGAAAAAAGATGATCCATGGTATGACGCGGTGCAGGCCCTACCCCCAACACTGTTACCGTGCCAGGAGCGACTTCGGTTAATCCTGCATCTTGAACAAGTGAATATGGCAACGAAGCGTCTTTGACTAAATCGAAGAAATACATCAAATCTTCTTCATCATCGACCGATAAGCAAATTTTTCTCGACGATGTTTCTTGCCATCGCTGAACCATTCGAGAATGCGTCTTTTTCGCTTGCTTGAGAGAGCCGATCGCTGCATGGGCGCATTGTACCGCCAGTTTCCCTGCTGAAAGTTGTAAATCAGCGCGGCAAAGGAAAGCCATTGTCGGAGGTTCAGACAATGCTGACATGTTGATCCTCTCGAACGATTCTTTGTTGGGAAGGAGTTTGAAGAGAGAGTATTCGTTCAAACCACGCACCGCTCCAGACGGCAAAGAAAATATTCCCTATCATATGGAGAGCATCAAATGGAATGCCGTTGAATAGGTAAAGGCCAAATTCGAGAATTCCCATTGTTCCATCTAGAATTGAAAGTGAGACGATGATGCTGAAAAGCGGAACGCTCCATATTGCAGCAAATGAAAGGCGCTTCATGTTGAGAATCCCGTCATTGTTATGCACTGAAAAGAAGGCACTAACTGCGGCTATGGAGGACCAAGCAAGAACTTGGAAAAGAGTCCACCAACCATCTCCGAGAACTGCATTACTAGAAACAGTAACCAAGATAACGAAAGCGATGCTACGTTGAAGCCCATACTTGGAAGCAACCATAATCACGAGAATTGTAACTGGCATGATGTTTGGAAGACCGCTAAGTAAGATTCTGGCCCCAGACGCGATGATAGCGAGTAAAAACAACGACCACAGCCACCCCTTTTGGGAATTATTTGGACGCATTAAAAGCCAAATTGCAGAGGTGAAGAGAAGTGAATTAATGGCGAGTAAACCAAGCGATGAAACGTGAGGTCCATGTGTACCAAGACCGCTCAGCATGAACCTTCCAGAAGTCGGTTAGCCTTGAGTCTTACCGCTTAAGCTGGTCTCCAATGAAGAATTGAATCAGAATTGATTGCTGTATCGACAATTCCTGTATTTGAGCGAGTGCCATCGAGTGTAAACTCCCATCCATCCCCTTCAGTTCCGTTAAATGAGCGTAAATACAAACCGAGATATTGATCTTCATACTCAGTAGAAATTCCAAGGGATTCTGAAGCCGCTTGGGTCAACTCATAGACATTTGAATTCCCATTAAGCCCGCCAATGATGTTCTCCTTTCCATCTATTTCTATGATGACAATTTGGGTATCTTTCCATTCTTCTGGCCAAGCTTCGTTCCATGTAGCACGAGAATCCTGTTCGATGAGTGTTGACCATTTGGTTGAGACCTCGGGCACTGCAGCAACGGTCAACAGGAGAAGAAATAAGGTAAGAGCCTTCCAAAATCTTGGTTTGTTCTTTGTTGCAAAGAAAATACAGCAAAGGAGGTACGAGGAGAGGAGGAGGGCGTAGTGAAGGATTTCAGCGAATGAAAAGGACGATGTTTTCTCAGCGGATTTATCGCTTTCGAATAACGTCACTTGTAGAATCCCCATATCATTACCAAGTGCCATTGCTCCAGATGAAAAACCTGGAGCTGCAGTAGTATATGTATCAAATTTAGTCGTGTGCATCCTTAGTTGAGAGGTTTGATTAAACACGCCCCAACCGCCATCCGGAGTGTTTGAAGGAATCCAAATTTCGATTGACCCATTGTCAAGATTATGTATTGACATCTCTCCATTTGAATGGAACGGGCTCTTTGAATCTTCAAAACAGGTTGTGGCATCACAACGTAATGAAACCCATTCTTCGGATGTTGCAAGGAATATTCGATCCTCATATTGAAGTGGAAGAGCAGGAGAAAATCCATAGTTTCCTAAGATGCTATTGTTGAGGTACAGCGTTGACCCAGTGGATGTTTGGAGGTGAACCAGTAACCCATGTTGTGTTTCGATTGGAGCATGCCGAATCTTCCCCTCACCAAGTGAAATATTGCTCATAGTTCCATCTCTGTTAACAGAATAAAGCACACCAGTTTCCGTACCAACATGGTAACCACTTTCTGAAATTAAAACCCCATTTCTCCAACCAACATCTTGGAATTCTACTCGTAAAAGACGCTCTCCTGTCTCTAAACAAAGTGCAGAGAGCCCTTGTCGAGTCGGAACTACAACACGGTCCTCATCGAGGCCAAGTTTTCCTGTAATTCCGAGAACGTTCACTTCAGTTTGCGCTTCCCATACGAACGCGCCATTCGACGGATTCAGTGCGGTCACCTTTCCATCCGCCCACGCGATGATCAGGAGGTCTTGCCATGTACCGCATGCCCCACTGCCCGATTCGACGAAGAGAAGTGGGGACATATCGTGTTGAAGTGTGGTTTCGGAACGAAAAGTCCACTGCTCATCACCAGATACTAAATCAAACGCAGAGACTTGTGGCCGCTCGTCTCCAATCCAAAACCCAGAAGTTCGGACATAGACTGAATTTTCGATGATAAGGGGTTGCGTCGTTATGTAACCATTTTCAAATTCATGCTCCCATGAATAATTTGATTCCGCCTTTGTAAACGGTAAAAGGAGGACTAGAAGCAATAACAGAACAACACGTTTCATGCCGAATGCCTCTGGATGACAGTACGAAGAACGGCACTCACTTCCTTGCCATCGACACCAGGACAGGCCCCCATAACAATTCCCATCAATGGGCCCATTGCTCCCATTCCACGCTCTTTTACAAAGTCTAAACGTTCCAGAACAATGGATTCAACAATGGATTCAAGATCACCTACATCTGCAGGTACAAGACCATTTTCTTCAGCATAAGCTTCAACTTCACTCGCTGAAATTTCCTTCCTATGAGCGAAGTGTTCAATCGTAGATTCAATCCCTTCTCTTGTAATTCCACCGTTTTCACGAACGGTTAGGACTATGGAAAGAACTGAAGGTTCGACGCTTTCATGAACCAAAAGAAGCGATGCCCAGGCTTTGGTTGGAGTCGGGTGTGATTGGAAAAAGACATCATCTAATTCCCTAGAAAGCAGTTGTTTGCATTGATCTTCAGAAAGTTCCGTATCTTTCAATCGATTCAACCGTTCATCTTGACTCATAGGCAAGTTTTCGAGAATGTCAGTCCAGTGATCATTATGAACAATAATTGGAGGAACGTCTGTTTCGGGATACATTCGCGCACCACCAGGAAGAGGGCGCATTGGTGAGGTGGTCCCATCTTCAGGAGCTCCCTTTTTGACTACAACATTACGAACTTCCTGCGGTATTCGATGATAAGAGAGTCGTGCTCGCTGAACAACTGATTCAAGGGCAAGATTCGCTTGCCACTCTGGTGCAAGGCATAGAACAAACCCATCTTGTTCAGAAAGTTCGAGTTGATCTCTTACCCCATCGACAAAGGGTTGCTCAATGCCATAGGCAGGAAGTTCATCAGAATGAAATACGCCTCGAACACCTGCTAATTTTGCAGCACCTGCAAGTTCTCTTCCGAGTCGCGGAAGTTGAGAGCCTTCTGAATCAAGTGTTTTCGTTCCAAATCTTCCAGCAAAACCAGGAAGTTTTAGTGCAATCATCTTGTAATCCGAATCCAAACCTTCCCGAACCATTCGACTTTCGCAGTTTGAGAAAATGGAGGTAACGTCTGAAAGTTCTGCAGGAAGATGCTGTTCAACAACTCTTGCCACTTCGACCTCCGTAGAGGAATCATCGAGTCGTCGATCTGTTGGCAATAACGGAAGATTGAGTTCCTGTCGAAGCGTGTTGGCAAGACGGTACATGTGGACTTGTCGCACCATTTCGAGCCTTACAATCTTCGGAATCCACCCTAAATCTTGACACCCTTTGATTTCAACGCGATCGCCGCAAGCAACACTCACATTCAGGTCTTGGCGAATGGATCCGAGACCACGGCGTACGCTTCGCGTATCTCTGAGGGTTCTTCCTAACGCCTTTGCTGTAATTTGAGCATGTTCTGGCGAGATAATATCAGGAGAGGTCGCAATTTCAATCAACGGAACACCAAGTCGGTCTAGATTGTAAATGACTTGTTCGCCGGATGATGTTGAAACTGTTTCTAATTTACGAGCACTGTCTTCTTCTAGGCACAGAACATCGATTCCGACGTCACCCATTTCGGTCTTTAGCACACCATCGGTCGAAATGAGTGATGTTCTTTGAAATCCACTTGTATTCGAACCATCGACAACTGTTTTTCTCATTGTCTGTATAGCAGTCACCGGCTTTGCTTCAAGCAAAGCAGATACAGTTAGAGCAATATCCAACGCATCCGAATCATGTGGAAGTGGTGGGCTGTCATCAAGTTCGATAAGACCTGCATTTGGAGATTGAATGTAAACAAATGAGCGATTACGGCGCTTTTCAAAACGTGCTGCGATATCGACAACACCTCCCTCTCCGCTTGCTAAGCGTAGCTTTCTGCTGTATCGTGGCCATTCATCAGGAACCGTTTCAATGGTAACATCGAACAAATCACAAGGTTGTCTGGAATGGAGTTTTCCAGTGGCTAATTGCTGGTGGACTTCGATACCACACATGAAGCCAAGTTGTTCTGTATCGAACGAAGAAGCGTCCTCGAGAACGCCTTCTGGCTCCTCACGAACAATCTCAGCCATAACCATCCCACGCGTATCCACTTCATGAGGTGAACGCTTAAGATTCAAACAATCTGGAGCGTATCGTATCCATTTGGCCTCATCAAACGACCTGTTTGATTGAGTTTCTCGATGATTTCCTCTGCCTTTGAACGGGGTATATTTTCACGCTCCGCCTCATTGATGACATCCAAGAGTTGTGCAATCCCTCCACCATTTTGTTGGAATCGATCGATGATGTCCAGTATTGTTCGCTCAGCATGGCGAGCCCCTCCCTTTTTACTTGAAGCGATGGCTGTTTCATCGAAATTTTCACCCATCAAATCGTAGCGCCAAGTTTTGGTGAGACGAACCGCTCGTTCAGCATCTTCGAGAGTTGCAGTTTCAGCAAGGCGGATTCTTGCACTGGCTTCTGCGAGTCTTGCAAGTGCCTCAAGGGAACGCGCAGTAATAGCGACCGCATCTTGGAAATCGCCTGATTGCTTTCTTGTTGTCACATAGTAATCGATGATGTGTTTTCTCGCATCTTCATTCAGATTTGGGTGGATTGAACGCTTTGAAAATGCAATATATTTACGCATAAACTCGCGGTGAAGATGCCCATCTGTATGAGATGGAGTCGTGACGACGGAACTCAGTTTTGTAGGATCTGGGGCAGATCCTTCATTGACGAGCAATTCACTTGTACCCGAAAATCGGTTGTTGACAATGTGCCCTGCGATCTTTGCATCTTTGTCTTCTGACGGCTCGTCGGTCAGCAACCAGATGACGTCGAATCGAGAGATGAGAGGGGGTGCAAGGTTGATTTGCCCTGTAAATGGAACTTCAGATACTGGTTGGAAGCGACCGGCTTTCGGGTTTGCTGCAGCAAGAACTGCGCATCGAGTTCTCAAACTGGCATTGATTCCAGCCTTTGAAATTGAAATGCGTTGTTGTTCCATCGCTTCGTGCATGCTTGAACGATCGGATTGATTCATTTTGTCGAATTCGTCAATTGCAGCAAGTCCTTGATCGGCGAGAACAAGTGCCCCTGCTTCAAGGGTCCAACGTCCATCAGCATTCGAATCCTGAACTGCCGCGGCTGTGAGTCCAGCAGCAGAAGCAGACATACCAGAAGTAAAGCGTCCACGGGGAGAAATCGTACCCATGTACGCTAAGAGTTGCGATTTTGCAACCCCTGGGTCTCCCATGAGTAAAATGTGAATATCGCCGCGATTTCTTGTTCCATCAGGATTGAGTCGGGCTACTCCCCCGAATAATTGAAGCATCAGCGTTTCTTTGATTTTCTCCATTCCAAAAATAGATGGAGCAATCGAATTTGATAAGCGGTCATAGATGTCTGGTGAACTTGCAAGCTCTCTGATTTGGGCTTCCTCTTCATCAGAAACTACAATTTCTTCCAATGCAAGGTTCTGCCGTTCAAGTGATTGGATTCTCAGGAAGATATCGAAAACTGGTGTGTCTTTTCCGTTCTTCCTTTGAGATCGTATGAACAAGACACCATTGGCCTTTACTCGATCTCCAGGGTTGACTTTCCCAGTTAAATCATGCTCAGCGATGCATGCGAGTCGTTCGGGTTGAATGCCGCCACGAACTTGTTCAGGAAGTTCTTGAAGTTCGATAAACTGGGAGTTGATAAGAACGGACCTATCATGAAGTAACTGGAATCTCGTTTGTCTGTTATTTAGGCCACAACCACCGTCGATCTGGGTGCATTCCATCGGTTGAATGAGTTCTTGTTCATTCGGTTGATTAATTGTAATCAAATGTTCACAGGCTACGCATTTGAATGTAGCAGAGTACATTCTTGGACGTACCCCTGAAATCTTGGTGATGACTGCGTCAATCGCCAACATGACGCCTATATCATCAGAACGAAGTTGTGAAACGGTTCGTATCTGGTCGCTTGGGAGATGAACGATTCGGACCCAAGGATGGATTGCCCCGTGCCCGACATCTGCAAGAAGTTCTCGTAGAGCTCTGTTTGAAGCATCGTAATGGAGGTCAGGTTGGCTGAGTATACTCTGTGCGAAGTCGTGATCAAATCCTTCGATGGTTTGGTAAGATACTTCCAAACTTTGAACATCAGGCCAAAGTTGAGCAATGTTGTGAACGGCTTCGGTGAAATGCGCGTGCAGGAGAGTTGACCAACGTGCTGTTAAATCGAAATCCTGAATCATAGTATTCACACCGCGTGGAGTTGAAGATAATGGGCTACAGTTTATAGAAAGCGCGCTCAATCAAATCCACCCCTTAGTTTCCATTGGAGAATTGTTGCGGCGTCATCCGCTTTTTCGAGAAAAATATTGATGCTAGTGGAACTTCTCCAACGCATGATTTTTCCAATAAAATAACCCTCGTATCGAGGTTGCTTTCTCTCAATAAATTGATAATGCAAGTACGTTTGAGTTCAATCATGATTATATTCGCTCATGGACTTGAAGGCAAGCCTAATGGAAGTAAAATACTGGCATTGAGGGCTGCTGGATTTGAAGTACTTGCTCCAGACTTTCAGGGAATGATTTTAAGCGAGCGAGTAGATCTTTTGGAGAAGATCTGTAAAGAACACAGAGACAAGAAACTTATCTTGGCAGGCTCAAGTTATGGCGGGCTTACCGCTGCAATCATTGCAATGAGAATGCCAGAACAATTTTGTGGGCTTCTTCTGTGTGCTCCAGCACTGCATCTAAAAGAAGACCCTGTCAATGAAGATACGATACTCGTAGCACCGAAAGGCATGCCCACAGTCATCGTTCATGGAATTGAAGACGACATCGTCCCTATCTCTTGCAGTCTTGAATATGCTGAACGCTCAGGAAACGATATACTACAATTTCACAAAGTTGATGATGGACATCGCTTGTCTGAATCGCATCGTTCAATTATTGAGGGTGCTAACGCCTTGTATTCACAAACGATTGATTCATGAAACGTCTTGCTCTGGCAACGTTATGAGCGACTCAATGGATTATGCTTCGAGCGGCGTTGATATTGACTTGGAAGGGGCTGCTGTCGCTTCGTTGATCGGTTCATTACAACGTTCTTCGAGAAAACCAGGAACACCAGGAGCACCTGTCGATCTACCAGGTGGATTTGGAGGTCTCATTGAATTTGGAAGTCATCTTCTTGCCATGGCCACGGATGGGGTTGGGAGTAAATTGCAAATCGCAACTGCTGTCAAACAGTGGGGAAGTGTTGGAATCGATTGCATGGCTATGAATGTCAATGATCTCCTCTGTGTCGGTGCTGAACCAATTGCCTTTGTCGATTACATAGCAGTCCCAAAACCAGACCCTGAAGTTCATGCAGCGGTTGGAGCTTCTCTTGCAAAGGCTTGCGAACTTGCAAACGTAACTTTGGCAGGAGGAGAGACTGCTTCCCTTCCTGGAATCGTTACAGAACTTGACTTATCAGGAACTGCTCTAGGATATCTTGAGAAAGATGATGCAATTACTGGAGAAACCCTTCAAGCAGGAGATGTACTCATCGGACTCCCCTCATCTGGAATTCATTCAAACGGATTTTCTCTTGTTCGAAACATCATCAAGCATAGTGGGCTCGATTACGAAGATGCATGTCCTTTTGATCCTGAATTTGAGGGAAGAGAGATTACCAGATGGACGGAAGGAAATCCTACTTTTGCAGAAGTGCTGTTGACGCCAACTCGTATCTATTGTGATCCTGTAGTCAACTTACTTCATCATCTAAAAGCAGAAAATGGAACTGTTCACGATGTTCATGGAATCGCCCATATCACCGGCGGAGGGCTCTCCAATCTTCTTAGATTGCATGATTCGCTAGGATGGCATATCGAAAGTCCTATGCCAATTCCTCCGGAATTTGTCTGGCTTCAGGCTCATGGAAATGTAACTGATTTGGAGATGCATCGCACATTCAACATGGGGTTAGGAATGGTTCTTGCTGTATCAAAAGAAGCTTGTGAATCCGTTCTTAATTTCCTTGAAACAAAGAATTCTGGAGCGCGTATTATTGGTCATGTACATGATGATGGGCACCGCGTTACACATGTGAATTCAGATGTTGTGTTTCAACACTATTGATGCGGTGCGGTCAAGAAGAAGAATCGATTCCATTGACCATGGCCGATACCTTCACTGGAGCAGATGACCCTGCTGGTTGGCCAGGTCATCTTTGGCTGGAAGGACGAACTATTGTTCATCTCCAGTCTGATCAAGAGCGCCCCTCACATATGCCTAGAGGGCCCGTGGCAAAGTCTGGAACTGGTTTCATGAATCCTGCAATGGCTCCTGCTCGGACCAGATCCGTTTTGTTGTTACAAGATGCACTTGAGCATGGTTGGCTTGTTGACGAACGGCCAATACGCGCTCTTGATGCTTTGTGCGCAACTGGCATTCGAGTGAGAAGATGGAGAAATGAAATATCTCCTGAACTTCAAGGCCGACTCCATATTACAGCAAATGACCTTGATTCTGAAGCGTTGGATTGGGCGCTGTCCTCTGTTCGAAAAAACAAGGCAGGTGGAGTCTTCCCTGAACTCGAAGATGAGCAAATACCAACTGAGCATATTACTGAAAATGGAATTCATTTTCAACGCTATGATGCTCGAATGGCAATGATTCAAGGCTCATTTCAATGGATTGACCTTGACCCATTCGGTTCACCCGTACAATTCCTTGATACCGCCTTGCAGGGCCTTGGGCGCGTTGGTGTGCTGGAAGTGACTGCAACCGACACAGCAGCACTTACTGGATCATCATCAACTTCTGGAAAACGAAGATACGGTCATAGTGGAATTGTCGATCATTATGCTCACGATGATGCTGTGCGAGTATTGCTCGGAACAATTGCAACAAGTGCAGCACGATTAGATCGTTCGATTGAACCGATTCTTGCTCTCTTTGATGGCCATCATGTTCGCATCTCAGTTCTTGTTCGTAAAAGCAAGCAAGGAGCTGATGAGAATCGTCAACAAATGGGGTGGAGAGTTCGGCACGATGAAATTCCTTACACATTCGTAAAATACCCAACTCCAGAACAAATAGAGCGTTCAAGTGGACCGATGTGGATTGGCCCATTGTGGAATGAGGCTATTACAGGCCGGATGACTGAAGATCATGTTGTCAATTGCTGTTTACCGAGAGAAGAGGACTTGAGTTCTGCGCAAAATATTGGATTGGAATGGAGTGAACTTGACCAACTCTATGCAGAACGAGAACTAAGGCGGTCTGTCCGTTATATTTCAGACGCTTCTTCTTTGCTTTCCTCTGAACATCTTCTGCTGCCATACGACCAGATTGCCCCTTGGGCAAAAGCGGCATCAATGCCATCAATGATCGACCTAATTTCAGCGTTAAACCAAGAGGGGTACCTTACGGCTCGAGTCCCAGATTTAAGACCGTTTATCGCCACAAAGGCACCGTATGAAGTCGTCTTAGAGATGGTACGAAAAATGGACTTAACCGAATGAAGGATCGTTTTCAACATCATCATCGCTTGGTGAAGGAAGAAGCGGTGTGGAATTTTGAATAATCTCCTGGACTGAATGTTCGATTTCTCTTGCGCTTTCAAGCATCTTAGAGAGTGGAATATCAACACCTGTCATTTCTGTGATTGCTTCTATGGCAACAGCTGCAGCACGGACGTCGGGATACATTGGGCTCGCTTCTGAAAGAAGCGCTGTGATATCTAGATTGAGCCGATCACCTTCGCTTAATAAGAAGCCAGTAATTCCAGAGACAATTCCCCTTTGGATTGTCTGTAAATCCATCTCTTTCAATCGCTTTCTTGCCTTCTCTGATGCTCCAACAGCAAACAATCCTTCGCCCTGTACTTCTTTTTCGGGTTTCAGAATTCCATCGATGATGATGAGTTGTTCAAATCCGCCTGCAGTAAACCATTCCAAAACAGTTGAGCCAAAAGCGATGTCTTGTTCTTTTTCAAATTGAATTTCAGCAGTGAACACTCCGATTCCATTTCCTTGGTAAACTCTAACTGGATGTCGTGGAACTTCATTTTGGATAAGAGCGACAGCAGGAAATCGTTCATCCATGACCGTTCCTAACTGAGTCAGCCCCAGTGATTCAATGATGTGCGAGGTTGCTATGACTCCGACCATTCCGGCCGTAGTAAAACCACAAACTGCAACACCCCCAGTGGTTGGGTCAACCCCTGAACGTAGAACAAGATCATATGTCCCAAACTGCTGACTCATTGTTCCCCCTCATTCTTCTGGTCGACTCGTGTTAGAAAAATATCACGCTTCTTATTCCGTGAATTCGGACCAGTCTTCAGCACCTTCTTCTCGGTACCACCAGGTTCCGTTTTCGTCTTCCCACCATTCGGTTCCATATTCATCGACTGAAATACCATCGTCTTCTTCAACAGACTCTTCGGCGGATTCTTCAGGTTCTGCTTCCTCGTGCTTTTCGATAGCATCAGTCGAATCGTTACCAGAGAGTTCCGAAATTAAAGAATCGCCAGGTCGCTCAATAATTTCAGGCTCGACATTGATTGTTTTATCTTCGAATTCATTGAGAGGTCGCCCTTCTGGAATTGCAGGGGCTGGCTCCTCTTTCTCCATCGGGAAATCGTCCTCCTCTCCATAGAATTCATCATCATCAAATCCAGCGCCTGCGCGGCGATTCAGCATGACGTAACCAAGAATAACCAAGACGAGTAGAACGGCTCCAATTCCTCCGTAAAGAAGAGTGTTTGAAGATTCTTTGTCGTCACCATCCGTGGTTGTCGGGTCTACTGGAACATCAAGCGAAGCCGTCCAGTCCACCGTATCTGAGGTCATTTGGGGTTGGAGTGAGTTGTAGTCTGGAGACGTTGTGTAAATTGAAAAGCCAAGAGTTTTCACAACACTCTCATCTTTTTGTGCGTTCCATATCTGATCATAAGTTGGTTCAAACGAAATTATTCCAGTTCCATTTGCTTCTATTGTAACCGTTGGCGGTTTGTTAAACAATGCGGGTACATCAGTGGCCGTTAATTCAACTGAAATCCTGAATGGATTTGGATTAATGACTTGGCATTCAATCGGGTCAGTGTTCATCTTCTTATTTGTTAGAATGGTTGGACTCTCGCAACTAACTGTTGCAGGCAATAATACGCTAGGCACCCATTCAGGTTCGGTCGTATTCGTGTTTGTTTCGTTGTCTGTTGAATCATCAACATATGCATTTAGTAAAGTTGTATGGAAAACCGTTCCAAACCAGTTTCTGTCATTCATTGAAACATTGAATTCGATATAGGTCGCGTTTTCAAATTCTGAAACGAGGCGAATCTTACCGAGAGAGATTGTTTCAGTACCGCTATTGATAGCAACATCCGATTCATTAAACGCAGTCCAATGAATAAGAGTTCCTTCTAAGGAATTCTGTTGAGCAATATCATTCACATCGGTCGCTGTTAGAGTGATGTTGAGATCAATTGCATCATTCGAATCTTTGGTGATGCTTGTTGGTCCTGAGAGAAGTGCCTCAATTCCAGAACTCAAGTTGAGGTGTGTTGAGGTACCCAGAATTGGTTGGACATCTGTGGTCTCAATGGCAGACATTGTTGCAGAAAGAGAAAGGGTTTCTCCGTAAGTCGAACTAAACTCAAGGAAGGCTGTTGGGAGTGAAGGTTCATTCAACGAACTAGCATCAATAGGCACCCATTCACCGTTTGCATCCGTCGTTCCAATTAAGTCGGTAACTTCGTTTCCAACAGTTATGGCTAAGGTGATCTGTGCATTTTCAATAGGTGAAACCCCATTTCCATCCTCTACACTCGCACTAATCTCAATCTTGAGCGGTTGAGTTGAAACAAGGTATTGGTCTGGATTTCCAGTTGTTACTGTGATGTCGAGGTTGCTTTGAAGATAGGTATTGTTGAACGACATGGTTGGTCCAGCAAACGGGAGCGGGAGAGACACATTGTTGTAGATGTCTACCGCAGCGATCGCAACCCAATACTGAGATGCATCCAAAATAGAGCTTCCAGTAACACTTCCAGATGAGTCAATGTAATCGGACATTACTGAGAAATCATATGATGTGGTTGAATTAGTTAGGGTTGCAATTGGGAGATAGGTCCTATCGCCTAGTTTGAAATTCTTCTCTGAAGTAAATTCAACCACCGACTCCGATGAAGAATCAAGGCTCGTGTTTGAAACATAGACAAGATACTCTTCGACAAATGAGTCAACGCTAGGAGTCCAAGATGCTCGCAGAGGATTGGTTTCCGAACTAACATCGAGATCAAGAAGTTGGACATTCGTTGCACTCTCTGGCGCAGCAGGATAAGGTATGGTCACTGAGAGAGACTGAGATAAGTTGCTTATTACACCATAAGTATGTGTTGAGCGTACAACATACCCATATGTCGAGCCTATGTCGACTTGTGTATCGGTATAATTGTTCGACCCAATCACAATATCATGAGGCGTTGTCCAATCATAGTTTGTCGTGGATGACATCTTGAATATCTGGAAGGATTGTAAATCAGAACCATACGCTGACAACGGTTGCCATTCTATCGTAACATGATTTTCGGTGATTGATTCAACTGAAACAATCGGCGTCGGAGGTAAAGCAAGATTTGGTGCGCCAGGGGTATAATTACCGCTGAATGATGTTACGTCAAAACTTCCTGCCTTTGATGTTTCAACGGGCAATGACACAGTAAACGATCCTGTCCCTGGAAGCATTTGTTGGTTCAGAGAATTACTCAATGAACCGATCGTTCCCGGGCTTGTGGCAACGCGAAATACGATGTCATAGGCAATGTCCAAGTCAGTGAGATTCGCTAGTCCATTTGAATTACTTGAGATGGACATCATATTGTTGACCATTTCAATACCATATCCGTCGGAAAGGCCCGGATATGCTGGAATGCGTGGGGAAAGTGCGTCCCGTATGATGTCGTTTGTATCTGAAAGGGTCAATACACCGATGTTTGAGAGCGTGCTGCTCGAATAGCCTTCGACATAGAGATCAATATTGCTATCCACATCAACATCCAATGACAAATTATGCCAGGAGCCAATGAAAATTCCTTGCGTTACTTCTCCTGCAAGAATGAATTGTTCCATCAAACCGTCTCCATCCACGTCATCGAAGTAGATGTCTCGCGGCTGAGACCAGGGCGTAAGTGGATTGAGTGTTGGAATGCCGACACCTGAGACGCCTATTGATCTAAATCCAATATCTCCATCTAGTGTCAAAGGGTCATTATCTGCAAATCCAGGATCTGGTAAGAAAAATGACGGGAGTCCATCGTTATCGTGGTCAGCTATCGTCGCATTATCAGTGAAAATTTGATCGTTCGTTTGAACCTGAGTCCACGTTTGTCCATTATTCACGAGAATGTTTGAACCCATCGTTTTCGGTGTAATGAAATCGATGTCTCCATCGCCATCAACGTCTCCCGGTACGGAAAGTTCTGAAAGATTTCGGAATTTATTGACATTCGGATTGAGAGTCTTTGTTGTAGCATCGTAGGTCAATTCTGTTGCATCATTTTCATCATCTGACACCAGAATGATCGTCTGGGTACGATTAGGTGCGAAGAATTCTCCAACATACAAACTACGCATTTCTGCTCTTCCATCCCAGAAATTCCATTTGTAAATATCAGCCGTGGCTCCTATTTTTGAGCTGTTCGTTCTCGCATCGAACGTATTGACAGCAACGACTCCGTTTCCTAAAAAGCCATGAACGGAAATGAAGTCAGAATAATTGTCTCCATTCAAATCTCGTAATTGAACATCAATAGGTTGTGTCGTAATGTTCACCGTAAAGTATGCATCATAGGTAGCCGTCGTTGAATTGTAGTAATGGATACACATTGTTTCATTAAACTGTTCGAAGGTGATGACATCATCAAAAGAGTCGTTATTCATGTCTGCAGTTCTGATTCTTTCAGATGTTTGGCACGTAGCAGTCCAATTGGATAGGCTATACGTCATTGTGGTCGAATTGCTTTCTACAACTGCAAAACCAGTTCCTACTCCAGTCGAGTAATTTTGTGTTGAAAACACAAATGCGTCTGTCATTGAGTCGCCGTTTGAATCCCCCATTTCCATTTGCTGAATTGATCCAACTTGAACAAATTGTGCTTCGATATTAGGCGTGTATGTTACATTCATTTGACTCGTCTGCAATGAAGCATTCTTTGGAAGGAGAATTGGGCTCGGCATCCCGCTGCTGTTGTTCAGTTGAACCAAATCGTAAGTATTTCCAGTTTGGAAACTGTTTTGATGGGATAAATCCCCATACCCTTGGCCAGAGTAACTCCAGATCATATCTCCTTGGCTGTTGTTGATGAAGACACTACCGGAGGTTGGTGAAGCATGGGCGCTGTCGACTAAGAAGGAGGCGTCTTGGTACGTGACATTTCTTTCCAAATCGATTTCTAAGTCAAGAGATGTATTGTTTCCATCTGATGAAATAGTGAGACTAGATGCATTATTTGCGAACGAGGAAACTTGTGTGGACGATCCTGTTGAAGGTGAAATGAAAAGAACTGAAGCCAATAAAATTGAAACTAAAAAAAGAGATTTTCGACGGGTCTTGGCTTCGTGCATGGTATCACCTGCATTCTACGCAGACTACCTATACTTCAAGTCGATTACGCTTCAATTGTACAATTAAGAGGCGAAATTTTGTTACACTTGGCCTCGTTTTGTTATCGTGGCAAATATACAAGGGTTATCAACGAGGGGGGGTTCCTCAAACTGATACCCATGGTAGCACAAGCGAAAATAACGGTCACTGCTGGAGATTTAGAAATTGACGTAAGCGGGGCAACTGTTGAAGTCGATGCCCGGCTCATACAAATGAGACATGATGATACATGGTCAATTGTCCTTGAGCGTGTCAAAGAGGCCCGAGACGCTGCTATCGAGGCGGCCATCGATGCGGCTCGAGACGCTGGTTTGCCGGAACGGGGCTCTGCATTTAGATCACTGGTTGAGAATTGCGCATTGAACAAGAAACCCGATCAAGTACTTGCTGCAATCCATTACCTCCGTGATGTTGAGAATGTCCGAGATAGCCCTCCACGAGTGGTGAATCAACTGTTCTCAGATGGAGGTATCGACCCTCCAGGCAACCTTTCATTGTACCTCAACAGACTCAGAGAGCGTGGTTTGCTTGAAGTCCCATTCGAACATGGAGACAAAAACCGATTTGCAATTCTAACCGATGCTGGTAGGGCGCACCTCGATAAACAATCAACTTCCTGAGTGAATTATGGTCATGACAGGCGGGGGAACGGGGGATCCTCGTGACGACCCAGAATCTGGTGAAAATGTCGTTCTCGATTACTCGTTTCAAAATCATAGCAAAGGGCTGCTTCGTAAAGGAAGGCACAAGGGTTCGACATTTCGAAGAGCAATACTCGACGAGGCGGACTTAACTGAAGCGGATTTCACTGATTGTGATTTTCGAAAGGCATCATTGGTTGAAGCTGACCTTATGAAATCTGCATTTGACGGTGCTGATTTCAGAGGTGCCGATTTACGAAAAGCACGATGCAATCTCTCAAATTTCAGAAATTGTAAACTCAAGGGGGCCGATCTGAGAGGCATTCGTGGGAAGTATGCCATCTGGCAAGGAAGCGATTGGTGGAATGCAATCATAAATGAGGATCTCGAAAAAACTCTCAAAAAGAAGTGGCCTAAACCAGCCGATTATTCAGATTCTTCTTGAATCAACTGTACTGAATTCGCTTCATCAAACGCAAGTTTTGCTCTCGCGTTTATCAATGGTAAAAGAGCCATTGCGCCGCATAAAAAGCTGCAAACGCCGCACAGATAACCTGTGATTTCATGGGTTTGTACCAGCATTGATTCAAGGAGATGTTCTTTTGCAGCATCATAAATTATGATGCATCCATAAATTCCCCCGACAAAAGAGATTCCAGCACCACCAATCGCTATTTTTCCGCCGATGGGTTTCATAGCGAAAAGGAATACGCTACCTATGAATACAAACACGCTCCCTATTCCGAGTGCAGTGCCTCGAATGAGATATCCATCCGATTCATTTATTTCTTTATGAAAGTCTTGATATTGTTCTACACTAAGATTTTCACCTTGTTGATTTGGAACGTTGATGAGCGTCTCAATTTGGGCCTGTGATAATTCTTCAGAATTCGCGTTGGAGAGATCTGTGTATGCTAAAACCCCGAAAAACAGGGCACCTAGCATGAGCAGGATGGCAATCGTTTTTGGCCCTTTTCTGTCTGGACGAATCGCAAACATATCGGTTATTTGATCACTCATTCAAAACACCTTCAGCACAATTATTCAATCCCTCTCTCAAGAAATTTGGAATTGAAATTCGCTCCATTGAGTCCATATCGACACAAACAGTCACTTGAGAGGAAGTCCAAAGTAAGTCCTCATGTTGATTGTGGAATTCATAGGACCAAGTGCAAGAAGTGTCTCCCAACTTTGAGATCCAAATCGTTGCCGTTATTGTATCTCCATATCGAAGTGGTGCAACAAAATCGGATTCCACATGGACTACTGGAAATCCAATGTGTTTTTCTAAAATTAATTCCGAATACTTGATTCCGCAGATTAATTCCCACGAATCTTCAAAGAAACGGTGCGCTAAATCGTAGATTCTTGGATAGTAAGCAATATTTGCAAGGTCGACCATTGGGAAATCTACACCCCTTTGCAATCGTACTGCCATGCTCTATCCAAGGCGATTAATGCCATGAAGTCTTGTACAGGAAGCGGTCATCTATGCCGTTGTGCTTATATCAAGTCGGGAGGTGGAACGAATACCCCGGCCCCTTGGGGTAGTTTGGATATCCTTCGACCCTGCGGAGGTTGAGACCCGTGTTCGAATCGCGGAGGGGCCGCCAACTCACGACTCTGCGCTTTCGCGAGCATCCTTTTCATCTGCAATTATTCGCTTCTGGAGAGGAGAGTGATGTGGAGCAACCATCTTTCTGAAATAACCATCTGAGGCATACGTCTCATCTTCAACCAGCACTCTAGGGGAGTCAGAAAGCAATTCGAGAATGCTGAAGACATCATCATAGTGGTACCCATACTCAAACTCTGTTGTATCTTGGACAACTTTCTTCCAAAGTCTTTGTCTTGGTTTCTTGAACCATATTGTGTAGCCATTTACGAGGGGATTTCCATCACCCATTTTCCATTTCCAACCGTTTGTTCCTTTGATTTCAACCGAACTTTCTTCTGGAAGATATGTGGCCTCCATAGACGCAAGAAGGTACTCTTTGAATGCTTCAGAGGCTGGGCTTGCAGATAGACCATACAGATTTAGCAAAGCATGTCGTAATGGACTATGCCTCTCTTGTTGAATGAACTTGTCGTCATTTAGTAGCATAAGGAAGTATGAATCGAGAACATCACATCCAGGAAGATTGGCTACATTTTGATGATCGGGTTGGATGCAGACTGAGGCCTCTTTACCATCGAGCTTGCCCTTGAACGTAGCAGTTGTTGAGTTGAGACCTGTACCGCCCGCATACGGGTTTCTCATTCGTTGAATAAGCCCCTCGAGAGGGATGGAATAGGTTGCCAATTTCCCAAGGATGATTATTTTATCAACTCCAAAAATAATCCTATCAGGATTATTTTCAATTGTTTTTAGAAGGTAATCGAACGAAGTCTGCATAGCAGTGAAGCTTTCATTGACCAGATTCTTGAATCCGTTCTTCTTCTCTTCTTGATACTCAACAGATGCTGATGGAGTCTCTTTTTGCTCTTCGTCGTCGATATCAAATAAATCGCTCATGAAAAATCTAACTTCAAGACTATATGAAGTTGTTAAGGCCATTCAACGATTTCCCAATTGTTCTTTTGAGCGAAGGATCTTAGAGGTGGCTCGGGATTTACAGCAATTGCATGCCCACATTTTTTCATGAACCATGAATCAGCTAGCGTGTTTCCATAGCCATAACATTTTGATAAATCATGGCCATTTTCCTTAGCATCTAATTCAACTACGGGCACTTTCCCTTTTCGTCTCGGGACAGACCAACCTCGTTCGGAGCCAGAAAGAATTCCATTTCGCTCACTTGGCCCACAGCCATAGACTTCATCCATTCCCAATATCCGACCCATCGCTTCAGCCATAGGTGCTACAGTGGCAGTGACCAAGACAAGCCTGTGGCCTTGTTGACGATGCCAGGCAATCTTTTCCCATGCATGTTGTGAGACTTTTGGCTCAAGCAATATGGGAGCTATCTCATTGGAATACTTCTCCAATATCGACCATGAAGCGAGGGAAAGGTGGCCTCGGTTTCGTAAAGCGTCATAAGGAGATTTACCAGTCAAAAGTCCGAATACAGTTCCAAACGTCCATGCAACTGTAGCATGAGGTATGCGCCATGGACGCCTTTTTGCGAGCACTCCTGTCAATGTTTTTTCACTTGAGGCATTAAGCAATGTTCCATCGAGATCGAAGTATGCAGCAACCTGTTGCTCTTCGCTCATGTGCATAGCAGGAAGCGAAGACTCATGAGTTCGTCGGTGACTTATTGTCGAAAGAGGATGGTTCATGCTGATGCGTCATCATGTTCCTCAAGACTGCCGTAAACTCGTCTTCCTGCGCGATGATCTTGCCACCAAGTCAGGCGATCTGCGAGATGTCTTGGAATGAAAAATCCAACCTTCCTAGGAGTGAGGCCATGATTTCTCATGACTCTATCATGAGATAGATTTGCGACTATGGATTGGGCTGAACATCCAGGATTTGCTGTTACAAATCGCATTATTTCGCTTTTTAGTCGTTCAAATCGTGCTTTCTTCTGGGAACCTTTTCCCAACCGTCTAGGGGACATAATTACGACTTTCGTCGTTTACGGTTATGAAAGAAATGGGGGGAATCCCTACTCAAATGAAACCGGCTGGGTAGTTTTCCAGTTCGCCGTGGCAAGTTTCTTGGCTTTACCATCTGCAATGATGGGAGCAATCTTATTCAGACGGCCGTGCATGCCGTGAACTTGGAATTTGACGCGAAGTTCGGCTGTGAGGGATGCTTGGAGTGCTTGCATTTGTTCGTCATCAAGATCAACAGAAGCAAGAGTTTCTCCAGAGGTTTGTGAAAGAATTGAGAGCGTCTTATCCTTGCAGGACATCGCTGGTCTGAAGTCCATATCGTCTGGATGATGCATCCAAACAGATACGTCCAACGACAATGTATCTCGTATGTTTACTCGACTGATTTCAACGGATTCAACCATGCCACTCAACCCTTCCAGTCAACAGTCCTTCAAACTCTTTTCGTCTTAACCTACTCGAATGCGATTTCTGTAATCACTGGCTCTTGTATTGTGACTTTTATTGTCAGTGACCAATCGTTCCCTGGATCAGGGTCTGGGAGAATTTCAATAGCAGAATCTGGATTTGATTGGAGTGCTTGCACGATGAGGACCCATGGCGATTGCCCGAAGGCTGCTCCAGGTTCGCTGAGCAACATCTCAATCACCATTTCAATACTATCAGAATCATAAATCCCTTCGGCGCCGATTGGATTGAGTTTATCTTCAGAAAGCATAGCTTTTGCATTCTCATTAGTCGTTATGTTTCCGCCTTCAGTATCAGCTTTCTCTTGATAATTATCTTCTGGAACAGTCACTACAAGCGTGAAATTATCGTACGGCTGGACCACGTCATTTTCTAATTCGAGAATCGCTTCATATGAAATGATTCGGCCCGAAGTACCTGGCGTTATTTCTTGCCTCCATTCTTCACCTTCTGCAAGATAATCTGACCATGATTGTTCGATGACTTTCTGCTGCCACACAACGCTGAAACGGCGAGATGATACGTTGAGTTCAAACACTTCTGTTAAGACGCCTTCTTGGCCGTCATCAATGGTTACCGAACCGAGATATATTCCGCTCTTATTGGTTGGAAGTAAGACTTGATTATCAGTCGAGTCGACATCGTTTCGACCATCTCCATCGCCATCTGAATCAACTCCCCAATCAAGGTCCCAAGAAAAGAACAAATCATTGCCTTCTGGATCTACTGAAGCCGAAGCATCAAGGAGAATGGAATCCCCTGCTCTTGAATTCTCTGGATATTTCAAATCGATAACAGGGGCACCATTAACAACAACAACAGCGGATGTGTCATCGACCCCGCCTTGGTCATTTTCCACTGTCAAGGTTACCGTATAGACTCCAAACATCTCGTAAGTATGCGAAGTGAATCCTGTCACGGTATCTCGTTTTTCCCCATCTCCGAAATCCCATCGATACTCGGTAATAATGCCTTCAACCGCATCAGATTCTCGCGCATCAAAAGTCACCATTTCGCCTTCCTGTATGAGAAGAGGATATGCTTCCATCGTCGCTCTGGGTTCCGCCGCTGTATCGAGTAAACCTGTACAACCAGCAAGAGAAAATGAAACCATGAGAAGGACTAACCCTAGCCCCTTCATTCGCACATTCCGCCCTTGCATATTGCTTGTTCAACCTAATCCTATATCTAACCATGTTGTTTTGCCCGGCGAAGGAAGGAGGGTTTTGGACGTCTAGGATATGGCCGAAATCAATCAAAAGAAACCTCTTCAGGAAGGTCGCCGAGGATCTTTGCTGAATGGAGATGGTCACCTAAATCTTCAATCGAATCATGAGTTACAACATTTTTTTCAGAAAAGTTTTCCATTTCTTCGTCTTCGAGTACGTCCTCTATGGACGCATTTGATTCATCATAATCTGGCGCAGGATGGATATCTGACAGAAGCACCTTTTCTTCCTCATCATCAAGAATCGATTCAATCGATTCAACTTTTTGTTCTACGTCGATTGCATATTGTTTCTTCAAAACATCGAGTATTTCTTCTTCTGATTCCTCAAAACTTACGTTCGATACTTCATCTTCATTCTTCTTTTTGAAGAATCGGCGAAAGAATCCCATGCTCTGTATCAGAGGCCCCTTCTTCATTGCCTTTTCTAATCTTGCTGGCCAAAGCGATAGTTCTTCAATCGTGGCGTTCAGCACGAACTATGGAACTCCTCAATGGCGAACGAGTTCTTGCTTTTGATTTGGAAACCACGGGAATTAGCACCTCTCGAGACCGAATCGTTCAGTTAGCTCTTATTGGTTCAGATTCAGACGGTTCAGAACTCTCCTATGATCGATTAGTGAATCCAAGACGGTCAATCCCCTATGAAGCACAACGTGTTCATGGGATTTCAGATTCTGACGTAAGAGGAGAACCTGATTTTTCTGTCATCGCTGATGAAGTAGCTGCACTCATACAAGGCAGTGTCCTTGTGGGCCATAACGTCCGGAAATTTGACATGCCAATGCTGCGAAATGAGTTCCTGAGGATAGGAGCGCTTCCACCTGAGCCAAAGGCTATTTTGGATACGCTCGAGATGGTACGCCGGCTCAAGTTGCCACGACCGCATCGATTGGGGTCGCAGTGTGCTCGCCATGGCATTTCTCTTGAAAATGCTCACACTGCTGCTGCTGATGCTGCTGCTTCACTCCTCTTGCTTTGGAAGCTGGGACTCGAACATCCTACTCATTTTCGAAAATCATTAGTTGAGGTTGAACAGTGGTGTGCAACTGGTTCTACGGCATCACCGCAATCCGATTTAGGACGGCAATTGGATGATCTCGAACTTGTTGATCCAAATGGAATGATCCGACGCGATGGAGAACACATGGTCCTCGCAGTTGGACGTCATCGTGGACGACATCTGAAAGAGTTGCTCGAACTTGATATTGGATATCTCCATTGGCTTATTTCTCCAAATGGCATCGAAGACCAATCTGCTTCAGATGAAATCAAAGCATATCTTGGTCTTGGCTCAACGTCCTGAATCCGAGATAGGCGCCCATGGTAGAACGTCGCACCATGAGCCGACTCTCCATACATCTCGATTCATCATTGCACTGCCGATGAATATTGGGCCTTCATGCCCATCATCAAGCAGCTTTTCAAGAACTTCTTTTCCTCTTCCATCGAATTGTATGCTTCGCTTATCTCCATTTGGTTCAACCTCGCCCTGATCGCCCTTAGGTACACACGATTCGACAATCGCAATTCCTTGTCCAGGCTTGTATTGATGAATCATAATCACTCCGTCTGCAAAATCTCCTTTGTGAAGACTTCCGCTTTCGTGCCTCCACTTCAACCAGTGTGGGCACCATGCTTTCCAATCACAGAAACCTCCGCAGGAAGATTGGCCTGGGGTTGGTTCGAGTGGCTGCTCTGTGATCTGAGTTGCTTTCCAAGCAGCCAATGCATCCTCGAGGACATTTTCACCTGTAGCGACCCATTTTGAAGTAGTGCTGGTGTACCATCCTTCTGCTCGAACAGGAGGGGGATTTGGATTATTTGAAAGAAGAATATCTCTATACATTCGAAGTTGTCGATTCACCTCTGGCTTGAGTGAACCGATTGGAGATTTACCTGTTTTTAGATCTGCAACGAGCCATCCTGCAAGTTTTCCTTCTTTGTCGATGTCTGCAAGGAGCAGGTCAAGTCGACCCATCAGGTGCCCATCTTTTGTCACTAGTTCCCCTTCAACTGCTATAACAAGAGATTGAATCTTTTTCCATAATGCAACGGTGATTCTTTCGAATGAGAGGCCTGCAATTCCAACGTGATCCAACAACATATTTACGGCCCCAGTCTGCTGTTTTCTTGCTTCTTTGTACTTGTCTTCTTTCCAATTTGGATGACGGGGTGTTTCGTGGAAAATTTGTTTTTCTTCCTCCCATCGTTTTCGAAGAATCTCTTCAGCTTTTTCAGGAAGCCAGTTTGATTCAGAGAGTTCCTGTCCATCGAGATTGATTTGCAAGAGATCTTCGATAGAGGCGTGAACAGCAGTACCGAGCGATGCAGCCATGCCTGCTTTGCGAGGTAAACCTTGTCGGCTAAGCCAATACATACGTGGACACGTCTCGTAACGATTCCATGCCGAAGGTGAGAGTCTATGCTGTCGTTCTTCGACCATGCCTTGCGGTGAGCATTGAGGAACATCAAACCTACGCTTGAAGCCGAAAGTGTTGAATGCCTCCACCCCGAGGTTTGCACATGGAAGGAACAATGGTGAAGATCCGATCTGATGTGGTCACTGAAGAAGCATTGGTCATTACTTGTTTTCCAAGTGTAGGCATGGTTTCGAGCATCGTCGGACATTTCCTTATCGACAATTTGGAATTGGAATTTGTTGGTGGCGTGGTCGATCCACGGCTTCCTCCCTTAACACTCGTGACTGATGGCAAACCTATGCCGATTATTCGGGCCTATGCTGGAAAACCAGAGTGCAGCATCGATGGATGTGACAAAATCATTCTTCTCATGAGCGAGTTGGTCATTCCAAGCCCACTGGTTCACGACATTGTTTGGGCTTTGTACGATTGGTCAAAAGGCTCAAAGATTCGAATGGGAATTCTTGTAGATGCTTTCTCCAAGGAAGGGTTGTCAGGAAACAATGGAATCGAAGAACCAACCGTTGAATACGAAGATACACCAGAAACAGACCTTGTTGGAATTGGAGCGACTGATAACGTCGTCTCCATGCTTGGAGATTTAGGAGTTCCAATGTTATCAAACGGAGTCATTCGTGGCGTGAATGGTGTCTTGCTCAGTGAAGCACGAAGACGTTCTATTGATGTCATGAGCATTATGGTCGAAGCTGACCCTCGGTTCCCTGATGCAAGAGCAGCAGCAACACTGGTGAAGAAACTCAACTCAATCCTTCCAACGATTCATCTTGATGATGAACCGTTACTCGAAGAAGCAAAGTTGCTGGAAGAGCAATTGAAATCGCTACTCAATGCAGCCACGCCTGCAGAGAGTCCTTCTCCTTCATCCATGCTTTACGGTTGAAGATCTTCGAAGTATTAGTGCTGTAATCACGATAAGCATGACAAGAATGCTCATCCAAGATGGAAGAAGCGGTGTTGTTGTCTTAATCCATGGAATGAATTCTGTTAGCGAATCTCCGCGGCTATATGTGCCACCCAATGAAGCTGTTAGAAGCATGCAACCCGTTGCTGAGGCGCCGAGCAAATTGTGAATATAGGATTCACCCTTTTCTGTAGGATGTTGATTTTTCCAACGCGTGAAGAGAACACCGATTGCAAGTCCGCCGCCAGCGGTTGAAAGCAACATCTTGTTTGCTAGCAAAGGCGATGTATGTGCTCCAGTTGGAGATGCCCCTAAACCAGAAAGAATCGCAAACGGAAGTGCAAGTAATCCAAACAAAAGAGCCGCATGAGCAGTTGTATCAGCCACATTGGAATACTGAGGCGATTCTGTCTCTCTCCAAGTAAAGAATGCATGTAGAACAAAACAAACTCCTGCGAGGGCAAATGATCCTACAACCAACTCGGTCGTAATGACGTGAAATGTTCCATTTTCAATCATAGCCGCCCCTCCAAATAATCTGCGCCATAATGATTCCATTGTTCAATACTCCACCCCTCAGGCAATCCTTCAGGAGGAATGGGTGGGCCCGTGTTTTCATGAGCGAGGACTTCTGTTGATGCTTCGTATTTTTTAAATTCAGAAGTATCTTTTCTCGGTATCTTGAGCAGAAGAACAATTCCAAAGAAAAGAACGACATGAGCAAGCGACTGAAGGTTCAGTGCCATTTCATTCGCCTCCCATCGAGGTTCTAAACTGGATAATGAGAACCACGGCGTAGTTTGAGGAGGGCCTTCTCCCTCGAGAATTGCTCGCCATTCGATTGTGTTTCCATCAATGGAAGCAGGTAACGTCGCTTTCCAACAGTCTCCATCCAAAATGGTTGTCAGTTCTATTGCATCACCTGATGGTTCCCTCCACTCGATCTCGACACTCGAGGCATTCACTGTTTCAACGCATAAATCGGTTGCCTCGCCAATATCTCTTGACGTCGTTGGAGAATATTCGGGATTTAATCGTTGAAGATTCTCAGGGATTGGAATCACTTCAATGTCAAAGGCTTGAGATATTCCGAAGTATGGACTACCTGAACTATCACCATGTTGAACGGCTACGTAGAGCGTTTTCATACCAATTTCATCAGCCCTTAGAATCCATGTATGCGAATAGAAGGAAGTTGGGGCGTTGCCCATTGAAATCTCGATGTAGTTGTTGGCATCGCCCATACCATCAGAGAGTATTTTCCATCCATGTGAGGTGGGGACGTCTCCATTTGCATTTGTTGTTGATAGTAAGAAGATTCCAAGTGTATCGAGGTTGTGTTCGATTCCAATTCCAGAAATCTTAATTGTTATTTCTGCTGGTTGGCCAACCCAAACAGATTCGGATGTTTGAAGATCTAGGCCAAGATTCGAAGTCGCATTTTGATTTGCGTCGCCATGGCATGCGCCGCCACATTGCATGTCTTCCAATCCATTACCGACGCCTCCTGGATTTCCACTTACATGAAGCGGAATGAGAAACGCTAGGACAAGAAAAACTGTCAAACGAGCTCTCAAATTAATCACCTCTCCGAAGGATTACTGCAACGAGGAAAAGAATGCCAATTATCGTGTAAAGTGATCCAAGACCGAATCCGAGAGTGGTTGAAGGCCCTTCATCGAAATCTGCAGTTTGTGTATCAATATTAATTTGCGTCAAAGGCGATTGACAATCAGATTCTAATGTTCGATCTCCAATAGTCACAGTCAATTTGTAAGTTGTGAGACCGAGAATACTCGGAGTGTCTGTAAAACTTGTTTCGTTTGTTTTAGTTAGAAAAACACCGTTTCGATATACATTAAACTCTGCAGATTCTTGTGAATCCCATGACCATTCTAGATCAACGTCGCCATCATCGAGAGCCGATGTAAGACTTGGACATGGCAATGCTGGTAATGCTTGGACAACGGTCGTGACTTCATCTACAGCACCAGATTCATCGGTGACGACCAAGGTGATGGAAACACTTCCTGAAAGCGGCATGAGAAACGAGACCTCTGTTCCTGAGGTGGATGATTGCCCTGCTTGGAATGATGACCAAGACCACTGATATCCAACTATTCTGTTATCTGGGTCCGAAGATGATTCGCCTGTCAAATGAATGCGCTCACCAGCATATGAAGATTCAGTCAAGACGGTGATGATTGCAGTTGGTGGGGCATTGGATATTGTGATTGAGGTTGAAGAAAGCCCTGTAGCCTCGCCATCTGTAACAAGAACTTCTACGCTCCATACCTGTCCTGGACCAAGATACGACGAAGGAACAATTGTTGCATTATCTAGAGACCCTTCTCTAAATCCATTCCTAAACCAAGTGATTGAGGTTGTTTCAATGGGGTCCATATCATCATCTGAGGAATCAATGAAAAGCGTGATATCTTGTTGTGAATTGATTGATTCGTCGATAGTAGCCGTTACTAATGGATCAGAATTCATGATATCAACATACAGTGTTTCGCTTTTTGAGCTCAAATCTGAACCATCGAAAGCATGGATTACTGCAGCCCATGTTTGCCCTTTCATGGTTTGAGAATATGGGAGTGGATTTATTCCATTCAACTGAGGCTGAAGAACATCTTCAAGGTACCATTCGATGGTGAATGATAGAACATCAAGAGGATCTGCATCGGTCATTGTAGCATCAACTGATATGTTCATTTGGCTTGTTGCTTGAGTTGCGGCAATCGAAGATGATTGAAGATGAGGCGCCGTGTTTTCGATTGTTGTAGCGGGGGAGGATTGCCATGAAGACCATGTAGTTCCGTCATTGACTCGAACTTCCACGCTCCATGAATCTCCTTTCATAGTGCTAACTGAGGGCAAGGTTGCTGAATCGATTCCAGCATCTATTCCATTCTTCATCCATCGATATTCCGTACTTACAATCGAGTC
>Ga0213865_10000043_pt1 | contig 69693 bp, 49 predicted proteins | sample PICome_6_FD_160100 | JGI IMG/M metagenome (GOLD analysis project Ga0213865, IMG submission 160100) | Coastal seawater microbial communities near Pivers Island, North Carolina, United States - PICO282 | ecosystem: Environmental > Aquatic > Marine > Coastal | place: USA: North Carolina...
TGCTCGGAAAATTGAACCGCTCTTGACCAAAAACGGCTTCGTTGTATTTTCAAATGCAAGTGCATACCGCATGCATCCAGAAGTTCCTCTCGTTGTTGCAGATGTCAATCCTGAAGCGCTGGACAAATGGCCAGGCAATCTTGGGCTGCTCGCATGTGCCACTAATTGTACTTTGATCCCTGTTCTTCATCCACTTCATATCATTGCAAAACATCATGTTGTAAAGCGCATAAAAGTTCGTAGTGAACAGGCGTTATCTGGCGCTGGATGGACGCTTTTATTTGATGATGAAAAGAGAAAATTAGCAATTGGAGACGAGATAGAAGGAGAAGCACAGAAATTAATTGAAGAGGCTGAACGAATTCTTCATCTCGATGCTGAATGGGACGTTGTCTGTAAGCGAGTTGATGAAGAGGAAGGACACATCGTCAATGTTGAACTTGAAATCGATAAGCATGTCACCGTTGAAGAAATAAATTCGTTGCTAAGATCTCACAACTACGAAGATCTGAGCAAACTTCCCAGTGCCCCTGCAACACCACTCATTGTTCTTGATGAATCTCCGACAAGAGAAATTCATTTGTGGGGTTCATCTCTTTCTAACAACCCAGATCCTTCCAATGACTTGCATGCAGGAATGGAAACATGCGTTCATGTTGAGATGGTTGAGGGCTCTACAATCAAATTCAAAGCACTCTCTCACAACACCATACGTGGAGCTGCTGGTGGTGTTGTTCTGCTAGCAGAACGAGCCATCGCAGAAGGTCACATTCCATCAGTAGACATAAATCCAAGCAATGTATCATCGGACTGGTGAGGGCATGGGTATAACCGCAATGATTCCAAACATGACCATCGATGGACTTCAATCCGAAGCCACAAAACGATGGGGAGATATCTACGACCACGAGGCAACTCGTATGCAGATCATGCTCATTTGTCCTCGAAAAGAACGTAAAATTTTGGAATTGCACGGAGACATGGTGGAGCATGGTCAACCTGTCATCGGCGTCTTTCATCGCCCAAGAGCAGAAGCACGACTTTTGCAGGAACAAGGGCTCGACCCACGAGATGCTTCGTTTCAATTCCTCGATCTCGCAACATCTGACTTAGGTCCATGGATGCAACACCTTGTCACTACTGAAAAGTGGGTTCGTGCTTCGATAACGATTCAACCAGTACCATTCTCAGTGGATGTTCCTGCTCAAAGAGGGTTCGAAAACATCAACATGCTTTGTTTTCGACATCCTGACCTACCTGCAATCGAGCGATATTACTTGCCATTCCCACCATCATCAGTTCCAAACAAGTGTTTTGTAAGTCTACCAAGAAAGCAGGCTGCTGAATTGGCAAGACAACAAGCTGAGGTGCTCGGTGTTGGTCGTGCAGTGGAATCTGCAACCCCAGAACCTGTTGCTCAGGAAACTACTCCAGAAGTTGTAGATCTTGCACCTCCTGAAATCGTTATGGAATCAGAAGTTGTCATAGAACAACATGCATCAGTGCCACTACCATCGATTGATGAGAGTTCTTCTGATGAACCACAAAATGTAGAAGATGCAATTACAAAAGCAACAGATTCTGGATTTGGTGAAATGCAAGCTGCTGGTGAAGAATTGAACGCTATTGAAGATTCAATTGAGCCTGTGGTGGATTCTGTACCTCTTCCTCCGACCTCAGAAGAACCGAAACTCCCACAATCAGAAATTGAAATCGAATTTAGAAGCCTCGTATCAGAACTTCTTGCGAGTGGCATTGAACCGAGTGAAATAATGGATGACCCTCGATGGAATAACATCAATGAGAGAGCAACAGCAGTTGGATTTGAAACATGGCCTGTATTTTTGGAACTTACTTCAATGGGCTAATCGAGTGAAAGGTTGATAATTGTCAGAGCATAGGAAAGGACGGTGAAGAAATGGGCTTTTGCGTAACGTGTGGACAATCGCAGCAGGATGGAACCCGATTTTGCCGTTTCTGTGGTGGCCAGCAACCGGGCGACCAACTCCTTGCCAGACTTCGAATTGAGGCTGAGCAAATTCGCCAAATCGCCCTCATGATCAGCAACCAGCAAGCTATGCAACAAGCAGAATATGCTGCTCGAATGCAACAGCAGCAGCAATTCAACCAGCAGAACTTCGGTCAACAACGACGTTGGTGAAGATATGCGTCAGAGGCATCTTGCGATGCGTCTGTCGTCACTCAAACCTCATCCCTGTCATTCAGTCGAACTTGAACAGTATCCTACAGAAGGAAACCTTGCTGCAGCGTGGTTAACGAAAATTCATTTGGGCGATTCTTTTGAAGGAAAACACGTCCTTGATTTAGGTGCTGGCAATGGAGTGCTAGGAATCGGTGCAGCATTTCTCGGTGCGAAGCAAGTTACGATGGTTGAGTGCGATCAGTCTGCCATCGATGTGATTGAAAAGAACATCATCGAAGTCGAAGGAAATGAGTTCTTGAAAACGATGAAGTATTTTGTGAATGGCAGTCCTATCGAAGTTGATTCACCAGTCGATATCGCGGTGATGAATCCACCTTGGGGCGTACAGACAAAGCATGCTGATCGAGTCTTCTTCGAAACATTATTTTCGATGGACATTCCAGTTATTCATTTCATTCATAGCATCGATGCTGAACACTTACCCTCACTTGCAAAATCCAATGGATACGCGCTGCATTCAATTTATCAAACTGATTTCCGATTACCTGCTGCTTATGCTCATCACAAGCAACAACAGGGTTCGACTCGAATTCGATGTTATCGACTTGAGCGTTTGAATTGATGCGAAGGCATGTGATGGGTTGAAAAGGGGGTGTGCCTCGCATAAAACAGCACAAGGCTTCGCATCGGCGAAGAAACAGTGCAACGAGATGATGAAAATGACGACGAGCCTCGTCACCCCAGGAACAAAAGTAGCAAACGTCGGCGACGTTGAAGCCGGCGAAGGAACAATGGTTATCGATGATAAAATCGTATCAACAACCGTTGGCCAAATGAACATCAATGACGGCGTGATAAGCGTACAACCCGGAAAGGAAATTGTCAACATCGAAGTTGGCGATACTGTAATATGCAGATTTGAGAAACTCCAAGAAAAGGGTGGAGAAGCACGAATCCTTGTTGTTGAAGGCAAAAAAGGAGATGTTCTTCCAAGTCAACTCCAAGGTCACTTTCATGTCACACGTCTCGCCGATCGATTTCTTCACACAGTTGCTGACGCCGTTCGTCGCAGAGATGTTGCACGTGCAGTTGTCACAGAAGTGACCCCTGTTGTTCGCTTGGATTTCAGAGAGCGAGATGATTGTGGAATCCTTCATGCGATATGCCCTCCATGTGGCGATACACTCGTTGCAGAAGTCAATGGCGACTGGAATGTCGCTTGTCCTTCTTGCAATTACCAAAGTTATCGTGCATTAGCAGACAACTTTGGTGCTGGATGGGCTGAACTCGAAGAAGGAGCATCCTCACTCAACCTTTCTGGTAAGCGATGGGGTAGAGAGGCTGAGGCACTTTTTGCGCATGGCCCCTCCGGACGTGCAACATACATCGCTGCTGACGTGCGAGAAGATGGAAGAGAACGAACATACTTCCGATTTGAAGGACAAGGCGGGGGCAATGGACGTCGACAAAAGGCAGCACCAGGATGTCGCTTATTTGTCGGAGGCCTTCCCCGGGAAGTCGATACTGAACAACTCAAGGAATTGTTTGGAAAACACGGAGATATGACCGATTGTATTGTTATGACCGATGATTCTGGAGCATCCAGAGGATTTGGATTTGTCACATTCACTGCCAAGCCTCAAGCAGAGGCTGCCATTGCTGCTCTTGACGGGCACAAAATCAACGGACGTAAGATTGGTGTTCGAGATGCAGACAACAAAGAGAAGAAAACTTCTGGACCACCTAAGGGACTCAAACTCTATGTTGGAAACTTACCGTTTGATGCTGATGAAAAGGTCGTAACTGAATTCTTTGGTGACAAGGCGACCATCAATGAAGTTGCGATTGCAACAGATAAAGGCGGTAAACCGAAAGGCTTTGCATTCGTTTTTGTTTCTGAGAAAGACAATGCTCAAGAGATCGTTAAAGCACTCAATGGAACTGAAATCAAGGGTAGAAGAATCAAGGTTGATATTTCTCAGAGCGGCGGTAAAAAGCGTTCCACGGGCGGTGGCGATAAGGGAGGAAAATCCTCTCGAGAACTCCGAGCAATGGCTGAAGAAGAAGGCCATTCAAAGAAGCGTCGTCCACGACGTAGAGACTGATATCTGCTGGAACATCCCTCGATTGGGACATAAGGCTATGAGGCATAAGTCGTAGCCAACTCATGGTTGAGAGCACTGACCCGTATTGGCTTGTTCTCGATGGATATGAAGATGAGCCAGCAGCGTTTGGAGTACCTCCATATGTTGGCTTTCATGTTCGTTATGTCTGTGGTGTGTTGGAGCAACATCAAATCCATTACGAATACATGACAATTGATCAGTGGAGACAATCCCTCGATAAGATGAAACTATTGGATGAATCAAACCTACTAGGAGTCATTTGTATTGCTGGGGCAGTTGTTCCCGGCAGATACCTACGCGGTACACCCATATCTCAACGTGAATCAACCGAATTTATTCGGCAATTGCCTCATGGAATACCTGCGTTGTTTGGAGGATGGGCTGTGCGAGGTTGGAAGCAGCAAGGATGGTTACCCCTGCGAAGCAACCTCTTCTTAGCTGTACAAGATACGGATGCAACCCTCAATACCTATCTCGAAACAGGCAAATGGAAACACACTCGAAGAACTGCGGAAGAATGGACGATTTGGGCCCACCATGGTGCTCAAAGCAAAGCGATAACACAGCATCCAGACCTAGGCACTTCCGAAAAGAAGGGCCCTCTTACCTATGAAGTCGAAGTCTACCAAGGCTGTGTTCGTTACAAGCGAGGATGTAAGTTCTGTATCGAACCAAAGAAAGGTGTACCTATTTGGAGAACTCCTGAAGACATCATCGGTGAAGTGAAACTCGCCCTTGATTCTGGAGTTCAGCATGTTCGCCTTGGAGGAATGACGGACACGTATACCTACATGGCGGAGGGTGTGAAAGAATTGGAATACCCTGTTCCAAATCCAGAACCAATTGCTGCATTACTTCATGGACTGAGGGAAGATGAACGGCTTAACATCTTACATACGGACAACGGAAACCCCTCGATCATCGCCGAGAATATCGAGCCATCCGAAGAGATAACCAAGACGTTGGTTGAAACATTGTCTGACGGAGCTGTGCTGTCCTTTGGACTTGAATCCGCAGACCCGAGTGTGCACGAAGCAAATTGGTTAAATTGCGACCCTGGTCAATTAAAGTCAGCCATTCGACTCATCAATAAATACGGCAAAGAACGCGGGAAAAGAGGACTTCCAAAACTCTTACCAGGTCTAAATTTCATTGCTGGTTTGAACGGAGAGAGTCGTGAATCTTATTCGATGAATATGGACCTGCTAACCGACCTTCGGAGTGAAGGACTCCTCTTACGACGGATCAACATACGCCAAGTGGAAGGAGAAGGATTCCAAGAGATTCCACATGATGCATTTCATGAATTTAAATCTCAAGTCAGAGAGACGATCGATCGTCCTTTGCTCCAAGAATTATTTCCATTAGGCCAGCGTCTAGGCAACGTGCACTGGGAAACCCATGATGGTCGAACAAGATTACCAATCCATCAAACTTCAACACATACCGATAAAGCAATTCATGGAAATCCTGGGCTCACATTTGGGCGGCAAATTGGAGCCTATCCAATTCTTATTGGAGTTCCGTATCACATACCGCTCGATACTTCATCAGACATTCTCGTTACTGGACATGGAGCACGTTCTATCACAGGAGTCGAAATTGGCCTCGATATACAAAACGTTTCTCAAAAACAACTTGAAGCAATTCCAGGCATCGGGAAGAAAACTGCTTGGAATCTCATTAGTTCACGGGCGAAACTGCTTCGAAAGCAAGATGATGTTTCCATAGAAGAGCTCTTCAAAGCAGCAAATACTGAACCTACGCCGACTATTGGGGACGTACTGTACGACTCGGAACCTCAATGAAGGGAAGTCGTGAGGAAGTGCCATGGCGACATGGGTTATTACTGGCGGAAACCGTGGAATTGGCAAAGAATTTGTCGAGCAATTATTGTCGAAGAATCACACAGTGATCACAGGTGTTCGAAATCCTGAACAAATGGAACGTGAACATGAACTTCTACATGTCATCAAATTGGATGTTTCAGATTCCAACTCTGTCATTGAATTTGCACAATCAGTTTCACAATACACGAGCAAAATTGATGTTTTGGTCAATAATGCTGGACGAATGGACGGAAGGTGGCAATCGATCGACCAAGTGGATGCTGATGCATCTTTAGAGGTTCTCAATGTAAACACAATTGGTCCATTGCGAGTTGCGCAGGCATTGTGGCCTTTGTTGGAAAAAACATCACATTCGAAGGTTGCAAACATCACCAGTCTCATGGGTTCAATCGATGATTGCTTGAGTGGCAAATCCTATGCATATCGGACAAGTAAAACCGGGTTGAATATGATTACAAAAATTCTTTCAGTTGAAGGAAAGGAAAACGATATTTCAGTCTCCTGTTATCATCCAGGATGGGTTCTAACAGACATGGGTGGCGAACGCGCTCCTGTGCAACCTCATGATTCAGTTTCGGGATTAATTCGACTTATTGAGATGCAAAATCTTGAGCGTACCGGTCGTTTTTTCGAATATACTGGGGTCGAATTGCCATGGTAGAAACCATCGTAGAAGATCTGCTCAATGCTGCAAAACTCCTTTCTGAGCAATGCACAAAGAAAATCCCGAAACTGCTCAAGCACAAGGACGTTGCACACGTAACAAATCCACTCGATTATGCATGGGAACTTCATGAACAATACATCCGTAAATGGGCAGGTCTCGGAGCAAAAACATTGCTCTTAGGAATGAATCCTGGCCCGTACGGTATGGCCCAAACTGGAGTTCCATTCGGAGCAACGAAGATGGTGATTGATGTTCTTAGAATGGAATCTGTTCAACTCCAAACACCTGCTGGCGCTCATCCGAAACGACCTGTGCAAGGTCTTTCTATGGAACGGCAGGAAGTCTCAGGAACTCGGTTCTGGACATTTATGGTCGAACATTTTGGTTCGATCGAATCTACGTTTTCAAACATCTTCGTCGTCAATCACTGTCCATTGTTAATCCTTGGAGAAACAGGAAGAAACATAACTCCAGTCGATATACCAAAACCCATCATCAATCCAATTCTCGATGTTTGTGATCAGCACCTCAAATCTGTTGTCGAGATTATGGGCATCGAAAGAATAGTTGGTGTTGGAAACTATGCAAAAAAGAGAGCAAAAACCATTGTACCAGAGGTCGATATTGACGCTATGTGGCATCCAAGTCCGGCTTCTCCGCTTGCGAATCGCAATGGCGGTGCTGATTGGAAAGCAAATGTTGCTTCGAAACTCCCAGTTCCATGAATAGTCGGGGATGAAATTAAGTGTTGGAACCAACACCGAAGTCCATGGAACAACAACTGGCTTGGGAACGACAGCCTGATGACCGACAATGGGTAAAGCCAGAAGGCGACGACCCTCGAACACTCTACCAAATGCTCATGACAAGCGTAGAACGTTTTACTGAACACCCATGTTTTGGTTTCATCCCAGAAAAGGGAATGCCTCGTGTTCACATGACATACGGAGAATTCGGAGAACTTGCAACATCTGTTGGTAAGCAACTTCGTGATGTTGGTGTAGAAGCCGGAGACAGAGTCGCAATGATTCTCAACAATTCAGTAGAATGGGCAGCTATCTCATACGGAGCAAACGCTATCGGAGCAGCCTACACAGCAATGTATACTCATCAACATGGATCTGAATGGGCATTTATCCTCGACGATTCAACCCCTTCAATGATTGCAGTCTCTGATACAGAAGTTCTCGACAAACTTGTTGAGAACATGCCTGATGATGCTGCACAATGGCCAAAGTGTGGAGTTCTTCTCCTAGGCAACGAACCCGCAAACCAATTGCCTCCAGAAGGTGTTCACGTTCATGATTGGGCCTCCTTTGTGGCCAATGGTCGTGCAAGCGAAAATGCAATTGAGATTGCTGATGACCCGTTTGCACTCAACACGCTCATCTACACATCAGGGACAACTGGTAATCCAAAAGGGGTTATGCTTACAAATTGGAACACGCTTTCAAACATCCTTTGTGTTCAATCTGCCTTCAAGGTCTATATTGGAGACAAAAACGCTGCGTTCCTACCATGGGCCCACTCCTTTGGAAGTACCTTTGATTTGCATTGGATGATTCGCTGTGGTGTACACATCAATCTCATCTCTGATTTGACCAAGATTGCTGATGAATGTATCGAAATCAAACCGGCAGTATTGCTTGCGGTACCACGTGTTTGGAACAAATTCTACGATCGAGTTAACAGCCAATTCGATGCTGCAACTGGATTAAAGAAGATACTCATTGGCAAAGCCAAGAAACATGCATCAAGAAGAATCGCCAAGGCTGGCGTAGAATGTGATGCAGTACCAGCGAAAGGCTTCTTTGACAAACTGTTTGATAAATTAGTTTGGGCAAAGGTAAGAGCACGATTTGGCGGCAACATCCGATTCTGTATGTCTGGTGCTGCGGCACTGTCTCCAGATGTAGCTGAATTCATCCAACAAGTTGGATTCAGTTGTTACGAAGGATACGGTCTTACTGAGACTTCACCGCTGGTTGCTGCCAACGGTTGGTCTGGCCCTGGCACATCCAAATTGCGTTGTGTTGGCCTCGTAGCGAACGGAGTGAAGGTCACCATCGATACCGATGCTTGGGACGACCCAGACAGACCTGATGAAGGCGAAATCATTGTCCATGGACCCAACGTCATGAAGGGATACTGGAACAACGAAGAGGCAACAAACGAAGTTATCATTGAACCAGGTGTATTCCGAACTGGAGATCTCGGTAAACTCGATTCAAAGGGTTACCTTTCAATCACTGGCCGTGTCAAGAGCCAATTCAAACTTGAGAACGGCAAGTATGTTTCACCTGCTCCTTTGGAAGAGAATGTCAAACTGTCACCACTTGTTGAGCAGGCTGCTCTCGATGGACGAAATATGCTTCGAACATTCATCATCATTCATCCAAACATGGATGCCATGAAGCAAGCGCTCTCTGCTGCTGGAAAAGACGTATCTGGTTCTGATGAGGAACTCTGTGCTCGAGAAGAAACCAGAACATGGATGCTCAACGAATTGAAGAGCAATTCAATGATGGAACCTACTTGGAAAGGATATGAGCGCCCAGCAAACATCATCCTTGACCATCAAGAATGGACCACAGATAATGACTTGATGACACCATCAATGAAGGTCAAACTACGAAACCTTCTCGCCCGCCACGAGAGTGCCATTGAAGCCTTCAAGTGAAGGCCGATTCAACCGATTGGGTTTTGAACACCCAGTTGTGGGCTTAACGTGGGGATACTATGGTTCGCGAACTCATTACTGTCGAAGGTGTTGATCGAAGTTTTGGTTCAACCGATGTACTCCAAGACATTAATCTCATCATAAACGATGGAGATCGTATCGGAATCGTTGGTCATAACGGTGCTGGAAAGACAACACTACTCAACACCATCAGCGAACAAGAACAAGATGTTGGAGACATTGTATTCGCTCCAGGAATCAGAATCGCATATTTGACACAGATTCGAGACATCGAATCGGAGTCCACCATCGAGGGTGAACTCGGCCGTAAGGGACGACAATTCCAAGAATTGGAAGAAGAAATTTCAGCTATTGAAGGGCAGATGATTGACCCTGCTTTCTACGATGGTGAGTGGGAACCTGTTATGGAGCGCTATTCTGAACTTCAGCAAACTCTTGCTGCCTCTGGTGGAGGTAACGTCGCAGGTATCGCAAAAGGGATTTTAGAGAAACTAGGACTTGACAAGCATCCAATGGACATGAACGTTTCACAACTTTCTGGAGGAGAAAAAGCAAAACTTGCTCTTGCTCGTCAACTTGTCGGACTCTCTGGAATCGATGTCATGTTCCTCGACGAACCGACGAATCACTTGGATATTGAAACGACTGAATGGCTTGAAGCGTTCTTGAAAGATTTCAAGGGCGCACAACTCATCGTATCTCACGATCGATATTTCCTCGATCAGGTTTGCACTCGCATCGTTGAAGTCGACAATCTACGTGCTTGGCCTTGGAAGGGCAATTACAGCCAATTTATCGTCCAAAAAGAGGCAAGTGAAAAGGCACTTGGAGAACATATCGCAACCCTCGAGAAGAAGATTCAATCAACAACTGGTGCCATTCAACAAATGAAACGAGCCAACAAATACGACAAGTCAATTTCTGCAAAGCACAAGATGATTACACGTATGCAGCAGGAGCTCAAAGCATTGAATTCAAGAGTTTCAAGGAAGAGAAAACCACTCATCCTCTCACTCGATGCACTTGACAAAGCGAGCATGGATGTTCTTGAATTGGTTGATGCCACAATGACCTTTGAAGGACTAGAGCGCCCAATCCTCGACAATCAGACCCTTGAAGTTCGAAAGGGCGATCGGATCGGTATCGTTGGAGGAAACGGACAAGGAAAGACAACTCTTCTCAAAATCATCAATGGAGATTTGAAACTCGATAGTGGGAAGATCGACGTTTCACCAGGTTCAGTGATTGGCTACTTCCATCAAGATCACGCAACACTTGATTTTGAACTCAATGCAGTTGAGCAAATACAAAAACTGCGACCTGATTATCAATACGGTGACATTCGAGCTGCACTCGGCAGGTTCCAATTCGCAAGCGATCAAGTTGGAACAAAACTGAAGCAACTGTCTGGTGGAGAGCGAGCGAGAGTTGCCCTACTCAAACTCCTCCTCGAAGACAACAATCTCCTGCTCATGGACGAACCGACAAATCACTTGGACATGGAATCGAAAGAAACGCTGGAAGAGGCGCTCATTGGATATGAGGGATCTCTCATCACCGTTTCTCACGACCGTTGGTTCCTCGACCAATGTGTCAATCGAATCTGGGAATTAAAAGATGGAAAAATCAAGGTCTATTACGGGAATTATACCGATTACGTTCGAGCAAAACTTGGTCTTCCTCCACTTGCAGATGATGAAATTTCTCAAGTATAGGTCCACCCTTGATTTCATGAACTCAATCCACTTCGGATAGACATGGGCGAAGACGAGACGGAGCAACCCGTGTTCGAAACGAGTACTGGTCCAGTACGTGTCATCACTGCTGCATCACTCTTCGATGGTCATGATGCAGCCATTAACGTCATGCGACGATTAATTCAATCAGCTGGAGCAGAAGTCATCCATTTAGGGCACGATAGATCTGCAAAAGATGTCGTTGATTGTGCAATCCAAGAGGATGCCCATGCAATTGCCTTAACTTCCTATCAAGGAGGTCACGTTGAGTACTTCACCTACATTCGACAACTTCTCGATGAAGCAGGTTGCGAGCATGTACGAATCTTTGGAGGTGGTGGAGGAACCATTACGCCTCCTGAAATAAGAGACCTTCATCAAGCTGGAATTTCCAAAATTTATTCGCCTGATGATGGCAGAAAGATGGGGCTTATGGGCATGATTCATCATCTGATGGGACAGGCTGCTGAAGTCGATTTGATTGGCAAAGATCGAATGAATTCTCTGAAAGGACCCGTTACTGCACAGGATATGGCAGAAGTCGGTCTTCTCCTTACACTCTCAGAATCTGCTGATGAGGATACCTTCAGATCAATGCTTGAAACATGCAGATCTTCAGACAAAGACGTTCCAGTCATTGGATTTACAGGAACTGGAGGCGCTGGGAAATCAAGCCTTCTTGACGAGTTGATGTTACGAATTCAACGTGATAATCCAGGTAAGAAAGTGTGCCTACTCTGTGTTGATCCAACACGAAAGAGAACTGGTGGAGCACTTCTGGGAGACCGTATTCGAATGAATTCACTTTCTAATAATGACCTCTACATGCGCAGTCTTGCCAGTAGAGGAAGCGGTTCTGAGATCAGTGCAAACTTAGACCGTGCAATCGAGGTTGCAAAGGCTGTTGGTTTCGATCTTATCTTTTGTGAAACAAGTGGTATTGGCCAAGGAAGCGATGCAATCACTTCGGTTGCAGACCGCTCCTTGTACGTCATGACTGCGGAATTCGGAGCACACACTCAACTTGAGAAGATCGAGATGCTCGATGTTGCAGATGTTGTTGTTCTCAACAAATACGAGAAGAGGGGCAGTGAAGATGCACTGCGAGCAATACGAAAGCAGGTTCGACGAAACCGAAACATGTTCGATGTTGCTGATGAAGAACTCCCAGTTGTTGCAACCATTGCAAGTCAATTTGCAGATCCTGGGGTTGATGCATTATGGCAGAAGCTCTCGCCACTTGTCGGATTTGAAAGCCGAGCACCTACGGAAATCCTTGGGGAACGCAAAGGCGTCATACCTCCTGAACGTGTCCACTACCTCTCTGATATTTCTGCAACCATTCGGGACTATCACCAAGCAAATAGAGAAGTTGCTGAAAAATTGCGCCTCTGTCAGCATCTTGAAACTGCTAAAGAACACGTCCCATCCATCGCTTCAGATATTGATGAACAGATCAATGAACTCTTAGAAGAAATCCAGGAAGCAAGAGAAAGCCTTGCCTCATACAGAGAACTTGCAGAACAATACCGAACTGGAGAATATACGTATCACGTTCGAGGTAAACCATTCACAGTTCAAACTACGACTGAATCACTCGCTCACTCGAACATCTCACGAGTTGCATTACCAAACTTTGCTGATGATGGAGAACTCTTTGAATGGCTCAGTAAAGAAAACGTTCCTGGTTATTTCCCATATACTGCAGGTGTGTTCCCATTCAAGCGAACCGATGAACTGAGTGCGAGAATGTTTGCAGGAGAAGGAGAACCTGAGCGAACAAATCGAAGATTCCATTACTTGAGTCTGGGTCAAGACTATGTTCGACTTTCCACTGCATTCGATTCAGTTACACTCTATGGAAGAGACCCTGCACTACGCCCTGACATTTGGGGCAAAGTTGGGAATTCAGGCGTAAGTATCGCAACGTGCGATGACGCAAAGCGACTCTACTCAGGCTTCGATCTCTGCGATCCGAACACATCAGTTTCAATGACAATAAACGGCCCTGCTCCGATTATTCTTGCGTTCTTCCTTAATGCTGCTATCGACCAACAAATCGAGAAACATCTTGCAGAGAAAGGAGAAGCTCTTGAGCCACTTGATGTTGCTTATCGAGGAGAACTTCCTGAAGGACACAATGGGTTTGGTCTAGGAACAGTAGGCCGAAGAGGAGACGAACTCGTCGATGCTGAAACCTATGCTGAAATTAAGGCCCGAACACTTTCAACAGTTCGTGGAACTGTACAGGCAGATATCCTAAAGGAAGATCAAGCACAAAACACCTGTATCTTCTCGACACCGTTTGCATTGAAACTCATGGGCGATGTTCAGCAATACTACATCGACCATAATGTTCGCAACCACTACTCTGTTTCAATCAGTGGCTATCACATCGCAGAAGCAGGAGCAAACCCAATCACACAACTTGCACTAACACTTGCAAACGGATTCACGTATGTCGAGTATTATCGAAGTCGAGGCATGGATATCGACAAGTTTGCACCAAACCTTTCGTTCTTCTTTAGCAATGGACTTGACCCCGAATACACAGTCATCGGTCGAGTAGCACGTCGTATATGGGCCGTCACAATGCGAGAGTTGTATGGTGCAAATGAGCGATCTCAAAAATTGAAGTATCACATTCAAACCTCTGGCCGTTCACTTCACGCTCAAGAGATTGACTTCAACGATATTCGAACAACTCTACAGGCGCTTCTCGCAATCCAAGACAATGCAAACTCATTGCATACCAACGCGTACGACGAAGCGATTACAACGCCAACCGAAGAATCGGTCCGTCGTGCCCTTGCAATCCAACTCATCGTCAACAAGGAATCGGGCTGGACCAAAACCGAAAATCCACTTCAAGGCGCATTCATCGTTGATGAACTGACAGATCTTGTTGAAGCTGCAGTCCTCGAAGAATTCGAAGCAATTTCTCGAAGAGGCGGTGTTCTTGGTGCAATGGAAACCATGTACCAACGCGGTAAGATTCAGGATGAATCGATGTACTATGAACACCTCAAGCACGATGGAACACTTCCAATCATTGGTGTCAACACATTCCAGAATCCAAACGCACAAGTCTTTGATGAATCCAGTGCTGATGATTTCGAAATGGAACTTGCACGAGCAACTCCTGATGAAAAGCAAGCCTGTCTTGAGCGAACTGAAGATCGTCAAACCAAGGAAGGAGATGCGACACAAAAAGCACTCATACAACTCCAAGAAGTTGCTCGAAGTGGTGGAAACGTATTCGATGAACTCATGGAAACGGTCAAGGTCGCAAGTCTTGGTCAAATCACTGATGCCTTGTTCCGTGTTGGTGGGCAATATCGCAGGAACATGTAATTAAAGGTGATAAGATGTCTTTTAGTTCATTCTCAAATGCGACACTATCTTTTTATCCTGCCTTGCGAGAAAAAGGTTACACAACGGAAGCTTACAACAAACTCAAACAAATTTACAACGGCAATGTTAAGCCGGAAATACTTGGACTGTTGGAACACATCTCGCATGGCCTTGAGGCAAGAATTCCAATTCTTCGTTATGATTCGAGTAAAGATTTAGGGCACCCCCATCCACAAGGTGGAGCAGCAAAATATGCATGGGGAGCAATAACTCGTGAAGGTGAGACAAAACACACTGATTTACAATTCTATGTTGCGTTACGATTCGATTACCTCCGCTTCGGGATATATACCAAAAACGAAAAAAAATCTCAGCGAGTTTTTGGGGAAATCTATCGCAAAATACAAGATAACAGCAAAGAATTCCTTCGCCTTGTTGATGAGTTGGAAGAGGATGGGATTTTCCTTACAACGAAAATTGCCAATGAAGAATCTGGAAAACCAAAACCACTCCAGTTACGTCGTGCTTTTCCTGCGGATTCAATTTGGGAGGATGGAACCTTCAATGTAATGACTGCAATCCCAGTTGAGAAACTCTCTGAAATGCATGTTGGCGATGCTGTGATGGATGCGTTAATGAAAATAATTCCAATGTATTTGTTTGTCCTCTCCATTGAAGAATGAGAAGTATATTATCAGATTCAATATAGATTAGATCTATTTTCAATGATCTACTTCCATTGAACGGTAATTTATCTCATTGAATTATCGTAAAAGGTCAAAAAAACGATGCCTTTTACCTTCAAATAAAGCGAAGACAATATAGCCTCATTGTTCAGTTGGTACCGGAGGAGAGCCAATCCTCTGGTGAAAATGATGGTTTGCAAACTGGACCTACCATTGGGCCCGTCGTTCAGAGATGCACATATTGAAGCAGATTTACAGGCAAGGCTCGATCAAGGGCACAAAGTCTGGGCAATAGGCGACATACATGGCCACTTAGGTACCTTTAGAGCACTCATTCATCGACTCAAACTAAATGATGAAGATCGTGTTATTTGCTTAGGCGACATGATTGATAGGGGGCCTGATTCAGCAGGACTGATCGAATTCATACGCTCTGACAATCGCATTATTTGTTTGAAAGGAAATCATGAACTTATGGCACTTTCATCATTACAAGAAGATGGGGGAATTGAATTGTGGCAGCCATGGCTTGCTCGAGGCGGCCGCTCTACTTGGGGTTCGTACATTGTTCGGGCAGAGGGAGATTTGTATGAAGCAAAACGGCTCTTCGCTGATGACCTCATGTGGATGGATAATCTTCCGAATCACATTGTTCTCGATAAATTGAGACTTGTTCATGCAGGATATGACCCCCGCATGCCACTTGATTCACAAGGCGATAAAGAATTACTATGGATTCGAAAACGCTTCTATGAACACGAGTATGCTATCGACCCTTATCGAACGGTCATCTTTGGCCATTCAACAACTACGAAGGTTGGCCCTGCACCTGGAGAGGTTGTTCATAGCCCCATTCAATTAAGCGATGAACGACCTGCATGGATTGCGATGGATATAGGAGCGTACAATCACGTTTCTCCCGGGTTGGCGGCAATGGACCTATCCTCGTTTCGAATTGTTAAGCAAGGAACATTACGTTCTGAGCGCTGGTTTGATTTCCCAAATTGTAAGGAAGCAAAGGTGGGCACTCACTATGGCCTTGACCTATTACAAAATCGAAATAGAAGGGAAGCAGTGTCAGCATTACGTGCACGACATAAACTCAAGAAGGCGGGAGTTGTGTTACAAGAAGAAAGTCTTGAAATTGATCTGGAGGCTATGCCTCGTCACCTTTTATTCACATCAAGAGAGTATGAAGCTGAAAATAAGCGAATTATATTAGGCCCTGGAACAAATTCTGATGAGCGTCATCTGAGGCTTCCTGGACCAACTGGTTTTCGAGTATAGCGTAGGATGAAAACAAGAACTACGTTAGGAAGTAAATCTACAATTCAGCGTAGAAGGCGAATACAAGGATAAAATGTTAATTCTTGTTTATGGAAAATAAACCGTTTGTATTGACAGAATAAAGAAACATTGATAACCGTTGATGCAGATTTCCGTACATGGCAGAAACCTACGACTCGGATTTCAATCAAAATGCTTCTTTCCTCAGAGCGCTTTCAAAAGCGATGAAACAGAACAAATTCATGCCCCTATTTGCAAAGGCTACAGCTGAAGCAACATCGGAACATGATCCTTGGGACGGTGGCTACACCTTCTTCATCTTGTGAAAGGTATCAATACTGAGAGCCGCTCCCTACAATCATGGAAATTGCTTGGGAGGCTCTTCTCGCAGCCAGTACCGTCTTTTTCCTTGGTGCGATTTCACCTGGGCCAAGTCTGTTGATGGTCATCCGTAACACAATCGTTGGCGGTCGTCGTCGAGGAGTGATGTGCGCAATTGGCCATGGCATTGGGTTTGGGCTGTATGCAGGTATCGCTATATTCGGCCTGATTGTGTTACTAGAAGAAGCGCCAGAAGTTTTTCTTGTTTTGCAAATTATTGGAATTCTTTTATTGATTTGGTACGGCTATCTTATGTGGATTCATGCTGAGGATGAATATCAACAAATTGGAGATGGAGAGGCCCGAGGGTTTCTTGAAGGGTTTTCCATCGCTTTTTTCAATCCTAAAATTGCTCTTTTTCTCGTTGCAGTTTTGGCACAAGTTCTCGATGCTGGCATGGGCTTGGCAACGAAATTGAGTATCGGATTTGTTGGCATGGCAATCGACATGGTTTGGTACATTCTTGTCGCATTACTTCTTACTGGAACTCCGTTACTTGAATGGTTACGTACCAATGGAAAGGCAGTCAATAGAACCACTGCCATTGTTCTATGGGGATTTGCAATGTCGGTTGTGGTTTCAACTCTTCTGGCATCTTAGCGTTGGCATCTAGGGCAAAGAAATGTCGAACGACCTGATTGAGTGATTCGTTCAATTGTACCCCCGCACCCTTCTTTGAGGCATGGTCCATCTTCTCGATCGTATGCTTGGAAATGATGGCCAAAGTACCCAAGAGTGCCATTGACATCAGCAAAATCATTGAGCGAACTTCCTCCAACCTCTACGGCTTGATGAAGGACTTCAATCACTTTCTCAACCAAAAGGGTGAGTTTTTTCGTTGGTTTTCCGTCCTTACGAACAAGAGTTTTACTGCTTCGAGTTGGATGAATTCCAGAGCGGTGAAGAGCCTCACAAGCATAGATATTCCCAACACCAACAACAATTTGTTGGTCGAGTAATGCTACTTTGATATTTGTTGATTTATTCTTTAGTGCTGTTGCAAGTTGACGTGCATCCCAATTCCGTAATGGTTCTGGCCCAAGGTGTTCGAGGAGTGAATGAATTTCTTCCTCCCCAACATCGATTAAGTCCATTATGCCAAAACGCCTTGGATCCGTGTATACTGCCACACTGCCATCATCGAATTGGAATTCCACATGGTCGTGACGTCCTTCAAATCCAGTAGCTTTTCCAAAGCGTGACACATTATTTTGTGGCTCAGAAAAGGCAGTTACCTTCCTATTATCAAAAAGAGTGTATCTACCTGACATTCCAAGATGAGACAAAATGACACGACCATCATCCAAATCGATGAGAAGATACTTTGCTCTTCGGCGAATCGATTCAATACGAGTTCCTGTTACTTTCCTCTCAAAATCTGAGGGGAAGGGAAACCTTAGGCCATCTCTTCGAAGAATCACCTTACTGATTTTTCGACCAACCATTGCTTGTTCCAGACCGTTTCGAACGGTTTCAACTTCTGGCAATTCTGGCAAAGACTCACCTCATGCGGATGACAAACAGAGCGTGTTGATCTTCAAACCCAGTCAAATTAATATGCTCAAGGACATCAACCTGCCCCTCTAATTTTTTGTATGCATCATCAAAAACTTCTGATTCATTTCCATCTTGTTGGCGTTCACTTGCAGCCTTTAGAGAAAGTAAACCGATGCCTCCTTTCGCCAAAAAGCGTTTCGTTGCAGTTAGGAAAATTTCGACTTGTCCTGCTTGTGCTACGTCTTGGAATAACCAATTTACTTTTGATGGAACAAGAACACCCCATGCATCGTATTTCCGAGCATCTCCCAAGACTGGAACCAATCCTGGACGTTGACGTGCAAGATAAGTAAGGTCTCTTAGGCAACGCGGTGCTAAATCAACGGCAACGAGTCTTCCACGTGATTGATTGTCTTGTCCACAGAGATGATCATGTAAATGAGAAATGGTGGTACCATGTCCTGCCCCAAGATAAAGCACTGTAGTTCCTTCTTCAGGCAACAAAATGGATGGATCTTTTCTTGTTCGTAGAAGACCAGCTGCAAGTTTAGATCGATTAGGATCCCATCTGCGATGTTCCACCCCCCGAAATTTACGCAAGGATTCCCCACGAACAGCAACCCCTGGATTGGCATTAACAGTCCACAAATTCCGTCCTTCTTGTAGGACTGAATGAGACAGCGGACGCTTTTTCCTTGAACCTGCCATGAAAACACCTCAACGACGTGGGGGGTGGGGGAATTCATTTCGGATTGCAGTAACCTTTGCTTCGACTTCATTCACTTCATCATCACCCCAAGGAGTACCCTCGAACGCATCTACCCGTGCTGCTATGCTGATTTTAGCAGCCAGCATTCGGGCAATTTTACCGCGTATCCATCGAGGTGAACGTGAAATCCATGGATGCATGAAGATGTGACCATGTTTCGGTGGAGGTGTTCCGCTTCTAATGTGACTGAAGAAGGCTTTCTCAGCCCCCAATACCTGGACGGTTCCAGCAGGTAATCGAGCAAAACGTGTTCTTCCATGAGCCTCAACACACAAACGTGCAGCCAACATTGGTCCAACGAGTGCTGAAACAGATGGCAGATGAGATTCTGTAGATTCACGAATTGCGTGTTCTAATCGATCAAGTTGCCTTCGTTGATTGGCAACCATACATCCCCAATCATGAAGGGCGTTCCACTCAGATGACGAAGGATCATCATAAGCAGGCTCAACATCGAGGAGTATTGCTAATTCCGAGAGGGATGATAGTTCAACCATTGACTTTGCGAGACCACTTCTGTCTCCTTCGAATCGTGCACTAGGCAAGAAGAGCCCAATCCATTCAACAAGTCTTGCTTCCATTGTAAGGTGAAGTGTTCTGAGTTCGTCGCTTGCACGCAAGAGGTGTTCAAGTCGACGATCTGGGTCTCCTGCGGACATTGCAACACCTTGTTCTGCAAGCATCAACGCAGCAGCATCGGCGACAAGTTGTTGTTCATCCGTTGGAAGTGGGTAGTTCGCCTCAGGGAGGTTTTCTGAACCGTGGGGACAAGGCTTCGCATCTGGAAAACGCTCTAAAAGCAACTTTGCCTCTGGAGGCAATTGTCCCTGAGCGATTAGTTGCAAGCGCTCTTTGGCTCCTTGAACGGAAAATGTCCCATCGTTTACTTCGAGGTCTAGAACATCTCCATTCTCATTAACCACGGCTGCAGATTGCCAAGAATACCAGAGCCACATATCCCATGGGAAGGTGTCTTCAAATTCAACCTTGTTGTTGTGAATTGGATACCGTTTCTATTCTTTCAATAAAATACAATTCGCTAGGAGCCCACCATTATCATTAAATGTTGAAGGTCGATGGCTGGTTATGTTTTGCCCGGAATGCGGTACTCTGTCTTTCCCAAGTCCTTCAGGTGACATCACTTGTACCAATTACAAATGTGGTTATTCTGGACCAGCGAATGTAAAAATGAAGGTGGAAGGAAAAGAAATTGATCTTTCCAAAACGAAAACCACAACCAAAGCAGAAAAGAGGGAATATGACATCATTAAAGATTCAGACCAGAGAAAAGGAGTCTTGTCCACCGAATCGTACATGTGCCCGAAATGTGACTGTACTGAAGTTTACTTTTACCTCGAACAAACTCGATCTTCTGATGAACCAGAAACAAGAATGCTAACCTGCAAAGATTGCGGTCATGGTTGGAGAGAATACTGAATCAGTAATCGCTTTCAACACGTGGTGCAAGGAAGTAATCAACTTCAGCTGCACCATCTTCGAATGAGAAATTCATTGCTAATGGGAAGTTCTCACCGAATTGAATTGTCACACTATCCTGAGGTCCAAAGCGTCGTGAAAGTGGTTCAAGATACGTGAGGCTGTATTGGCTTCTTGCAGCACCGCTGCAAATTAATTCTTCAACTTCATCTTTGTCAAAAGAGATGTCTACAGAATCCGTACTGTTTCGAACATGTACTTTGAATGACGATTCATCAATGCTAAAGTTGACTAAATCCCCAACTTGCTTTGCAGCTTTGAGCGCTTGGCCCAACTCTGAACCGTTCATGACAACTTTGCATGGAAGATCAAGTTTTGGAAGCGACGGCGGTGAAGCCATTGTGGAGTTATCGAGTGGGCGAAGATTGCGTACAATCTTACCAAGACTCATTGTGAAATCTCCACCTTCTTGGTGGGTCATTTCAATGAGTTCTCCGACTGAACCAAGGGATGTTACTTCTCTGATTTTCTTCATCTCAAGTCCAATTTGCTTGGAATCGAGTTCCCATCCGTCGAAAGCTGCTGCATCCACAGTCAATTTGATCATCGCAACGTGCGATGAATCGACAACCCTTACTGTTAGGCCATCTTCTGCAAAATCAAACCTGGCATCTTCGATAACGATCATGAGCGTATCGAGTATCTTAGTTATGAGTTCTTGACGGGCTGTGATGTTCAACATATGAGGCACCCCTACATTATCCTCGGCCTTCGACGGCTTATGAACTTAACAGGGAGGAGAGTAACGAATTGAGCAATATCAAGAGGCGATAAAAATCGACGTCTTCAAGAACCCTCGGCAGAAGTCCTTCTCATGTCAGAACTGTTAACCATCGCCTTGGTAATTATTGGAAGCCTGCTCGGTCTTGGAATCGGTTGGCTTCTTGCAAAAATAAAATTCTCAACCCAACTTGTTCTTGCTGAAGCAGAAACACAGGCCGCACTAGGTAACAAAGAAACATTAGTCGCTGAGATGGAAAGTGTTGCAGCAACAGTTGCCCGTCAAAATTCAGAAGATTTCCTCCGACTTGCTGAAGAACGGCTTGGAAAGGTTCAGTCCGAAGCAGGAAAGGACTATGACGCCCGTAAAAAGGAAGTTGAACTCCTTGTTTCTCCAATTAAGGAACATCTTGAGAAGTTAGAAAAGGCAACAACTGAAATGGAGAAAAATAGAGAAGGAGCCTATCATGGAATCAAGAGAATGGTAGAGGGTTTACAAGAACAAACTACGAGTTTACGAGATACGAATGTCAAATTGTCTACTGCACTAAGAGGTTCAGTGAAGGCAAGAGGCAACTGGGGACAAGTCGCTCTGAAGAATATCGCAGAAGCTGCTGGAATGCTCGAACATTGTGACTTCGACGTTGAAGTGACATTGAAATCTGGAGCAGGAGGCGCTCGAGTCGATCTCTTAGCAAAAATACCCAATGGCGGGCATGTTCCAGTTGATTCTAAAGTACCACTCGCAGCTTACTGGGACGGCCTTGACCTCGACGACGGAGAGGCGAGGGCTCTCAAAATGAAACAACACGCAAATGATGTGAAAAAGCATGTCAATGACCTTGCCAACCGAGATTACCCTCGGCTCTTGGAAGGCACTGATTTTACAGTCATGTTCATCCCTGCAGAGCCAATCCTTTCAACGGCTTTTGAATATGAACCTAGTCTCCAGGAATACGCCTTTAACAAGCACGTATTGATTGTGACTCCAGTAACTCTTCTCGCATTATTGCGCACCGTTGGTTTGTATTGGCAGCAACAATCGATGGCAGAAAATGCAAAAGAAATACATGCTCAAGCAAAAGAATTCTACGGCAGAGCAGCCAAGTTCAGCCATGATTTAGCGAAGATGGGGAAAAATCTCAACACTGTTGTTGGCGCATACAATGATGCTGTGGCGTCCTATGATGCCCGACTCATACCTGCAGGAAAGAAATTAGATTCTCTCAAAGTCACTGACGGAGCACAAAAGAAACTCGCAGAGTTACCAGAGGTATCAAGTGCCATCAGGGATGTAAAAAACATTTCAAAGAACACCTCCGAGGAGTAAAGCATCTTTTTCATATGTGAGTTCTTTGTGGCATAGTCATGGTGGAACAGGTACTCAAAGAAGACGGGACTCCTTACAAGGTTGCCATTCTGATTCCGACGATCAACAATGCTGATGAGTTGGACATTGTCCTTAATCGCTTGACACAGCAAACATATCCGGGTATTGAAATTGTCATATCAGATTCAAAATCGAAAGACCATACAAAGGATGTGTGTGAAAAATACGGTGCTACATGGATTGAAGACCCATCAACAAATCGTGCTGATGCATGCAATTTTGCACTTCGACAAATGGACCATGATCTCGTCTTATTCACTGATGATGACACTGTCCCACCCCTCGATTGGGCAGAGAAACTTATTCGTTGGTTCAAAGATCCTGAAGTGGGAGCTGTGGGCGGGCCAAACTTTGCACCTGATGATGATCCATTTGGAGCAAAATGTGCAGATGTTGCATTCTGTACCAAATTTATGACCGCAGGGACACGCTATGGTGCTCAGCCTCGAGGAGAACTGGTTCCAATCACTCACAATCCTGGAGTCAACTGTGCTCACCGAATGGAGAACCTTCGTCAAGTGAATTTCTTCGAACCAGGTTGTATTGGTGCAGAAGATGTTGTGCTTGATGCAAAGATTCAGAGAGAAGGACACAAACTCTTCATCGATCCATCAAATGTCATGCCTCATCGACGACGTCGCCCGTTCAAACCATACATGAAACAGATGAGAAATTATGGATATACTCGAATGGTTGCAAATAAGCGATGGCCAGAAATTTCGACGTGGTCGCACACTGCAATCGGTTTCTTCCCTTGGCTAACTGCTGTTGCGATTCTTTCTCTTATTGCTGGAGTTTCAGCAGGTGGAGCAACGGATTATCCCTGGTTCTCTCTTGATGGAGATTGGACATGGTCACGAATGGCTGTTCATGGAACACTCGGACTTATGGGCTTCTACATCGGACTTTCTTGGCTCGGTGCTGCGATTGGAACAAGCCCTCATCGATCAATAGGAACCGTTGCTCTGGCTCCGTTATTCGTCTTCCTTGCCCATTGGGCATATGGACAAGGCGTCAACAAAGCATGGCGTGAAATTCGAAAAACAGGTGGAGCTGCTGGTGTTGGTCGTCAGATAGATGACCGTGAACGTACGCTTTAAGCAGAAACCAATGCTTGTCGATTGAACTTAGCGCAAGGGCTTTGTAGCCTTATTCAGAAGGCAAAGCATGCCTGAACAGAATCCTAGTGATGTTTCTGATCAGGAAGAAATATGGATGTCAATCCGAGCAATTTTATCCATTTTGCGAGTGCTGGTACTTATCTCAACAATTGTAATTTCTGAATTCTTTGAAGACCACTACATCCTCAATTTGACTGTTGCAATATGGTCTTTGATTGTTGGAATACCAATGTTTTTCCTTATCTCATTGCTCATTCTTTGGGGCAATAAAGCATTCATTCCAGTACCTGCGAAGGAACAAATCGAAACTGTCCTTCGACCAATTCTTGAACGAAGGTGATCAAAGACCAGCCATATCTCCAGTTTGGATAATCCATTGACTGGAGTAGACACCCTTGTGTTCAAGCAATTCGTCATGCTTTCCTCGTTCTACAACTGCACCATCCACCATTGCAAGAATTTCATTTGCATTACGGATTGTGCTCAAACGATGTGCAACTGCGATGGTTGCTCTTCCTGAACCTGTGCTGAGAAGGTTTTCTTGAATTCGGCGTTCAGTTTCAGCATCCAATGCACTCGATGCTTCGTCCAGAATTAACAAAGATGGTTTCTTGAGCAGAGCGCGAGCAAGTGAAACTCTTGCACGCTGACCACCGCTTAGTTTAGCACCTCTGTCCCCGACCATAGTTTCCATTCCATCTTCTAACTCTTCAACAAATTCAAGGGCCCCTGCAAGTTCAAGCGCTTTACTTAGATCTTCATCTGTTGCTTCTTGGTTATACCTTACATTGTCTCGAATAGTTCCATAGAAGAGGAATGGGTCTTGGCTTACAAATCCAATCGCATCTCTAACACTTTCCAATGTGTAATTGTTGATGTCATTTCCATTGATTAAGACCTCTCCACTATCTGGGACATAATACCGCATCAATAATTTCAGAATGGTTGTTTTTCCTGCACCAGTGTGACCCATGACTCCGAGGAATTGGCCTCCTGCTACCGAGAAAGAAATACCACTGAGGACCTTTGTCGAGGTATTTGGATATGTGAAATGAACATCCTTAAATTCGATCGACTCAATCGGACCCAGCAATTCTGTAGCGTCTTCTGAATCGATAATTGTTGGCTCTAAATCAATTGCTGCGAAGACACGACGAGCTGCTGCTTCGCCGCGTTGCAACTGATTAACAAGAATTCCAAAGATAAACATCGGCATGGTCATACGTGTGCTAATCAGGAGAAATGTCACGAGTTGACCTGTAGTAATTTCATCCTCTTTAGCAAGCCATCCGCCCGCTGTAACAAGAAGGCCAAATGCGATACCTGCTACGACGTAAATCATTGGAACAAATCGATTACGATCTTTGCTCGCTTCCATTGCTTGCTCTTTGTACGAACCTGATTCTCGTTCGACACGCTTTGCTTCCCATGCTTCAGCGTTGTATGCCTGAACAACGGCGATTCCAGAGATAAGATTCTCAAGAACTGCAGTGATGTCTCCTGTTGATTCACGCTGCTTACGGTACTTTCGCTGTACGCTTGTTGAGAACCAATAGACAATTGGAACGATGAGAATGATGGGGCCAAAGAGGACGATAGCAAGTTTCCATGACATAAATACGAGAATGAGGAAAGCGGTTAGGAATGTTACTACAATCCGTATAATCGATGTTGATGAATCCGAAACAACATCTTCGAGTTGATTTACATCGCTCGACAGAACCGACATAATTTGCCCCGTTTGCCTCATGTCGTAATAGGATGCTTCCATTGCAATCAACGACCGAGTTGCATCCATTCGTAAGTCATGTTGAATTTTGTAGCCTAAGGTTTGCCACGAATATTCTGAAATTCCTTGAAAGATAGCCAAACAAAAGAAGCCGAGGAAGATCAGTACTCCGTAACCGATAGCAGGATCACCACCAAATGAGGTCACGAAATCTTGAATGATTTGAGGGCCTGAGAGCGCTCCGCCAGTAAAATAGTCAACCGCTAAACCGATGGCAACAAATGGCATTAGGTCAAAGAAACGGGCCATAGCGTTACCTAGAACGCCCGAAAGAACACGCCCAGGATATCGTTTTGCGTATGGTACCACGCGCCAAATTTGACGACCTAAGACCTGCGATTTTTCGTTAATCTCCGATGGTGCCATCGAATCTTGAGGTGCCCCACTTCTTCCTCTCATGTTTGGGGCTACAGCCCATTTCCTTTGAATCCTCGTAACTCAATATTCTAAGATGTTAGCAAATCATTCATGAGTGACCGATGGCAAGACACCTTCATGGCGGCTCGACGAATGCGCGTTTCTTTCTTTCTCGTAACGATTATGCTTACGCAATTAATCGCCCCTCTCGCCTCCTCAAACAGCAGTCAACCTGGAATCATTGTTGATACCAATGCTGAACTCGATTTGCTCAACGAGTTAGGGATTCGGCCAACAAAAGGTTACGCAGAAGGATGGTACAATGCTGAAGAGGGGGTAGGAACAATCGACTTGTTGTATCGGGATGCAACAGTTACATCCGTAGAAGATTGGCAGATTCGAACACAAGAAAAAATGCTTAATGGATTTTACATCCTCACACACACCTATCCAGTTCCGACTGAGTGGGAAAGTGAACTACAAGACGCTGGAATTGATTGTTTCTCATATGTACCCCACAACGGATTCCATTGCGAATTGAACAGCCATTCAACCAAACAACTCGATGCTTTAGGTGTTGAAGGGTTGGTAAAAATCGACCCAACCGATAAAATACGAACAAAACTTGCCAAAGCACTCCTAGGACATGACATTGGCCCATCGTCCTTCTATTATCACGGAGAATACGTTCCAATTCATCTTGCACTTAGCGGAAATGAATTACCAGAGGACATTTTTGAAAGGAATGACATCGAAGTCACGTATCACGTTGGCCGTTTTGCTACTATGGAGATCAAGCAGTCATCTTCTGCATTATCGTGGCTTGCAAGTCAAACCGAAATCGAATGGATTGAGGAAAAACCTTGGTTTGAATTTCAAAATGATGTCGCTGATGAAGTGATGAAAGCAGACTATTTGTGGGATCAAAGCGTTATGTCTGCCATCGATTCCTCCTGGAACAGTCTTGACGGATCAGGAATTATCGTGACAGTTGCCGATTCAGGACTTGATAGCGGCGTTAATGATTCCACCATGCATGCTGACTTTTCTGATCATATTCTTGACATCGTTTCTTGGGGCATGACAAGCTCACAGGCAACCAGTTGTGGAAGCGTTGCAAATGATGGCGCATCAGACATTGATGGCCATGGAACTCACGTTGCGGGTTCTGTTCTCGGTGATGGAACAAACTCATCTGGCAACATCAAAGGGTTAGCACCTGAAGCGCAATTGTATTTTCAAGCAATAGGGGCGTGGTGTGCTAACAATCCAACAACTCCAAGAGATTATCGATATTCATTAAACGGGATTCCTTCAAACCTTACAGAACTTTTCAAGCAAGGTGCAGACAATGGGTCAAGAGTCCACACAAATTCATGGGGAAGTGTAGAAAACGGAGCATATACCACTTCATCCATGCAAGCCGACATCTCAGCCCGTCAATATCCTAACATGACAATTCTTTTCTCTGCAGGAAACAATGGGATTGATTCAAATTCAGATGGAGAAGTCGATCTTGATTCCCTCGGTGCACCTGCGAGTGCAAAGAATGTACTTACTGTCGGTGCAAGTGAAAACGACCGACCAACCCTTACAAGCACTTGGGGGTCAACCAAATATTCTCCTCCTGTAAGTACAGATAGGCTCGCAGATAATATCAGTGGATTGGCAGCATTCTCAAGCCGAGGGCCAACTGATGACAACCGTTTGAAACCAGATATAGTCGCCCCAGGAACCTTCATTCTCTCAGCGTTAACCAGATACAACACGAAGTCAGTTGGTTGGATGGCCTATAATGCGTCATATGTTTACATGGGAGGGACAAGCATGTCAACTCCATTGACTGCAGGAGCGACTGCCTTACTTCTTGAACATTTAATCTACAACCTTGGTCATCAAGATCCTAGTTCCTCTTTGATTAAAGCCATCTTTGCAGTCAGTGCAACCGATATGGTCGGCCAGTATAATTCTGCAACCAATGGCGCTGGAGAATCAACCCCTAACGACCACGAAGGATGGGGAAGAGTCGACCTAAGAAACGCATTGAATACGACTTTTATCGAAAATGAAAGTGTTACAACTGGAGTTAATAGAGGATGGAGTTTCAACGTCCCCGCATCTGCACCAGACCTAAACATAGCACTTTCATGGATCGATCCTGAAAGTACTCCCTTAGCTGGCGTAAACCTCGTCAACGATCTCGATTTGGCGATCAAAGATCCATCGGGAACTTGGACTGAACTCTCTAACAATGTTGATACTCTTCGAGGATTGAAAGTTGCAAACCCTGCCCAGGGTACATGGGAAGTCCATGTCAATGGGACGAGTGTACCGCGTGGCCCACAGTTTTTCTCACTCGCTTTGAATCAAGAAACTACGTTGGTAAATCTCACAGAAGATGAAGACTTCGATGGTGTCGTTGACGATGATGATGATTGTGTGAGTACATACGGCACATCTACTATCGATAGGAGTGGATGCCCTGATACAGATGGAGACGGTTACTCGAATCCTGATGGTGTTTGGCTTGTTTCAAATGGTGCAGATGCATTTCCTTCAGAAGCAACACAATGGGCAGACCAAGATTTCGACGGCTATGGGGACAACGGCGTTGGTTTCCAACCAGATGCATGCGTCTCTACACTTGGCAATTCAACTCTTGATCGATTCGGATGTTTAGATGGAGACGGTGATGGATATTCCAACAACGATGGCATATGGCTTGTTTCAAACGGTGCAGACGCTTGTAATGCTGTAAAGGCGTTTTCGAGTATTGATCGGAACGGTTGTCCTGATGAAGACGGTGATGGGGCGTCTGATCCAGACCCTTCGGGAATCAACGGATCAGTGTGGACAGTCGCCAACGGGGCAGATGCCTTCCTTGGAGATGCATCTCAATGGGCAGACACTGATGGCGATGGTTACGGCGATAATCCAGAACCAGCCACACAAGGAGATGCATGTAGTTCAGACTTCGGCACATCAAATCAAGATCGTTTTGGCTGCCTGGACTCGGATAGTGATGGATATTCAGATGGAGATTTGACTTGGACAAGTGCAGAGGGCGCAGACGCTTTCCCGTCCGAACCAAGCCAATGGGCTGACCAAGATGGCGATGGATACGGAGACAACTCAAGTGGAGCAAATGCTGACGATTGCCCAACCACCTTTGGAACCTCAACTGAACTCGGCAATCTTGGTTGTTCTGATCTTGACAACGATGGATTTGCTGATGGAGATGATGCGTTCCCGAATGATTCAACACAATGGGCAGACACTGACGGAGACGGATTCGGCGATGAGCCTACTGGGACCAATCCAGATCAATGCCCGACTGTTTCAGGAACCTCTGTAACAGACCGCTTTGGATGTCCTGATTCGGACAATGATGGAACCTCAGATGAGGATTTGTTAGGTACAAATGGCCCAATTTGGACGATTGCTGATGGTGCGGATATTCTTCCAAATGATGCTTCACAACAAGCAGATACCGACCTTGATGGATTTGGAGATAATCCTACAGGCACGAATGGTGATGCTTGTCCTGCAGTGGCTGGGACGTCTACAGCCGATCGAAATGGTTGTCTCGACACGGATGGTGACGGTTTTTCCGATGGAGATGCCACATGGAGCGTCGCCCAAGGAGCTGATGCATTCCCAACTGATTCCACTCAATGGGCTGATTCTGATAACGATGGATTTGGAGATAACCCTTCAGGTTTAAATCAAGATGACTGCCCTATGCAGAGCGGTAATTCAACAGTGGATCGAATTGGATGCCCAGACCAAGATGGTGATGGAATTTCCGATGCTGACGGCCTTTGGAACGTTTCCCAAGGAGCGGATGCATTCCGCTATGACAAGACTCAATGGGCAGACCAAGATGGTGATGGATTCGGAGACAATGCCTCAGGCAATCTCCCTGATGCTTGCCCAACAGAATTTGGAGATTCTTGGCAAAACAACACATTTGGCTGCTTAGATACAGATCAGGATGGATGGGCTGATAGTCAAGACAAACAACCCGATGATCCGACCCAATGGTCGGATGTTGACGGAGATGGGTTTGGTGACAATCTGGGTGGAACGACTCCTGATGCCTGCCCTGGAACTGTTGGAAACTCAACAAAAGGCAATCGGTACGGATGTGTTGATTCCGATGGCGATGGATGGGATGATTCAATCGACGAGTTACCTGCTTTGAAAAATCAGTGGCTTGATCAAGATGCTGATGGATTCGGAGACAATGCAACGGGACCTCAACCCGATGCGTGCCCTGGTATTTCAGGCACATCAACCATCGACCGATTCGGTTGCATCGACTCGGACGGTGATGGAATCTCTGATGACAATGATGCATTCCCGTCAGATCCTGGACGCTCATCTGACGTTGATGGGGATGGGTACGATGACCTTGAGGACGGCTGCATGTTGATTGCTGGGAATTCCACGATTGACCGATTCGGTTGCATCGATTCCGATGGCGATGGTTACTCTGATGGCGATGCACAATGGAACACTTCTGATGGCTCGGATGCTTTCCCATTCGAAGCTACGCAAAACGCTGATCAAGACAACGATGGATTTGGAGATAATCCAAGTGGATTTGAAGCGGATGATTGTCCTACAACACAAGGCAGTTCATTCAGAGATTCATTTGGTTGCGCTGATGAAGATAATGATGGCATGTCTGACGTCAATGATGATTTCCTCGCTGAACCTACGCAATGGACTGATTCTGATTCTGATGGCTACGGCGATGAATTAAACGGAACGCAAGGAGATTTCTGTCCTTTGGAACCAGGTACGTCTACTAATGATGTCTTTGGTTGTGTGGACACGGATTCGGATGGATATTCGGATCTCAATGATGTTTGGCCAAATGATGCAACGCAATGGTATGATGATGATATGGATGGCTTTGGAGATGAAAATTCAGGCACAGCTCCTGACCAATGTCCAGATGAATATGGTACCGCATCTCTCGGGACCTTGCAAGGATGTCCAGATACAGATGGAGATGGTTATGCAGATTTAGAAGATGCTTTTCCGTTACATGATTCTCAACATCTTGACACTGATGGTGATGGTTGGGGTGATAATGAAACATCTGGCGCTCATAAGCCTGACCATTGGCCTAACGACCCTACTCGAAATGCTGGAGAAGCAACACTCGAATGTTCACCTGATCGAATAACAATCGATTCGGTAACTGGTTCAAATTTCGTATTCACTTGTACAGTGACCACGTCGATGAGTGATGGGTTTACAGCGCGTATTGATTGGCAATCCTCTGCCAGTGTCTATGCTGAAACAAGTTCTCAATTGATGGTTTTCAATACGGGTTCAGAGACGTTCCAACAGAAGATATTTACTGGTCAAGCACTCTCTGAAGGGACCTTCACCCTCGTCCTAACAGTTACAGAACCAGGTGCTGAAATCCCAATGGATACAACTTCAATACGATTGAATGTTTACAATAGTTCTCTATCTTCTGATGCGAAAGATGAATTCACATGGGATACTATTCTTGATTCAATGATGTTCCAAGTCTCTGCAGCGATGATTGTCTTTGTGTTCTTATTTGGAATGTTAATTATTCGTGGCAAAGCTCGACGGATAAAGGATGAAGATCAGCGCAAAGCCCAGGCTGCTCAAGTCTTGTACAACCGTATGATGTCTGACCAAGATGTTGTTCAACGAAGAAGAGTTGAGTTGGGTTATGATGCAACACCGCTTCCACCAGATGTGAAGTGAACCGATTTGACCGATGCGCTCAAAGAGGAGATATTGTTCGCTAGGACTACCACAGTGCGGATATGGTGAAGTGGTTATCATCTGAGGTTTCCAACCTTATGTCGTGGGTTCGACTCCCGCTATCCGCACCTCCATTGACAAAGCCTATGAGTGAATTGCGAACAGCATCAACTATGCAGACGCTGAAAGCCTCCAAAGGCATCTTTCTTGTTCTACTAATGCTTCTTGCCTCTTTGTCAGGATGTTTTGGGGAAGAAGGTGCAGATGAACAACCAATTGTTTCGTCTATCTTTCAAATCGATTTCACATCTCCAGAAGACGTAACACTCAGAACTGGGGAGTGGCATGAATTCATTCTCGAAGGAAATGGTCGTTCTCTTTCTGTACCAACTGGAGTTATGCTCTTCGTTAACGACACTCTCCTTCCGAATGGATATGTGACTGTAGCCGGTGACCAAATCAATGGAAAATTCCTTCTCACGCCTTATGTTGAGGAAGCTACGCTTACCATCGTTCATCCAGATGGAACTGGTGAAGCACTCGAGATGCCCATCACAAATGGAACGCCGATTGTAAACGGTGAAGAATGGCTTGACAAGATGGAATTTATCACAAGTGTTTGTACGGATTCGACCGAGTGCGGAGGATACATCAATCGATGGATGGGGACTCCAAATCCAGCATTCGAACGTGCGGCTTCTTTCTTCCAAGGTCATTTTGAAGGACTAGGGTACGAAACTCATATCCTGCGTGTCACCGATCACGGCAATCCAACCGAACCTGAAAGTTTGAACGTCATTGCATGGAAAGAGGGCCGTGATGATTCTTGTGTTCAAGGCATGGGAGCACACATGGACATCGCACCACCAGGAGGTCCTCCTGGGGGCGGAACCTACGAGGGTGCATACGACAATACTGGAGGAACCGTCAGTATGATGTTGTTCGCCAAAGCCTTCGTCGATATTGAAGTACAATGCGATACATTCCTCGCACTGTGGTCATCTGAGGAAGAAGGCTTGCGTGGATCTAGTTCCTTTGCCAACAATGATTGTGATTATTGTTTGCCTAATGACAAGGAACTTCGGTTTTACATCAACATGGACATGATGGGGATCTCCTATCCTGCAATCAAGCCAACTGGTGAACCGTATCCATATCATGCATGGTCCGGTCCAGATATCGATCCAGAAGTGCAAGATGTAGAGATAACTACAATCCTTGACCACGTTCATAGAGACATCCTAGGAGCACCGATGGACATGCGAATCGAAGGCACATATGGTGCTGGTTGCGACCAGCATTGGCCTGAGCATGAAGATCTTGTGATGGATGTCCATGAAGATACATTCGGACGCTCAGACCACGTTACATTTCGAGACCTAGGTGCTCAAACAATTTTCCACCTTGGAGCATACGATTCTGATTACAGTGCATACCATTCACCAGATGATACTCTTGACAACATGATTGAGGTTGTAGGTGGCGAAGATGAACTCATGAAGAGTATGGAATTCGTCATGTGGGCTGCAATGCTTGAATTTATGATTGCAGATCAAACGCCAGAAGTACGTAACGTCAATGCTTGATTGCCAGAACGACGTTTTTTGAACTCGAGGTCGTTCCTCAACATATGGAGGATGGAATCAAAGAGGAATTCTCCCTCTACCAAAGAATCCTGAATTCTCCTTTCCTTCATCCAAGTGCCCTCATTCTTGGCGCAGTTATCGCCTTATCTGAATCAATTTATTTGCTTCTCCTAGGAGAACCTATTCAGAATGCTATCTGGCCTCAGGCAATACGTACTCTTGCTTGGACCTTCTTTTTACGCGAGCATATTGTTACAATTACGATTTTATCTGCCCTCGTCCTCTCATTGAGCATATGGGTTGCTATTCGAAAGCAAAAGGGCATACAGTTGCATCCATTGGTCATTGTTGGACTCCTTTTGTTGATTGGAGCCGTTCTAGCGTCTTGGATTATTTTCTTGCTCATGGATATTCGTTACATCCGTGGAGCCTTTTTGCTTCTACCAACAATCTACGGTGTTCTTCTCTTATCATCAGCAATAGCAGTACGAGGACCTCCACATCTTCCCAAGCGTGAACAAAGCAAAACCGAGAAAACATATACCGTCTTGCACCTATGTACAATTTTCTTTGCAGCTTGGCTTGTTATGCCAGGCATACCTGCACTCATCGGAATAGCACCCTCACCCCCTGATGCACCTTCCATGGGCTATGGAGCTCAGCCAGGACCATTCGATTCTGCGATTATTCAATACCCCTATCCAATTCCTGAAATCGTTTCTGATATACAAGGTCCTACTGAAGAGGATATTGAGTTCTCCGTTTATCTCCACCTGCCTCTGTTACCAAATGATCCTGGTATCGAAGGAGTGCCGCTCGCCATTTTGCTTCATGCTTTCAAGAATCCATCCATCGAATCCTACACTGATTGGATTGATCATTTGGTTGGAAAAGGCATGGCCGTCGCCTATATCCAATATCCAACAGACGTTCGACCAGAAGAAGCAGACACATTCACCCTCGTTGAAGAGAACGGTATGTCGAACTGGCCGCATCATGTCCCGAGAATGCATGCTCTTCAATCTGCCATCGATTTGCTGGAACAGCGAATCGAGGATACAACACGAGATGATTTTGTCAATCAAACATTAGGTGATTTGAAAATCCTTCCACAACATTTGTGGATAGGTGGACACAGCCTAGGCGGTGCATATTCATTGCAAGTCCTACAAATGGCTCTAGACAAGGAATGGGGGAATCAAACACTTGTTGTCGACACAGAAATGGCCGCTGCTAGACCTGTTCAAGAAGACTGGTTGCCAAATTACACAAATTTACCAGAAAATACACTCGTCCATCTTGTGGTCAGTGAAGACGATATGACAGTCGGTCAATGCGATAGCGTACATCATATTGAACTGTTCAATTCAGTTGATGATAATCAAACATTACTGATTTACATTCCAAGCGATCGATATGGATTCCCTCGCCTTGTTGCAACTCATTATATCCCTGCGAACGAAGCACACGATACGCTTGCAGATTGGGCCATGTATCGAAGAATAGACGCACAAGCAGATTGGGTTGTGGCCCATAGCCGGGGCGATCTGAACACTGCTGATTTTGCATATGCGAATCTCATCGACACTCCGATGCTCACTGATATGGGGAAGTGGTCTGATGGAACACCCGTATTGCCGCTCCAAGTCTATTCAAATCCGTCGGAAAGTGGTCTTTTTGCTTCATGTTTCTGAACAATGGTTTAATCGTAGGAAGAGGAGTTTAAGTTCATGGAGGAGGTTGAGAACGACTCAAAGTCTCTTATCAAGTTGGTTTCAACATCAACAATAATCGCATCCATGTGTTGCTTGCCGAGCGTTGTAATGATCATGTTCGGGTTCGCAAGCGTAAGCAGTGCAGCTGCCTTATCTGACACATTGTACTGGGGGACTGGCAGTTACTGGTGGTTCAGACCAACAATGCTCGGATTAGCAAGTCTATTCGTCATCATCGGCCTAGTCATGTACTTTAGAAATCGAGGGATTTGCACACTCGATGATGTGAAGAAACAGAGAAGAAAGTTCGTCAACACATCTCTTCTTGTGATCGTGATTGCGTATTTCATGTATTTGCTATTCAATTACGTGATACTGACAGAGATAGGAATCCTATTCGGACTTGAATGGGAATCAAGTCGCTTTTGGAATAAATAATTCACGTGTTATTACGAGTTGTTGAACATCCAACACCCCAAGATGCTCCAGAATTCATCGCATCTCTCGTTGCTTCAAGAAGAGCCTCTTCAGGAGACCTTATGGGAGTAAGATCAACTCCAAAAGCAATCATAATTTTATGCGTCAAATTTGAGTAATTTTTCAATTGAATTTTTGAATTTCCAATTGAGATTTTAATATATAAGTTTCCAATTGGAATTTCGATATCTCTTGGATTAAAATGCATTCCCATTCGAAGGGCTTTCTGAATTGCTTCCTTCCCTGTCCAGGCCAACAATGGATCTAAGGTTCCATCATTCAATCGTACAAGTTCATCTCCCTTAGCCATCATATCGAATACAGCTGGTTTCGGAGGACGATTTAATGGCTCAGCATCGACTCCAACGGTCCAGCCTTCCTCGATGAGAGAAACACACGCAAGGCCATCACTATGCGATATTGAGATGCTAGGCAATGAGTACTGAATCCACATACCATGAATGACTTTGAGGTAAGGAGCTCGTTCTTCTGTTCTTGAAATCATTAATGCAGAGAGGTCACCTAGACCCCATTCGAGCAATGCTTGTTCTAACAACCATCGAGCACTAAGATGTTCATTCCTTCTCTTATCTGTTTTGAACGTACGAATCTCATCCCAATCAACCAGCGTCAATGTTGAAGCATCAACCTGCCCGATTTGGCATGTAGCAACAAGCAAACGTATGTTATGCTCAGTTTCGATGTAATCGAATTTTGCTTTCAACACATCACCCTCAGCGTTCGAGAGTGAATTTTTGATCATCAGGAACGGGTGCCATTGCCTTTAATCGAAGACCTTTCAAAGCAACAACAGGAGCATCATCATCCCCGATAATCAATACATCATGGACCGTGACTCCTGCATCTTCTACCTGAGTTCGAACAGAACGTAATCGCAACTTCTCGTCCTTTTCAGGAACACGCAGCATTGTCGACCATTCAATTCCAACTGGTAGACTGCTGAAGCCTTCTGACTCCATAGCAACAAGCCCTGCGTTCTGGAAACCTGCTTCAATCAGCATCGGTAAGGCTTCGAGAAGAACTTCTTCCCCATCGCGTTCAAGAGCAAATTGATCGGTTGCTGGGAGTTGATGACGCATCAATGCGATTCCATCGACACCTGGTTGTTCAGAGTCGCCTACGCCTCGTAAAACACCACCATGGGACTGGAATCGAGGACCATGGAAATATCTCAGATAGATGAATGAGGCATGATGTTCAAGTCGCCCTTGCGGTGGTATTCCGATTGATGGAAGTGATGTAATCTCCTCTTCTAAGAATCCGCTCAAATCCTCAGACTTTGATACAAGTCGAACTGTTGCTTGATGATGTTCACGTTCACCGAAGACAACTCCGTCTGAATTGGTCAAATCTGATACGAGGGTACACGATACCCAAGAGACATCTCCCTCTGAACGGACAACTTCGCTAAGAACTCGAACAGTCATTGAATTCTTCATAAGTTTCACAGGCAAACCGAACTTAACGTCTTCAAATCCAGCAAGGCAGGTATGTGGGCAGAGCAGAAGCGCATTTTCAGCGAACATCTCAAGAGCCATTACACCAGGATGATAGGGTATGCCATCAATGGCGTGATCGGATAAGAATGGATGAACTGCTACAGAAAGTGTACTTTGGGTCATCATCGAATGTTCTTCTTCGACAGAAAGAACCTTGTCGATAAACGGGAAGCGGGAAGGATCTGCTATGAGAGAAGCCATATCTGGCGAAAGCATCAATGGAGCCTCTCTGAATGAGTCGAATCGGTCCATAAGGCCAAGAGAACCACAAGCGATGACCTTGCGCTTTCCACCTCGCAGTGCCTCGTCAACAAAGATTTGAACTCCCGTTTCAACGGGTAGAGTTTCAATACCTGCTTCTTCAAACACTGCTTCAATTGACCCTCGAGTTGCCATTCCAACATCTCTCCATCCGGTCCATCCAATAGCAACGGCACGGCAATCTCCTTTTGCGGTAAGACGTGCCATCTCAGCATCAAGTATTGAGTTCGCAGCAGCATAGTCTGTCTGACCACCATTTCCAAATCTTCCAGCAACCGATGTGAATGCGCTCGCGAATCTCAAGACCCCATTCGATGATGTTACTGCACCCATTAATGCAGCCCATCCATCAATTTTCACTCGAACAACGTTGTCAAAGGTGTCCCAGGATTTGTCCCCAACAAGTTTGGAATCCTCGAGACCTGCACCGTGTATAAGACCCGTTATCGGTTGAGGCAGAGATGCTCCAAGCGCTCGAAGGCCATCAGCATCCGTCACATCAATGGAATGATAGAATGCTCTGTTTCCAGTGACCTCTATTTCGGATAGGGTTTGGTAGACATCTCTACTTCGAGTGAATTTCTGCCAAGCACGATTCCATTCAACCATCGTAACTTTTCCAGATTCAGAAGCCTCTATGAGTCGTTGACGGAGAGACATTTTCTCCTCCGACAACTTTTCTTCTGACCAATCCAGCCATTCAGCAGTTTGTTCGATAAGAACAGAGCGGCCAAGCAGATGGAATGCTGCTCCAGCATTTGCACTCGCTTTGGCAACACCGATCATACACGCAGCTGTTACGCCAGAACCGCCGCCAGAAACGAGCCACACGTCATCCGATTGCAATGGTTCGATCTCGCCTACAACATCTTCCGCAAAGGCAGCTAATATCCAACGGCGTCGATCGCGATCAAGGCCAACCTCAACGTCTCCCCCACAGTTGAACAGTTCATTTTCAATAAGTTCAGCCGCTTGTTCCGCATCGAAAATCAATTCAGGATGAACATCTAAAGCACGAGAACGTAGGTGTGGTTGTTCAAAGGAATAGGATTTTGTAACGCCTGAAGCTGCACATTGAATCGAATTGAAACGCTCTCCCAGGGTCCCATGACGCCCATCCATTGCTGTCACGCTAGCGATTAATCCATTGGGAAGACTTGCAAACTTAGCATCTAATCCTTTGAGTAAACCAAACCAGCCATGGGCTGAGAGAGTTACTTGAGAGGATGGTGTTGCATCTTCAGACCATTTCGCAGATGCGAGTTTCATAGGTGCAAGATGAATCACACCAGCTAATTGAACATCTGATAGAGTGGAAGTAATCGCCTGGAGATGGTCGTTGTTTCCGGGATCTCCTCGATGTACTGTTCGTCCTTGTTCTGTTTGAATCGAAACATCTCGGATTCCTGCTTCAAATCCAACGCGTATGGTGGATAAACCACGAGTTTCTAATCGAGAACATAGAGCTTCAGCAATCCCCCATCCATCATCAGTGATTACGATTGTTCCTTCAAGCGAGAGACTATCTGCAATCGTTTCTGCCTCTTCAACCTCTACTTGCCAACGTCGACAACCTGCATCTTCCGAAGTTGAAAGCGCAGGAACTGGTGTGGCAACAGATTTCTCTACAACGGGCGTTGCTGTTTGTGTTTCAGGCTGACCACCTTTCATCTTCACGATGTAACCAACAAAATGATTCAGTGTTGGGTGATCTGAGAGGAGGAAATCCTCATCGACTGGAAGTGAGAAAATCTCACGTACATCAACCATAATCTCGGCTTGCTTGACCGTATCAATTCCAAGTTCACCTTCCAAGTCTTGATCCATTTCGATGAAATCTGCTGGATATCCCGTATGTTTCACAACGACTTCAATCAAAGAAGATTCAATATTCGCATCCTTGACAAGGGGTGCAGTTTGTGAAGTTGGTTCAATTGCTTCTGCAGCAACAGGTTGTGCTGCTGGCATGGATTGAGGACTTGGAGATGCTGCAGGGGCACCACCTGTCATCTTCACGATATACCCGATCATATGATTCAGTGTTGGGTGTTCGGAGAGGAGGAAGTCTTCGTCAACTGGTAATGCGAACAGATTTCGGATATCGACCATAATCTCGGCTTGTTTCACCGTATCGATACCAAGTTCACCTTCTAAATCTTGATCCAATTCGATGAAATCTGCAGGATAGCCAGTATGCTTTACTACAACATCAATCACCTGTTGGGTCATTTCCGCATCTGAAGTTGTTGCAACTGCTTTCGGAGGAATTGGTTCTTCTGCAGGTTCAGCAGTTGATGCTGTTTCAACAACCGGTGTTGAAACCGTTTGTTCAGCAACAACCACTGGCGTTTCACCTCCTTGCATCTTCTGGATGTAACCAATCATGTGGTTCAGGGTCGGGTGATCCGATAGGATAAACGATTCATCAACTGGGAGTGCGAAATGTTGTCGGATATCGACCATAATTTCTGCTTGTTTGACCGTATCAATTCCAAGTTCACCTTCAAGATCTTGATCAAGTTCGACGAAGTCAGCAGGATATCCTGTGTGCTTGACTACAACATCGATCACAGTTTGCACCATATCTCCACTCGCCATTGGAACAGGCGTGCTTGGTGTTGAGGGAGTCGGTTCTGGTGTTGGGTCGACCACAGGTTCGACCTTCACAGGTTCTTTTGGTTCTTCAGCAGGTGCTTCTACTTCAGAAGGAAGTCCTTCGAATGGTGCTGTCACCTCATACACATCACCTTGGATTCCACCATGTAGATTGTTATCGCCATCGACATATGCAACCAATTTATTATCGAGGACACGGAGTTGAATATCATCATTATTAGAAAGATTGCGGCACCATGCAAGCAAACGCTTCCCATCAATTCGCTCACCAACAATAGGCCAAGAACGTACTAATGAGAGGCCAATTTGTGAACCAAAGCCAGCTGCAAACCGCATTCCGTATTTCAAGCCAGAATAATCGCCTCCCTTTGAAAGATTGAGATTACCAAGTTCTTCATCCAGAACTTTGTGATTCGCAATAGGAGGTATTCTCTTACTCATTAATCCATAGAACATACTTGCATCTTCAATGCCTACACCCATAGGATGTCCAGTGAATCCTTTCGTGTTAGCAATGACCATTTCATCCGTACTATCGCCAAACGTCTTACGAAGCGCTCGGACTTCACTTTGTGCACTGCCTCCACGAGCAGGTGTGTATGTTTCATGTGAATAGAAAACCAATTCTTTTGCCATTTGATGACGGTTTAAGCCCCATTTCTGTTCCATTTCCTCAACAAAACTGTCAACCGTTTCAGCAACGTGTTCAACATCAAGACGGGTTCCATGATATGCGGAATTCGCCGTCTTTGCACCAAGCAATTCAGCAATTGGTTGGACACCTCGTTGTTCTGCTTCGCTCTTTCGTTCGACAACGAATGCTGCCGCACCCATACCAAGAACCAGTCCATTTCGACGCTTGTCGAATGGCAATGCTGCATCTTCTACAACATTGCTTGTCGATGCTGCTCCAGAAGCTGCGAAACCACTTCCAATCCATTCCCATAGTTCGTCACCAGTCACATCATCAGCAGAAAGAATAACAACTCGGTCAACACGATCGTTTGCAAGCCAGTCTTCTGCTATTTGGAAAGCACCGGTTGCGGAAGCACAAGCGAGGTTGATCGTTGTTGTTGGTCCACGAATACCAGTATATTGAGCGAATTGTGAATGACCCATAGTCAAGATTTGGAAAAGGTATCTTCGATCGAACTTCCCTTCACCATCATCGCCGTCTGACTTGGCATGCTTCATGGCCATCTGCATTCCAGAGAAACAAGACGCAAAGACGATTCCTGTTCGATCTCTGTGAACTGAAGGAACTTGCCAATTGCGAATCAATCGGAGGCCGCCCTTGCCAATTTGCTCCTCTGGAGTAAGTGGAATACCTGCATCACGTAATGCAAGAAGGCCTGCTCCCATAGCAAGTTGAGTTGTGATATCCCAGGCAAGGACAAGTTTTGGATCAACGCCAAATTCTTCTGCTAGATCAAAGGCGGCTTTGACCCCTGCAAGTTGTGGAATGTCGCCAAATACCTTTGCTTGCTCCATATTGACTGAGCCATCCCGCCCCTTTATCAGGCGCGTAATATTCTTATCAAGAAGGCGTTGTTTGTACTCGTCTGAAACTTCTTGAATACAGGTTTCTCCACGCACTAAGCGTTCGAAAACATCCTCGTCGAAGACCTTCTCTCCACCTGGAAGGCCAAGGGAAATACCGGAAACAACATACGGGTCTGAACGTCGTTGCATCAATGGATCATGCACCGCTACAGATTGCACTTGAGCACTCTTTTGAGAAGATGCGAGGTGAACTTGAGGAGCCCAACCGTGAGGTGTTTGGCGAACCCAGCGTTCTAAATCTGCTGCTGTCTCTGCACTTGAAACATCGACTTCAGAATCTGTTTTCGCTTCATTTTGTATTCCTGCAATAATGGTTTGAATAGAAGATTCTGAAAGGCCGAGTCCCGTCCTAAGATTGACCATTCCTTGGCAAAACATTGCTGGATAGCCGCAATGCGCTGAAATTCGATCGCCAATGTAATCGGCAACTGTTGTTTCTTTGACAACTTGAACTGTGGTTGAAGTGGGTGCGGATACTGTTGGCGCCGTACCACCCTTGGATGGAAGCGGACGTGCACGGATTCTGAGATCTTCTTGACTTGAGCGAATTGGAACTTCCATTGCTGAGTGAGCTTCAATGGGTCCTGCTCTAAAAGCATCTGAGAACACAGGTGAGTCAGCTTCTATCCGCTTTGGCGGACGTCCTGCTACAGCGAGAGCCCCTATTGCGGTTAGGAATGAAGCTATACCTCCTTGCTTGGGGTGGTTTGTCATCACAGCAAGATGCGGTTGATTCTCAAGAATTTGAGAGGCGAACATTGTCAATGCTCTCTTTGGTCCAACCTCAACAAAGATGCGAGCACCTGAGGCATACATCGTCTGAATCTGACTTGTCCATTCAACCGAGGAAGCCATTTGGGGAGCGAGTTTTGCCAAAATCCCTTCCTTTGCATCAGGCCCTTCAGTAGGATAAAATGTTCCATCAACGTTTGCAGTGATTGGAATTCGAGGCCAATTGATTTCAAGAGAGGAGAGGAATCGACGTAGAGGCTCATTTGCTGGGGCAACAATACTTGAGTGGAAAGCATGGCTCGTTGCTAATGGGACACAATTGAATCCTTCTTCTTCAAAGATCTTCATGACATTTTGAACAGCATTTGTTGCACCTGCAATAACTGTCATCTTCGGAGAATTTTTGTTTGCTGCTATCACGTAACCATCAGAAGCGGAGAGTATACGGTCAACGTCTTCATATGGAGCCGTGACGCTTGCCATCAAACCTTTGTCATCTATTTCGACAGAACCCATTTCGGTTCCACGGGCAGCAGCAGCTCGTAATGCCCCATCCATGTTGAGAATACCCGATGCCATAAGAGCAGCGTATTCTCCTAAAGAGTGGCCTGCAACCATGTCAGGATGATGACCATATGCATTCAAAGCATGTTCGATGGCTAGATCTGCAGTCAACATTGCAGGTTGTGTGTATTCAGTTTGCTTGAGTTTATGCTCAGCCGCTATTCGTTCTTCCTTTTCCAGACCTTCTCTTAGAACGAAGGAGGAGAGTGTTTCTCCATCGAGAACCTCCACCATTGTTGAATCCGATGCTTCCCATACATCTTGTACAGGACCATATCGATTGAAAAGATCGGTTGTCATTCCAACATATTGAGAACCTTGACCAGGATACATGTGAGCAATTTTTGCATCACTTGGAAGACTTGCTTCGTCACTTACCAAAATGCCCTGTGCTTGCAAAAAGCCCCATTTAGCTTTGTCTGAAAGAGAACCCAATGCAAGTGTCTTTCTCTTTTCATACTCAGCCCAAGATGTAGCAACAAGTGCCATTCGGCAAGGAGCATTTGCATTGAATTCAGAACTCGCCTCTTGCAATGCCATTGAAAGACGCAATCCACGAGGATCAGAATCAAACAATGTACCTTCAAACTGAACTGTTGCAAGAGAAGCAGATAGTTCATCGATAGAATCGCCTGAAAGAAGAAGCACGCCTCCTTCAATGGATTTCAATGCTTCATGCGTCATAGTGGGTTTGGCACTGGCATCTAGGATTGAAGGTGCTGAAACTGAAGAAGAACGAGCATAGGAATGCCATCGCTCAGTCCAATCTTGGGCCATTTCTTGATGATAGGAAGGTTCGTATCCCTCAAGTGCGATGTGGAAATTTGTCCCTCCAAATCCGAATGCTGAGACTCCTGCCCTTCGAGGATGATCGCTTGGAGATGGCCATTCTCTTGCTTCTGTAGGTACAAAGAACGGGATGTTTGGCCAATCTACTGTTGGGTTTGGAGTTTCAAATCCAGCAGAGGGAGGAATTGTGCGGTGATGAAGTGCCATAACAGATTTGATGATCCCTGCAATTCCTGCTGCTGCTTTAAGATGACCAATTTGAGATTTTATTGAGCCTACTGCAACATTATCTCCTGATTCCGCATCTGTCCAAAGACGAGTCAGTGTCGATAGTTCAGTTGCGTCCCCAACCTTGGTTGAAGTGCCATGGGCTTCAACCAATTCAACTGAGGAAGCAGGATATCCTGCTTGGTTGTAGGCACGAGCTATGGCTTGTATTTGCCCCCGTTGGCTCGGTGCAGTGATTCCTTTGCCTCGGCCATCCGATGAACCTCCAACGCCGCGAATAACTGCGTGAATGACATCATCATCAGAAATTGCATCCGATAGGCGCTTGAGCACCATCACTCCAGCTCCTTCTCCCATCACAAACCCATTTGCACGAGCATCGAACGGCGTAGAATGTGTAGGAGACAGAGCACCAATGGCACTGAATTTAGCATAAGTTGCGGGATCCATTGTTCGATCGGTTGCACCAGCAAGCATGACATCTGCTTGCCGTGTTTGTAATAATCGGCAGGCATCCATAACCGCAGCCATCGATGATGCACAGGCAGCATCCATTGCGTGATTTGGTCCTTGCAGGTCAAGTAAGTTAGCAACTCTTCCTGAAACAACGTTTGCGAGTTCACCAGGCATTGTATCTTCATCGACTCGAGGAGAGTGTTGGTTCACATCATCCATAAACGAATCTTTTGAAGAAGCAGGCATACCATGCTGTTGAGCAAGTTCGGCTGTATGGTTTGACCACACACGGATGTTCGAGAGATTCCTGTTTTCACCACCGAGCGCATTGGCGAAAACAACACCTGCTCTTTCTCGAGGAAAGACCTTGCCGTCTTCTCCATATCCTGCTTGCTCTATTGCTTTCGCTGAAACGGAGACTGCCCATAATTGACATGGGTCTATTTGCGGAAGCGTACCAGGGGGTTGCCTCCATCTCCTCCAATCGAATTCATATCCTTCTACAAATGCACCGATTTTAGAATAAGTAAATCCATGTTTGATGTCTCCTGGCTTTCCTTCAGTCCAAAAATGATCTACAGGACCCGGCCAACGCCCGTCTCGGATTTCGCGAATACTTACGTGTGAATCGATAATGTTCTGCCAGAATGCATCAAGATCAGGGGCATCTGGCATCATCGCCGCAACACCAATTACTGCAATCGGTTCAAACGGACCTTGTTCCAGCCCTTCACATGGTTTTCCGTCATCGGTTGTGATGGTCATCTTGTTCACCTCATACATCCATAATGCTCTGGGGCACCATGGTGATCGAATAGCCTGCATCGACATGAATACATTGTCCAGTAACCCCTGCAGAAAGAGGGCTTGCAAGCCAAAGAGTTGTGCCTGCTACGTCGGATTGGCTCACATTTCTTCTCAAAGGAGCGTTTGCTTGAACGTGATCAAGAATTTTATCAAATCCCGGTATACCAGATGCGGCAATGGTTCGTATTGGTCCTGAAGAGATGCTGTTTACACGATGCCCATGCGGCCCAAGATGGCAAGCAAGTTCCCTCGTCCAGCATTCAAGAGCTGCCTTAGCCATGGACATGATGCCGTAGGAGGGGACAAAACGAGTAGATGCTGCATAGGTGAGAGTAATGGTTGAGGAACCTTCACTGAGATGAGGCATAGCGAATTTCAAACATCGTTGCAAAGAGTTGGCAGAGATTGTCATTGCTGTATTGATATCTGCGTCTTCAACGAAGAGAATTGGCCGATCAAAGCAACTGCGAGGGGCAAATCCAATTGCATGGACGAGAATATCGATTTTTCTACCTGGATGCTCTTTCGAAAAGGCCTCGAAGAATTCACCGGTTGTTTCATCTTGAGCAACGTCAAGAGGATAGAATCCTTTGATTGCAGGGAGTTTGTCTTTGAGTTGGAAAACCCGAGACATGAATCGCTTTTGGAATCCCAAAAACAGGTCCACTCCAGCCTCTGCAAGTTGCTGACAAATCGCCCAAGCAATCGAATCTTCACTCGCAACTCCAAACACTACGGCTGTTTTTCCCTTTAGACCTAGCATCCGCATCTCACCAATCGCAGGTGTTACCCAGCACACCACGTCTTTGAGTATTCCCCTTCTTTTGGACCAAATATTGGCCTTACTCGACCTTGAAGAAAAAGGCGACGGCGTTACAAATCGTCAAACATAGCATCGAGGTCATCGGAAACAAAATCCTCATCCTCTTCAAAATCGAAATCAAGATCGAATTCATCATCGATTTCTATTGCTTCTTCTTCTGGCTCTTCAGTAACGGCAACATTACGAGATGCGTTTCGTTTAGAGATGCGAGAGATGATAATGAGAAGGAAGATGACGAAGAGAACTCCACCGCCAATCGCACCATACATTGCCAAATCGTCAGTGTTCTCAATAGAGAGGGCACCAAGAGACGAGGATTCACTTTCGGCTTCAACAATGAGGTCAAAACTCACTGAGTCGGAAACGGAACCATCATTGGTGCTCGTTGCTACAATATTAATTTCGATACGAATTTCGTCAGGAGCATCACTCGGAGCTCGAACGATCAACTCGAACAGAGATGAGATGCCATCTGCTTGTACATTTTCTGCAAAGAACGTTCCTACAGTAAAGATAAATCCTTCCATTTCAAGTTGATTTGAATTCGAAACTTCCACTTCGATACGATCCTCGGCATTTCCATCGTTTTCAACTTGGAATGTAATCGAAATCTCATCACTTGTTTTCATGTTTCGATTCGATGTATCTGGCACATCGAGAGTAATCATCCCGAACTTTGCTATTGTAAAATCACCTGTATGATTCGCATTGTTTGATAGGGGCGTTCCTTCAACTGGAATTGGGCCCCAAGCGGTTACAGTCGCTGAAATTGTAAATTCATATTCAATGGAAGCATCGAGACGAGACTCACCAGCAAACGTGACTGTGAAATCAGCTTCTTGACCAGCGTCTAATGTGAACGAGTCTTCAGAAAGGCTAATGTCGACGAATATACCATCCCATTCTTCTGAAATTTGAATGTCTTCGGCCAGAATCGTTCCATCGTTTGTGACTGTGCATAATAATTCCACATCAGAGTACTCATTCGGCTCGACATTCATGACGGGGTCGCTTCCACAATCCAAAGCGATTGAACCAATTCCACCTTGTGCTGTTGCAAAGGGCATCAATAATGGTATTAGAAGAACCAGAACAACTGATGTTCTGAGGTGCCCGTGTCCTTCTGCCATAGAACTACGAATCGTAACCCTATGATGAATGTGATGGCGATATGGGAGGAAAATGAATCATTCTTCATTGACTCCATAAATTGCGTTTGGAACATCAACATGACAACGCCATAAAGCCTCTTCATCCATTCCTGCTTCGAGAAGTTGTTGCGTTCTCTTCGGTACAGTTTTCGGACCAAGGACTGCACCTGGTCTTCGAGGATCATCCATGTAGTCGGTCTCGAGCATGAACCCCGTTTTGTTTTGTTCATAGGTTTCCATCAATGGCTGAAGAGCACCTTTTCCAACAAGGACACTTGAGGTCAATCCGCGAGTCATTGTTTCATCGATTTGTGGCGGTGAATAATGACGTACAAGCTTGTTTTTTGAGAGGTTGACTCTCTGAGCCATTTCCGATAAATCTCGATATGTGGAGTCTAATTCTCCTTCGACATGAAGTTGTAGAGCAATGTTTTCCTTTGCCGCCATAGCCATTGTTTCTTCGAGCAGCATGTTCGAAAGATCCCAAACTTCGTCGGATACTGGCCAATGAGGGCGGCCAACTTCCCCAATAGCGTGGGCCTTCCCTTCGTGAAGAAACTCGAGAGCTGCATCGATACTATCGCGATAATTTTCGCAAGCACGTTCAGCACCATTCTCTTCGTCTTCATCCATCCATCGGATGAACTGATGAGCGAACGCAGCAGGATGAGGTCCGAGAACAACCCGCACATTCAACTCGTGATGTTTACGAACTTCATCAGCCATTGCAATCGTATCTGCATAGGTGCTTCGATGCTCGTCAATGTGAGTCGGTGGTGACGAGAAATCAGGACAGTGAACGAGGACAAGATGTGTTCCCCCTTGATTTTTGAAATCCTTTGCAGCATCGAGATATCGACCATTACGATTCAAGTGGAAATGGTTGTCCAAAATTGGCCCGTTCCATTTGGGATTCGGGGATGCCATCATCAATCCTCATGAGGTTGAAAATCCAAGTTCAGAGAACTTAGTTCGCCAGTAAACTGCGGCCATAGCCACCATCTTTGGATGACGCCCTTCTGTAACGATGCACTTCCCATTCGACCACACATAAAGAACAAGGTCATGTCGTTCATCGTGAATGATACCGCAATCAAGACGTTGATCGTAATGGCCTTCTCCTGCTCCAAGATTGCCCACAATGGATTGAACATTTACTGCTGTATTGAAATTAAACGATGCGATGATTGGACCCAGTTCTGTTTTCAATCCTGTGTCATCAAGGCCAAGTCTGAGAAGGAGTTCTTTTGCTGCTGAACGTGCAGATTCAACACGATGGGTGCCGTGAACTGTAATACGGCCTTGAGAGTCAATAACAAGTGTTGCTCTTGGACGACGTAGTGATTTGATGACCATGCCACCGGCTCTTTGTCCATCCAATTGTTCTACAACAGCCTCTCCGTCGACAGGTTTGGGACAGACGAATCGAACCAATTGATTCTCAACTGTTACATCAATGTTTGAGTTCATTCCTCTCCCTCTGATGTATCCGATGGGCCAGATGATGAAATAATCTCCTCCGCCTCTGGCAGTAATTGTAACGAGTCAAGAATGCTCGTTCTCCACGTTTGAATCATTGGAACGAGGACTATTGCCTCGTTTCCATGAATCTCTCGTTCCTTCGCAAGTGCCCCTCGTAATCTTTTAGCAAATCTGAGATCTCTTGACTTCGAAAGTTCAGAATTAATTCGGGATTCGGTCATGTCCCACCATGCAGCAGTGAGAACGCTGGCTGTCGCCATATCTCTCGATACATTCTTTGGTGGTTGTTCTGCATCAAATATTCGACGTTTCACCGCTTTTTTCCATTTTTTGCCAATACGAACCATCGAGAGGAGTTTTCTCCAATGCGTGGATACCTTTGCTTCATTTGTGCGTTGTAATTCCCAATCCTCATCATCAAGAGTCGGTTCAATACAATAAACAGGACGATTATGACGGAGGGCTAATCGATGCAAGCGACGAGGTTCTGGATCTGGAAATCGGCCTGTTTGAATCTCATCGAGTTGAATAAGATCCTGAATGAGGACAGAGTCAATTCCGCCTCCTAGAACTGCAGAAGCTAGGTTGATTCCTTGTGATTCGACTTCCGAGGCTTCCTCAAGTTCCCAAACATCTTCGATTTCAGGACCTTCCAGAAGAGCGATTGCATGCCATTCAATTCGAGGACGCAGTTGACGTGGGTGAACTGTTGTTGGAAGAACTCCATGCAGAACGATTGTACCGCCATCAGGGTCTTCCCAAACGACGTCCTCCCATTCCAACTCTACGGACAAGGGTTCACGCCCTTTACTGGTTGTTAACCCAGTCTTTGAGTGAGGCAATGTCCCAACCTTGGTCGAAGTATCCTTGGATTTCTTCTTGAGACCATTGTGGGAATTCACGCATTGCTTCAGCCATCTGAGGCGTCACATCAGCAGGAGGACTTTGAGGACCTGAATATTGTCCAGGGAGTTCAGCATATGCTTTCCCTTCATCTTCTTCTTCGTACATGTATGCATCAACACCATCTCCGCTGTTACGGCGCATGAGGACAAGGCCAACCACTCCCATAACAAGAATTAAGCCAATTAGAATGACAATGATAAGCAATAATCCGCCTGAGTCATCGCTTTCACTAGCAATCTTTACGTTGAAACTATCGCCACTTGATGACCCATTGTAAAGCAAATCGCCCGTTACGTCATCGTAGATGAGATAATACATTCCAGTAGTTGGATTTGCGAAGGCTTCGAGAGTGACTTCAATGTCAAGTTCACCATCGATTGAAATGGCCTCAGATGTGATTGTCGATTCGGTAATAGGGATTCCTCCATCAACGACGGATTGAACACGGAGTGTTACTTGTCCTTCTTTTGATCCAGTGTTCACGACTTCGATCGTCAACGTCATGGATTGGTCTACTTCCGGCGAACGTGGTGTCAAATCAACTTCCTTAACAGCGAAACTTGCCTCTTCATAGATGAATGAATAAAGGGAATTGTATCGTGCTTCAGAGGAGTAAATTGGCGCAACAGAACCATCAGTTGTTGGCCCTCCACCAAGAACTGCAGAACCTGCTGAATCTGCTCCCTCAATCCAGAAAACCACTTCGATATTTCCAATCTGTTCTTGAGTTGGCAATTCATTTTCATCAACAGCTGGCCAAAGGTCAACACAGTCTGCACTAGCTGCGTAACCACCTGCAACAGGTGAGAGTGACAATGGTGCAGTCAAAGGATCGGTTCCATGGATGGTGCCAAAGTAAGGCCATGTGATGTCGTTTGTTGGATCGATATAGAACTTCCATGCAACATCGACATCGCCTTCAAACAAGGCTTCTTTTTCAGAGATTTGCAGTTCAATATCAACACATCTAAAGTTTGACGTTGAGATTGTTTCATCGAGTACTGAATTTGCTGCGTCTCGGACTGTCCACGTGTTTGATGTTACCATAGGTGCGTTTGCATCAACCTTGAGGACAAATTCTGCACATCCATACGAGGTCGAAAAGGAACATATCGCCTCTGTGTTATCGACTGCTCCATCAGGGAGATTGACCAATCTGAACATGTAGGTGTATTCGTTTGTTGAGGTTGGTGCAGTAATGTTGATGTCAAATGCTCCTCCGCTAAATGCGTGGTATGTTGGTTGGCCATCCTGCTTCGAACCATCTGCACCACCTGCGCCATATGCGAAGTATTGAACGCCATTTGCAGTACTTGGTTGAGCAGCCAATCGAGTAACTTCGAGGGTCAGTTCCATTTCAGGTAGAATGAATACACTGTCCGACCATCCATCAATGTAGGTATATTGTCCTGCGAAAGAAACAGTATCTCCAGGGAAGACATATCCTTGACGAACATCCTTTGTTATTGAACCAGTGATGTCGGTAAAGTACGGTGTAATCATCAGATTGTTCGCTTCGTCTGTTCGAATATCGAGGCGAATTCCATCAGAATAATACCATTGAGTGATTTGAGTTGTTGAACCGACAATCTTCCTCTTGTAGGCACCATCAAGATCTTCAATGTGAATTTCTGGAGAGGCAAGAGCAGATAATCCAACAATACCCCAGTTAATCTTAATCGGGAGATCGAGATAGAATTCATCAGTAAACGGATTGATGAGTGCCTCTCCATCCATTCTCAAGAGTTGTGGACCATCTGAATCAGCACCTTCCTCAACGATTGTAATGTGAGGGCTATCGGTCCAAGCAGTTTCGTTTCGAGGGAAGTAATAGAGGGTCAAATCATCTCTGTCATTTGTCAAATCGACACGAATATAACTGATATCTCTCCAACCATTTCGATCTTCAGCATTGACAATCAGATGGTACTCATTACCAGCGTACATTGTTTGATTCCAATCCCCTTCATAGGACGGATGGTTGGAATTGAGAAGTGGTCGGCCCGCAGAATTTTCGATGGCAAAGGAAAGAATCTCGGGAGACTTTGATGGCATTGAAGCATAGGTTACCTCATCGTTGAAGATACCTGCTTCTCCACCATCAATTGCATTTCCTGCAAGGTCATATCCTTCGAGGAACATGCTGACTCGTCCAACAGGATCTTGTTCTTGGTTAGCAAGATCGTTGTAGTTTCCTGTGTAATTTGCAGTAGGATAAGCACCATCACCAGTCAAAGCAACAGTGGCATATTCTGATAGATCTGCAATACCGTCTGCGTTCTGATCATGTTGGTATTCGACCCAGTAATGCAAATCGATGGTTGCTGGCAAATCCTGTAGATCTGTTACTCCAACCTTGATGTATTGATTATTGGATGGAATGACCCACGTATCGTCTACAAGTGATCTCCAGTTGGATTCATAATTAGGATCCACTTGTCCATTCAGGACCTTGACTGAAACTAGCTCAGGAGCGAATTGATCGATTGAGAGATTGAATGGAATGGCACAATCCTCATCTGGCCTGTATTCAGAGGCAGGGCAAACCGTGTCGCCGCCCTCATATCCTGTGATTCTGAAACGGTAAACGTGGTCGCCTGCTGTTGTAGGACCAAGGTCAACAGTCCAATCGAAATCTCCACTGATGGTTCCTGATTGATTTGCAATTTCAGTCCATTCAAAGACAGGAGTTTCTCCAGTACTATTGATGCTTCTTTCTTCGACGACGGTGAAGTAAGAAAGAGGATCCGGTGAAACTGAAAGCGCCTCTAAACGAACGCTTCCGGTTAGTCTCAAATTTCGGTTGGTGTATCCATCATCCAAATTTTGAGCAACACCCTCATCGTTAAGGATTGAAAAGGCAGTGATACCAACATCATTCTCAACGGCATTTCCACCAGGAGGTGCAAGTACGATTGCAGATGGCAGTCCATTGACCCCATTCGTTGCTTTTTGTCCAGCGTAAATCTTCACTTCTTCGGTGTCTTCCCAGACATTGTTGACTGTAAATCTCCAAGTAATTTCTTTGCCTTCAGTAATGTCTGTTGCGCTTGAGGATTGAAGCGTGATGTAGCCGTTTGAGTTTTCTACTTCTCCGAATCCATTGAGATCTGAATAGGAAAGTTCAACATTTCCTGTAACGGATTCAAAGATTAAATTCGCTTCTTGGAATTGTGCTCCAGTGAGCGAAGAAACGGTATGAGTGGAGATGATTTCGTAGATTTCTCCGTTCGGATATAGGCCAATCGGATTTCCAACAAGCGTTGCAGTCGTCACATATCCAGGAGATGTAATCACAGAGAGGCTCGAAAGGGATAGGCCGCCTCCACTAGTTGAATGAACGACAATTGGTACTGTTGCGCTTCCTGAAGTAGAGGTTGATAGGGCAACACCTTGAGAAAGTTCAGAGGCAAAGTTGTTGCCGGTTGAAAGGTAATGCGTTAAGTCGTATACAACATCGAGCCCGATTAGATCGATTGTTCCACCACTGGATGCATTGAGGCTTTCAATACTGAACCTAAATTTCTTCCAACCATTTCCATTCGCATCAATATGTGCAGTAGGAGTAAGGCTGCTTTGCATCAAGGTATTTAACGCGCTTGAGAGGTTCATCTCTATGGGGTACATCTCTGCAGAACCATCTGTTTGATTCCCTATGCTTCCCAATGTTACTTCTTCAAGACCGGACATAAGCGACCAATCGAAGCCTTCATTTTGATCGGTTGTGGAAATAATTTGGTTATTTTCAAAGGAAACTTCTGCAGCGAGGATGGTTGCTCCAAGTGGAAGCATGAATTCTCCTCCATCAACAGATCCACTCAATCCAAGAGAGAGTGTTCGGCTTTCTGAGCCGTAGTGGATGTCATTAGCATCCTTCGAACTAATGAACAAGGTTTGACGTCCAAACATATCGAAAGCAGGCTCATCGAAAGCATACTCCATATCTCCGTCACCTGCGACGTCAATTCGAAGGTTTTCGGCATAGTGGGCAAACTCAAGATCGAACCAAATACCTGCCACATCACATGGGTTTTGGTAACTTAAGACAGCTGAGAAACCAAATGCTGAGGAAGGCATTCCAGCAGTTTCTCCGAGCGTATACTTGACGTTATTTTGCATGATTACATTGTAATCATTCATTGAAACTGAAATTTCGGGACTCTCTGTACAATCATCCTGTATGTGGGGTGTTATCGAAGCAATTGGGTGTGAAAAGTGAGAACGAAGTTTGTCAGCAGTAAAGGCAGTATCAATCACCTCAGGATTGTACATCATCAAGTCACCAAGTCCTTGTGAAGACCAAATTCCATTTTGTGGTGGGTTCGGTGAGATGATTGTTTGATTGAATCCTGTTCCGACTCTGGTACCGATCGAGAAACCGTGAAGAATAGGAGTTGATAGTTGGTCTGGACCAGAATTGAAATTGAATCTTAAATCCACAGTTGGGTAGGTTGAGGAGTTGATGTCCCACAACTCGAGAACAGTACCGATTAGACCAGACATAGGATTGTTGTTTTCATCGATAACAATCTGCCCTGTAACTGGGTCGATAACATCGACAGAAAGAACGGCAGTCGAAGTTGTTTCAGCTTCAATTGTTAGCAATCCGTAACCATTTGGATGACTATCTCCCCCACCAACATTTGGCAGGAGGTTGCGAACACCCATCCATCCAGATTGTGGAAGAACGCTTCCAAATCGGAAGTTGTCGATGTACCATCCTGGCATTGTGTTGTTGTCGAGTGAATAGCCACTCGAAAGAGGAATGTTGTTGTGTTCCAATACAAATCGGAGTTGGACATATGAACCAACAAAGTCGGTTAAGTCAAGTTTCATGTTGCCCCAGCCGTCTGCATTAAATCCAGAGATTGACGTTCCACCCAAAGCATATTCATCGTATTGTACGCCATTACAGGCTCCGTTAATCTTCTGATTCGCTGCACCGTTTCCTCTTTGGAAATATCCAGAACCGAATGAGACACCACTTGAGTTTTGGATATCAAAGTCAATGTGCTCGAATTGATGTTGGACCTGATCAAAGATAGGTGTTGGTGCTGAACGAATCTCAACGTATGCACAATCTGCGTACCTGTAGTTAGGGTTTGTACCAGATGTGGAATGGGTTGCAAGTTGGTGCCACGAGTCGAAGTACGCTGATGGGTCTTTAATCGCTGCAGAGGTCATGTCAAGTGTCGGAGAAAGAAGGGTTTGTTGGTATGCTGAACCACCGTTGTCATCTGTGTAATCAACATCAAAGAGGCCAGTTCCCCAACAGTCGCTCCCAGATGCACAGTTGGCAGGAATGACTGTGCCTCCGAATAATGAACCATGGGACCAAGGAGCACCAGAACTTGGTGGTGGAGAGGTGGTATCCATGAAGCCTGCTTGATCGCTTTCAAAGTCTGTCAAAAGTCCTTCTGCCTTGAGTGAAACGGGTGTTGAAGTGGCTCCATCTTCAAATTGGAAATCGGTGGGTTTGGAAAAGGCAGTTTTTTGTCCGTTGAAATTAGGATTCCAGACACGAGGCATGGTTTCAATGTCGATCCGAGTATGTGCCCCGTGTATTGCAGGGGATGTGGACACTGCAACGCTTGCCGAGGTGATGGACTCACCGACTGGCAAATCGACCGAACCATCCACTTCGTTCACGAATGTCGAAGCGTCGTCAAGAACAATCTCAACTTCATCTGTACCAGAACTAAAATCTGATACGCTTGCCGCAGTTGCAAGGGGAGTCAATATCATCAAAGTCACAAGGAAAAATGCAATTTTTGTTCGTCCATCAGTAGAAGCCATGGTTTCACCTATGTATTGCGTAACGACTCTGCTCTAAAACCTCGTCGCTTAACTGACTACACCGCCTTGGAATCATAGATACCCTCGATAAATAGTAAATTTTCCACTTTTCGACTCCATGTCTTCATATTGGAGAGGAGAGTGGGCATTCTCATGAAGCCATTCTCAACCGAACCGGTGATGTTGATTGAAGAAGTATTTCCTCAAGACACAAACTCATACAATACGCTCTTCGGAGGGCGCTTACTTTCCGTTATGGACAAAGCCGCAGGCATCGCATGCTCAAAATTTGCACACAGAGAATTCGTTACAATCTCAATTGATACATTGACCTTCAAAGCTCCAGCAAGACAAGGTGACTTAATCGAGGTTACTGGACGGGTTGTTTTCACCAGCACACACACTGCGGGAGTCAAAGTGACTGCATGTGCTATGACGAAATCGGATTGGGAAACTCGTGTGATATGTGAAGGATATTTCTTCATGGTTGCCATCGATTCAATGATGCGCCCAATTCCAATTCCCCAGTTGGTTCCTGAATCAGAGGAAGACATGAACGAGTGGAAGAAAGCCGAAGAAATTCGAGAAAACATGCTCTCAAAGCGTAAATCTGAATGAGAGCATTGATGAAAGAATGGCCTGTGGATTGACACATGCCAGTTCTTAATATCGCCATGGTTGGAAGCGACGACCTTGCACGAAGTATTGCGAAACCAACCGACCAGAGGGATGTTCACACTTACGTGAACAAGGACATGGTGGATGGTGAAGCCCAAATTCTGTCACTGATTCGTCCTGCAAAATATCCTGAACGTTTGCGACCTTTACTCAATGCTCTTTCCGCTGCGAGAGCTGGTTTGATTGAAATCACTGCTATCGATGCAACCTTGGGCGAAGCACTGGTTGCTTTTGCAAGTGCAAACATCAAACAAGGAATTGCTGTTATTCGTCCACCTCAGGGCGAATGGGTTGATGAAGACATGGTCAAAACACTCTTCAAACAAGCGGGATTGTCTGATTGGACATTTGAGAAAGACGACGGCCCTGGATTGAGATCTGCTCTGTATTCGATCATGGATTCAATGGCAGAAGAACTCCAGATGGTTGAACAACAACCTCTCGTTGTGCCAATCGATCAACACTTCAATGTCAAGGGAATCGGACTTGTTGCAATTGGCTATGTCCAATCCGGAAGCGTTTCAGTTCATGATGAAATTACTATGCTGCCATCAGGCGGTACTGGTTCGGTAAAATCATTGCAAGTGATGGACGATGATGTTCCCAAAGCTGGAGCAGGTGACAGAGTTGGAATCGCACTTCGTAACGCAAAAGAGGAATCTCTCAGCGGAACCTGCCTAATCGTCCTGCCAGAACTTGAGGATAAGCGAAAGGACATACACAGACCTCTTGCTCTCGAATCTCATTCATTATCCAAAATAAGCCTCAACATTTCTCCTTTCCAAAAGCGAAAGTTAACCGTTGGAGATGTTCTTCATGCTTCGATTGACTTGCAATTTGTCGTTGGACGTGTTGAGTCAATAGACGGAAGTGTTGGCACCGTTCGTTGGGAAACACCTCTCCTACAACGTATCGAAAATCCTCCCTCTGTTTTAATCGCTCAACTCGATTCAAAACCAAGAATCATGGGCGATGCAAATCTAACAAAACAAGAATGATTCGGCTTCAAATTTCCCATCCTCGAACGCCCTTCTAAATCTCGAACTTTGGGGATGCATTGATAATGGGCTGGTTCTACTGCGTGATGGGATGCAGACCAACAGGCGCAACGAACGCCTTGCGGAGAGCGGAGAGAGAGTAACTCTTCACGGTCTACGCTTGGTAGGAGAAGGAGGCAAGGCGAGAGCAAGTCTAACCGATTCTCGAGTCTCCTTTGAATTTAAGAACGGCAATTGCCTTGAGTTTAGATACGATTCAATTGCACGAATGCACCACCACAACACAACGCTTGTTCCTGCATGGATCGCATTTGTAGGCCTTTGCGCATTGTATGCCTCATGGCGCATCATCACTCCTGCTGATCTCCGAGTATTCTCATTCCTTGCTGGCGTAATTCTCATCTCTAGTTGGGGGCTTACGAAACGCCCAACCCTCACCTTAGACATGAATTTAGGCGACTGTCATGTCATATACGGGAATGATTCAAAGTTGCTTGAGTTTTCAATGCTTATCCAAAGGATAAATGAAGGAATGACGCTCGAAGAAGCGAAGATTGGTACAGAAATGATGAATCAGGATACGGATTATCCACGCGAAGCTGCCCATGAAGCGTACAGGGAATTGCCAACACCTCCTGTGGATTTGGTTCCTTCTGCAAGCATTACTGCGTTTCTTCGAAGTGAAACTCCATCGAATGAAGGGTTTGAAATTGATGAAGAAACCATTCCTAGATGGGCTAATGATGTCATAAATCAGGCACCACCAAGCGAACATGGGCTCATTGCACGTGGACGTGAGCACGTTTCTACTCGTAGAGGATATCAAACTCAAGAGATTCAGTCCCAACACAATCCAATTGGCGAAATCGATGCAATATTTACTGGAGAAACTCCGCTTCCCCCTGAAGGAGAGGTTCATCGTGGCAGTTCATCTCAACGATTGCAGCAAGCAAGGGAGTTAGCACTCGCTCGCCAACCGAGGACAACCGCAACACTTCCGCAAGCGCGTCAGTCAAGTTTCGTCAGTCCTGAGGGAGCACATATCCCCCATAGTTCTGGCATGTTTACTTCACCAGATCACAATTTGGAAAACTTTGGAGTTGAGGAAGTAGAAGAGGCACCTTCACTTTTTGAACAAGCCTTTACCCCTGTAGAACAACCAAAAACACAACCTCAACCTGCTCTCAAATCAGGGATCATTCGTAAAAACCGTGGAAATAACTCATTAAAACGTATTCAAGTACGTTCGAACCAAAATGAAAACAAAATCGTGAAATCAAAGAAATCGAGAACTTCGATTGTCTCTCGTGGAATTTCAAACACAATGCGATAGGTCAGAAATAAAATCACGGATTTGAGTGGAGACGGTGTTGACGACGAACTCATTGAGCACATGCATGGGCATATTCGAGAAGAAGATTCTCAAGAGGTCCCTCAATCGTTTAGTTCTCTTACTGAATCACAAGAAGTTATGCCAATTCAACAATCTGGTCGTCATGGATTACGACGATTCGATTGAGAGTCCTGATATCTTGCAAAACAAATTGTATCGCTGCTGATATGCTTCTTGAGTAATTTCTTCGAGAACTGAGGTTCCAAATTCTTCAAGCGTGAAACTTGCAGTTACTGTGGCATGAGATAAAGCAATCCTAAGTTCTTCAACGGTCATTTCTCCTTGACCAGAGGATAGACAGGCTGCAAGTGCACCTGCGAATGTGTCTCCACAACCCGTTGGATCAATTACTTCAGAACAAGGATATGACGGCATTGCAATTGTTTCTTCACCGTGAAGAGCAATCACTCCATGCTCACCTCTCTTGACGATTAGAGTCGGAATAGAAGCCATTTTTTGAACTGCTTTAGCTGCAGCAACAACATTATCCATTCCAGCAAGCATACTTGCTTCCCCATCATTGATGACAACAATGTCAACCCTTTTCATTGCCTCAAGCAGAGTATCGTGTGCGATATCGATCCACAAATTCATTGAATCAAGAATTGAAAATCGAAGCGGTTTGGATTGATCCAATACTGAAAGTTGGATGGCAGGATGTAAATTTGCACAGAATGTTACGGTTGGATTTCTGCCATGCTCAGGGACTTTTGGCTCAAAGTGCTCAAACACGTTCAGGTGTGTTTCATGCGTTATTGCTTGAGCCATTGAACCTTCATAGGATCCAACCCAGCGAAAGGTTTCACCTTCAACTGTTTCAATTCCTTTCGTATCAAGATGAGCATGCTCTAAAATCGCTCGATCTTGTTCTCGGAAATCTGAACCGACAACTCCTACGAGGCCAACAGAATCAAGACCCAATCGATTGCGATGAAATGCGCATGACAATCCTGCATATGTTGCAGAACCCCCGAGCGCATTTTCTACAGCACCAAGAGGAGATGCTATGCTATCGTAAGCTATACTTCCAACGATTAAGACATCCATTCAATCAACCTCAACCTAAGAGTTCCTGATGCATGTCAATGTATTGGATGGTGATATCGCCGTTGATAAAATCTGTTTCATCCATAATTCTGCGGTGAAGTGGAATAAGATGCTCTACGCCTGTGATTACTGTCTCATCGAGAGCCGTTCTCATCCTACGGATGGCATCTTCTCGGTCTCTTCCCCAAACGAGTAACTTTGCTAGAAGAGAATCGAATGACCCTGGCATCTCGTAACCAGGATGTGCATGCGTATCCACTCGGACACCGAATCCTGATGGGAAATGACATTCCCACAACCGCCCAGGGCTTGGTATGAATTCCCGAGGATCTTCGGCATTCAATCGACATTGGATTGAATGACCATTCCAAGTGATGTCCTCTTGAGCAAGAGGGAGTGATTCACCTTGTGCTACTCGAATTCCAAGTTCAACAAGGTTATGGCCTGTGATTAATTCTGTAACTGTATGTTCGACTTGAACACGTGGATTGACTTCTAAGAAGTAAAAGTCTCCATTTGCATCACGCAGAAATTCAAAGGTTGCAAGGCCTTTGTACCCTACTGATTCAGCACCCTTGCAAACAAGAGCACCTATTTCTTCTCGCTTTTCAGAAGTGAGCCAAGGACCTTCCTCGACCAGCTTTTGATGACGGCGTTGAATAGAGCAGAATCGTTCTCCAAAATGTATAGCATTTTTCCCATCTGCAAGCACTTGGAATTCAACGTGTTGCGCCCCTTGTATGTATTTTTCAACGAAAACACGGGAATCACCAAAAGCAGATTTTGCTCTGGATTGACAGAGTTTCAAAGCACTTTCGAATTCCCCTGCCTCTTCAACAATTTGCATGCCTATACCGCCTCCTCCAGCAGCTGCCTTGATGATCACTGGATAGCCAATCTCATCTGCGAGTGCTGATGCGACAGAAGCCTCCGAAATAGGTTCAGAAGACCCTTTTGCTGTTGGCAAACCTGCTGCTTCCATTGCTGCACGTGCTTCGATTTTATCTCCCAGTAAACTAATTACATCTGCACTTGGCCCGATGAAGGTAATTCCTTCTTCCTGTAGACGCTTAACAAAACCAGCATTTTCAGCGAGAAATCCATAACCTGGATGGACCGCATCACAGCCCATATCTTTCGCTGCTTGCACGACGGCTTCGATATCGAGATAAGCATCAAGCGGATTGATGACGTCTCTAAAGTGAGCATCATCCGAAAGTCGTACTGGTAAGGACAAACGGTCTTCCTTACCATAGATTATTGCGGCTTCAATGCCCATATCACGAAGTGTTCGCATGATTCGAAGAGCAATTTCTCCACGGTTGGCAATCAAGACTTTTGAGAACCCCATGTACTGATGTTATCCAAGACACCCTATGAGCAAAGCGGTCGAATAAGTAGCACAACATAATTAGTTATTAAGTAATAAACTTCTTATACGGGCACCTTTATTCGTTCAATATGTCACAAAAAGACGATGCAAAAAATGAGCCCGAAATTATTGAATCTGATTTCCCAATCGATTCAGGACAAGAACAATTTGAACCCCTACTGCTAACAGTCGATGGGCACCCTGCTAAGGGATTAATTACCAATTCAATTGGCTGGTCAACACGAATTGTTCTTCTCTTCGATCCACCCCATCCTGATTTTGGAAAGGAATTTATGACGAAACGATTCATGATTGAACCTGCTGGATATCTGACCTATGGTATGAATGAAAAGCCACTTCGATTGAAACGGATTTAAATCTGACAAGAGGGGCAGTAATCAAGACGCCGTCCACTCATTCGAGTATGGATGATTGTGGTATTACACTCATGGCATTCAAATCCATCGCGCGTGAAGACATGATGCCTTGCTTGGCGACGAGAGAGCCCATTTTCTCTAAGCAATTCATACAGTTCTTTTGGGACTGTAACACCTCGTTGTTCAAACGCTAAGTGTGTAACTTTAATCGCTGATTGTGAAAGGCTTGTTCGTTCATTTTCCGAGAGTGAATTCAATTTCCGTGAAGGCAATATTCTCGCAGAATGAAGTATTTCGCTACGAAGGTAATTCCCAACCCCTGCAAGAAAGCCTTGATCAAGTAACAGATGAGAAAGTTGCCTCCTTCCGAATGTTGGATTTTGAACTTGCTTCAAAACCTCATCATGGTCAACATTTCGATCAGCAACGTCTGGGCCAAGTTTTGCAATGTATGGATGACCTTCAATTTCCCAAGGTTCAATGATTTGAATGTCTGTGGCCGACCAGAGACAAGCGGTATGAGTCTCATTTTGTAATTTAAGCCGTAATGAACGGTTTGTTTTCTTTGATTTTGTGGAATTTTTCTGTATTGTCCATCGACCATATAGTTGGTTGTGACTGTAGAGAACATCTTCACCGATGTGAATCAGCATAGCCTTCGAACGAGCTTCTACCGAGATCACTTGCTTCCCTAGAAATCGATGCTCTTGTCCTTGAATTGTCGTGTACGGGCACTCAACATGAGTTATGATTGAACCTTCAAGTGCATTTCTCAATCGCTGAGCGGCTCTGTGAATTTCTGGCCCCTCTGGCATAACAGGCTGTCAGTAAACATCTGTTTAAACAGATGTTTGAGAAATTCAATTCATGAGAAAACGTTGGACTGAAGAAAAACGGCTCCAACGACAGCAAGCTGATTGGATTGTGGGGTATATTCGCAAAAATGGCCCTATGACAACACATGATTTGATTGAAGCAATGAAAAACCATGGGCGGAGTGTCGAATCTCATATCTTAAATCGAGCTCTTCGAAAATCTCCTTTCATTATTTCTGAGATGACATCTATTAACGGAAGTAGGATGCTTGTATGGAAATTTGATCCATAATCGACAACTATTCAAACAAAAGACATTTACAACCTTCATGGAAGGCCAAGAGTATTTTGAGCAACTCGTTCATTCTGGCACTCCGTATCAAGAGGCAGTAAATCTTACCAAAATCTACTATCCACACTGGACCTCACAGAATACTGAATCATCATCGAACGCCAATCCTCAAGGATATTTTGAGCAACTCGTCAATTCAGGTACTCCTCATCAAGAAGCAATCGATATCACAAAAATTTACTATCCACATTGGACTCCTCGCCCACCTCCTATTCAGAGCCCATACCAAGCAGTAGCACCACCTACCCAAACTTATGGAGGATATCAAAGTCAACAACCAGTGGAAATCCGTTCTCAACCGTTAACCTATGTCAGTTCAAGTAGCAAGACATATCGGAAAAAAGGACCTCAGAAAACATACTATGCTCCAATAATAACCATTTTTCTGACAGCATTAATGATGTTTTCACCTTTTCTTACTTTTGATCATGAAGATTTATCGAATTCTGAAGAAAGGGAACTTTGTGAAGGATTCTATGTGGCAATCCAATCCTCTACAAACTCTGAAGAAACAGTCGAATCAGATGACCTTGAATGCCCAATGAATGGATACAGCAGTACGATATATTCACTTGAAACAATTTCCAATTTTGATACGGAAACCTTCGAGGAGGAAGAGCAAGATCCAAATGAGAGTTTTGAGAATGAAGAGGAATTAGAATGGTTTGGAATCGCCTTACTGCTCCTCATATTCTCGCCTCTAGCATACATTATTTTTGTGATTTTATCGCTCATGTCGGTTGGCCTTTTCAATAAATACCCAATATTCATTGGGTTCCTCCAACTCCTTTACGTAGGGTTTTTCTTGTTCGCATCGATATTGGGCACAGTAGATTTTACTGATGAGTTTCAACTTTCAGCGTTTAACTTCACAGGCCCAGGAGTATTTGTTGTAGGGTTTCTCGGCATTGGATACCTTATCCCTAAATGAATCAATAAACGTCACGCAAGTAGCGCTTTTGTTCACGCATCATTGTCTGTTCAATGAAATGTGTAGCATCTTCTTCTGACATGCCACCGTGCTCAATTGCAATTTCAATAAGTGCTCTATGGACATCTTTTGCCATGTAGGTTTTATCGCCACAAATGTAGAAGTATGCGCCCTTTTCGAACCATTCCCAAACCTCAGCACCATGCTCTTTCAAACGGTGTTGAACATAGATTTTCTCTTCCTGATCTCTTGACCAAGCCGTAGTGAAGCGGTATAAGTCTCCACTATCCATCCAACCTTCAATTTCATCTTTGTAGTAATACTCTGTCTTTTCGGATTGATCTCCAAAGAAAAGCCAGTTGCGCCCTGTAGCTTTGTCGTGAACACGTTGTTCCATGAAGGCTCGGAATGGCGCAATTCCAGTTCCAGGACCGACCATGATGATATCCGTCTCCTTGTCTTCTGGTAGGATAAACGATTTTGTTGGAGACATGAAGACACCGACTGGTGTTTCGTTAACAACGACTTCATCAGCCATGTATTGTGTTGTGATACCGCCTCGTTGACGATCATGATAATTAAATCGAACAATACCAACCGTCAATTCTACGAATCCTGGATGAGCATCATGAGAGGATGCAATAGAATACAGTCGAGGTTTAAGTCGATCAACCAATTCAAGGAATTCCTCAGGCGAATACTTGACGCTAAACTCTCGCATAATGTCGACATAATCTCGAGTCCAGAGATAATTTTCAATCTCTTTTGCATCGGACAGGATTGCTTTGACCTGAGAGGCAGGGTCATCTGATGGCATACTGGACGTAAGACCTGGCGGCAAGTCCCCATCTTCTGCTGCATTCCAATCGATACCGTTTCTTGACCGCTTGACAATACTCATTGAGATGTTCATTCCAGATGAAACAACCTTGTTGGCAAGAGATTGTACGAATTTCTTGTTTGCCATATGCACTTCGAAATCTTTCTTAAGAGCTGAATACAGGTCTTTTTCACCTTTGTGGGTTGTGACGATGTGGTCTCGGTCCCAGCCTTGGATTTCGATAAGTTCCTCAACGATGTGTGGTGGGTTTTCGGGGAGGACTCCGAGTGCGTCGCCGACTTTGTAATCAAGTCCAGAGTCGCCAAGGTCGAATACGATGTGGCGTGTCTCTTTTTTGGAGCCCTTGCCGTTAAGGACGTAGCATTCAGTGATTTTAGAATCGTATGGGTTTTTTGCAGACCAGTTACTCATGAACTCACCAATCGCTTCGCGATGTTTTTCCCAATTGTGGCACACTTATCATCATTCTCTTACGCCCATAGCCCTCTTACATAGGATTCAAAGAGTTGATTCTCGGACGATATACTATGACCCACGAAGTTCAGTTGTTAGGAACGGGCAATGCCTTCCTTCCAAAGCAAAGGCTTCATTCGTTCATGATTCTTGATGGCATCCATATTGTTGATGCTCCTCCGACTGCTCTTGCAAGTTTGCGAATTGCAGGCATTTCTCCTGCAGACATTGAAACTATTTTCGTAACCCATCTTCACGGAGATCACGTTTTCGGATTGCCGTTTTTACTCCTTGAAAGGAAATACATTTCAGACAGAGAACGCACAAAACCTCTCACTGTCGTAGGGGCGAAAGGGGTTCGGGAACGATTTCAAACGCTTTGCCAACTTGCTTTCCCAGGCAGTTTAGATGATGCCCTTGATTCAATTGATTTCATAGAAAGCGAACGTGGAACAACCAAAGACGACTGGAACTGGGAGCGTTTTGAAGTCCATCATGATGATGCTGTTGACCCCCACGGATATCGCTTTGAACACAGCGATGGTGCTTCAGTAGTTCACTCTGGTGATTCAGGTCCTTGTGAAAATCTTGAGAATGCTATTTCTCGCTCACAGATAGCCGTTGTGGAGATGGGTTTTCCACAATGGGTTCCATCAGATCATCACCACAAACCGAATGATATTCAATCATTGGCAGAGAGAAATCCGGGCACTGAATTACTCATTACTCATACATTCATAGATTCTAAAAAATCAAGTGGCGAACCAATCCTAACAAATGAATTCCCAATCCATCCAGAAACGGTTCACCATCTTGAAGATGGAGATACTTGGATTTACGAAAATTCAGTTTGGAATCGACTAAAATGAGTTGATATTTTTTCTTCATTTAAGTACCCCTGCTGAGCCGTATATCATTTTCAAATAATTCTTTTTTTGCAATCAAAATTGATTCCTCCAATCGATTTCCACGGACATCCTTATGAGGGGGGCTCGGACTCGGAGAAACTATCCCAGCGCGGGTTCAACGAGCCGTTGCATTGGGGTATATAATGGAGGAAAAATTGTGAAGGAAAACATCTTCGACACTTTGCTCTCCAGGCCAAGTTTATTTCTCAATAAAGAGATTCTTCACCACAGTCATCGACCGACTGTTATGCCACATAGAGAAAAAGAAATTGAACGTATTGCATTCAATCTTGTCGAAGCTCTCAATGGACAGATTCCATCAAACATGATCCTCTATGGAGTCACTGGAGCAGGGAAAACCGCCGTAACATTACATGTTACAAACCTCTTGAAAGAGAAAGGGGAACAAATGAGAAGAGACATTACTCCAGTGATGGTTAACTGCAGACAAATCGACACTCAATATAGGGTTCTTTCGAACATCGGAAATTCCCTTCTTGAAGATCACGAAATAGATGAAATCCCATTCACAGGCTGGCCAACAGATCGTGTGTTTAAAGAACTCATTAAGAGGATGGATGCAAGAAAAGGAGTCTTTGTCATCGTATTGGACGAAATTGACCATCTGGTGCGAAAAGCAGGAGATGACTTACTCTACAATCTTACCAACCTCAATTCATTCCTCAAAGATTCACGGGCATGTGTCATCGGTATCTCAAACGATTTGAAATTCACAGAGTTCCTTGATCCACGTGTTCGTTCCCGTCTTGGTCAACAAGATCTTCTTTTTGCTCCATACGATGCTGAGCAACTCAAGGACATTCTCAGGAAGAGGGCAAGTGTCGCTATTGCTCCTGATGTAGTATCTGAAGGAGTTATTGCACTCTGTTCAGCATTTGCAGCACAGGAACATGGCGATGCTCGATGTGCTTTGGATTTGTTGAGGGTTTCAACAGAGAAAGCAGAACAGTTGGGCGACGAGAAGGTTGAACAACATCACGTTCGTATGGCACAGCACCAAATTGAAGCGGACCAAATCGAGCCAGTTATTGCCGCTTTACCAACTCAACAAAAGTTAGTTCTCGCTTCAGTTCTCATCAACGAAAGGAATGGACTTAAGAACATACAAACAGGTCAACTCTACGATGTTTATGACCAAGCCTGTTCATATCTCAACATTCCATCCTTAACCCAAAGAAGAATTTCGGGAATTATTGCCAATCTCGATATGCTTGGACTGATCACTGCAAGAACAATCAGTCGAGGACGATATGGTCGTTCAAAGGAAATTAATTCATGCATTCCACAAAACGTTGAAACTCAACAAATTCTGATGAATGCTGATGAGAATATGAGCACAGTATTCAACAATCGCTATCGACAACAACGTCCGCTTTGATTCGTTGTTCTTATATGGATGAGGCAGGTGGCGGATTCATGAGCAGTGAAGAGAAGACAGAAGCAAAAGGTTTTTTCGACCTTATTTCAAATCCTTCAGTAGGCCTTTCCAAGTGGTATATTGCGATTGGAGCATGGGGTCTTGTCCTAGCAGTGCTCAATATTCTTGGTCAAATACATCCGTCATATCGAGTTTCATGGGGAGGACTCCTCACCTTTGAATTACTCGCAGATGCGTTTGGTGACAAAGAAACTGCTGCCACATTTGTAGCTGGTGATGCAGTCTTCATGGCATTTTGCGCTCTCCTTGTTGGACTTGGCCTCAAGTCAATCAATGAAACGAATGAAGGCGGTGTTGCAACGTTCTTCCAATCCATGATTATCAATGACACATGGCCCGCTCTTGTTGGGAGCGAAGGTGGAATGATGCGAGCAGTTGGTGCATGGTGCCTTCTCCTCGGATTCGGATTTTACATCGTTTACAGCGTATTGTACGAAGCTTGGATTGATCTCGGTGTGTACTCAGTTTCAATCACTCTTGTAGCATTTGGCTTTGCTCTTAACGCAGCGAGTCGAGCGCCACCTGGCGACGACACCGTCATGTGATTGTTCGACTGAACAAACGCTTGTGACCGTTTCTCATTAACAGAGCATCCAGTGCACCTAGTGCAAGCCCTTGCCAAAGTGCAATGGACCAACGTAGAATCAGGATTCTCACTGAAAGCGATAGAAAGAGATGATTTCCCTTTCCATCTTTCTTCAGACTTCGCGTGATGACTCCAAGTGGGCCTCTCCAAAAGAGAAGTTCAATTAAAGCTCCGAGCATCAGGCCACCGAATGCAAGATTTGTCTGCCACATGGAAAGCAGATCACCGTCAAGAGGTAACGCTAGTATGATTGGAATAAACGACAACAGCATCAACAGAGTGATAGGAAGAATTGAGAATGCAATACTAGCACTTCCAATGAAATCAAAACCAGGTCCGTTTCTCTGTCTTGCTGGGAAATGACGAACAATGCGAACGTGAGCTCTAGCATCTCTTCTACGTTTATGCAGGAAACGACGTATACCAATTTCCGGCACATGTGAAACCAAAGCATCGGGAGCGTGAATAATTGTACCTCCATTCGAAAGAAGACGGAGACTCAATTCCATATCTTCTGCATGATACCATGCTGGATCAAAACCTCCTGCTTCAATCAAGGATTCTCGAAGAAACATCGAACAAGGTCCATTCGCAAGCGAAGTCCTTCTCGGTCTGTTGCGATATTTGGACGCAATTTCGACTGCTCTGAAGCGACTCACAACATCATCATGCGCTTGAAAGACTGTGCGTCCAGTTACTGCGACAATTGATTCATTATCGATTGGTTTGTTAGCGATTAACATTTGTTCAATCCAATCAGGCTCAGGCCGGACATCGATGTCAGTAATTGCAATCCATGTCCCAGTTGACTGTTTTACTGCAGCCATACGTCCTGCAGATAAGCCAAGAGAATCTTGATGAATAATATGAATTGGGACTTCACCACCTGCATACTTTTGCTGCCAAGCGTCGAGTTTAGATTTCGTATCATCCGAAGATCCATCGTTTACTGCAATGATTTCCAAAGGGCGATGCGTTTGTTGAAGAAGAGAATCAAGACAATCGTCAACCCAATGCCCACCGTCCCTTACACAAACGGTCACACTCACCATGGGATGTTCTGTCATTACTCAACCTCGAACATAACCAGTAAATTCCGACTTCGATGCTTTGCTTCGATATCGAGGACACGCATAACAACACCTTTTGCTGGTTGCCCATAGACAATAATCGTTCCAAGTGGAGCAGTTGCAAGAATGTACATTGGTGCTAAATCTTCTTCACCATCCACTTCAACCAAAACAGGCTCATCCTGAATCAATGACCATTGTATAACATCAAGAAGTTCGGGGGTCAAAACACTGGGTGGATTCTTGACACTTCGACGGAGAGAATACATTTCAGAATTCACTTTGAGGTCATCATCAAGTTCTGTTCTCTTCGTTTGTCCATCAATAAATGCAATGTCTGGCTGTATCCCCATGTCCATGAGTCCTTTGACTGTCACATCGCCAACTGCGACTAAGGCTCCATGATTCACTGGGAGCGATTCAAGCATTGCAGAAAGAGCCACTTCAGGTGCATCTTCAGGTCCTTCAAACAATTCTCCCATTGGTGTTTTGAATTCATCATCCAAGACAGTTGGCATTCTCAGTATTTTTCCATTGAGGGCTGGAGGAATCCATGGATGTCCCTCAGTATCGACAAGTCCGTTTCGAATGCGACTTGAGGATAGAATGCCTCCGAGTTCATCCATCATGTGAGGGGCTTCGATAATATGGAGAGCTGACAGTCCATTTTCCATACGTTCATTGTTAATGTGATGACATCGAGATATTGTTTCTGCTGTTGCAACGATGCTGTCCGCTTGTTGATGATGGGGGGCTGGACCATGAGGATCTTCCAATACGAATACTTCATGGCGCTTCGGAGCATTATGGGAGAGCCAGGAAAGGACACCCTCCATTCGATCTTCAAGTGATTCTATCCATCCACCTTTTGCTTGAGCCATAGCATCATTGGTCACATGAACTTCGATAAAGTCTGCTTGTCGAAGAGCGGTCTGAATCAACAATTGATGCCCTGAATGGAATCGGTCAAAAGTGCCACCGATGAGGCATCGCCGGTAGTGACGCTCCTCTTCCATGTGTGTTGGTGGAGCCACACGGCATTTGATGACATCGCTTGTTGCAGCGGAAAAAGTGAGAAATCAGCTGTGCCCC